>Ga0081538_10001973_pt1 | contig 20523 bp, 19 predicted proteins | sample TabmetS5T2R1_FD_71022 | JGI IMG/M metagenome (GOLD analysis project Ga0081538, IMG submission 71022) | Tabebuia heterophylla rhizosphere microbial communities from the University of Puerto Rico - S5T2R1 | ecosystem: Host-associated > Plants > Roots > Rhizosphere ...
TGGTGTTCTCTATGTCCTCGTCTTCGAGGCCGAACATCTCGATCCTGAGCCTATGTGCCGTTATTAGCTCCGGCTTTATGCGTACTGTCGTTGGCATGGAAACAGTTTAACAGCGACGCCGTAAGAGCTATCAGCTTTCGGCAGAACCAAAGAGCTGAAGGGTTGCTCAGTTTGGTATGGGAGGGTCGACCTTCCCAGAACCCGCTATTGCAGGACTTGCCCCGACTTTATCTTCGCCGCGAACCTGTCTCCACCGAGATGGTAGGCGAGGTGGCGCCAGTCCGGGGCATCGAGGAGGAGCACGTCTGCTCTGTTGCCCGGCGCGAGCCTGCCGACGTCTTCGGCGCCGAGCACGTGCGCCGCGTTGGCCGTGCAGGCGCAGAGGGCTTCTGCTGGAGAGAGCCCTAGGCGGGTGCACGCCAGGTTCATCACCAGCGGCAGCGACTCGCAGAAGGAGCTTCCGGGGTTGAAGTCGGTGGCGAGCGCCAGGATCGCTCCCTGGTCGGCCAGGAGACGGGCAGGCGGCGTGGGAAGGTCGAGGAAAATCCCGCACGCGGGGAGAAGCACTGCCGTAACGCCGCTCCTCGCCAGGGCGCGGGCACCTTCGTCTCCCGTCGCTTCCAGGTGGTCTACGCTACGGGCGCCTAGCTCGAGGGCCAGCGGGATCGCACCCCGCTCGGAGAACTGGTCAGCATGCAAGCGGAGCGCGAGCCCGTACTCCCGGCACGCTTCCAGATAGCGCCGTGCTTCAGGCACCTCGAAAGAGCCACGCTCCAGGAAGATGTCGGCGGATCTGGCCAGAGGTGCTGCTTCTGGCAGCACTTCATTGATCACGAACTCTACGTACTCAGCCGCGCTATCGAACTCGGGCGGGATCGTATGGGCCCCGAGGAAGGTAGGATATACATCCACGGGACTGCGCCTTCCTGCGTCCTGGATGGCACGCAGGGACTTCAGCTCCGTCTCGCGGTCTAGACCGTAGCCCGACTTCGCCTCTGCGGTCGTCGTCCCGTGCTCCAGCATCCAGCCGAGGTGACGCTCGACGGAGGACCGAAGATCGCTCTCACTACCGGCACGTGTCGCCGCGACCGTCGAGCGGATACCGCCACCGGAAGCATGGATCTCCTCGTAGGTAGCCCCCGAGGAACGCAGCTCGAACTCCGCCGCCCGGTCTCCCAGGAAGGCCGGGTGCGTGTGGCAGTCTACGAGGCCCGGAAGCGCTACCTTCCCACGCCCATCCACACTCTCGTAGTCAGCGCCGGATGGAAGGTCCCGCCAGATCTCCGCTGGCGGGCCGACTGCGGAGATGCGCTCACCCGCGATAGCTATCGAGGCGGGGGAGTGTATGCGCAGTGCTCCGAATTCCCTGCCCCGAAGAGGTCCCGACCCCGCCGGGGTGACGGCGGCGGCGAGGTCGTGGATCAGTAACGTGGCCTCAGCCATTCATGCGACAGGCCGGAACGGGCGCAACTCGTCATCTCCCTCTCTTACGACGCCGTAGCTCGATTCAGGCACCTCGTTCCACGCCCCTGGGAGGTCGAGAAGCGGTTCTGAGACGATGATCCGCGTCTCGTCTGAGACCTCTCGAAGGCGCGGACGCTCAGGGTAGAGCTCCCGCAGCGTCCTCACGTCGGTGGAGTAGTACAGCGTGCGAGACTTGCCTTCGCTGGAGTACCTGAACCCCCAGACGCTGTTCCCGTCCGTGGTCCCGATCGTCATCTGGATGGGGTGCTCAGTGCCGTGGCGGCGTCCCACCTCCTCCACATGCCCGACCATCCGCTCGACCGCCCGCGGGGGATCGTCCTCCAAGCCGAACGTGAGGGCCAGGTAGAACATCATCTCCGAATCGGTCGAGCCCTCGATGGAGGCGTAAAGCGAGTCGTCCACGGCGAGCGCCAGATCGCGTTTTATGCGATGGAAGTCGCGCACGAGGCCGTTGTGGACCCACAGCCACCTGCCGTAACGGAAAGGGTGGCAGTTGGTCTGTTGCACGGCCGTGCCCGTAGAGGCTCGGATGTGGGCCAAGAACAAAGGCGACTGTACGTGGGAGGCGACCTCTCGGAGGTTGCGGTCGTTCCAGGCCGGCTCGATGGAGTGGAAGACGGCCGGGGTCTCCGAATTGGCGCCGTACCAGCCGAAGCCGTCGCCGTTGGTGGTTTCCACGCCTAGGCGGGCGTGGAGGCTCTGGTCGATGAGGGAGTGCTCTGGTTTGTAGAGCAACTCCTCGATGAGGATCGGGGAGCCCGAGTAGGGAGCCAACGGCACACTGTTCACTCCTTGTGGCGCACGGGCTGCCAATGCATCATGGTGCCAGGCTACCCCAGTTGCAATCCGGTTATCGAAGATCACCCGGGTGAACCTGGCGCCGGGTGATGCGAGTTCGCCCCACCCGGGCGTACGATGTTTGCGCAAGACGAGACGTCTCGGGAGAAAGGAAGAAGCTCATGGCTGATGTCGCGCAAACGCAACCGATGCTCTCCGCCGTAGCCGGCCGCGTCTGGTGGACGCTGGTCTTGAGGGGCGTGGTCGCCGTCCTCTTCGGGCTGGCGGCGCTGTTCTGGCCGGGCAAGACCCTCTTCGTGCTGATTCTCTTCTTCGGGGCTTACACCCTGGTCGATGGAATCTTCGCGATCGTCGGCGGGATAATGGACTCATCCCGCAGGTGGTTGCTGCTCATCGAGGGCGTCCTCGGCGTGGTGGCGGGTCTGATCCTGCTCGCCTGGCCCGGCCTCGGCGCGCTCGTGTTGCTCTACGTTATCGCGATCTGGGCCGTCGTAACCGGGGTGATGGAGATAATCGCTGCCATCTCGCTCAGGCGGGAGATCGACAACGAGTGGCTCATGATACTCGGGGGCGCGATCTCGGTGCTCTTCGGGGTGATCCTGGCTGTCTTGCCCGGGGCGGGGCTCCTCTCCCTGACCTGGCTGATCGGCGCCTTCGCGCTCGTTTTCGGGGTCGCATTCATCGTCCTCGGCTTCAGGGTAAGGAGACTCGGCCCGAGCAGGGTCAGCTAGGGAAGAACGGCCGAAAGGCGTGTCGAAGCCTTGCCGTGCCCTTCGTCCTCGTCACCCGCGCAGGTAGCAAAGTCTGCCCTGGCGTAGAATTCCCGGCAAGAACACCTGGCGCAGATTGGGCGAGATGACCGTGAATATACTACCCCACTTGCCCTCATCGTAGTCTGGAGGCGCTTGTGGGAGAGAAGGTAACGGCATGAGGCGGGTGGCGATAGCGTGCCAGGGGGGCGGCAGCCACACGGCCTTTACGGCCGGGGTGCTGGGCAGACTTCTGCGTGCGCAGAACCTGGCAGGGTACGAGGTGGTCGGCCTGAGCGGCACCTCGGGCGGGGCGGTGTGCGCCCTTCTGGCCTGGCACAACCTATTGAGGGGCGACGCCGCCGGCGCGGTGGAGGATCTCGATGCATTCTGGCGCGACAACTCTGCAACGGCGCCCCTGGAGCAGATCCTCAACAACTGGACCGTCTGGGCGGGCAATGTGCAGAACTTCGTCGGGATACCGGCCATCAGTCCCTACGACAACTATTTCGCCGTCTTGGGACTCGAGGAATTCAGGAGGCTGCTGGAGCGGAGGATCGACTTCCGAAACGTACGTGTGCAGCCGGAAGGGTCTTACCCCGTGTTGCTGGTCGGGGCAGTGGACGTGCTCACCGGCGAGTTTCGGACCTTCAACAGCAGGCGGGATGCGATCTCCGCCGAGACCATCCTCGCTTCGGCGGCCATCCCGACACTCTTTCGCTCCGTGCGCCTCGATGACGGGGGGACCTACTGGGACGGGCTCTTCTCGCAGAACCCCCCGGTAAGGGAGCTGACCGACGAGCGGCCGGATGAGATCTGGGTGATCCAGATAAACCCCAAGGAGCGCGAATCCGAGCCTAAGACGGTCGCCGAGATAGCGGACCGGCGCAACGAGCTCTCGGGCAACCTCTCGCTGCATCAGGAGCTCGGGTTCATCGAGAGGATCGACCGGATGCTGGAGGAGGGCCACCTGGTCCGCGACGGCAAGTACAAGCAGATCGTGGTGCGCGTGATCGAGCTCTCCAGATCCCGCTTCTCGCGCTTGCTCGGTACGGCCTCCAAGCTGAACCGCGACCCGCACTTTATCCGGGATTTGATGTCCCACGGCGAAGCGAGGGCGGAGGAGTTCCTCGCGGCGCTGGCCTTCGAGGACGCCTGGAAGAGCCGGGACACCGCCGCCATAATGGGCTTCTTCGCCGATGACGCACAGATCTTCTCGTCGGCGCCGTTCACAAACGGTGGTATCCACAAAGGGACACGCGAGGTACGCACCTTCGTGGCAGACATTCTGGCACGGGGCGTTCGCGTCGATCCGACCAGGAAGCAGGTCGCGCGCAACGGGGTCGCGTGGACGGTCAGGATGCCGGCGGATGCCGGTTCCCCCGGCCGCCGGAAGGGCGTAGTGGAGGCCGAGTTTCAGGGAGGCAGCATAATCGCGCTCCGCCTTGGCGGCGAAACGTGACCGAGATGGGGGATTATGACTGAGGCGTAGTTCTTCGTCAGCGAATCGCAGCTCCCCCTGTTTACGGCGCGGTCTCTCCGCGGGGTTCGTTCACGTCGCTCCAGGCCGTCAACGCCGAAGGGGCGACCTGGCGGGCGAGCTCCATCAACCCCCGGTTGGTGCCGACCACCCGCATCTCGTCGCCGGGAGAGAGGGTGAGTTCCGGAACCGGGAATGCTATCGCCCCGACCGCCAGCACACGCGCCTGGCAGCGGTCCTCCAGGGTGCCTACGTCGTACTCTTTCTCTACCTTCAGGTCGACGATCTGCAGGACCTCGGTGCCGATCGGGAGTACGGCCTCGGGCTTTCGGCCGAAGATGGCGGCAACGAAGGCGGGGGCCGCGAGCGCGGACACGCTGCGGGAGAGATAGATGCCCGTGGTGCGCTCCACTCTTGCGGCGAGGTCGGGGTCGAAGAGGCGCAGCACCACCCGCAGACCTGGGGCCCGCGCCTGGGCCAGCAGCGCGCACTGCAAATTGGCCATGTCGTCTTTGGTAACGGCCAGGAGCGCCCGCGCCGACCCCAATCGAAGGCCGTCGAGCGTGGTCCCCGACGCTATGTCCCCGATGATGACGGGGAGGCGCAACCGCTTGACGAACGCCGAATCGAGGGCGTCCTCGTCGCGCTCGACGGCCACACAGCGGATTCCCGCCTCCGACAGGGCCTCGATAATCGTGGAGCCCGTGGTACCGACGCCACACACGACGACGTGGTCGCGCTTTGGCACCGGGTACTGGCCCAGGGCCCTGAGAAGCCTGGCCCCGACGATGGCGTCGGTAACGAGCCCGAAAGCCAGGGCGAGCGTCAGCGCGCCGAACATGATCATGGCTATGCCGAACACCTTGAGGGGTGGCGAGGCCTCGAGCAGGTTGATATCTCCGTAGCCGACCGTCGCGACGGTGACCACGACGAAGTAGAGCGCATCGAGAACGCTGAGCCCCAGGTAGCGATTGAACATCACCGTGCTGCCGACTATTAGCAGCGCGAACATCACGCCGACGATCGCGAGCCGCCGGTCCAGGATACCGAACGTTCCCTGGATAAGTACCCACCACGTCCGAGAGAGACGCGTGGCCATGGTAAGAAACCCCTCGTTCTGGCTGGCGGCGAGACTGTCGAGGCCGCCCGTCGACACTTGATCCTGTCCTGTGACCACAGCCGGCCCGCGATCCACGATGCCGACGACCCGCGCGGCGTCGACGGGGAAGATTCCGGGTTCGCCCTCCTCCGACTCGGCCTCGGCGAGCGCCAGCCACAGGTTGGGATCTTCGCGGTCGACCTCCTGCACGGCGACCTGCCTGTCGCCGGCCCTGAGCTCGAAGCCTACGCTGCCGCGCAGCGCAGCCTCGACGAAGGCAGGGGCCGCGAGTTCCGTCGCCGACAGCACCGCCACATCTCCCAACAGACCGTGGATGGGACCAGCGAGGGAGATGTTGAAGAGGCGCAGGACGACCCTTGCCCGCGGAGCCAGCTCCTGCAACTCCAGGGCGATGTGCAAGTTGGTAAGGTCGGAATCGCCTAGCAAGCCGCACGCGCTAGCCTGCCCTACGCCCGCCTCCCTGAGCGTTTCCTCGAGCTCGGGGTCGCCGATGATCAGAGATACCCTCGCGTCGTGCGCCGCACGGGCAAACGGCGCTTCCGGCCTCGCACAGACCGCCGTCACCGTGATTCCAAGCTCGCACAGTTCCTGGAGCACGCGCACCCCGAGACCGTCGTCGCCGACCAGCACGACGCGACCGCCGTAACCCGAGACCCTAGGTCCGCTCTTCATGACGCATTCTCGCCGACAGAGCCTGTGGAGATCCCCGTTGGGAGCGGCTGTGGCCGCACGGGGCAAGGTTTTCGTTCCTTATGTCCAGCGCGGACTCCATCTCATATTCCGGACCACCAGCTCCCCCTGGACCCATCGACATCATACAATAACCGCTCCAGCAAGGACATCTCGCCTTCCTAACGCTTCGTATAAGGTAGCGCCAAAGACTAGCGTCATGACCGAAGACGGAGTAGCTACTTTGGGCCGGGCCAGATGTAACCGTGGGAATACTGTTGGGCGATCTCCTGTTTCATTCTGGCGCCAGAAGTCGTATGATAGAGATCCATGCAGGTGTGCCGGAGTAGAGGTTTGCGGGAAGCGAAGATCCCGCGCCCCACCGGACTCTCTTCCCCTTTTCCGACCTGTAGTGAAGGTAGGGGTGTTGCGTTGGTTCTTTCTTCGGGGGTGTAGATGAGCGAGACCAAGTATGTTTTCGTGACGGGCGGCGTGGTTTCGTCCATAGGCAAGGGCACGAGCGCGGCGGCGCTGGGTATGCTCCTCAAGAGCCGGGGCTACAGGGTCGTGCTCCAGAAGTTCGACCCTTACATCAACGTGGACCCGGGGACGATGAACCCTTACCAGCACGGCGAGGTCTTCGTCACCGAGGACGGGGCGGAGACGGACCTGGACCTCGGTCACTACGAGCGCTTTCTCGACGAGAACCTGGGTCGCCTCTCCAACGTGACCACGGGTAGCGTCTACTGGGAGGTCATTACCCGCGAGCGCAGGGGCGACTACCTGGGGGCGACCGTGCAGGTGATCCCGCACATAACCAACGAGATCAAGAACAGGATCGGGCGCCTCGGGCAGGACAAGGACATCGTCATAACCGAGATCGGGGGCACCGTGGGCGACATCGAGAGCCTGCCCTTCCTGGAAGCCATAAGGCAATTCCGAAACGACGTGGGACGGGGTAACGTGCTCTACGTCCACGTCTCCTACGTACCCTACATCGAGGCCGCCGGCGAATTGAAGACCAAGCCGACCCAGCACTCCGCGCAGCGCCTGCGCGAGATCGGCATAAGCCCCGACGTCCTGATCTGCCGCGCGGACAGGCCCATTAGCGATGACATAAGGAGGAAGATCGCGCTGTTTGCGGACACGGAGCTCGACTCCGTTATCGCGGCCGAGGACGCCCCGAACCTGTACGCGATCCCCCTGAACCTGCACGAGGAAGGGCTCGACGATCTGGTGCTGGATAAGCTCGGCCTGAGCGCGCCCCACGCCGACCTCGGGGAGTGGCAGCACCTCGTCTCCCGCATGCTCGAGGCCTCTCAGACGGTGAGGGTCGCGATAATAGGCAAGTACATAAAGCTCCAGGACGCCTACCTCTCCGTGGTGGAGGCCCTGGCCCACGCCGGCGGCGCCCACGGCCTGAAGGTGGAGCTCGACTGGGTCGACTCGGAGCAGCTCCTCGACGGGCCTTCCACGGAGGAGAGGCTCTCGGGGGTCGACGGCGTCCTCGTGCTGCCGGGCTTCGGCCACAGGGGCGCCGAGGGCAAGATCGAGGCGGCGCGCTACGCCAGAGAGAGCGGGACTCCCTACCTCGGGCTCTGCCTCGGGATGCAGATAGAGGTCATCGAGTTCGCCCGAAACGTCGCAGGCCTGGAGATGGCGAACTCCACCGAGTTCGAACAGGATACGCCGCACCCGGTCATAGACATCATGCCCGACCAGGTCGGCGTCGATATGGGCGGTACCATGCGCCTCGGACGCTGGCCCTGCCAGATCGTCCCTGGAACGCTGGCCGAGGAGGTCTACGGATCGGGCCTCGTCCACGAGCGCCACCGCCACCGCTACGAGGTGAACAACGCCTACAGGGACGCGCTCGCCGATGCGGGTATGGTCTTCTCGGGCACCTCGCCCGACGGCCACTTGGTCGAGATAGCAGAGATAGGAGACCACCCCTTCTATATCGGGAGCCAGTTCCATCCGGAGTTCAAGAGCCGTCCCTTGAGGCCCCACCCGCTGTTCTACGGCTTCGTGGGCGCCTGCGGGGAGACCCTGAAAGAAACGGCCGGACTGAAAACGGAGCCCCTGAGGCCCGAACAGGGGGCGACCCGCTGAGGGAGGTCGGCCGGACGCGGGGCCTCATAAGCGCCGAAAGGCGACCCACCACCGTGTTCCCGACCGGCGACCCCGCCGGCACCGTCGCTACTCGCACGGCGGGCCTGCTGGAGTTCTCGGCGACGCTCTCCTGGAACGGGTTAGAAGACCTGCCGAAGGCGCCGACGCTCCCCGCCCCACCCGAGACCGCGAGATGTTCTGTCTTCGAGACGGATGACCCCGAGACGGGCAAGCGTGAAGTCCTGGGCGAGATGCTCGCCCTCTCCGAACGGGACCTCGGCTCGGCCCTGGAGAACGTCTTGCGTACACTCGCGACCTCGGCAGCGCTCTCCGACGCCGTCCTGGAGATTAGGACAACCCGCGTCACGCCCCCTCTCTCGGCACCGGCGACCGCCTTGCAGGCCCTGGCCCTCGACCTTTGGGCCGCCGGTTTCGGGGTCGCCTTCGCCCCATCTTGGACCCCGGTGCCGGAAGGGGCGGTAGGCCTCGGAATACTCGGAGCCGAACAGGAACTACGGAGCTTCATCGAGGCCCACCCTTCTTGGAAATCCCTCTGAAGGCCCCTGCGCGGCTGGATCGCAGGCAAGATCCGGGGTACCCTTCGGGAGCATGAGAACGCAGTCGTCGTACATGGTCTCCCCCGCGGATCCCCTTGGGGGCTACCCGTGAGGATCGGAGTTCCGACGGAGAGGACCCAGGGGGAGAGCAGGGTCGCGCTGGCCCCGCACGCCGTGTACGAGTTGACCCGCGCGGGACACAGGGTCTTCGTCGAGGCCGGGGCTGGGGAGGCGTCGAGTATCGGCGACGAGAGGTACGAGGAGGCCGGCGCACGCCTCGTGAAGGACGCGGCGAAGGTCTACGCCGACTCCGAGATAGTGGTCAAAGTCTACGGGCCCGTAGAAGGAGAGTACGAGTACCTGAGGGAGGATCTCATCCTCATCTCCTTCCTCTCCCTGCCGGTCAACCTGGAGTTGATGCAGGCCCTCATCGACTCCCGTTGCATCGCCTTCGCCATGGAGACCATCAGGGACGCTCGTGGCCGCCTGCCCGTGCTCACGCCTATGAGCGAGATCGCGGGCCGCCTCACCCCGCAGATAGGCGCCCACTACCTGCAGCGACCCTTCGGAGGCCGCGGAATACTCCTCGGCGGCTCGACGGGCGTGAGGCCAGGACGCGTGGTCATCCTGGGAGCCGGGATCGTCGGGGCCGGCGCGGCGAGTGTGGCCAGCGGACTCGGGGCCGAGGTGGTCATCATAGACAGAGACCTCGACCGACTCAGGCAGATCGAAGACGCCCGCCTGCCCAACACCACGACCCTGGCGGCGAGCAGCCTCGGGATCAGGGACGCCGCGCTGCGCTCGGACCTCCTTATAGGGGCGGTCCACGTCGTGGGCACCCGCACTCCGGCCCTCGTGGACCGCGAGACCGTCTCCGAGATGAAGGAGCGGAGCGTGATCGTCGACGTGGACGTGGACTACGGCGGGTGTGTCGCGACCTCTCGTCCTACGACCCTCGCAGACCCCATCTTCGTCGAGTACGGGGTTACGCATTTCTGCGTGAAGAACGTGCCGGCCTCGGTGCCCGTCACGGCCACGAGGGCCCTCAGCAACGCGCTCTTGCCCTACCTCCGCAGGCTCGCCGGGGTCGGCCTCTCGGATGCGCTCGGGGCCGACGAAGGACTGGCAAGGGGCGTCGTCGTCGCCGAAGGGCGGGTCGTCGACCCCGTCCTCGCCCGCGATACGGGCGTGGAGTACAACCAGCTCTCCTCCGTCTTGCCGCTCCACTCGGAGGCAAGATGACCCCCGAACCCCTCGGGCGCTCGCTCTCGGACTTTACCGTCGAGCTCGACGTGTACTCGGGTCCGTACGAGTGGCTGCTGGCCCTCATCCTGAAGGACGAATTGGAGATCTTCGAGGTCCCACTGCGCGAGCTGGTCGCCTCCTACCTCCTCTCCCGCCGGCCAGGCGCGTCGAACGGCCTGGAGCGCGACACGGACTTCGCCGGCTCTGCCGCGGCCCTCGTCTTGCTGAAGAGCCGAACGCTAACACCGGCGATCGACCCAGAACCGGAAGGCGTAGAGGACGAGACCCTCTCTCCGGAGGAGCTGGCCGAGCGGCTCACCGAGTACCTGAAGATCCGGCGCGCGGCCGAACACCTGAAAGACCGCTTCGCCTCCAACGCGGGCCATTACGCCTCAGGACACACGATGCCTCCCAGACCGGGAAGCCTGCACGTAGATCCCAACCGACTCTCGCTCGCGGCGCGACAGGCGTTCTCCCGCCTTCTCGAGCCGCCGGTCTCTCACCTCGGCCCCATCACGGTGACCCTCCAGCAACTGGCCGGGATCATCCGCACGGCCCTGGCCAAAGGAACCATCTCCTACGAGAGCCTCACGAGCGACATGGACCGCATGAACAAAGCCGTAACTTTCGCCGCCGCGCTCTCGCTCGCCCAGGAGGGAAGCCTCAGGCTCGTCCAGGCCGAACCCCTGGGACCCCTGATTTTGGAACCGTCACGTTGATCGACCCCCAACGCAAGCTCCCCTCCCCGGCGCACCTGGTCGAAGCCGTCCTCCTGGTGAGCGCGAGCCCGATCAGCGCCTCGGACCTCCGCTCGGCGACGGGTCTCTCTGATGGCGAGCTGAAAATCGCCCTCGCCCGCCTGCGGGAGCGCTACGCCCCCGAAGCTTCTGGCATCGTGCTTAGAGATGTCGCCGGAGGACACCTGCTCTCGACGAATCCGGCCTGCTCCGCCGCCGTGGAGCGCTTCCGCAGGGAGGCCCGTCCCGCGCCGCTCTCCGGCGCGGCCCACGAAGTCCTGGCCTGCGCGCTCTACCTGGGACCGCTCTCCCGCGGCGCCGTCTCCCGCGTGCGCGGCGTAAACTCAGACGCTGTCGTACGCAGCCTGATCGAACGCGGACTGCTGGCCGAAGTCGGCACGGACCGCGAAGCGCCGGGCTCGCCCGCACTCCTCGGCGTGACAGAGGAGTTTCTCTCCGCCACGGGCGCCTCCTCCCCGGATGACTTCCCTCCCGTCGATTCGCTGGTGACGCAAGAAGAGCTCTCGCGCGTGCGCGAACGGCTGGCTTCGTCCGGCACGGGTCAGCCGGATGCAGGGGAACCCTGATGCGCCTGCAGGCGTTCCTCGCCCGCGCCGGCGCGGCACCCTCCCGCCGCAAGGCCGAGGCGCCCATACTGGCCGGCCGCGTGACTCTGAACGGCGAGACGGCGACCCTCGGCGCGAGGGTAACGCCCGGGGACGAGATCGAACTCGACGGCCACCCCGTCCGCCTCCCCGAAGCCTGCGTCTACCTCGCCCTCAACAAACCGGCGGGATATCTGACCACCATGAACGACGATCGTGGCCGCCCTACCGTCGCCCACCTCATGCCCGAAGTGCCCGGACTGGTCCCCGTCGGCCGCCTCGACGCAACCACAACGGGACTGCTCATCCTCACAAACGACGGCGGCCTGGCCCACCGCATCACCCACCCTTCCTCAGAGATCGAAAAACGCTACCGCCTGACCCTCGCAAACCCCGCGCCCACTGAAGCCATTGATTCACTGGCCGCCGGCCCTACCCTCGAGGACGGCAAGATGCACCCGCCCGAGATCACGAACCTCAGCCGCTCCAGGGAGACCACCACGCTCGACCTTACCATCCACGAGGGACGTAACCGCATAATACGTAGAGCCTGTATGGCCGTGGGGCTGGCCTTGATCTCCCTGCACAGGACGCGGGTAGGTCCCGTCGCCCTCGGTGACCTCCCGGAGGGCGAATACCGAGCCCTCACGCGTGCCGAGCTCGAGGCCCTACGGTGAAGAACCTCGTGGGAGTGCCCGGGGTGGATTTCACCGTCGAAGACGTACGTCCGACCCTCCCCGCGCAACTCGAAGTAACGCCGCTAGAAAATCCGCCGGACGCGACGATAAGGGTCCCAGGTTCCAAGAGCGTCACCAACCGCGCCCTAATCATCGCCGCCCTCGCAGTGGGAAGCTCGAGGATCCTCAATCCCCTCTTCTCGGACGATTCCTTCTGGCTCATGAACGCCCTCGTCCGCCTCGGCATCGGCGTCAGCGCCGACAGAGAGAAGGGGGAAGTCTACGTAAGCGGCCAGGGCGGTGGGTTCGACGCGACCGGCGTAGACCTCTTCGTCGGCAACGCCGGCACGGTGGCCCGTTTCCTGCCGCCCGTGCTCGCCCTCGGCAGGGGACCCTACACCGTGGACGGTGTGCCCAGGATGCGCGAGCGCCCGGTCTCGGGTCTCGTAGATGCGATGAGGCAGCTCGGCGCCGTGGTGGCCTACGCCGGCGAGGACGGAAGGTTCCCCCTCACCATCAAGGGAGGCGGCTTCCGCGGCGGGGAGGCGCGCTTCTCGGCGAGCAAGAGCAGCCAATTTATCAGCGGGCTGCTCATGGCGGCTCCCTACGCGGAGGCTCCCGTCACGCTGTACCCCGAGGGCAGGAAAGAATGGCCCTACGTCGGTATCACGGCGGCCCTGATGCGGGCCTTCGGCGTGGAGGTCGTAGAAACAAACGGCCGCTTCGCCGTCGACCCCGCCACGTACTGCTCGCGGGAGTACGAAGTGGAGCCCGACGCCTCGGGGGCGTCCTACTTCATGGCGGCGGCGGCCGTTACGGGCGGGCGCGTGAGGATCCCAGGACTGGGCTCCTCCTCGCCGCAGGGAGATCTGCGCTTCGCCGAAGTCCTGCGCGACATGGGCTGTAGGGTCGAGATTACAGCCAGCACCACCGAGGTAACCGGGCCAGACCGTCTACGGGGCGTCGAAGTCGACATGAACGCGTTCTCCGACACCATGATCACGCTCTCCGCCATCGCACCCTTCGCCCAGGGCCCTACCACCATAAAGAACATAGCCCATACCCGCCTGCAGGAGACCGACCGCCTCCGCGCCGTCCAAACCGAACTGAACCGCCTCGGCATAAAAACTCAAACAACCCCGTCGTCTATCCGCATAATACCCGGAACGATACGGCCCGGGGTCGTACGGACCTACGGCGACCACAGGATGGCGATGGCTTTTGCGGTAACGGGGCTGGTTGCGCCGGGCATCGCTATCGGGGACCCTGGGTGCGTCAGCAAGACGTTTCCGGGCTACTTTGGGGCTTTGCAATCGTTGGGGTGAACCGGCTGGGCTTTCGGCTATACTTCCTGGGTCCATGGGAGGCATTCTCGTAGCCATTGACGGGCCCGCGGGGAGCGGGAAGAGCTCGGTCGCGCGGGCCGTTGCGGGGCGCCTCGGGGTCGTGAACCTCAACACGGGCGCGGCATACAGGGCCGCGGCGCTCCTGGCCCTGCGAGAGGGCGTCGGCCTGACCGACGCGGAGGGGCTCGCGGCGCTCGCGCGCAGGGTGGCCCTGGATCCGGAAGGTGCGAGTATCGACGGGGGGCGAGTCAGAGAGCGCGATCTCCGCTCTCCCGAAGTCTCCGCCGCGGCTTCGAAGGTCTCCGCCCATGCCCCCCTAAGAGAGGTCTTGCTCCCCGTGCAAAGGGCCGCCGCCGAGAAGGCGAAGGCCAGGGGCGGGGCCGTCGTCGAGGGAAGAGACATCGGCACCGTCGTGCTTCCTAACGCTGAGCTTAAGGTTTATCTATCCGCTGCTCCAGAAGAGCGGGCTCGCCGGCGGGCTTCGCAGACGGGCAGGGAGGGGGAGCTGGATCGGATAAGGGCCGCCATAGCCAGGCGCGACCGCCAGGACTCCGAGCGGGAGATCTCACCCCTCAAGCCCGCCGCGGACGCTGTGGTCTTGGATACCACCTCCTTGAGCCTCGAAGAGGTCATAGCGAAGGTCCTCGACCTCGCCACGGACCTTCGCGAGAGAACGTGAGGAGAGCGATGCTCTTCGAGGGGAGGCGCAAACCGGGCGAGATGACGCGAAGGTACCGCCTGTTCCGGCGGGCGGTGACCCTGCTGTGCCGCCTCTTGTTCGCCTGCAGGGTGCACGGGGGCGAGAGGGTGCCCTCCGACGGACCCCTGATAGTGGCCTCCAACCACGGCCAGTATGCCGACCCGGTTCTCGTGTGTGTGGCAGTCCCCCGTCGGCTGCAGTGGATGGCCAAAAAGCAGCTCTTCGTCTTCCCTTTCAGGAAGTTCTTCGAGTTTATCGGGTCGTTCCCCGTGGACCGCGAGGGCGGAGGAAGGGCTGCGATACGCGCCGCCCTGGCCTTCCTGGCCGAGGGTTGGGCGTTGGGGATCTTCCCCGAAGGAACCCACAGGGGCGCCGGAGCCACAAGGGAGGCCAAGAGCGGGGTAGTCGTACTCGCGCTCCGCAGCGGCGCTTCCGTACTGCCCGTTCACGTGGGCAGGCTACCAGGACCCCTCTCCCGGCTGCGCGGCCGGCGGCTCGACATCTTCGTGGGCGAACCCGTGCACCTGGACCCGGCCATGAGGGGTGGCGCGGCATACCGCGCGGCGGCGGATGAGATCATGCACACCATCTACGCCCTGCCCCAAAGACGCGCGCAGGGGTCGCTGTGAGCCGCCTCCCGGTAGTCGCCGTCGTCGGGGCCCCCAACGTGGGAAAGAGCTCGCTGGTAAACAGGATCACGCGCCGCCGCGGTGCCGTGGTCTCGGAGAGACCGGGTACCACGCGCGACAGGGCGTACAACCGGGCCGAGTGGGCGGGTAGGGAGTTCACGCTGGTGGACACCGGCGGGATGGAGCCTCGCGCGAAGGTAGGCCTCGAGGCCCTCGTGACGCTCCAGGCGAGGGTGGCGGTCGAGGAGGCCGACGTGGTTGTGCACCTCACCGACGCCAGGCTGGGGCCGACCGAGGCCGACGCCGTGATCGCCAGGGAGCTCAGGCGAGCGCGGGGCAAGGCCGTCCTCGCCGTCAACAAGCTGGATAACCCCGCCGACGACACCGAGCGTCACCGCTTCTACTCCCTCGGTGAGGGCGAGCCGCATGCGATCTCAGCGGTGCACGGCCTCGGTGTCGGGGACCTCCTCGACGTAGTCGTCTCCCTGCTTCCCGAGTCAGTACCGGAGGGCGAAGAGGAGCCGCCGGCGCTCGCCATCGTCGGGAGGCCGAACGTGGGCAAGAGCACGCTCCTCAATCGTCTGCTCGGCACGGACCGCGCCGTCGTCTCGGAGAAGGCCGGCACGACGACCGACGCCGTCGCGGCCGAAATCGCGCTCGATGTAGAGGGAGAGCCCGAACGCTATCTCTTGCTCGATACGGCGGGCGTGAGCAAGGGCGCCAGGCGCTCTCGCGGGGTGCCTTACTACTCGTCCTTGCGAACCTCAGAGGCCATAAGGCGCTCCGACGTCTCACTGCTGTTGGTGGACGCCACGGACTCCGTCGTGGCGGGTGACCTCAGGATCGCCCGCGAGATAGAAGAAGCCGGCTCTTCGTGCGGGGTCGTGGTCAACAAGCGGGACCTCGTACCCCCCCAGAGGCTCAGGGAGATAGAAGGCCTCATCTCCGCCCGCCTCACCGACCTCGAGCCGCCCTTCGTCCACATCTCTGCCCTCACCGGCGCGGGGGTGGACGAGGTCCTGCCACTGGCGGCCGGAGTAGCGCGGGCGTACAGGCTGCGGGTGCCGACCCACGAGGTAGCAGAGTTCGTGGGCGATGTGGTAGCGCGCACCACGCCGCCCAAGGGCGTCAAGATCCGCTACGCCACCCAGACGGGCGCGGCGCCACCCAGGTTCACGCTCTTCGCGACCAGGCCCAAAGACCTGCCCGAGAACTACCTGCGCTACGTAGAAAACGCCCTCCGAGAGAGGTATGGACTCTGGGGCGTCAGCGTCAGAATCAAGGTCAAGAGCAGCAGGTAGTTCGTAAGGTGGGTAAGCCTAATTTCGAACGCTTTTCAGCATGTCAGCTCCTGTAGCCTTGGCTGGCCGAGAGACGAAGCCCGAAGGGTCGAGCGTGCTGATAAACTCATGAGAGAAGGGAAGGATCGGGAGCTACAGAGGAGAGAACATGTTCGAAGTGGCGGCCGGGTTGAGGCACGTGAGGCGTTGGCGGTGTGTCCCGGCATGGAGTGACCTACGATGAAGGCGATCATCATGGCCGGGGGGCAGGGAACGCGTCTCAGGCCCCTGACCAGCGACCAGCCCAAGCCGATGATCCCCATCGTCAACGCCCCCTGCATGGAGCACATCGTGAAGCTCCTCGAGCGCCACGGCTTCACGGATATCGCCGTCACCTTGCAGTTCTTACCGGACGAGATAAGGGACTACTTCGGCGACGGTTCCGATTGGAACGTGAACATGCGCTACTCCATCGAGGACGCGCCGGCCGGGACCGCGGGCTCCGTGAAGATGGCCGAGCAGCAACTCGGCCTCGAGGGCGAGCGCCTGCTCATCATAAGCGGCGACGCCCTGACGGACGCCGACCTGAGCACTCTGGTCGAGTTCCACGAGGAGAAAGGCTCCGAGGCCACGATGGTCCTCAAGAGCGTCGAGAACCCCCTGGATTTCGGCATCGTAATAACCGAGGAGGACGGGCGGATCTCCCGTTTTCTGGAGAAGCCGGCCTGGGGGCAGGTCTTCTCCGACACCGTAAACACCGGCATCTATCTGCTCGAGTCCTCGGCGATCGCCGAGATCCCCGACCCGGAAGAGGGAGAGTACGACTTCTCCAAGGAGCTATTCCCCAAACTACTCGAGGCCGGACGCCCACTCTACGGCTACATCACCGAGGATTACTGGGAGGACATAGGCACCCTGGAGCAGTTTGCCAGCGCCCAGCGAGACGTGCTCGACGGACGCGTAGAGGGCGTCAGGCCCCCGGGTACGCGTTTGAGGGAGAACATCTACGTGGGGCGCAGGGCGCAGGTCGACGACGACGAACTCGAAGGGCCCGTCGTGATCGGGGAGAACACCCGCATCGACGAGGGCGCGAGAATCGGACCCTACTCGGTCATCGCCGACAACGTCGTCGTCTCGGCCGGCTCCTCGGTGGAGCGCAGCGTCATCGCCGAGGGGACCTACATAGGCGAGGGCGCCGAGCTGGTAGACACCCTCGTCGGCCGCAACTCTTACGTCCAGGCGCGGGCCCGCATCCTGGAGCGCAGCGCGCTCGGTGACGACGTGATCGTCGGCGAGGGGGCGACCATAGCCCCCGAGGTCAAGGTCTACCCCCACAAGACCATAGAGTCAGGGGCCAACGTCACGCAGTCCTTGATCTACGAGACCATGGGCCTTCGCACCGTGTTCCGTCGCGGCGTCGTGAGCGGCAAGTTCAACGTGGATCTCACCCCCGAGTTCGTCACCCGCCTGGCATCATCGTTCGGCACCACGCTCGACCCGGGCGCCGTCGTAACCTTGGGGCGCGACTCCTCGCTCTCGGCCCAGGTCGCAAAGCGCGCGATGACGGCGGCGCTGCTCGGCACCGGGATCAACATAAGGGACCTCAGGGCCGCCCACGCCGGGGTCGTCCGCCACGACGTGCTCGCCGGCAAGTCCTCGGCCGGGGCTCACGTCCGCGCCGGCAGCGACCCGGATGACGTCGAGATCCTGTTCTTCTCTGCCGACGCCACCCCCATAACGGAGGGGGATGAGAGGTCCGTGGAGAAGGCCTTCGTGCGCGAGGAGTATCGCAGGGCCTACGGCGGGGACATAGGGGAGTTGATCTACCCGGGCCGCGTTCTCGAGCAGTTCGTGGAGCGCTTGGAGCGCGCCGTGGACCGAAACAAGACCTCCGGCGCCACCATCGTCGTGGACTTCTGCGGGGGCGTCGCCGGCCTCGTGGCGAGCCGGGTCTTCTCCAGGCTCGGCGTGAGCGCCGTCGTCATGGAGGGCTTCGCCAACGCCAACGCGGTCGGCGAGGCGGGGGGGATGAACCTGGAAGAGAGCATCGAGCGCGTCGCCCGCATCGTGCCCACGGTGGACGCCGCCTTCGGCGCCGTGGTCGGCCCCGAAGCCGAGTACGTGCAGTTCGTCGACGACGAGGGAGAGTGGGTGCCGCCCGACGTCATGCTCGCCTGTCTCATAGACCAGTTGCGCCCGAAGAGCGCCGTGCTCCCCATCAACCTCAGCCGCGGGTACGAAAGACTCGTAAAGGAGGGCGGCGGCGCACTCGAGATGAGCCGTACGGGCCTCTCCAACGTCGCCATAAAGGCCGCCGACATCGGGGCCGACCTCGCCTCACTCGCCGACGGCCGCTACATCTTCCCGGACTTCCTGCCGTCACCGGACTGCTTTATGACGCTGGCCAGCGCCCTCGAAGTGTTCCGCGAGACGCCGCTCTCCGGCGTCCGCCGGAGGTTCGGAGACTCCTTCGACCACGTCCAAAGAGAGCACATCGAGTGCCCGTGGTCCGCAAAGGGACGCGTGATGCGCGGCCTCGCCGAGAAGTTCGGCGGCGACCCCGACGCCATCCTCGCCGAGGGTGTGCTGCTCAACGTCGAAGACGGCTGGGTGCTTATGCTCCCCGATCCCGACAGCCCCATGTTCTACGTCTACGCCGAGTCCGGGGAGGGCGACGGGAGCCCGGCAAGGCTTATGGGAGAGTACGTCGACCTGGTCAAGTCCTTGATCGACGACCAGGCCTTGCTCTCAAGCTGAGATTGCACTTCAGGTTCAGGGTAGGTTATACTTGTGCTATGGATGATTCGGGGTTGCACGGGGGATTCGACTGGGAGAACGCCGAGGACGTCACGGCCCTCTCTGAGGAAGATCTGAAGGACACTCTTGCGGCGCTCTCGGAGGAGGAGCGTCGTCTCGGTTACAGGCGCGCGATCCTGCGGGGGAGGATGGATCTGATCCGTGCCGAGCTCGTGCAGAGGGGCGCCGCTGCGCTCCCTCCCGGGCGCCTGGCGCGGGTGTTGCTCGGGGATTCGCCCGTTGAGGGGACCAGGTGAAAGAGTGTCCTGGGTGTGGGGCCGAGGTCTCGGCGGGGATGAAGTTCTGTGTCGAATGCGGCACCAGGCTCGACCTTGGCCAGAGCACCGTCTCCTACGCGCCGAGTTTCGGCGAGGACGTCGAGCCCGGCACATCGGGCGGCGCCGAAGGGGCCGCATTGATAGAGATGGATCAGGTAGAGGGTACGGCCGGACGCAGGATGCACGACCTCGGCGATGATGTCGTCAGCGTCGGCCGCGGACAGGAGAGCAGCATCTTCCTCGACGACGTCACCGTTTCGCGCAAACATGCGGAGATCGTGCACGGAGATGGCGGGTACAGGATACGTGATGTGGGAAGCCTGAACGGGACGTACGTCAACCGCGTCAGGGTCGACGCCGTCGATCTGCGCAACGGAGACGAGATACAGGTAGGCAAGTACCGTTTCAGGTTCGTGTTCTCCTAGAGCATGGGGCACTGTAGTCGAGAGGATGGGAGTGAAAAGCGTGGAAAACGACGGTATGGATAGGGAGATCAACGGGGGCTACACCACCGAAGGTTACGCGCAGGAGAGGTACAGCGCCACCAAAGACAGCTTCACCATCGGCGAGGTCGTCGAGCGTCTGAGACCCGAGTTCCCGGCCCTCTCGGTCAGCAAGATCCGCTACCTGGAACGCAGGCGTCTGATCAACCTCAGCCGCACGCGCGGCGGCTACAGGCTTTTCTCGTCCCAGGATATCGAACTCCTCAGGTACATCCTTACGCTGCAAGACAAGGAGTATCTGCCGCTCAAGGTCATAAAGAAGCGCATCGAAGGCGGCGGCGGTTTCACCGCCGCCGACTCGGCGGGGGACCTCTCGAGGGTCCTCGAAGAGAGGACGTACACGCGCGAGGAGCTGGCGGATGCCTTAGAGACGGAGATGCGCTTCGTCGAAGAGCTCATCAGCGTGGGCGTGATCGGGCGCAGCGGCGAGCTCACGCAGCGCGACGCCGAGATCGCGCGCATGGCCCTGGAGATGGCAAAGTACTCCATCCAGCCCCGCCACCTGCGCGGCATCATGGCCGCCGTCGACCGCGAGGCCGCCCTCTTCAAGCAGGTGCTCAACCCTGACCTGCGCAGCGGTGATGACGGCCGCGTGGGCGAGGCCATGAACAAGGCCCGCCACCTCGCCGCCGTCGACTCGCGCATCAAGGAGCTGATGATGGCGAACGTGCTGGACACGTTCTCCCCGTGAGCGGCGACGCCGCAAGGGATCTACTCAAACACATCCACACCGTCCCCGATTTCCCGCGGCAGGGCA
>Ga0081538_10001974_pt1 | contig 20523 bp, 18 predicted proteins | sample TabmetS5T2R1_FD_71022 | JGI IMG/M metagenome (GOLD analysis project Ga0081538, IMG submission 71022) | Tabebuia heterophylla rhizosphere microbial communities from the University of Puerto Rico - S5T2R1 | ecosystem: Host-associated > Plants > Roots > Rhizosphere ...
GGCCTGATGTGGGGGGAGCACGAGGCTCTTACCGGGTCGTTCGCGGGCGAGCCGATCCTTCACGACCCGCAGCGCGGACGGGTGATCGGCACACGGGCGTTCGAGGCGTACATCGCCAGGCTAGGTGCGTGGCTCTCGAACCACAACATGTCTTTCGATCCGGTTGAGCATGCTTGGGATCGTGCCAGTCGTAGTCAGTCGCTCCCACACCCCGCTAGCCCGGCGATGAACTGCTCGGACGTCGAGGAGGTCGTCTCGTGGAAGTGGAGAGTGGCCATGCGTGCTCCTTCCTATGCCGACCCATTCTGCCGGTGTGAAGAGGACCTGCCGACGCGGTACCGTTCGGGCGAGCCATGAGAGGCCACGATTCGTTGAGGGCGTCGGATGCCGATCGCGAGGCGGTCGTCGACCGGTTGCGCGAGGCTGCCGGCGAGGGCAGGCTGGAGCCGAACGAGCTTGAGCAGCGGGTAGAGGGGGCGCTGCGTGCCCGGAGCTACGGCGACCTTGCGGAGTTGGTCGTCGACCTTCCAGCCGATAGCCGGATGCGCTGGCCGCGGGCCCGTTGGAGGACCAATGCCGTTGCGCGGTCCGCCGTGTTCGGCGCCGGATTCGTGGCTGCGGTGTTCGTGGCTCTCGCTGTGGTCGCCGTTCTGGCGATCCTTGTGCTCGCCGCGGCGGCGGCGTGGATCGCCTTCGTCTTGTTCTGGCTGGTCTGCTGCGGTTCGCGGCGGCGCCTCGGCCCGGCCGGGCGCCGATCCGTTAGCGCTCGCCCGCCCCGCCGCGTTCGCCCGACCGGTTTCCTCTAGCGGCCGCCCCCTCTAGCATGCCGTTGGGCTTTCGAGGCCGCGCGGACGCGGGGGGTTGGGGCCAGGTAACTGGCATGCAAAACCTCCCGGACGACGGGCCCGTAGGGGAAATCGGGAGCTTTGGATCGTCCAGCGCCAACAACCTCCCGATCTCGCCGACGCTTCGCACGAGCGTGAGGTTTTGACGCGACGCCCGCCCGCCCGCCGGCTCAATACCCCCTGCTACCCAGCAGGTACCCGGTCGGGGACGCGGGTCGGCCCGCGAACGCGGAGCAACTGGCACAGGCCGACCGCCTGGCCCAACCAGAAGCGAGAGGCGGCGGCCGCTACTCGAGCGGGTTCGGCGGGATCGGTCAGCCGCGGGCGAGGGCAGCCGCCTGCTCCAGGCCGACGGCATGGACGAGCGGATCGGCGTGGCGATGCACGAGCAGCCAGTCGGGGCCGTCGCGGCGATAGATCTGGGTCACCCGCAACGGCCAGTCCTGGTCGGGCAAGCCGCCGACCTCACCGTGCTGCCGCTCGATCATTACGAGTACGACGGTGTCGTCCCAGACGTGGGTCTCGGCCACCTCAAGCTTCGCGTCGCCGGCCCTGAAGTAGCTCGCGGCAGCCCTCAAGCTCTCGGTGCGGTCTTCGTAGCGCGCGGGAGGCCCGCCGAACGGGTTCATCAGCGTGAAGCCGCGGGCGTGAGGAGTTAACGCGAGGTATCCGTCCATGTCCCCGCGCATGAAGGCCGACGTGGCTTCCTCGGTCCGCCGGACGAGCTCGGCGAGCTCCTCGTGGGAGATCGTTTCCTCCGCCATGTGTGTTCCTCCTCGCAAGTCGGGACTATTGGTCAGTCGGGGACCGGCACCGGCTCCGGTGGCGGGACGCCCAGCTCGATCTGCTTGTGAATCACCGGACAGTCGGACCTCGGGCAGCGCTTCATGTCGCAGAGGCGACAGTGCGTCGTCCCCGGTGATTCGGAGAGCTGCCCGAGCGCCCTCTCGAGGATCGCGGTCAGGGCCTCGGACTCGGCCGGGGAGAGCTTCGGCAGGGAGTCGGCGATCACCTCTTGCCTGATCTCGAGGATCCGGCGGGCGTGCCGTTTGCCGGCGGCGGTCGCCGTCACCGCCACCGCCGGTCCGTCGCCCCCCGGGCGCCGCCGAACGAGCCCTTGATCGACGAGGCGGTCCACCACCCGGACGGTGGCGGGGTGGGAGAGACCGATCGCCTGGCGCAAAAACTCGATCGACCGGCCTGGGAATTGGGCGATTATGATCAGGGCTGCCGCGCTGGCTCCCGTATGTCCGATCGACTCCTCCGTTTCACGGCGGAGCCGGTCGCTCACCGAGAGAACGAATGCGCCGAGCAGGTTGTCGCGGCGCTCCTTCGCCTTCATCGCACCTCCGTCTCTCCCGGCTTCCCCGGGGACTATGCACCATGCATATTAGCGTTGGTAGAGTGTGCGCCTTGCATACCAGTCGGGAGCAGAGTTTGAGCGAGGCGCAGCGACGGTCCGGGTCGAAGGCCAACGCAGACGACGATCGACAGTTGCTGATGACGGCCCTCACGACCGAGCACTTCACGTTGCAGGGCGCTCGATCCCAGACGATGAGCGAGAGCGCGGCCCGCGCCTCGGTGTTCGTATTCGCTACCTCCAGCGCCCTGGTCGCGCTCGGCTTTATCGCCCAGGTTTCGTCGCTCGACGCCGTCGGCCTAGTCTTCGCTCTCGCGGTGCTGCCGACCCTATACGTACTCGGGGCAGCGACCTTTGTCCGGCTGGTCGAGTGCAGCGCCGAGGACTTCCGCTACGGGCTCGCGATCAACCGCATCCGCCACTTCTACAAGGAGACGGCGGGTGAGCATGCGGACCTCTTCCTGCTCTCGGGCCACGACGACGGTGCCGGTGTCTTCGAGAACATGGGCCTGTCCGCCGAGAGACGCAGCCCCCTGTTCGCGTTCTCGACCGCAATCGCCGTCATCGACGGCGTTGTCGGTGGCAGCGCCATCGGCGTCGCCCTCGGGCCTGCCTTGGGGGCGCCGCTCGGTCTGGCGGCCGGCGTGGGAGGTGCAGTCGCCATCGCGTCAGTTCTCGCCTTCGTGCGGCAGGCCAGCCGCATCCTGAACCGGGCCGCTCAGGTTCAGCCGCTCTTTCCCCACCCCGATGCGACCGCGTGACGGAGCGAACGCCGCTCGCTCACTCCCGGATTCCCTCTAACAGCCGTCGTTAAGCGAATCCGTCTCGAGCAGCAAGTGTCCGAGCGCGACGAGCGCCGCGCCGTAGTAGCTGGGCGATCGGCGATCCTCGGCGGCGGCGCGGTCGAGCAGGCGCTCGGCGGCGCCCCTCTCGCCCGCCGCGTGCGCGGCGGCGGCGCCAGCCACCGTGGAGGCGGGATGGGTCCCCGGGGCCAGCCGCTTCCCGTCGAGCGCGTACTCGGGGGCGATTCCCGCGCGGGCCTGGCCGCGCAGGAAGTCCCATGGGCGGGCGGCGAGCCGGCGCTCGCGCGCGTCACACGCCCAGCTCCACCTGAGCGGGACCCTCACGGCGTCGAAGCCGAAGCGCGGACCCACCGCCTCGTCCGAGGGAGCCGCCGCGGGCCGAACGGAAGCGTCAGAGCCCAGCTGCGCCCAATCGGGAGCGAGGCTTGGCCGGGTGGCGGTCATTCCGTCGATCAGCGCGCTGGAGCTGCGCCGCAGCTCCGTCCAGCGCCGGTCACCCGACGCCTCGGCCAGCACCGCGAAGCCGCGCGGCGAGAAGTAGCTCGGGTTGATCGGAACGGGTCGGCGGCCCTGGGCCCACGTGCCGGCCACCAAGACGAGCTGTCCTCCGACCCGCACGGTCTCGTGCTCGAGGATCGCCGAGGCGATCTCGAGCCCGTCGCGGCGATAGGCGGGCGTGTCGAAGCGGCTCGCCGCGAGGATCAATGCATGTGCCGCGTCGAGATCGGCGTCGGAGGCGGCGTCGGCGTCGACGACCCGGCCTTCGGCCCAGCGGTGGGCGAGCAGCCCGTCGTCTCGGCGGAGCTGGTCGCGCGCCCACGACCACGTGCTCTCGAAGCCGGCGCGGTCCCCGCTGGCTACGGCCATGAGCATCGCGTAGGCCTGAGCCTCGCCGACCGTGTCGCCGCCCTGGTCGTGGCGGATCACGCGGCCGTCGGCGCTCACGTAGCGGGCGAAGAAGCGCTCGACGGGCTCGCCCCCCGGACCGCCGGCGGGCGGGGGGGCGAGACGGCCGCTATCGACCGACAGCGCGAACGCGACCGCGGCGGCCACCGTGAGCACGGCCGCCGCGCCGGCGAGCACCGCCGGGAGGCGCCCCTTGAGGAGCGCCTCCGCTCGCGCTTGGCGACGGCCGGTCCTCATGCCGCCTGCCGATCGGCCAGGGGCTCTGGAGCGCGCTCGGGCACAAGCGGCTCGTCCCTAGCGGTGGCGGCCGTCTCGCCTTTACGGAGCGCCGGCCACGCCCCTGCCAGGAGAACGCTAATGTGGAGTGTCGCGAAGGCGACGTTGTTGAGGGTGCTCGGCGAGCGGTCCCCGACGATGCCGTAGACCGCCACCCCGGTGAGGACGGCGACGGTGACCAGCGCGGGCAGCACCGCCCGGGGCTGACGCGCGCTCTCACCCTGCTTGGGGGTGACGATGAAGCCGCCCCGCCGCCGCAGGAGGGTCCGGAATGTCGCCTGCACGTGGATCCAGAAGCTCGACGCTGCCAGCGCGAACGCCCCGAAGGTGTACGCGCCGGCGCCGGCCAGCGCCACGGCCCCGAGCGCGACCGCGAAGTAGGGCAGGAAGTGGACGAGGAACTTGTCGGCCGAGCCCGCCGCAATCGGCTGCGCTCCGGTGAGGATGCGCACCACCGGGAAGCTCATGTAGACGAGCAAAGTCCAGCCGGAGAGGAAGTACATCGACGAGAGCAGGTACTGCGCCCGCACGCGCGCGGGCAGTCGCGCCCGCCACGCCGAGCGCGCGCCCGCGAGGCAGCCGCGCGCCCAGCGCTGTTGCTGACTCACGTAGGAGCTCATGTCCTCGGGGCCCAGACCCTGGGCGAGCACCTCCGGCAGGTAGACGCTCTTCCAGCCGCGTCTGTGCAGCTCGATCGAGAGCTCGAAGTCCTCGGTGACGGAGTGCGTGGGAAAGCCGCCGGCGGACTCCAGCGCCGAGCGGCGGAAGATCACGTTCGTCCCGCAGCAGAAGATCGAGCCAAGGCCGTCCTTGCCGCGGGCGATGGCGCCGAAGAACAGCGCCTGCTGGGCCCAGGCAGCGCGCGCGACGGCACCGCGATCGTGGTTCGCGTAGTACTGCGGGGTCTGGACGAACGCCACGCGCTCGTCGGACATGTGGCCGAGCGTCCGGCTCAGGAAGCGGTGGCTCGGCACGTGGTCGCAGTCCAGCACCACCACGAACTCCCCGGAGGTTTGCGTCAGGGCGGCGTTTATGTTCCCCGCCTTCGCGCCCTCGCTGCCGGCACGGCGGTGATACTCCGCGCCCACGCGACGAGCGAGCGCCCGCATGGCGTCGTCGCCGCCGTCGTCGAGCAGGTGTACGCGCACGTCGGCGCCGGTCATCGATGCGGCGGCGGAGAGCGTGGGCTCCACGACCTCAACCGGCTCTCCGTAGACCGGTACCAGCACGTCGACCGTCGCCGTTCGCCTCAGCTCCCCGGCCCGTCGGCGCCGGCGTTCGCTCGACGCCGTCCACCAGAAGCCGAGCGCCTGCACGAGGTTGAACACCTCGGCGGCCACGAGGAGGCCGAACAGCAGGGGGTGTCCGACCCGCTCCGGCTGGAGCAGCCAGCCGAAGTACCAGGCCACGAGCGGCAGCCCCAGCACGAATAGGACGCGCACGGCCGCGTGCCGACCACGCGGCTGCCGGGCGGCGCTCCAGCGCGGCTCCCGCAGGCGGGGATCCGGTGTGCGCGCGCTCACCGGCTGAACTCCCAGACGCGCACCTGCGATCGGCTCATCCGATCGCTGAGCCTCGCGCGACGCTCGAGGCGCTGGAGCGCCTTGCGGACGGTGCTCTCGTGTCGCCTCTCGTTCAGGAAGCTGCCGAGCACGTACACGCGCCGGCCGGGCCGGACCGCCGGCAGCCGTGCGGTGTCAAGCGGCCGGGCGTCGAGCCCGGGCTCGTAGTACTCGACCACGTTGTTGAGGTACGTGGGCTGGTACACGAGCACGTCGCCCCTCTCCGCCCGGCTCGACACCTCGGACAGCGCCCCCTCGAAGTCGTACCAGCGCGGATTGGTGCCGTTGAGCTGCTGGTCGGCGAGGCCGCCGAGCAGCGTGGCCGTGGCCGCAACCGCGACGACTATCGAGGCGGTTCGCCCACGCGGCCAGCTCGCGATCGCGCGCGCCGCGAGCAGCACCAGGAACGGCACCGCGGGCAGCGCGTAGCGCAGCTCGAACAGAAACGGCTTCTGGGTCGCGAGCACGGTGAGAACTGCCGGTGGGACGAGCGCCGCGGCCACCACGACCCTCGATTGCGGCGAGCTTCCGCGCCCCAGCAGCAGCAGGACCAGCAGCAACCCCAGCGGCCAGAGGGCGCCGACGCCGGCCATCGTGCCCCCGGCGTGATAGCCCCAGAGCGCCCAGACCAGGTTCGTGATGGCCGCGTAGGCGGAGATCTCGTTGCCGTCGCCGGCCACGTCTCCCCCGGCCTGAGCAGGCGCCTGGAAGCCCCGACCGGCGGCCTCGTTGGCGCTGAACTGGTCGAGCGCGAACGGCACCAGCGGCAACAGCAGACCGGCGATCAGCGCCGTGCTCGCGGCGTATCCGATGACCGGCGCGTTGCTTCCGCCCAGCTCTCGCCGACGGCGCCAGATGCCGGGCAGGATCGCCAGCTGCAGCGCCATCACCAGGAACAGACCGAAGTACTGCGTGTAGATCACGGCCGCGGCCGACAGCGCGTACGCACACCACGCGAGTGCGCTGCCGGTGCGCAGTGCCCGCGCCTGGGCCCACGCCGCCAGCACTCCGAACAGCAGCAGCAGCGAGTACATCCGGGCCTCCTGCGAGTACCAGACCAGGATCGGCGCCGCTGCGCCGAGCGAGGCCGCGACCAGCCCGGTGCGCCGGTCCCAGAGCTCGCGCGCGGTTCCATAGAGCGCCGGCACAAGGAGCACGCCCGCGGCGATCGACGGCAGCCGCAGGGCGAGCTCTCCGTCGCCGAAGAGGCGGACCGCGAACCACACGACGACGTGGTGCAGTGGCGGGTGCACGTCGGTCGCGCGGATGTCGTCCAGCATCACGTCGAGACTCGGCAGCGCCGTCTGGTACCAGGTGGTGGCCTCGTCGAGCCAGAGTCCGCGATCTACGAGCAGACGCAGGACGAGCGCGGCGACGGTGAGCAGGGCCACCTCGGGGCCATGGGATCGCCAGAAGCGCCCCCAGGCGAGCCGAAGGCGAGCGCGCGGGACGGGCAGCCGCGCCACCGCCGCGCCGCCGAGAGCGGCCGTGAGCAGCGCGGTGGAGGCGAGCGTCGCGGTGGCCACGCCGGCGGCGTCCGTTCCGATCAGCGCCAGCAGCGACACGTGCACGCCGACGGCCATGGCGAGGATCGCGAGCGCGGTCCGGCTCGCCCCGGTGACCGAGGCGTGCGCCGCCAGCACGCGGGCCACGCCCAGCAGCGCCATGGCGAGGAGGTAGGGCACGGCGAGGCCCGCCACGGGGGCGTAGCGCTCCCCGAACAGCAGCGAAACGAACGTCTCGGGCGCGAGACCGACCACCAGCACCGCTCCGCCTCCGATCGCCACCGCCGCGCCGATCGCGGCGGCCAGCGCGTGGGGCGCTCCGGCCGCCGCCCGCGGAACCAGCACGAGCGGCACAGTGGTGGTCGCGAAGGCCGCGATGCCCCCGAGCGTCGACAGCACCGCGAAACGGCCCGCCTCGCCGGAGTCGAGTACGGCGTTGGCGAGGAGGACGTCCTCGTTCTGCACCAGCGCCAGGGCGAGGAACACGAGCACGGCGTCAGTCGGGCGGGCGGCGCCCGCGCCACGCTCCGGCGCTGTGACGCGGGCGTTGGGCTGCCGGCCGCCGGCCGCGACTGCGAGCGCGATGTACCCGGCCAGCACGATGCCCGCGGCTGCGCCGGGCGCGCCAAAGGCGACCATCAGCGCCGTCCCGGCGGTCAGGCGCACCGCCGGCTCGACGGCCAGGCTCGCCACGAGGCGGCCGTGGCCCTGCTCGTAGTGGCGTCCGCGCTCGAGGGCAAGCAGCCCGGCGGCCGGCGCCGCCGCTGCCAGGCAGACCATAAGCCCCGGCGACAGCCCGAGCGACCCGGAGAGCGGCAGGCCGAGCGCGAGAACGAGACCTCCGACGGCGGTGCCTCCCGCGAGGATGCGCCGGCGCGCGCGGCGAGCAAGGTCGGGGCGGAGCGCGCTGCCGGCGCTCAGCGAGGACGCCGGCAGGTGGAGCAGCAGGTAGAGCGCCAGCAGAGCCGCGACCTGCGCGAACTCACCGGGCTCGAGCACCCGGGCGGCCACCAGGGCGAAGGCGAGGTTGCCGACCCCGGACAACGCCTGTCCTGCGGCGGCGACGCTCTGGTCGCGGACGGCTGCGCCCACCGCGCCCAACCTGATGCCGCGACGCGTGGCCGCCCGTGGGCTGAGCGTGGCGCCGCTCATGACGCCGGACTGAACGGGAGCCCTTCGATCTCGTCCTCGGCGGGCGAGTTCCCGCCGGCGAGCAACACGCGCAGCAGCTGCATGCCGGCCTGCGCCGCCTCGATCTGCCACTCCACGGTCGCCCGCGACGGTGCCGGGCGCTCGAACGCGTCCAGGATTGCCCGCGTCAACACGGCGGAAGACTCGCCGGTGCCGACCGCGCGCTGGCAGAGTCGGCGCGCGAGCCCGGCCTGCTTCGGTTCGTGGCCGTAAGCCACGAAGCGCGTGCCGGCGGCCGCGGCGGCGACGAGCGCGTGGAAGCGGAGGCCCACAACCAGACCGGCCTCGGTGAACAGCCGGCGCGCCTCGGGGAGGTTCGCGGGGGCGCCGAGCAGCGGGAGCCGTCTTGGAAGGCGCTCGCTCACGGCTTCGCCGAGCGCCAGGTCGGCCGACACGTCCCATGGCTGAAGGCGCACGTCGTGCCCGGCCTCGACGAGCGGAGCCAGCGCCGCGGCAAGGTGCGCCGGCAGGGAGCCGTCACCCGCGGGGCCGCCGAGTGCGACCACTATCGGGCCGCCGGGCGCCCGCGGCCCGCGCGGCGGAGGTTCGAGCAGTGTCCAGGCCGCGTCCGCGCCGACACGGAAGGGGGTGGGGGCGCCGGCCGCGGCGAGCACGTCGGCCGACTCCTCGTCTCGCAGGACGAGCAGGTCGCTCTGGAGCACGAGGGCGCGCGCGAGCCGCCGCGACGTCGCGCTGTCGAGCACCCCGGCCCCGACACCGACCATCGCCCGCGGCTTGCCGAGCACGCGAGCGGCGCCGAGCAGCGCGACGGTCCCCCGCAGCAGTGACAGCGGCCGGCGTCCGGCTCCCGGATGCAGCGTGTTGAAGACCGTACCTCCGGCCACGACGAGGGCGTCGCTCGAGACGAGCGCCCGGGCCACCGCGGGCGGGGATGTGGCAACCAGGGTTCGCCAGCCCGGCAGCGCCGCGCCGAACGCCTCCCCGAGGGCGTCGTCACCGGGATTACGCTGCCCGGAGGCGCCTAGCAGGAGCGCGGTCGGCATCACTTAGGTCCGCGTATAGGTCGAGATGACGGCGGGCCACGGCTCCCCAGGAGCGCGTCGCGGCCAGGCCCGCAGCGTGGCGGCGCAGCCGATCGAGCTCGGCCGGGCGCTCTGCGAGCTCGATTAGCCGCTCCGCAAGCGCCGCGGGGTCACCTGGCCCCACCAGCGCCTCCGCCGCGTTCATGGTCGCCGCGAGTTGGCGCGAAAGCAGCGGAGGCGTGCCGTGCCCCAGGGCCAGGGCGAGCGCGCCGCTGGCCGCAAACGGCTGCGGATAGAGAAAGAGAGCGACATCGGCGGCCGAGAACCAGGCCGGGACGTCCGCTTCAGGAACGTGACCCGTAAAGCGCGCGGCGCCCTCGAAGCGCTTGCGAAGACGGTGCGAGTAGCCGTCGCCGAGCCGGGGATGGTCTCCGCCCGCCACGACGAGCTCGACGTGCTCGCCTGCCAGCTGCGAGGCCTCGAGGGCGGTCTCCAGGCCCTTGTAGGGCGCGACGAAGCCGAAGCAGAGCGCGAGGAAGCGCTCGTCGAGGCCAAGGCTCGCCCTCGCCAGTGAGCGCTCCGAGGCGGCGGCGGTGTCCAGGCCGTGCGGGATCACGACGGCGCTCGGCATATGGCGAGCAAAGGCGGGCTCGTGGACAATCACGCGCTCCGCGTAGCGCGCGACGGTCCACTGCAAGGTGGCCAGCGCGTGGCGCGCGACCCCCGCGGGCGCCCTGACTCCGTGGAGACGCGTGAAGCCAGCATCGACGCTGCCCGGGTCGACGACGTGGTGCATTGTGACCACCGGGCCCATCCCGCTCCGGCGAAGGGACTGGAGCGCCGGGGCGAGGCCCGGCACGGACTCGGGGCCGCCGTACAGGAACACCTCGTGCTGGAGGTGAGCTACCTTGGCGCCGCTCTCGCGCGCCGCGCGGGCGGCGGCCGGCAGCGCGCCGACGCCCCGCCGGATGCGCCGCTCTACCCGCACCGGCCCGTCCTCGGAGACGCGCGGCTCGCCGCGCTCCTCCGGCGCGATCACGAGGACTCGGGCGCCCAACTCCGCGAGCGAATGGGCGAGGCCCGCCGAGTACGAGGCCACTCCGCTCCGACCGGCGTGGCGGGCGCCCCGGGGCGGGTACGGCGAGATGAGCGCGACGTCCGGGGATCGCCCTGCGGCGGGGCGCGGCAGCGCTCGCAGCGGCGCCCGCTTCGCGGGCCCCGCGGCTCGCTCGACGGGGAGCACCCGTTGGTGCACCCAGAGGCGCAGCGCCGAGGCCGCCATCCGCCGCGCGTCGCGCCTGGCGCTCACTCGCGAGCCGTCCCGGTCGATCCAGACGGTGGGCACCTCCACGATCTCGTAGCCCAGTCGGCTGGCTGTGAGCAGGAGGTCGACGTCGAACAGGAAATCGCGTGAGGAGAGAAGCGGCACCACCGCCTCCACCACGTCGCGCCGAAAGACCTTGGCCCCGCACTGGGTGTCCGAGAACGGAAGCCCGAACAGCCGCTGCACGACGAAGGCAAACCCGGCGCTCGACAGCTCGCGCGCCAGCGGTCGCGCCGCCGGCAGTACGGCCGCGGGATGCCGACGAGATGCGATTGCGCCGTCCGCGTCGCGAGCGGCCTCCGCGAGCCGCCAGATCTCTCGAGGCGGGGTGGCGCAGTCCGCATCGACGAAGCCCACCTGCTCGGCGTCGCAATGCCGGAACGCCTCCATGAGCACGCCGCCCTTCCCGAGCCTGGGGAACTCGAGCATCCGGATGCGCTCGTCCTCGAGGTGGGGCCGCACGGCCTCTGCGGTGCGGTCGGTACAGCGGTCGAGGGCCACGGTCACCCGCGCGTCGGCGCCCAGCTGAGCCCGGTACGCACGCAGGGTGCGATCGATTCGGTGCTCCTCGTTGTGAGCGGGGATGACCAGATCCAGGCGCATGGAGACTTCCGGGTCGGGACTCGGGCGTGAGCGGTGCGTCGACACCCCGGGCGAGCGCTGAGCAGAATGCGTCGCCTACCCGGGCGTGGGGAGAATTCGAGGAACGGGCGACCCGCGGACCAGGATCACTCGGGGTCAGGAGCCAGCCGGGCCGTCCTTAGCGAGAAACGCAACGTAGCAGGAGAGTTGCGCTTCACCGGTGACCTATTCGGGGCGTTACCCGACAAACGGGGGGTGTCCTGGCCCGGAGCGCCGCCGCCCGGCGTTCGCGAACATCCCGAGACGACGTCACTCGGATTACGGAGGCGGACATGAGCAGCAGCGAAGCAACCGGCACCCTGACCTACGACGTCTTCGTCAACGACCCGCCGCCGCAGCACGGCGTCCTTCCGAACGGAGAGCCGAAGCTGTTCTCCCCGATGGCCAGCACGCTCATTTATGGGAGCAACGATGGGGTGCTGACGGACCCGGGGATGACGGAGGATCAGGCGCGTGCGCTCGGCGACTGGGTGGCGGGCAAGGGCCGGAACCTGACCGACATCTTCATCACCCCACGGTCACGGTGATCACTGGTTCGCCGCCCAGCTGCTCGCGGAGCGGTTCGGGGCACGCATCGTCGCTAGCGCGGGCACGATCGCGCAGATGCACGGCAATGCCGCCGCGCGGCCGTTGCTCTGGGACAAGGTGTACACGGGCATCCCGCCGACGCCGGTCACGGCGGTGACGGTGCCCGACAACCGGTTCGCGCTCGAGGGCCATGAGCTCGTGATCGTCGAGGTCGGCGACACCGACAGCGCGGACACCAGCGTCCTGCACGTCCCGGATCTCGAGCTCGTGGTAGCCGGCGACGTGATCTGCAACGGAGTTCACATGTACCTCGCGCAGGGCGCGGTCGTCGGAGGCTTCGGGCGCTGGCGGGACGCGATCGACAAGGTCGAGGCCCTGGGGCCACGGCATATCGTCTGCGGGCACCAGAACAAGCAGTTCGACGACGATGCCGAGCGGACGATCGCCGAGACCCGGCAATACCTCGACGACGCCGACGAGCTGCTGCAGAGCGAGAGCACCGCCGTCGACTTCTTCAACGCCAAGATCGAGCGCTATCCGAACCATCTTGGGCGGACGGTCCTGTGGGCGGGTGCCGGCGCGCTCTACGGCGTCCGCGAACACCCCGAGGAGGACATCGGCCAGATCATCCTCAGCGCCTGGCTTTGAACCAGGGCACCCGGACGGCTGCGAAGGTGTCGGTTAGGATCGGCCGTGGCCGATGGAGACCAGCGTCGCAGGCCCGGGGCCGCAACCGCGCCTGCTCGGGCGGGACAGTGAGTGTGCGCTGCTGGACGGTTTGATCGGCGATATCCGTCGCGGGGAGAGTCGGTCGTTGGTTCTGCGGGGTGAGGCCGGCATCGGGAAGACCGCGCTGCTTCAGTACCTCATTGAGTCTGCGTCGGATCTCACCATCCTCCGGGCGGTGGGGGTGGAGTCGGAGACGGAGCTGGCCTACGCCGGCCTCCATCACCTTTGCGGGCCGATCCTCAATCGGATCGACGCGCTCCCGGGTCCCCAACGGGAGGCCCTGGAGATCGTGTTTGGCCTCAGCGCCGCCGCCGCCCCGGATCGATTCCTCGTCGGGCTGGGGGTATTGAGCTTGCTCTCCGAGGCTGCCGATGACGGCCCACTGCTGTGCCTGATCGATGACGCGCAGTGGCTCGATCAGGCCTCCGGGCTGACGCTCGCGTTTGTCGCTCGTCGCCTGCTGGCCGAGCCGGTCGGGATCGTGTTCGCCGCACGTGAACCGGGCGATGAGCTTCAGCACCTCCCGGAGCTGGAGGTGCATGGTGTGCGCAACGGCTACGCCCGTGAGCTGCTCAGCTCGGCAGTGGGGTTCAAGCTCGATGACAGAGTGCGCGACCGGATCATCGCCGAGACACGTGGGAATCCGCTGGCGCTGCTGGAGCTGCCGCGAGGGTTGACCGCAACGCAGCTGGCCGGAGGGTTCGGGCTGCTGGGCGCCCAAAGTCTCTCGGGACGTATCGAGGAGACCTTCGCTAGCCGACTCAACACGCTCTCGGATGACGCGTCGCGTCTGCTGCTGATTGCCGCGGCGGAGCCCGTCGGCGATCCGCTCTTGCTGTGGAGCGCGGCCGAGCGGCTTGCTATAGGGCGTGCGGCCGCCGATGAGGTGGATAGGGAGAGCCTGCTCACGATCGGCGACCGGGTGACCTTCCGCCATCCGCTCGTACGGTCCGCCGTGTACGCGTCGGCGGTACCGCAGGAGCGCCGCGCGGTGCACCTGGCGCTGGCGCAGGCGACCGACCGGGAGGCGGACCCGGACCGTCGCGCGTGGCACCTCGCGACGGCTACGGCCGGACCCGACGAGGAAGTCGCGCTCGAACTGGAGCGTTCGGCCGGCCGGGCGCAGGCGCGCGGCGGCCTCGCCGCCGCGGCGGCGTTCCTGCAACGCGCGGTCGCGCTGACCGGGGACCCGGCGCGACGCGGCGAGAGAGCGCTTGCAGCGGCCGGGGCGAGCCTGCACGCGGGTATCTTCGATGTCGCGGCCGAGCTGCTGGCAATGGCGGATGATGAGCCGCTCGACGATCTCCAGCGAGCCCGGGCCGAGCTGCTGCGCGCCCGCGTGGCCGCGATCAACCGCGGCTCCGATGCGCCTGCACTGCTTCTAGGCGCGGCGCGGCGGCTAGAGCCGCTCGACGTCGAACTCGCGCGCGACACGTACTTGGAGGCGATCGCGGCGGCGCAGTTCGCCGCGCGTCTTGCCGACGGCGGTGAGGACGTGTCCGCGGTCGCGGAGGCGGCGCTGTCCGCGCCGCGCGTGGCGGTCGCGCGCCCTTCAGACCTCCTGCTCGACGGCCTCGCGACGCTGATCGCCCGCGGCTACGAATCCGGCGTTCCCGCGGTACAGCGCGCTCTGACCGCGTTCCGCGTCGGGAATCCAACTCGACAGGAACCGATCCGCTGGATATCGCTCGCGTGCCGCACCGCGGTCGATACGTGGGACTTCGACGCTTGGGAGCTTCTGTCGGAGAAGATGGTGAGACGGGCCCGAGACCTGGGCGCTCCGGGCGCGCTTGCCACGGCGCTGACTCTGAGGATGGTCGCGCACCTGCACGCGGGGCAAATGGGTGCGCTCAGCTCGCTGCTCGACGAGGTCGAGGCGCTTACCCAGGCGACGGGGATCCCTTCCTCTCCGTACGGTCCGTTGGTGCTCCTGGCATGGCGCGGCCAGGAGCGCGACGCTACATCCCTGATCCAAGCAACCGTTCGCGGAGCCTCGGCACGCGGCGAGGGCCAGGGCCTGGCGGTCGCCCACTGCTCCAACGCCGTGCTGCTCAACGGTTTCGGTCGCTACGACGAGGCGCTCGAGGCGGCAAGAAAGGGCAGCGCGTATCCACCGGACCTGACATTTCGCAACTGGAGCCTGGCCGAGCTCGTCGAGGCCGGGGTGCGGAGCGGAGAGACCGAGGCCGCCATGGAGGCGCTCGACCGCTTGACGCAGACCACCCGCCCCTGCGGCACGGACTGGGCGCTGGGGACGGAGGCTCGTTGCCGCGCTCTTCTGAGCGTCGGGGACGCCGCGGAGGAGCTGTATCGAGAGGCGATCACCAGGCTGGAGCGCAGCCGGGTTCGCCCCGCGCTGGCCCGCGCCCACCTGCTGTACGGCGAATGGCTGCGTCGGGAAAATCGCCGCGTAGACGCGCGCACGCAGCTCCGCGCGGCGCACGACATGCTCGCGGCGATGGGGATGGAAGCGTTCGCGGAGCGCGCTCGCAGGGAACTGCTGGCGACCGGCGAGAAAGCGCGCAAGCGGACGGTCGAGACGCGCGACGATCTGACGGCGCAGGAGCGGCAGATCGCTGAGCTGGCCCGCGACCGGTTTTCGAATCCGGAGATCGGTGCGCGGTTGTTCCTAAGTCCGCGGACCGTGGAGTGGCATCTGCGCAAGGTGTTCGGCAAGCTCGGAATCCACTCGCGCCACGAGTTGGCCGCCGCGCTTCCCGGCCCCGAGCTCGAGCCGGTCCAAGCCTGATCACGGAGGAGAGCGACATGACGGTTAGCGAAATCATCGAGCGGCATCCGCGGTCGGTCAGCCTCGACCGCGACCTCGTCCTTCGCTGTATCGACGAGTGCTTCGACTGTGCCGCCACCTGCACCAGCTGCGCCGACGCCTGCCTCGGCGAGGCGGACGTGGTGGAGCTGGTTCGGTGCGTCCGGCTCAATCTCGACTGCGCCGATGTCTGCGACGCGGTGGGCCGAGTCGTGACCCGCCAGACCGAGCCCGACCTGGCCGTCGTACGCTCGGCGATCGAGGCATGCATCGTGATCTGCCGCGCTTGCGGCGACGAGTGCGAGCGTCACGCGGCCCACCATGACCACTGCCGGGTCTGCGCGGAGGTCTGCCGCCGCTGCGAGCAGGCGTGCAGTGATCTCCTTGCCTCGATCGCTTAGAGGGCAGGTCTAACCACGGTACGACCGGTGCCGCCTTACGCTGTGGTCGTGGTCGCCGTCTCTGAGAGCCTGTCGCCTGACGAGCAGCGCGTCGTCGAGAGGTGGATCGACGTCCTCCGTGAGGAGATCGAGCTCGACTCGGTCTGGCTGTTCGGGTCGCGCGCCCGCGGCGAGCGGCGCGAGGACTCCGACGTCGATCTGCTTGTGATCACCCACGGCGACCCCGAGCAGGATCGTCAACGTGTCTGGAAGACGATTGACGACGTGGCCCGCGAAATGGGCGTCAATCCGGCTGTCTTCGTCCCGCACACTTGGGATCGCACGTGGCTGGCAGGACGCCGCGAGATCGGATCATTCTTCATCCAGGAGGTCGACCGCGACAAGGTCGTGCTGTTCGGGGGACCATGAGTCCGCGCTCGGAGGAGCTGCTGGCGGTGGCGTGGGAGCGTCTCCAGGCAGCCGAGGCCCTGCTCGAGCGCGAGCTCTGGGGCCCGGCCGTGAGCGACGCTTATTACGCCATCCTCTACGCCGCCCGCGCCGCTCTGAGCGAGCGGGACCGGAACGCCAAGACGCACCGCGGCATCTGGGCCATTTTCAGTGAGGAGTTCGTCGCGTCCCACGACATCGACGCCGAGCTTGCACGCGAGGCCCGGGCCACACAGGAGCCGCGTGAAGGGGTCGACTATGCCGCGGCGCGCATCTCGCGGGACGAGGCGCACATGATCACTGAGGTCGCCGAGCGGTTCGTCACCGCCATCGAAAAGCTGCTTCGGGCATAGGGAGAGAGCCCAACCCTCCGCCGTCGTCACCTGCTGGCGTCGAGGGCGGATCGTCTGTGCCTACCACGCCGGCGATCGCGCCCAAGCAGACGAGCTGCTCGCTCCTCTGCGGGCGCTGGGCCCGGTGAACGACACGATCCGGACCGTCTCCATGCCGGAGCTCAGCCACGTGCACATGGATCCGGAAGGGCCCGTCCCGACCGTCGGTGACGGGCTGATGCTCGCAGAGCTGCCGGCCGAGGCGCTCGACACGTTCATCGACGTCGCAGGCGCGGGAGGTGGGCACCAATTGGCAGCGATCGAGTTGATTCACCTCGAAGGAGAGCTCGGGCGCGCCCGACCCGAGAACGGCGCCCTCGCCTCGATCCCGGCGAAGTACACGCTTGTCGCCGGGGGGTTCGCACCAGTCCCCGAGCTGGCGTCGGCCCTGGGGGTGCAAGTCGAGGCGATCAAGCAGGCGCTCGCGCCTTGGGCGGCCCCGTACATGTACCTCAATTTCGCGGATACGAGACGCGATTCGGCGAGCTTCTGGGAAGCGCAGGCCTACCGGCGGCTGCGCCGAGTCAAATCCGCGATCGACCCCGGAGACCTGATCCGCGCGAACCACCCGATCCCGCCGGCGTAGCAATTGTCTGTAATGCCGTAATCCTGTATGCCTCCAGCCGTGAGGGCCAGCAGTCGGTGAACCCGGGGTCCCCCGATGCCCCGATCATCAGGACACCCGACCAGCGTCTGCGCGTGTTCGTCAGCTCGACGCTGGTCGAACTTGCCGACGAGCGGCACGCTGCCGCGGCGGCCATCTCCGCGCTAGGGCTCACCCCTGTGATGTTCGAGCAGGGCGCGCGACCGCACCCTCCGGGCGACCTCTATCGGGCCTACCTGTCCCAGAGCGACATCTTCGTGGGCGTCTACTGGCAGAGCTATGGCCGAATCCTTCCCGGCGCGGACATCTCGGGGCTCGAAGAGGAGTTCGACCTGTCGCACGATCTGCCCCGCCTGCTGTATGCCAAGGTGCCGGCGCCCGACCGCGAGCCCCACCTCGAACGCCTCATCGGCCGGATCCGTGAGGAGGCCTCCTACCGCAAGTTCGAGACCTCCGATCAGCTGGAGCGGCTTCTGCGCGACGACCTCGCGACCGTTCTGAGCGAGCGGTTTGCCGCGGACCGTGTCGTGGCTCGTCCGGGGACGGCGCGCCAACGCCCTCGCTCCCTGCCGGCGGGGACGACATCGCTCGTCGGACGCGAGCGGGACATCGAAGAGGTGGCCCGCCTCATCCAGAGCCCCGGCGTCCGGCTGGTGACGTTGACGGGGCCGGGTGGAGTCGGCAAGACCAGGCTCGCGGCGGCGGCCGCCGAGCGCCTGGACGATCGCTTCCGTGCCGGCACCGTCTTCGTCGCGCTGGAGACGATCACGGAGTCCGACATGGTCCTCGCCGCGATCGGCCGAGCGGTGGGGGCCGACATGCGAACCCCTTCTCCGCTGCAGGCTGTCATTGAACGGCTAGGCGACGGCGCGTGGCTGCTGATACTCGACAACCTCGAGCAGGCCTTGGACGTCGCGCCCCAGCTCGAGGAGCTGCTGGCGCTCTGCCCCGGCGTCGCGATCCTGGCCACGAGCCGGCTAGTGCTGCGCCTGCGGGCGGAGCGGGAGTACGCCGTGCGACCGCTGTCGCTTCCGGACGATCCCGCGCTGCCGGTCGAGGAGCTGGCCTCGACGCCCGCGGTGGCACTCTTCGTCGACCGGGCCCGGGCCGTGCGATACGAGTTCGCCCTGGCGGAGGACAACGCCGCCGCGGTGGCCGAGATCTGCCGTCGCCTCGAGGGCCTGCCGCTGGCCATCGAGCTCGCAGCAGCACGCATCCGGTTGCTCGAGCCAGACGAGCTCTTGGCCCGGCTGGCGACCTCGCTCGATGCGCTGGGAACGGGGTCGGTTGACATGCCCGAGCGCCAGCGGACCCTGCGGGCAACCGTCGAGTGGAGCGTCGACCTGCTGGAAGAGGACGAACGTGATCTGCTCGAAACCGCGGCGGTGTTCGTCGACGGCTGGACGATAGGCGCCGCCGCAGCAGTCGCCGACCTCGATCCCGAGCGGACCCTCGACCTCACGGAGGCGCTCGCCCGCCATAGCCTGATCAGCCTCGACATCGGCGATCGAGGCCCGCGGCCGCGGATGCTCGACACGATTTGTGCGTTTCTCGCCGAACGACTTGCGGCCCGGCCCGACGTCGCCGAGATCCAACACCGCCATGCCGACTACTACCGGTCCTTGGTCGAGCGCGCCGATCGCCCCCTGCGCAGCACCGCCCACAGCGAGTGGCTCGAGACGTTGGAGGCGGAGGCCGGAAACTTGGCCGCGACCGTGCGCTGGTACCTGCGACATGACCCGGCGCGGCTGCCGCACCTGTTCCGAGCGCTCATCCTGTTCTGGGAGCTGGGCGATCGCATCGGCGAGGCCCGGCCGTGGGTCGAGCAGACACTCCGCAACGCGGACTCGCTGCCACCCGAGGCTCGGGCCGAACTGCTGTGGGCCGACCTCATCACCGCCAACGAGGTGGGTGACAACACGGCGGCCCAGGCAGCAGGGCAGCGCCTGGCGCCGCTTCTGGCCGAGATCGACGATCCCCAACTGGAAGGCATGGCACGGCTGACGCTCGCGTGGATCTCGCCGATCGGCGGCGACTACGAAGGCGCGGTCCGCGAGGCCCTCACCGCCTTGGAGCTGCTCCGCGCCCACGACGAGACGTACTGGACCGGCGTCGCCCTTGCGAGCGTGGGCGGCCTGGAGGTGGCGACCGGCCGGTACGAAGACGCGAGCCGACATCTGCTCGAGTGCAGCGAGCTGGCGGACCGGTTCGGCTACGACTGGCTTGCGGCGTGGTCGCGGACACAGCTCGCCACGGTCGCCCTGGGGAGTGGCCGGTTGGATGAGGCTCGGGCACTGCTCGACGAGGGCCTGAGACTCAGCCTGAGGAGTCACAACACCCGCAACGTGAGCCTGATCCTGTTCGGGTTCGCCCGTTTGGCGCTCGCGGTGCGCCGTCCGGAGCGAGCAGCGCGGTTGGCAGCGGCGGCCGGGGAACTCCGCGAACGCATCGGGCTTCGTCCGTGGCCGATGCTGCGGCGCGGCGAGGACGAGCTGCGAGCTCAAATACGCGAGGCGCTGGGGCCTGACCGCTTCGACGATGTGTTCACAGCCGGAACCCGGCTCACCCAGCGTGAGGCCATAGCTGTCGCCCGGGAGCTCCAGGCCGCCGGGGCCCCGAGCTCCTGAATGTCGAGAAGCTCTGACCGGCTCCGCTCACCGGGTGAAGGGCCTCGACAGGCGCTGCCCACGACACTAGGAGACGACCATGCCGAAGTACCTGCTGCTCAAGCACTACCGCGGCGGCCCGGAGCCGCGCCGTCCCGTGCCCCCGATGGACCAGTGGGCGCCCGAGGACGTGGAGGCGCACGTGGCCTTCCAGCATCACGTCAGCGAGCTGCTCGAGGAGAATGGCGAGTACGTCGACGCGCAGGCGCTCACGCCGGCGCGCACCTGGGTGCGCTACGGCGGCCCGGACGCCGCCCCCGTCACCACTGATGGCCCGCACCCCGAGACCAGCGACCTGGTCGCCGGCTGGTGGATGATCGACGTCGAGTCGCACGAGCGTGCGGTCGAGCTCGCGGCTTACGTCTCCTCCGAGCCCGGCCCGGGCGGGGAGCCGCTGTACGAGTGGATCGACGTCCGGGAGGTCATGTGGGAGCGTCCTCGGACGACCGACGCGGCGTGATCTGCGAGCCGACGCGACGGCTGGACGAGGGCGCGTTGCGCGCCCTCGTCCCTCGGGTGCTCGCGGGCCTGGTCCGGCGGGGCGAGGACTTCGATGCCGCCGAGGACGCGCTGCAGGAGGCGCTGCTGGAGGCGCTGCGGGTGTGGCCCGAGC
>Ga0081538_10001975_pt1 | contig 20509 bp, 18 predicted proteins | sample TabmetS5T2R1_FD_71022 | JGI IMG/M metagenome (GOLD analysis project Ga0081538, IMG submission 71022) | Tabebuia heterophylla rhizosphere microbial communities from the University of Puerto Rico - S5T2R1 | ecosystem: Host-associated > Plants > Roots > Rhizosphere ...
ACCCGTCTGCGAGTAGCCGAAGCCGTACGCGTGCTCGACGAGATTCGCGCGCCGGCGCCCCTGGCCGTAGGCCAGCGGGTTGGACCCGGCCGTGCTCTTGAGCCACGCACCGACCTGGCTGTAGATGTCCCAGATCAGCCCTCGCTCGGTATCGCGCGTGTCCGGCGCGTTGACCTGGCAGTTGCGTGGGTCACTGAGCGCCAGTGGGTTGGCGAACGACAACGACCCGTAGCGCTCGGGATCGAAGTTCTTCAGCGCCTCGACCGCGACTGGCTTGGCCGTGATGCCGACCCAGACGTCGCCGCTGCTCATGAATTGCTCATGTGACAGCGCCCACCCGATGTTCAAATCGAAGAGGTTCGACGGGTTGAGCATTTCGACGACGACATTGCCGCTGAGCTTCGTGCGCTTGGCCGGCCGCCTGACCAGGATCCGCGTCGTATAAGGCGCGCTCGGGGTCCGCACGGTCGCCGGACCGGACTGCGGCCAGTCGTAGACATTGGCCACGCCACTGACCAGGTACTCCTCCTCGACATAGCCCGACTTCGCCAAGTCCTGCGGCACGAGCTGATGATCGGCGGCACCGAACGGATACGACTCCGCAGTGACCGGCAGCGGCCCGGTGACCTGCGGGAGCGGGGTCGCACCGCTCGCCGGAGCCGCCACAAGCGACACGACCACAAGCACCAACGTCAGGCCGAACGGCCGACGCGCGCCCCTCAGTACACCCTTCACGATTCCTCCCGCGAATCGCTGCCAATAAAACATTCTTGACCATAGCAACGCTAGCCGCGACCGAAATGGCCGTCGTCCGAGACACCGCGCGAGGATCGACCGTGTGCGGGCTCGGCGACGCCGCTGCTCGCCGGCGCGTTCGGATTTCTCACCGGCAGCAGCAATGCGGCCAACGGCCTGCTGATGCCCTCGCAAGCCGGTCTGGCGATCGAGGGCAGGCCGCCGCTGGCCTGGATCGCAGCGACGCAGAACACGGCGTCAGCGGCGCTGACCATGCTGTCGCCGGCGCGTGTCGCCATGGGATGCGCCCTGGTCGGGCGGCCCGATCTCGAGCGCGCAACCTATGAGCAGGCCTGGCCACTCGGCGCCGTGGCGGTCATCGTGCTGACGGCGGCGATCGCCGGCGAGGCCTCCTCGCTCGAGGCCAGCCACAGCTGCGTCGGTAGCGTCGCTTCGCCGGGCGGGGAGAGGAAGAACGCCAGCACCGCCTCGTCGAAGCAGAGCGCGTAGGCCAGCACGAACGCGGAGAGCACGCTGCGCGAGATGAGCGGCAGCTCCACGCGCAATACGGTGCCCAGCCATCCAAAGCCCAGACTCGCCGACGCCCGACTAAGCGCCGGGTCGACGCTCGAGAGGCCGGCGGAGGCGATGACCACGACCACCGGGAAGGCAAGCACCGTCTGTCCGATCACGAGCGTCCACAGGCTCGACCCGAGCCCAAGGTCGTCGCGGGCGATGAAGATGCCCACCGCGAGCACGAGCTGCGGGATCACGAGCGGGGCGAGAAACAGGGCTCGCAGCGGGCGGGCGCCCACCCCCAGGCGGCGCAGCCCGAGCGCGGCCAGCGTGCCGCAGGCCGTGGCGAGCAGCGCCCCGGCCGTCGCCGTGACGAGCGAACGCAGGAAGGCGTCGCGCCAGGCCGCGTCGTTGACCACCTCCGTAAACCAGCCGGTCGAGAAGCCGGGCGGGGGGAACTTGAAGAAGAGGCCGCTGGAGAACGCCTGCGGCAGGATCACGGCGAGCGGCAGGAGCAGGAACAGCGCGAGGACGACGCCGAGGACGACGAGCACGATCCGATATCCGCCCAGACCGTCGCGGAGGGCGGTCCGCAGGTCGCCCATCAGAATCGCTCCCACTGCTCGCTGATGCGCAGCAGCCGGTCGGCGACGAAGTACACGACCAGCACCACCACCAGCATGAGCAGGCCCATCGCCGCGGCCAGGGGCAGGTCGCGCTGGCGCCCGAAGACCTCGCCGACCACGATCGCGACCACACGGTCGCCGGGATCCCCGAGGAAGGCGGGCGTCACGTAGAACCCGAGGGCGAGGATGAAGACGAGCACGATGCCCGCCAGCGCGCCCGGGCGCAGCGCCGGTAGGACGACCGTGCGCAGCACCAGCGAGCTGCTTGCCCCGAGGCTGCGGGCGGCGCGCAGCTGGCTAGGGTCGATCGACTGCACGGACGCAAAGATCGGGAGCACCATGTACGGCAACAGGATGTGGACCATCGGGAGCACCAGCCCAGGGAGCGTCTGGAACAGGCCGAGCCCGCCGCTGGTGATGCCGGCCTTGTCGACCGCGTAGTCGAGCGCACCGTTGGGCTGAAGAGTGAGCAGCCACCCGTACGTGCGCACCAGCAGCGAGATCCAGAAGGTGAGCAGCAGGATCACCGACAGCGTCCGGGCGATGCCGGGACCGGCGACCGCCATGGCGAGCGCGTACACGACGCCGACGACCAGCGCGACGGCGGTCGTCAGGATCGCGAGCAGGGCCGTGGTGACCACGGCGTCCCGAAAGCTCGCGGTGGCCAGGGGCTCGGTGACGAGGCCCGCCACGCCGTACTCGCCCGCCCCCTTCACGACGACCGCCACGACCGGGACGACCAGCGCAACCGTCAGCAGCAGAGCCGGGGGCAGTAGGAGCGCCGGTGCGCCGGTGCCCGAGAGCCGGCGCAGGCGGGGCCTGGCGACGGCGACGTTCATGCCGCCACCCAGTCGGAGTAGCGCTTCGCGTAGTCGGCGTCCTGCTCGGCCGCCTTTGCGGTGTCGATGACGAACGCGCGCTTACGGTTCGCCGGCGAGTTTGGGGTCTTCGCCAGCTCCTCGTCCGACAGCGACTTGAACGCGGTGGAGACCGTCGGGCCGAGCAGCAGCCGGCGGGCCACTGCGGCCTGGGAAACCGGCGCCGACATCCAGTCGATCAGCGCGTTCGCCGCGTCCCTGTGCGGCAGCTTGGCCGGCATCGGAAACGCGCCCCAGGGATAGAGGATCGCGTCCTCGAACGTGTAGTCGAAACCGCCCTGGTGCTTCAGCTGCTCGGTCCGGCTGTTGGCGGTCACGATCATCGACGCCGAGTTTTGGATCATGAACTGCTGTCCCTGCGCGTACGAGTCGTAGAACAGGAGATCGTCTTTGATCGTGTCGAGCTTGCGGAAGGCGCGCTCGAAGTCGACCGGCTGCACCTGATCCCTCGGGACGCCGTCGGCGAGGAGGGCGAGCTCGAGCGTGCCGGCATAGATCACCCTGGGAAAGGCCCGCTTGCCGGGAAAGCGCCTTGTATCGAACAAGTCCTTCCAGCCGAAGGGCCTGCCGACCTCGTCGCTCCAGCCGAGTACGACGCTGTAGGCGTAGCTGCCACCCGCGTAGTCGCGATAGGCCTCATCCACGAGGTCGCAGCGCCGCACCCAGGGCTCGAGCTTGGCGAACTTCGATCCGGCGTCGAGCAGGCCGACCATCGAGAAGCCGTCGAAGTCGATCATGTCCCATTCGGGGTTCGCGCTGTCGAGCATCGCCACGAACTTGCCGTAGTCCCACGGAGCGTCGACCACGGTGGCCCCGGACGCGTCCGTGAAACCGTCGAAGAGGATCCGGTGCCGGGTGCGGTACGTGAGCCCGCCGAAGCCCGCCACGACCACCTCCTCGGAGGTGATCTTGGGCCACCGGCTCGTGTCCGCGTCCACCGGGTCGCCGCCCAGCGCCCCGCCGCCGATCTCCTCCCCGCAGGCGGCGAGGAGTCCGGGGGCGAGCGCGAAGCCGGCGAGCGAGCCCGCGCGCTGCATCAGGGAACGGCGCGTCAGTGCAGCGCTGGGCAGCGTGCCCTCCTCCCTCTGAGTCATGCGGCTCGCGACGATACGACAGCAGAATCGCGCTGTCAACCCTCTCTTCGTCTATGAGAAGAGTGATTACCATCGTACTACTTGCGATTTCACCGATTCTTCCGGTGGAACGGCTATAGTGGCGGGGCCATGGCCGTGCGAGCACCGTCCGAGCCATCCCCCGACGGGCCTGGGCGAGCGCTCGACTCGATCGACGCCGCATTGGTCCGAGAGCTGCAGCTGGACGGCCGCGCCAGCGCGCAGACGCTCGCGAACCGCGTCGGACTTTCGCGCACGGCGGCGCGCGCCCGCGTTCAGCGGCTGCTCGAGACGGGGGTCGTCCGCGTTGTCGGCATCGTGCACGCCGACGTGGCCGGGATGGGCGCGATCGCCCATGTCTCCCTGGCGGTCGAGGGCTCGAGCCGCGCTCCGGCGGCTCGGATCGCCACGCGGGACGCCGCCACATTCGTGTCGCGGATCGTCGGCCAGTACGCGCTCATCGTGGAGCTGCGGGCAGGCGACGACGACGCGCTGGCGGCCGAGCTCGACTGGCTGCGCGCCCAGCCCGCGGTGTGCCGCGTAGACGTGTTCCGCTGCGCCGCGGCCGTGAAGGACGCCTACTCGGTGGTACGGGAGCTGGAGCCATTTCCGCTCGACGCCCTCGACTGGCGTCTGCTCCAGGAGCTCCAGCGCGACGGCCGCGCGCCGTATACGAAGCTGGCGACGAGCGTCGGCCTCTCGCAGGCCGCCACGCGCGCCCGCATCGTCCGGCTCATGGACTCGGGGACCGTCCACATCAGCGGCCTCGTGAGCTCCGCGGCGCTCGGGGTGCGCGAGGGTGCGGGCCTCGGGGTACGGGTCCGTGGGGACGCCCGAGCGGCGGCCGAGCGGATCGCTGAGCTGCCGGGCCTCAACTACGTGCTCACCGGCTTTGGCCGCTTCGACGTCGTCTGTGGGGCCGACGCCCCCAGCCGGGCCGAGCTGCTCGAGCTGATCGACGCCGTGCGGGCCCGGCCGGAGGTCCGCGCTCTCGAGGCCTGGTACCACCTGGACGTGGTCAAGGAGTCGTACGCCGTCGATCTCGCGAGGGTGGCGGCACGGGCGAACGGTCTGCCGCGCGACCGGGGCCGGAGGCCAGCTTGAGCCAACCGAAGACGACCGCGCGCGCCTGGGTGGACGAACACCGGTCCGACCTGTCGGCATGGACCCGGACGATCTGGGAGCTCGCCGAGCCGGCGTGGCGCGAGTACCGCTCGGCGGCCTGGTACGTGGAGCGCCTCCGGAGCGAGGGATTCGAGGTCGAGGCCGGCAGCGGCGGCATGCCGACCGCGTTCAGCGCCACGTGGAGCCGGGGCCAGGGCCCGACGCTGCTGGCGTACGCGGAGTACGACGCGGTCCCCGGCAACAGCCAGGCGGCGGAGCCGCGGCCGCGGCCGCGGGCCGGCACCTCGCGCTTCGCACCCGGCCACACGGATCCGCATTCCGCGCTAGGAATCGGTGCTCTCGGCGCCGTGCTCGCGACCAAGGCGGCGATGGAACGCCACGCCATCGGCGGCACCCTGCGCTTCACCGGGGAGCCGGCCGAGAAGGTCCAGGGCTCGAAGGTCGTCCACGGGCTGCGCGGCTACTACGACGGCGTAGACGCGATCGTCTCGTTTCATCCGTTCTACATGCTCCCGCTCTGCAACACGGTGCGGTGGGACACCCACTGCGGCGCCTACTACAGCCGGGTTTACTCCTTCGTCGCGCGAGAGGGCTCCGAGTGGTCCCCCGCCGCCGGAGACAGCCCGATCCCCGCATCGCACTCTGCCGCCCGAGCGCCGGGCGCGAACGTCGCGCTGACGACGCTGTACGCGCTGACGAAGGCGACGCAGGAGTCGATGCTGCCGCACACCGGAGGCTGGTCGCTCAACGAGGCGATCCTCTCCGCGGGCAACTTCACGGCCGACAACCTGCCCGCTCCGCTGGCGCAGATCCAGTACAGCTGGCGCACGCCTGACACCGCGATGGCCGACGCGGTCTTGGCGGTCCTCGACTCCAACGCGGAGCGCGCCGCCGCGGTCGCCCACTGCGAGCTCCACCCCCGCTGGGTGGCGCGCAACCGGCCGGGAGTGGCAAACCACGCGCTTGCCGAGGCGACCTACGGCAACCTGGAGGCGGTCGGGCCGCCGCGCTACGGCGAGCGGGCGGTCGCGGTGGCCCGCGAGATCCAGGCCGCGGTCGGCCTCGAGCCGATGGACCGCCCCTTTCTGCCCGCGTGCGAGACGCTGATCGACCCGCGCGAGGCTGAGCGCCTGCTGCGCGAGGCGCTACCCGCATGGCAGCGCAACTGGACCTCCGATGACTACGTCGAGATGTCCTGGTACGCGCCCACGGTGCGCCTGTACATCGCCCGGCCCATGCTGCGAGCCCCGGCGCAGGGCGGCGCCTACCCGAGCTGGGTCCCCAACGCGCTCGGCGGCATCGCCGCGACCATCGACCCCACCGTCGCGTGCGCCGCCAAGGCCGTCAGCGGGACGCTGGTCGACCTGCTGACGACGCCCGGGCTGGTCGCCGCCGCGGGCGCTGAGTTCCGCCGGCGCACGTCGGGCGAGCGGTCCGTCGCGCCGCTGCTGCCGCCGGACTTCCAGCCGCCGCTCGAGCTGCCGTGGCCGGAGTACGTGAGCACCGCGCGCGGCGCGGGCTGGCACAACCCGTACGACGCGAAGGAGACCGCATGACCGCCCCGCACCCGGGCCGCCTCCTCGCCGGCGGGCCGATTCTCACCATGGCCGGCGGCCCGGCGCCGGAGGCGATCGCCGTTCGCGACGCGCGCATCGTCGCCGTCGGCGCCCTGGAGGAGTGCCGCGCGGCACTCGGGGGAGATCGCGAGGAGCTCGACCTGGCCGGTCGCACGCTGCTGCCGGGCTTCGTCGATGCCCACTGCCATCCGGTCATGCTCGGTCAGACGTGGTCGTGGGTGGACGTCTCGCCCGCGGTCACGCCCACGATCCGCGATCTCCAGGCCGTCCTGCGCCGGCGCGCGGAGGAGCTGCCGGCGGGCGCGCCGCTCTACGCCTTCGGCTACAACCACCGCCGCCTGCGCGAGCGTCGACATCCCACGGCCGCCGATCTCGACGCCGTCGCCGCCGACCGCACGATCTACGTCATGAACCAGAGCGGCCACGGGGGCGTGCTGAACCGCTTCGGTCTGCGCGCGCACGGGATCACCGCCGACACCCCGGACGTCCCCGGGGGGGAGATCGGTCGCGACGCCTCCGGCCACCCGACCGGGCTGGTCATGGACGCCGCGTGCGACCTGCTGACCGGGCCCGGCGGGGTGAAGATCGGCAACCACGGCCCGAACCTGCACCTGCCGTCCCCGCCGGAGCAGCTCGACGAATTTCTGGCCACCGCACAGCGCGCGATGTTGAGCAACGGCATTACCACCGCGGTGGACGCCCAGGTGACCCGTCGCGAGCTCGAGACCTACCGCCGTGCCCTCGCCGGCGGCCGGCTGAAGATCCGCGTGGGGCTGCGCATCCTCTCCGCGTTCGTCGACGACCTCCTGACACTCGGGCTCACCGGCGGCCTGGGCGGGCCGCTCCTCGACGTCGTGGGCGTCAAGCTCTACGCGGACGGCGCGCTCGGCGGCTGGACCGCGTGGTTTCCGTGCGGCTACCACTGCGACCCCGCCAACCACGGTCTTCTGTACCACACGCCCGAGGCGTTCGCCGAGCTTCTGGGACGCTGCCACCGTGCCGGTCTGCGCACGGGCACGCACGCTCAGTCGCCGGATGCCATCGCGATGGTGCTCGACGCCATCGAAGCGGCCGTTGAGACCGACGGCGGGCGGCCGGTGGAGCACACGATCGAGCACTGCGGTCTCGTCGGCGACGCGGACGTCGCCCGGATGCTCGGCCTCGGCGTTCGCCCGGTCTTCCAGCCCGCGCACCATTTCCTCTTCGGCGACGGGGTGCTTCAGGCCGTGGGCGAGGAGCTCGGCGCCCGGTACAACCCCGCCGGCCTGTTCGACCGCCGCGGCATGCTTCCGGCGCTGTCCTCGGACGGGCCGGTCGCGGACCCCGTGCCGCTGCAGGCGATCCAGGCGGCCGTCGAGAGGCACACCATCGGCGGCGAGGAGCTCGGCGGGGCGGAGCTCGCGCTGGACGTCGCGACCGCGCTACGGGGACACACGCTGGCCGGGGCACGCGTCGCCGGCCGCGAGCACGAGGTCGGGACCCTCGAGCCCGGCAAGCTGGCGGACCTCGTCGTCCTCGCCGAGGATCCGACGGCGGTCGAGGTCGCGCGCCTGGCCGAGATCGAGGTGTCGGAGACCTGGGTGGGCGGCGAGCGCGTCGCCTGATTCGGCCTACCGCTAGCTTTCGAGCGGCGAGGCGATCTCGATCAGGTCGCCGAACGGGTCGCGCACGTAGCCGACCGTCTGGCCCTGCGGCTTGCGGGCCGGCTCGGCGAGCGCGGTGCACCCGTGCTCGAGCGCCCGCCGGAAGGCCGCCTCCACGTCGTCGAACACGAGCGCCAGCTCGACGTTGAAGGGCGGGTCGGAGAGGTCCGGCACCCGGAACCCGTCCGGCAGGTTTCCGTCCGCGAGCGCGTGCGAGGCGAACGCGAGCGTGGTGGAGCCGGTGTCGAGCTCCGCGTACGAGCCGCCCTCGACCACGAAGCGCCGGCCGAGCGCGAAGGCGCGCTCGTAGAAGGCGACCGCCTCGCCGGGGTCGGGGACGTAGAGGATTACCCAGCCGAGCCGGGCGCGGTTGTCATCGGTCATGCGGCGATTGTCCGGGGCGGCGGCCGCTCGGTCTTGGAGAAAACGGACGTCTGGCCGGAGGACAGGACGCCGCCGGGCGGCAGCCCGGCGAGGTCGCGGCAGTCGTCCGTGAAGTGGGCCTGGTCCGCGTAGCCGGCCCCGAACGCGGCCTCCGCCAGGCTCGCCCCCGAGCGGGCGTCGGCCAGCGCGCGGCGCAGCCGCAGGATGCGCCCGAGCAGCTTGGGCCCGTAGCCCACCTGCGAGACCATCCGCCGCCGCAGCTGACGTTCGCCGATCCCGAGGTCGCGGGCCAGGGGCCCCACCCGCCGCTCCGGTGCGACCGCCAGCCGGCGGGCGACCACGCGGACGAGCGGATCCGGTCGCGGCGCCCGCCCGGCGCGGGCGGTCAGCCACGCCACCAGGGCGGCGCGCCGGGCGCCGGGCTCCGGAGCGCCCCCGAGCGCATACGCGAGCCGCTGCGCGTCGGACCCCAGCAGGCCCGCCGCCGGCACCCTTGCGTCACGAAGCGACTCGGCCGAGGCTCCGAGGAGCGGCGGCGCACAGCCCGGGTGCAGGCGAACGCCCATGGCGACGCCGCCGGGGCGAAGCTCGGACAGGAAGGCCGACGTGTTCGGGCCCGCCACGATGAGCCCGCCGCGCTCCGACCAGACCAGATCGATGCAGCCGTCCGGGATGACCCTCGCGACGGCGGGTCCGTTCCCCGCCGCGCGCTCCCAGGCGCACTCAGCCCACCGCTCGAGGCCTTCCGCTCGATGCTCGACGTAGTGCGGCGCCATGGCCCGCTCAGCTTTGCAGAGCGGCCGCCAGCTCGGTCAGCTCGCGCACGACCACGTCCGGCCGCGGGCCGAGTGGGTCGAACGGCGTCGGCGCGCGCTCGACCCAGGCGGTGCGCATCCCCGCCGAGGCGGCGCCGATCACGTCGAAGGGGTTCGCGGAGACGAGCCATACGTCGCCGATCGGCCGCCGAAGTCGCGCGGCCGCGTGCTCGTACACCCGCGGCGACGGCTTGTAGGTGCCCACCTCGTCGACGCTTACGACATCCCCGAAGTGGTCGGCGATCCCCGCGGCCGCGAGCACCCGCTCGATCATCGCCCCCGTGCCGTTCGAGAACACGATCGCGGTGTGGCCCGCCGCCCGCAGCCGCTCCAGTCCCGGACCGGTGTCGGGGAAGGCTTCGAGCTCGTCGTAGGCCGCGAGCAGCTCGGCCCGGGCCTCCGGCCCCGGATCCGCCGCCGCCCCGTCCAGCGCGTGCTCGAGCGCCCGCTCGGTGACCCAGGTGAAGTCCTGGTAGCGCTCCATCGCGGTCAGGAGCGCGGCGTAGCGCAGCTGGGTTTCCCGCCAGCGCCGCGCGACGGCACCCGCCTCGGCCCCCACGTGTCGCTGGAGCCGCCGCTCGACTCCCAGCGGGTCGACCAGCGTGCCGTACATGTCGAAGGCCAGCGACTGCGGCACGACCGCGGCTCAGCCCGAGACGACGGTCCCCCGCAGCGAGCACACCCCCTCGCCCACGAACCCGTTCGTCCGCGTGGCCGCGTAGCTGATCGTGGTGACCTGGCCGCCGCTCGTGGAGAGCACGAGAGTCCCGGCGCCGCGGTCGCTGCCGCCCAGGAGATCGAAGCCGTCGGCGGGATCCAGATCGGCGTCCGAGTTGAAGACGACGTCCTCGTCGGTGCCAGTGTCGGCGCCGTCCGGCCCGGTGCCCTGGTAGGCCACGTTCGTGGCGGGCCCGCCCGCCACCCCGGTGATCCGCAGCACCGCGGTGGCGGCCTCGCAGCCGGCGACCAGCGAGTAGCCGTCGCCCCGGAGCACCTCCGTCGGCGCCGTTCCCGGCGCCTGCTTGACGAACAGCTTGCGCACGGTCAGCCCGCCCACGTTGGCGGCCGACGTGGCGCTGTTCGCGGTGTCCGCGGTGGCCGCGCTGGGCACCTGCTCCAGCCGCGACTCGTTGACGTCGTCTCCGTTGAGGGTGTTCTGGGCGACGTCGCGACCCTGGACCGTGCCGTTGCGGACGTCGATCCCGCGGATCTCGTTGTTGCGGAGGTCCCTGGTGCGGATGTCGTTGTTGCGCAGGTCGCGCGTCCGCACGTCGTTGTTCTTCAGCTCGCGGGTGTCGACGGAGCCGGTGGCCAGGCCGTACGACACCCCGCTGAGCGAGACGAACAGGGCGATGACGGAAACGACCATGGCCGGCGTGGGGCGCCGCCGCGGGATCCACTTCACGGTGCTGCTCCTCCGAGGGTCCGGGTGGGGCGGGTCAGTGTGACCTCAATGCGACAACACGCTATCGGCGGGATCGGAGCGCCCGCGACACCGGCGGCGCCGGCGCCGCCGGCGCGCCGGTGGCGGGCAGCGTGACCACGAAGCGCGCGCCGCCGCCCTGCGCCGGGAGCAGCTCCACACGCCCGCCGTGGGAGTCGGCCACCGCGCGCACGATCGCGAGGCCGAGCCCGCTGCCCCCGCGCCGCCCCCTGCCGTCGCCCGAGCCGCGCGCGAAGCGCTCGAACACCCGGCCTCGCATCGCCTCGGGCACCCCCGGGCCGCGGTCCGCCACCTCCAGCACGGCGGAGCCGCCGTCGCGGTGCACCGACACGGTGACCGGGGTGCCGGCCGGGGTGTGGATCAGCGCGTTCTCGACCAGGTTGCCCGCCAGTCGGTGGAGGTCGTCGGCGACCCCGGTGACCGTCACCGGCTCCGGGGCGTCGACATCGATCGGGTGATCGGGCGACAGGGCCGCCGCCTCCGCGGCGGCCTCGCGGGCGACGAGCGCGAGGTCGACCGGGGCCAGCGTGGCGTCGCGGCCGGCGTCGGCGCGGGCGAGGAGGAGCAGGTCGGCGACCAGGCGGCGCATGCGGCGCGACGAGCGCAGCGCGGAGTCCGCCATCTCGCGCTGCTCGCCGCCCAGCTCGGCGTCGAGCATCTCCAGGTTGGCGAGGATGCTGGTCAGCGGCGTGCGCAGCTCGTGCGACGCGTCGGCCACGAACTCGCGCTGCCGGGTCAGCGCGGCTTCCGTGTCCTCGCGCGCCGCGGTCAGCTCCTGGAGCATGTCCTCGAAGGTGTGAGCCAGCTCCGCCACCTCGTCGTTGGCCTTCGGCTTGGGCAGGGTGATGTCCGGGTTGCGGGTGCGGGCGACCTCGCCGGCGGCGCGGGTGAGACCGGCGATCGGGCGCATAGCGCGGCGGGCGATCAAGAGGCCGCCGAGGAAGGCCAGCAGGGTCCCTCCGATGACGCCGAACGCGAGGAACAGCCGCACCTTGGCGATCGTGCGGTCCACGCTGTCCTCGGGCTTGGCGTACTGGACGTAGCCGATTGGGAGCGACACCGGCCGGGGCAGCACCTGGAACTGGTCGGGCACCTGGGCGGCGGCCACCAGCTCACGCGAGACCACCCGCAGGTCGCCCGTGCTGGTCACGCCCGAGCGCGGCTGCCCGAGGTCGACGCTGGAGTTCGGCGGCCACACGGTCCTGCCGTTCAGGCGCACCACCCGTACGATCGCGTCGCCCGCGGCGAAGCTCTCGAGCAGGCTCTCGTCCTCGCGGTCGAGCTGCTGGCTGTTCCCTGGACCGGGCTCGACGGTGAGGCGCTCCTCGAGCTCGGCCACGGTCGCCTTCAGGTCGTCGTCGAAGCCGGCGATGATCCGCTGCTCGGCGACCGCCCCGATCACGACCGCGAACAGGCAGAGGATCGCGAAGGTGAGGGCGGCGCTGCCGACCGCGACCTTCACCTTGACGGGGAGCCGGGTTCTCACGCGACCCTCACCACGTAACCGGCCCCCCGGACCGTGTGGAGCACCCGCGGCTCACCGCCGGCTTCCAGCTTGCGGCGCAGGTTCGACACGAACACGTCCACGGTGTTGGTCTCGGCGAAGGGGTCGTAGCCCCAGACGTCGTCGAGCAGGGCCTGGCGCGACACGACGATGCGCTCGTTGCGCATCAGGTGCTCGAGCAGCTCGAACTCGCGCGCGGTCAGGTCCACCCGGCGGTCGCCCCGGTACACCTCGCGCGCGTCGGGATTCAGGCGGAGGTCTCCGACGACGAGGTAGGCGCTGCCGCGCGGGGGGCGCCGGCGCAGGAGCGAGCGCATCCGGGCGAGCAGCTCCTCGCGCTCGAATGGCTTGACCAGGTAATCGTCCGCACCGGAATCGAGGCCCTCCACGCGCGCCTCCAGCGCGTCGCGGGCGGTGAGGATGAGGATCGGCACGTCGCCCTGATCCCGCAGCCGGCGGCACACCTCCACGCCGTCGAGCCGCGGGAGCCCGAGGTCGAGGATCACCGCGTCGGGCTCGAATACCCCGGACTCCTGGAGCGCCAGCTCGCCGTCGTCGGCGACGCGCACGTCGTAGCCCTCCTTGTCGAGCGCACGGCGCAGCACGCCGGCTATGTCGGCGTCGTCCTCTACCACCAGCACCCGCGGGCGTCCGGCCACGCTGCCCATGGTAGGGAGGAAGGAGGCCAGGCCCGAGGCGTCGAAGCAAGCGAGGTCAGCCATGGCCGGCCGCCGCACGAGAACACGCAGCCGTAGTGGCCGGCGCCCGCGCCGCCTATGGCCACCGTTTGAGCTGCCCGCGCTCGAGCAGCGCCACCAGGACCTGCTGGGCCTGGGCCTCGTCGCCGTGGCCGCCTTCTTCGCCTGCATCTTCTACCTCGGCTGGGCCGGGGGCGAGCTGGGGGAGCGCCTCGCCGGCGGCGTCCTGTTCCTGTTCGGCGGCGTCGCCTACGCCGTCCCGGTCGTCCTGTTCGCGGCCGGCACGCTGTTGGTCGTCCGGCCGATGCTCCCCGCGGTGCACCCGCTGAAGGCGGGGGCGCTCTGCCTCGGCGCGGCGCTCATGCTCGGCCTGGCGGCGGGCTCGTTCGGCCTCGGTCCGGGCGACACGCCGCGCGACCGCTTCCTCGACCCCGACTACCTCGAGCGGCACGGCGGGCTCACCGGCGAGTCGCTCTTCTGGGTCTCCAGCACGCTGCTCTCGACCGTCGGGTCCCACATCCTGTTCGTGTTCCTGTTGCTGGCCGGCGCGCTGCTGCTCACCGGTGCCTCGGTCGCGGGGATCGTGAGCGCCACCGGGCGCGCGGCCGCCCAGACGAGCGAGCGGGTGCGGCGGACCGCGATCATGCCGCGTCCGCCCGCCGAGGCGCCGATGGCGCCGGCGGGCCCGCCACCACGGCCGGCCGCGCCGCCGGAGCCGGAGGACCGCGAGCCGGTGGTCCGCGCCACGCACGTCGAGGCGCCCGCGCTGGACGCCTCCGAGCGCTACCCGGACCTCTACGACGAGCACCCCCCCGCGCCGGAGCCGGAGCCCGACGAGGGTCCGGCCCCGGGCGAGGAGCAGTCCGAGGAGCAGGAGCCCGAGGCCCCGTCCGAGGACGATCCGGCGCAGGCCGAGCTGACGCCCATGGGACATCGGCGCGCGGCCGTCACCGAGTCCGACGACCTCGACTACCGGCTCCCGCAGATCGCCTTCCTCAAGCGCTCGAACGGCACGGAAAGGGTGGACACCAAGGGCACCGAGCGGGTGGGGGGGCAGCTGGTGGAGGCGCTCAGCCACTTCAGCGTCGAGGCGCGGGTGATCGGCACCGTGACCGGGCCGCACGTCACCCGCTACGAGCTGCGGCTCGCCCCCGGGATCAAGATGTCGAAGGTCGCCCAGCTCAAGGACGACCTCGCGTACGCGCTGGCCGCCGAGCAGGTGCGCATCCTGGCGCCGATACCGGGCAAGCAGGCGGTCGGGGTCGAGGTGCCGAACCGGGTCCGCAAGCTGGTCCACCTGGGGGACGTGTTCCAGGAGGCGCCGCGGGGCTGGTCGCCGCTCTCGGTGTGGCTGGGGAAGGACATCGCCGGCAAGGCGATCGGAACCGACCTCGCCAAGCAGCCCCACATCCTGATCGCGGGCACCACCGGCTCGGGGAAGAGCGGCTGCGTCAACGCCATGCTCTCGTCGGTGCTCCTGCGCTCGTCGCCCAACGAGACGCGGATGGTGCTCGTCGATCCCAAGCGGGTGGAGCTCAACCACTACGAGGGCATTCCGCACCTGCTCACGCCGGTGGTCACCAGCCCGCGGCTGGCCGCCAACGTGCTGGGCAACCTCATCAAGGAGATGGAGGAGCGCTACGGCGTGATGAGCCGCGCGAAGACCCGCAGCCTCCCGGAGCTGAACCGCGTCCGCGCCGCCGCGGGCGAACCGCCGCTGCCGTACGTCCTGTGCGTGATCGACGAGCTCGCCGACCTGATGATGGTCGCGCCCGCCGACGTGGAGGACTCGATCATCCGGCTGGCGCAGAAGTCGCGGGCCGTCGGCATCCACCTGGTGCTCGCGACGCAGCGCCCCAGCGCCGACGTGATCACCGGGATGATCAAGGCCAACGTGCCGGCGCGGATCGCGTTCGCGGTCTCCTCCCAGACCGACTCGCGCGTGATCCTGGACCAGAACGGCGCCGAGTCGCTGCTCGGCCAAGGTGACATGCTGTTCCGCCCGGCGGGCGAGTCACGCTCGGCGCGCATCCAGGGCGCGTTCATCACCGAGGGGGAGATCGAGCGTCTGACCGACCACTGGCGCCACCAGGGTGAGCCGGAGCTCCACGAGGAGCTCCTGGCGGCGGTGGAGGGGGACGGCGACGAGGGCGAGGCGGACGGCGACTTCGACCCCGACCAGGACGAGCTCTTGGGCGAAGCCGTAGCGACGGTGGTCCAGATGGGAACGGCCTCCACCTCGATGCTGCAGCGGCGCCTGCGCGTGGGCTACACCCGCGCGGGCCGGCTGATCGACATGATGGAGCGGCGCGGCGTCATCTCCGGGTACGAGGGCTCCAAGGCGCGCCAGGTGCTGATCACCGAGGCGGACCTGCCCCGAGTGCTCGAGCAGCTGGCGCATCCGGTGGTTGCCGGGCCGTCCGAGGAGTAGCGGGGCCGCAGGGGGCGGCCGCGAATCACTCGGCCCGAGCCCCGCCACCGCTTCGCGGCGAGCGGGACCGTCGCCGGGGGGAACATCGGTACTGTGAGCGCCGCACCGGGCCACGCGAGCGTCACGATCACTTGGGACCGATAGCTCTACTCGCGGTTGCTGCGCGCACCCGCCCCGCAAGCGCAGGACGGCGCCCGTAGTCCGATGCCGCCCATCGGGGAAACGCTGCGAGAGGCCCGGATGCGGCAGGGCCTCGACATCGCCGACGTCGAGGCGCGCACCAAGATCCGCGCCAAGTACCTGCGCGCCCTCGAGAACGAGGAGTTCGGGATGCTGCCCGGGCCCACGTTCGTCAAGACGTTCCTGCGCACCTACGCGGAGATGCTGGGGCTCGATCCACAGCTGCTGGCCGAGGAATACCGGACGAACTACGAGCCGCGCGAGGAGGCCGAGTCGATCCAGACGCTTGCGCCGCCCGCGGTGGGCCGGCGCGACCGGCGCCGCGGCGTCCAGCTCCCCCGGCCGGGCCCGATCGCGCTCGGGGTGCTGCTGGTGGTGGCCGTGGTCGGGGCGCTCGCCGCGGTAGGGCTCATCTTCGGCGATGGGGACGAGGGCGAGCAGGCGGCCCAAGAACAGCCGACGGAGACCGAGCGGCGTGAGGGGGGCCGACGCGAGCGTCCGCCGCCGCCGCGGCGGGTGGTGCTGCGCATCACGCCCGTCACGCCAACCTACGTGTGCGTCGACCACGGAGCCGGGACTCCGATCGTCTTCGAGGGGACGCTCGAGTCGCCCCAGCGGTTTCGCGGGCGAATTCTGCGGGTGAACCTGGGCAAGACCGACGTGCGGCTGCGCGCCAACCGGAGGCCGGTGCCGGTAGCGCCGGGGCCCGAGCCGGTGGGGTTTCGCTTCACGCCGAGGGGGCACCGGCCGCTCCCGCCGCCCCAGCGGCCCTGCGTGTGAGCCCGATCCGGTGAGCGCGCGCGCCGGGATCGTGGTCACGGGCACCGAGGTGCTCTCGGGCCGCGTACGCGACCGCAACGGCCCGTGGCTCGCCGACCGGCTGACGGAGCTGGGCGTCGAGCTCGGTCACATCACGATCTGCGGCGACCGGCCGCGCGACATAGAGGCGCAGCTGCGCTTCCTGGCGGACCAGGGCGTCGACCTGATCGTCACGAGCGGCGGTCTCGGTCCCACCGCCGATGACATGACGGTCGAGGTGGTGGCGCGCTTCTGCGGACGCGATCTGATCATGGACGACGCGCTCGAGGAGCGCATCGCGGAGATTCTCGCGCCGCTCATGCGCCGTTTTCGCGACTGGGACCCGGAGGCGGTGCGCGCCGCCAACAGAAAGCAGGCGCTGGTGCCCGAGTCGGCGTTCGTGATCGATCCGGTGGGCACCGCGCCGGGCCTGGTCGTCCCCGGGAAGCCGCCGGTGGTGGTGCTGCCGGGGCCGCCGCGGGAGCTTCAGCCGATGTGGCGCGTGGCCGCGGAGACCGACATCGTGCGTTCGGCTCTGGCCGCTCGCACCCGGTACGAGCAGCGCACCGCACGGCTCTTCGGGCTGCCGGAGTCCGGTCTGGCGGAGACCCTGCGGGAGGCCGAACGGGAGGTCGAGGGCTTCGCCCGGCTGGAGATCACGACCTGCTTGCGTCGCGGCGAGCTCGAGATGGTCACGCGCTACGAGCCGGACGCGGCCGGTGCGTATGAGGCCCTGCTGGCGCTCGTGCGCGAGCGGCACCCGCGTGAGCTCTACTCCACCGACGGCGCGCGGGTGGACGACCAGGTCGCCGAGCTCCTCGCCGGCCGCAGCGTCGCCACCGCCGAGTCCTGCACCGCCGGGCTCCTCGCCGCTCGGCTCACCGAGCGACCGGGATCCTCCGACCACGTCGCCGGGGGCGTGGTCGCGTACGCCAACGACGCGAAGACCCAGCTGCTCGACGTCGACGCCGACCTGATCGAGCGCCACGGCGCGGTATCGGGGGAGGTGGCGGAGGCGATGGCCGCCGGCGCACTGCGGCGCTTCGACGCCGACACCTCCGTGTCGGTGACCGGCATTGCCGGGCCGACGGGGGGGACCGAGGACAAGCCGGTCGGCACGGTGTGGTGGAGCGTGAAGCTGCGCGAGGGCCCGGCGCTGACCAGGACCGCGGTGCTGCCCGGCGACCGGGCGGACATCCGCGACCGCGCGACGACCGTGGCGCTCCACCTGCTGCGGCGGCTGCTGCGGCGCGAGCGGGACGGGAGCCTCTGAGCGGCCCCCGCACCCGCATGTTCGTGGCCCTCGACCTCCCCGCCGGCGCGCGGGGCGACCTCGTGGAGTGGCGCGACCGGCTCGTGGCGGGGCGGCGCGACCTGCGCCCGGTGCGACCCGAGGCGCTTCACGTGACGCTCGTCTTCCTGGGCTGGCAGGACGAATCGGCGGCCGAGCGGATCGCGGAGGCCACGTTCGCCTCCGCGGCGGGCCTCGAGGCGGCGCCGCGCCTGGCCGCGGCGACGGTACGGCCGCTGCCGCCGCGCGACCCGCGCCTGTTCGCGCTCGACCTCGCGGACGAGGGCGACCGCGCCCGCCAACTGCAGGCGGCCGTCTCGGACGCCCTCGAGGCGGGCCGCTGGTACCGGCCGGAGAAGCGCCCTTTCTGGCCTCACCTCACCCTCGCGCGCGTCAAGCGCGGCGAGCGCCGCGCCCCGCCGCTACCAGACGATCCCCCGCCGGGCGACCCATTCGAGACCCCCGAGCTGACCCTCTACCGTTCGACGCTGCGGCCGCAGGGCGCGCTGTACGAGCCCCTCGGGCGCACCCTGCTGCGCTAGAACCCGAGCCCCCCTCCTCCACCGACCACCGGCAGCACGATCCGGCTGTCCGCGGGGTGGAGCGTGAGCCGGGTTCCCGGCGCCGGCCGGATCGTGTAGTCGTGGTCGGTGGAGACCACCACCAAGCCAATGCGCCGCCCCGCGCGGAACACGTAATCGTCGGGCTGGAGATCCCACCGGAGGCGATACGCCCGCCCGCGCCGGATCGCCCGGCTCCGGGTCACGCTCGACCGGTTCTGCGGGTCGAGCCAGCCGCGCGTCACCATCACCGGCGCGTCCGATGAGCCGGCGGCGCCGTAGTCCACCAGCACGGCGGTCAGGTTGGCGGCGTTGCGGTTGTCGACGGACAGCCTCAGGTCGACCCGCGGGGTGCCGCTGAGCCTGACGTCCCGCGACAGGGCCGGGGAGCGGTAGATCAACCGGTTGGCGCTGGCCTGGTCCGGCCCCTGGATGAGGACGTCGTCGGTGTCGAGCTCGCGGCCGCGATCGACGAAGCCCTGGGCGATTCGCGAGCGCCGGCGCGGGCGGGACGACAGCGCGCCGGGCGCCGTCGCGTCCCGGGCCGAGAGCCACAGCCGCGCTCGCTGGGCGCCGCGCGCGGGCCAGTCCGCCTCGTCGGTATAGGTGCCGTCCTCGCGCTGGATGGTCGCTCGGGGCGCGCGGTCGACGCCGTTGTCCACGCCGAAGAGCCAGTGGTCGAACCACCGGTTCTCGGTGGCCTTGTAAAGGGCCGCGCCGGCCCCCGGCGGTCCCCCGTGACCGCCGTTGTGCAGCCACAGCTTGCGCGGGACCCCGTAGCGGGCGAGCCGGTACCACCACTCGGCGAACGCCTTGGTCTTGACGTTCCAGTCGTTCAGGCCGTGGACCACGAAGACGCTCGCCCGGATGCGCTCGACGTCGTCGAGATGGTCGCGCCGCGCCCAGAAGGGATTCCAGTCGCCCGTGAGGCGGTCCTGCCCGCGGGCGAGCCGGGTCAGCGTCGCCGCACAGCGGTCGGTCATGCGGCTGCCGCCGATCAGGGAGGCCAGCACGTCGGTGTCCTCGCCCTGGAACTCGTTGTCGCCGACCCCCTGCGTCTCGGAGTGGGGGGCGACGACGAGCCCGTTCGCGCGGTAGTAGTCGTACCAGCTGGAGATCGCCGAGATGGGGACTATCGTCTCGAGGCCCTCGACCCCGGTGGTCGCCACCTGGTTCGGCAGCGTGCCGTTGTACGACACGCCCACCATCCCCACGGCGCCCGTGGTCCAGCCGGCCGACACGGGCGTCCCGCTCTCGTCGAAGCCGCGGGCGCGTCCGTTGAGCCAGTCGATCACCGCCTTGGTGCCCAGCGTCTCGACCTCGTCACCCACGGTCGGGCAGCCGTCCGAGTTGAACGTGCCGATGCTCTCGCCCAGCACCACCGCGTACCCGCGCGGGACGTAGTAGTCGTCCAGCCTGCTGTCCGGGAAGTCCGCCCGGAGGCGGGCCCGGGCGCGGGCGGCGCGAGCCGAGGCCCGCCGCGGCCGCGCGGCCCGGGCGGCGCGGGCGCCACCGCGGCCGATCGACTCCTGCGGGAGCGTGTCGAAGTCCACGGGGTGGTTGACTGCCGGGCCGAGATCGCCGCGATACGGGCTGTGCTCGAAGACCACCGGCACCCGGTAGCCCTGAGTCTCGGTCTCACGCGGGCGGCTGATCCGGATCCGGACGCGGTCGCGGCGCCCGTCGCCGTCGCTGTCGAGCTCCGTCTCCACGAACACGATCTCCTCGATGGCCTCGGCGAAGGAGAACTGCGGCTGGGTCTGGCCGTTCTCCACCTTGAGCCAGGGTGGAGGCGTCTCGGCGGCCTGGGCCGGCGCGGCCGCGACCACGAGTGCCGCCAGCACCGCGCCGATGAACGGGGGCGCCGCCTTTCGAGAGGACACGGTTCTCCTTTCGTCTCGCGCTGCTCCGACTCCGCCTCGAAGCGCTGAGGCCAGAGAGTCTCTGCCCGGCGTCGTCCGCGACGAAACGCCCGAGCGGGCCGGGTCCCGCCGGTTGGTTCGGTTCGGGGGGTGTGACGATCTACGACCGCCGGCGAGTCGCCAATCGATACACCCCCCGGCGGGGAACGACCTTTAGCGTGAGCGCCATGCCTCGGCTGCCGCTCCCCGACCCGCCGCTGAGCGACGGCGAGGTCTGGCTGCGGCCGTGGGCGACCTCCGACGCGCCGGCCGTCACGGCCGCTTGCCAGG
>Ga0081538_10001977_pt1 | contig 20499 bp, 18 predicted proteins | sample TabmetS5T2R1_FD_71022 | JGI IMG/M metagenome (GOLD analysis project Ga0081538, IMG submission 71022) | Tabebuia heterophylla rhizosphere microbial communities from the University of Puerto Rico - S5T2R1 | ecosystem: Host-associated > Plants > Roots > Rhizosphere ...
TGGCGTCGTCGGGCGTGCCGAAGACCACGTTGCCCGACTCGGCGTAGCTCTCGACGAACTCGCGCGGCCTGCGGGGTCCGCCGTCGACCTGGTTGGCCAGCGGCACGAAGCCGGCGCCGCCGCCGAAGTAGTCGGCGAAGTCCTTGAGGCCGTGGGTGCAGTCCTCGATGGCCTGGTCGCGGGTTTCGGCGAGGTGGACGGCACCGAGGACCCGCCAGCTCCGGCGGTCGGGCTCGGGGCGGCCCGCGGCACGCGCCTGCTCCTGCACCACCGCCCAGGCCTGACCGATGGCCGCGAAGCCCTCGAGCAGGGTCATGGACAGCGACAACAGCGACACGCCGTGGGTCCCGGCCAGCCGCGGCCCCGAGGGCGAAACCATTGCGGCGACTGCCACCTCGAAGTGGGGTTGCGTGTACGGACGCACCTGCAGCCGGCAGTCGCGCATCGTGAACCAGTCGGTCTGGCGGGTGACCGGCTCATCGGTCCGCAACAACGCCAGGATCGCCTCGAGCGACTCCTCCATCATGCGGCGCTGGTCCACCGGGTCGATGCCGAGCATGAACGCGTCGCTGGGCAGCGCGCCCGGTCCGGCGCCGAAGATGAGCCGGCCGCGAGTGAGATGGTCGAGCAGCACCAGCCGGTCGGCCACCAACCAGGGGTGGTGGTAGGGCAGGGAGACCACGCCCGTCCCCAGCATCACGTGGCGCGTCCGCTCGGCGGCGGCGGCGATGAACACCTCAGGGCAGGCGATGATCTCGTAGCCCCCGGAGTGGTGCTCGCCGAACCAGACCTCGTCGTAGCCGTACCGATCGAGGGCGACGACGCGGTCGAGGTCGTACTCGAGCGCCAGGGTCGGGTTCTGGCCGACCGGATGGAACGGGGCGAAGAAGGCGCCGAAGCGCAACGGCCAGGGAGCGAGCATGCCGGTCACCGCCTCCGGGTGGTACCAAAATCGGGACGGTTCACTGCCTGCCGACCTCCCCCTGTGGCGCCGGGCACGTGGTAACGGCCGTTATCGGCAACCTAGCCTGCAGGGGGAGGTGCCACCGATTCGGGACCCGGACCCCCTAGACTGAGCTGAAGCCATCCCCCTGGGTAGATGGCGGACCCCTGGTCGTGCGGCGCCGGGCGCCGACATGGGCCAGCAGACGATGGAGACCCAACTGGACCAAACCAGCTTCGAGGCGCTCGTCGCGTCCGAGGTCGACGGGCAGATCGCGGCAGACGACCTGCCGGCGCTGGCGGCACAGCCACAGCGTTGGGCCGCGACCCTGCACCACATGCTCGACGAGATCGAGGACATGCTGGATGCCGTCGGCCGCTCGGACCGCTACGAGCGAGACCAGGCACTCGCCGACCTGTCCGACGAGCGCGCCGCGGTGGCCGCCGCGCTCAGGCGGGTCACGGGCGAGGACGTGGAGCTTCCCGACCCCGCCGGCCTGGGCGACGGTGACGAAGCGGCCGCGACCGCGGCCGGCGAGGGCGCGGCCGAGCTCGTGCAGGCTCCGGCGTTGCAGGCGTCGTGGGCCTCGGGCGAGGTGGTCCTCTGGGCCGGCAATCCGTCGGCGACACCCGCCGAGCGCGAGGACCTGGAGCGCCTGATCGACGAGGCCGGCGGGTCCGCCATCGAGTGGGAGAAGCACAAGGGTGCGCCCCTGCCCTCCGGCGACCGGGCCCCGGCGGTCTCGGCGCCCGTCAGTGCCGCCCTCGGCTGGCTCGTGGGCGTGGGCGCCGGGCAGCTGGCGCTGGATGCCGCCCCCAGCGTGCGTTGGCTCGGCGAGCTGGCTGCCTGGGCCACCGACCTGGTGGCGCAGGGCCGGATGGTGCCGACCGTGCGGCGCGGGGGAGCGGCGGCCGCCCGCGGCCGCCAGCGCAGCGGCTCGTACGCCGTCCAGTGGATCGCCGCCGTCGTCGAACGAGAGCGCATCCGCGAGCTGTCGGCCCGGATGCCCGGGCCGGTCCGTGCCTTCGACCCGGCCACGGGTCCCGAGCGCATGTGCCGCACGATCCTGAACGCCGCCGTCGACGCCGTCTGCCGTGCCGGGGCGGCCCGCCTGGTCACCGCCGCCACGCCGCCGGTGGCCCGCAGCCGTCGCGACGTGGCCGAAGCCGTGCTGGCGGGGCTGGCGGGCGAGCCGTTCGCCGCTGCCCACGGTCCCGCCAACGAGGTGGCCGACGACCTGCGCCGGTGGGCGGCGCCGGTGGTGGGAGATGGTGACGTCGGCCTGATCGTGCGGCTCGACCCCCCGGAGGCCGACGGCGGCTGGCTCCTGACCGTGGACGCCACCGGGCTCGAACGCCATCCGCTCCCGATCGAGCAGGCGGTGTCGACGTCCGGCGCCAAGGCACAACGGGTCGAGGCGCAGCTTCGCCGCCTGGAACGGCTCCTGCCGGCGCTCAGCCGCACCGGGCGGCGCGGCCACGTCGTCCTCGGCGTCGACGAGGCCTGGGATCTCATGACGCGCACCGGGCGGGTGCTGCAGTCGGTGGGCTTCGACGTGCGCGTGCCCACCGCGTCGTGGACCCGGCCGTCGCCGCGCCTGCGGCTCGAGGCCGCCGGCTCCACCGGACCGGCCAAGGTGGGGCCGAACCAGCTGTCGAAGGTCCGCTGGTCGGTGCTGTTCGACGACCTCGAGCTCGACGCCGCGGCCATCGCGCGTCTCACCGCCCAAGCGCGGCCGCTCGTGCAGGCCAAGGGCCGCTGGGTCGAGCTCGATCATGCCGACCTCGACGCCGCCGCCAAGGCCCTGGCCGAGCAGAGCACGGCAACCGAACTGACCGGCGCCGCCATCCTGCGCCACGCCGTCGGCCTGGAGGAGAGTGCCCTCGCCGGGCCGGCGATCGTGGCCGGAAGCGGCTGGGCCGTCGACCTGGTCCGAGGCGCCGGCGACGAGCCGCCGGCGCCGCTCGGCCCTCCCGACGGCTTCGTCGGCAAGCTCCGGAGCTACCAGGCGGAGGCGCGGGGCTGGCTGGCGTTCCTGGATCGGGTCGGGCTCGGTGGCTGCCTGGCCATGGACATGGGACTGGGCAAGACCCCGGTGATGCTCGCCCACCTGTTGGACACCCGCGGGCAGGGCCCGGTGCTCGTGATCGCGCCGCCGGCAGTGCTGGGCAACTGGGCGGCGGAGGCCAAGCGCTTCACTCCCGATCTGCGGGTCCAGGTCCACCACGGCGCCGCCCGGGCCGAGGCCGAGGAGGTCGCCGCGGTGGCCGGCGAAGCCGACGTGGTGCTGACCACCTACGGCACGGCGGTGCGGGACGTCGACGCCCTGGCGACCGTCGACTGGCACCGGGTGGTGCTCGACGAGGCGCAGGCGATCAAGAACCCCGCCAGCGAGGCGGCGCGCGAACTGCGGCGGATCCCCGGGCGGTCGCGGCTGGCGTTGACCGGCACCCCGATCGAGAACGGGCTGGGCGACCTGTGGTCGATCCTCGACTACACCAACCCCGGCCTCGTGGGCCCCCGCCCCGCCTTCATCCAACAGCTGTCGACGCCGCGCAACGGCTCCGGAGCGCCCGGCGAGGCCGCCCTGCGGGCCCTGAACGGCCTGCTCGTCTTCCGGCGCACCAAGGCCGAGCCGGAGATCGCCGCCGAGTTGCCCGACAAGATCGACGAGCTCGACCACTGCGGCATGACCTCGGAGCAGATCGGCCTCTACCAGGCCGTGCTGGACAACCTGCTGGGCGTCAACCTCGGCACCGAGGACCGGCGCAGCCGCACCGGCCACGTGCTTGCCGCCATCACCGCCCTCAAGCAGATCTGCGATCACCCGGCGGCGTACCTCGACGGCGACGAGGGACCCCTCGAGGGCCGGTCGGGCAAGCTGGCCCGCCTCGACGAGCTGGTCGACAACGTGTTCGCCGCCGGCGAGCGGGTGCTGGTGTTCACGCACTTCGCCCGCTGGGGCGAGCGCCTGGCCGAGCACCTGACCAAGCGGACCGGCATCCCGGTGGCCTGCTACCACGGTGGCCTGACGCGGGGCACCCGCGACCGCCTGATCCGTGAGTTCCAGGAGGGGACGGGGCCCGGGGCCCTGGTGCTGTCGATCAAGGCCGGAGGGTCGGGGCTCAACCTCACCGCCGCCAACCACGTCGTGCTGTACGACCGCTGGTGGAATCCCGCGGTCGAGGACCAGGCCCGCGACCGGGCCTGGCGCATCGGCCAGGCCAACACGGTCATCAGCCACCGGCTCGTGTGCCCCGGCACGGTCGACGAGCAGGTGGAGGAGGTCGTGGCGGGCAAGCGTCGCATCGCCGACCTGGTGCTTCCGGCCAGCAGCTCGGTCGGCGACCTCACGCCCGACCAGCTGCGACAGGCCCTCGGTCTGCGGCCCGAGGCCCTGGTGGACGAGACCAGCGCCGACACCCTGGCCCACGACCAGGCGGACAGGGCCGCCAAGGACGACAACGCCGACCAGGCCGACAACGCCGACCAGCCCGACAAGCCCGACAAGCCCGACAAGGAGGCGGCGGCATGAGCACGCGTCGACGGCGCCGCTCGCACGGCGCCACCTCGAAGGCGCAGGCCTTCTGGGCCGACAACGGCTACGAGACGGCCCCGAGCCCGCAGATCAGGCCCACGTCGGATCCGGGCGCCCTGCCCCGGTCGCTCGGCGAGCCGCCGCTGGCCCCGGCCGTCTCGCAGCACCACCTCGACGCTGTCTACGAGGAGGCGGTGCGGGCCGCGATCGCCCTGGCGGCGGCCAACGGGCTGGTCGCCGGGGACGTCGCCGACGGCGACCAGGCCTGAGCCCCCCGCTACCGGGCCTCGGGCGGCAGTCCCCGAGGCCGTTCCGGCGCGCGAATGTGGCGGAATCCGGCGTTTCCGGACGCCGGTTGGAGCGGGTGGCTCCCCGAGGCCGTCCCACGCGGCAGTTCCCCAGCGCCGGCTCAGATGAGTCGGAGCTGGCTCGGGGCGGGATCGCGCGCCACCGGGCGGCGGTCGGCCGCAGGGTCCCGGCCGGTGTGGTGGCGTGGGTCGGCGCGCTCCGCCGGGAGCCCGCCGCAGCGCCGCACGAGCTCCCGTACGCGGGTCTCCAGCGCCCTCTGCTCGGCCTTGGGGGCGTAGGCGCGTTCGCGGTAGCGGCGCCGATAGCTCGGCAGGAGATGGGGATGGGAGTCGGCCAGGCGGCCGAGGAACACCTCCTTCACCCCCGGGCGCAGGTGGAGCAGCACCGAAGAGATGGAGCGGGCGCCGGCACCGACGCACGCCCGCACCACCGCCTCGAGCTGTTCGGCGCCATCCGAGAGCTCGGGCAGCACGGGGGCGACGAGCACGCCGGTGGGAACCCCTGCGGCGTTCAGCTGCTCGACGGCCCGCACCCGCTGGGCCGGGTGCGGGGTGCCCGGCTCGGTCGCGCGCCACACGGCCTCGTCGAGCGTCCCGATCGACAGGTTGACACGCACATCGGTGCGCCGGGCCGCCTCGGCCAGCAGTTCGAGGTCGCGGAGGACGAGGGTCGACTTGGTGAGGATGGAGAACGGGTTGGCGTGCTCGGCCAGCACCTCGACGACGCCCCGCGTGAGCCGGTACTTGCCCTCGGCGCGCTGGTAGGGGTCGGTGTTGGTGCCCATGGCGATCAGCTCGCCCGCCCAGCGTCGGGGGTCGAGCTCCTGTCGAAGCCGCGACACGGCGTTGACCTTGACCACGATGCGGCGCTCGAAGTCACGATCGGCATCGAGGTCGAGATAGGTGTGCGTCGGCCGCGCGAAGCAGTTGTGGCTGACGATGCCGTTGGCGATGAAGTCGCCCGTGCCCGTGGTGATGTCGAACAGCGCCCGCTCGCCGTCCAGCGGTTCGATGCCCACCACCCGACGCCGGGTGCCGCCGCTGATGGGGGCGCCGGCGGGCCCGTCGACGGTGACGACGTGGCCGCTGCTGACGAAGTCGACGCCGAGCATCGAGTGGTGCCGGGTGAGATGGGGTCGCGGGCCCGACCCGAGCCCGGTCCGGGACACGTGCTTCCAGCCGCGGTCGGTGAGGAACCGGTGATCCCCGCTCGCGACGAGCACGGTGTCGTCGGCCAGGGTCACGCGGTAGGCGGGCTTGGTGGTCGACCAGTGGTCGATCACCCTCGTCGGGACGCAGCTGCGGCGGGCGCCGTCGCGCAGCGTCCCACAGACCTCGTCGCCCGGCCGCACCTCGGCCAGGGCCTTGCTGCTGCCGTCGGCCATGAGGATCGGCGTCTCGCCCGCCAGGCAGTAGGTGCACGCATGGCTGCAGCCGCGATAAGCGTTGATCGTGTACCGGAAGCCGAACGGCGCCCCGGGCACCTCGTTGATGATCCGCTGGGCGCGCACATGCAGGAACTCCATGCCGCGGAACTCGCCGCGGCCCGGTTCCCGCTCGAACACCGGCTCGTCGAACAGCGCCCCCTGCGCCTGTGGCTGATCGGCCTGACGCCACCGCAGCTCCGTCACCCGGCCGACTATAGCGAACGTATGTACGCCTACGAAAGGCCGGTTTCGATCCCGCAATCCGCAGCGGTGAACGGCGGACGATGCCCCACGTCGGCTTCGCCGGCCCTCGCGGGTGGGGTCAGGTCGCGGCGACGAGGGCGTCGGCCGGAGCCAACAGGTCCCGGAGCACGGCCTGAACGGCCACCAGCGGCTCCGTCAAGCGTTCGCCCTTGCCGATGACGATCGTGCCCTCGATGGCGGCGACGATCAGGGTGGCCAGGCGATGGGCGTCGGCGGGGGAGCGCCCCTCGGCCTCGAGGGCGTCCGCGAACCGGTCGATCCATCCCCGGAGGGCCCGCCCCGTGGCAGCAGCCAGGGCCTCGTGGGCGGACGCGGCGTCGAGCGCGACCGTGGCCACCGCACAGCCCTCGCTGAAGTCGGTGCGGTCGAGGTGCTCGATGTACTCGTCGAAGAAGGTGGCCACGGCCTCGCCGACCGTGTCGGCCGCTGCCAGGCCGTTCTCGAGCCGCTGCGTCACACGCTCGGCGAAGTAGTCGACGGCGGCGGCGGCCAACTCCTCCTTCCCGCCGGGGAAGTGGAAGTACATCGAGCCCTTCGGAGCCTGGGCCTCGGCCATGACGTGGTTGAGCCCGGTGGCGCCATAACCCTGCTTGCGCAGGAGGCGGCTGGTGGTGCGGATCAGGCGATCCCGTGTGTCAGATGCCACACAACGAGCATACAACTATTACGACCGGTCTATTGACTATGACGACTGGTCTAAATACGTTCGATCCATGGAGTTGCGAGCATCGGAAGCCGGCGATCTGGAAGCCTTGCGGGCCTTCGTCGCTCGCTGCTCGCCCGAGACGCTCCATCGGCGCTTCCACGGGACCGGGCCTCGCGCCATCGATCGGGAGCTGGTGCGGATCGCCTCGCCGGCGGATGACCACCGGTCCTGGGTCGTGGTCGATGGAGGAGAGGTTCGAGGCACGGCGAGCCTGGCGCGGTCACGTTCCGGTGCCACCGAGATGGCGGTGCTCGTGGAGGACCGCTGGTTCCGGCGGGGGATCGGACGGGCGCTCATAGGCGCCCTCATGGCTCACGCCGAGCTGGCCGAGCTCGAGACGATCACCGCCTCGATCCAGGCCGACAACCAACGGGCCGTGCGATTCATCCGTGCCGTCGCCCCCCAGGCGAGCATCCGGTTCGTGGGCGGCGCGGAGCTCGAGGTGGAGCTTCCGGTGGCCGCGGTGGCGTCGGGCCTGGTCGCGGCGGCGAGCCTCACTCGGGAGGCGGCGTGAGGGCCCGGCGCCGCCCGGACGTGGCCCTGCTGGCCGAGGTTCCCCCCTTCGACCGGTACGCGCGCACGTCCCTGGCACCGCTCATCCCCCACGCCGACCGCCTGCGGATCGCCGATGGCACCGTCGTCGTCCGTGAGGGCCATCGTGCCCGGGAGCTCGTCATCGTCGTGGCGGGGGCGCTGCTCGCCACCCGGGCCGGACGCCCGGTCGGCGCGCTGGGCCCCGGCACCTGGATCGGTGCCCAGGAACTGCTCGCCGGCGGGGCGCACGACTGCACGTTGGTCGCCGCGGAGGGCCTGGAAGCACTCGTGCTGAACGGTCCGGCGTACCGCTGGGCGGTCCAGACGTTGCCCGGGCTGGCCGACGTGTCGGTGCTCGACCTGCGTCGGGTGGAGGCGGCGCTGGACCGGCACGCTACGTTCACGGGGTGACCGAAGCGGGCGCCGACCGGGCGGACGTCAGCGGAACCCGGCCGGCGCAGGCCGACAAGGCGGCGCGGTTCCTCGCGCTCCACGGCGGCCCGGCCCCGCTCCTCATGCCCAACCCCTGGGACGCGGGTTCGGCCAGGCTGCTGGCGTCGCTCGGGTTCGAGGCGCTGGCCACCACCAGCAGCGGCTTCGCCGCCACGCTGGGCCGGCTCGACGGCTCGGTCGACCGCGAGGAGGCGCTGGCCCACGCCGCATCCATCGTCGCCGCCACCGAGCTGCCGGTGTCGGCCGACCTCGAGAACTGCTTCGCCGACGATCCCGCCGGCGTCGCCACGACCGTCCGCCTGGCGCTGGACACCGGGCTGGCCGGGTGCTCGGTCGAGGACTTCGGCCCTCGGCCCGACGCGCACATCTATGACGCGGGCCTGGCCGCAGAGCGGGTGGCCGCGGCCGCCGAGGCTGCTCATGCCGGGCCGGTCCACCTCGTGATCACGGCCCGCGCCGAGAACCACATCCGCGGCCACCCAAACCTCGCCGACACCATCGCCCGGCTGCAGGCCTACCAGGAGGCGGGCGCCGACGTGCTGTTCGCGCCCGGGGTGATCGACCTCGACGACGTGCGTCAGGTGGTGGCGTCGGTCGACCGGCCCGTCAACGTGCTCCCCGGTCCCGGTGCGCCGACGGTGGCCGAGCTCGGCGACATTGGGGTCAGGCGCATCTCCGTGGGCGGCTCGTTCGCCTTCGCCGCGCTGGCCGCCGTCGTCGACGCCGCCCACGAGCTGCGTGATCAGGGCACCTATGGGTTCCGTGAACGATCCCGCGTCGGGCTGACGGCGGCACGTGAGGCGTTCGACGGCGCGAAGGAGAGCGGGTCGTGACCGACCGGGCGAGCGCGACCCTGGCCATCATCGACGACCTGGAGGCCGAGCAGGAGCGTCTGGAGGCGGTCCTCGACGGGCTCGACGACGCCGCCTGGCGATCGCCGTCGGCGGCCGAAGGTTGGAGCGTGGCCGACGTCGTCCTGCACCTGGCGCAGACCGAGGAAGGGGTCGTCTGGCTCGCCACTGGCGGCGACACGTTCGATCGCCCGCGCCTCGAGGCACCCGGCGTCGACGACGCCGCCGAGCGGATGGTCCAGGCCGAGCGCGCCGAACCCGCCGTCGTGTTCGAGCGCTGGAAGGCGGGCCGCCGGGCGGCGCTGGCCGCGCTGCGCGGCGCCGACCCGGAGCAGCCGATTCCGTGGGTCACCAACTCCCTCAAGCCCGCCACGCTCGCCACGACGCGGCTGGCCGAGCACTGGGCGCACGGCCTCGACATCACCGGTCCGCTCGGGGCGCCGTTTCCCGACACCGATCGGCTGCGCCACATCGCCTGGCTCGCCCACTCCACGTTGCCGTACGCCTTCGCGTTGGCCGGCAGCGACGCCCACCCCGTGCATTGCGAGCTGACCGGGCCCGGGGGCGACACGTGGCGCTACGGCCCGGCCGACGCCGAATCGGCGATCACGGGTGCGGCCGGCGCCTTCTGTCGCGTCGGCGCCCAGCGGTTGGCGCCCGAGGACTCGGGCCTCATCGCCAGCGGCCCTCACGGCGAGGGCGCGCTGCGCGTGCTGCGGACCTATGCCGGCTGATCCCGACGTCGGGTCAGAGGCGGAGCGGCTTGATGGGCGCGGCGATCAGCGCCGGGTCGGCACGCCAGTCGACTCCGGGGACGTCGACGTAGAGCTCGATCTCGTTACCGTCGGGGTCGGCGATGTAGAGGCTGTGGGTGACCGTGTGGTCGCTGGCGCCGAGGATGGGCGTTCCCGCCTCCCGCAGCCGGTCGAGCGCTTCCCGCAGCTCCTCGTCGGAGTCGCCCACCTTCAGGCCGAAGTGGTACAGGCCCACGCGGCGGCCTTCAGGCTGCGAGGCGGCGTCGGGCCCGACCTCGATGAGCAGGAGCTCGTGATGCGTGCGGCCCGAGGGTGCCGAGAACGCCGCTATCGGGGCCGGAAGCGGCGACGATCCGTCGGCGTCGGGGACGATCTGCTGCCAACCGAGGACGTCGCGATAGAAGGCGGAGGATCGCCCGATGTCGCGCACGTACAGGACGATGTGTCCGAGCTCCTTGATCTCCATGGGCCGCTCCTCGTGCCTAGATCCCGACCGGGTGCCACACGGTCTTGGTCTCGAGGAAGGCCCGCAGGCGGTCGAGGCCGGGGTCGCCGGACCAGTCGGTCCCCTGGTCGCCCGTGCCCGCCGGTGGCCGCACGACCCGCTTGAGGTTCGCGGCCGCGGCCATCTCGAGCTCGGTCGCCAGCTCCGGGTCGCCGATCCCGGTCAGGTCGATGGCGTTGACGTCCATGTGGGAGGCCAGCCACGGGGCAATCTCGGCCGGGCGCCCGGTGAGCAGGTTCGCGACACCGCCGGGCACGTCGGACGTGGCGAGCACCTCCGCCAGCGTGATGGCCGGCAGCGGCGCCGTCTCCGACGCCAGCACCACGGCCGTGTTACCCGTGACGATCACCGGTGCCAGCAGCGACACCAGGCCGAGCAGCGACGACGCCGGGGGGGCGACCAGCGCCACGACACCGGTGGGCTCGGGGACGGAGAAGTCGAAGTACGGGCCGGCCACCGGGTTGGACGATCCCTGCACCTGGTGCACCTTGTCGCTCCAGCCGGCGTACCAGACCCAGCGGTCGACGGCGGCATCCACCGCCGCCTCGGCGTCACGCCGCTTCAGTCCCTCGCCGGCGCCCACCTCGTGGACGAACTGAGAGCGGCGGCCCTCCAGCATCTCGGCGACCCGATACAGAACCTGGCCCCGGTTGTAGGCGGTCGTCGAGGACCACCCCGGGAACGCCTTGCGAGCGGCGACGACGGCGTCGCGGGCGTCCTTGCGCGACGCCAGCGCGGCGTTGGCAAGGAAGCGCTCCCCATCGGCCGAGCGGACCTCGTAGCTGCGGCCCGACTCCGACCGGGGGAACGACCCGCCGATGTAGAGCTTGTACGTCTTGCGGACCTCGAGCCGGCCGTCGCCATCAGACATCGAGGTACGCCCCCAGGCCATGGCGGCCGCCCTCGCGCCCGTACCCCGACTCCTTGTAGCCGCCGAACGGGCTGGTGGGATCGAAGCGGTTGAACGTGTTCGCCCACACCACCCCCGCCCGCAGCTGCTGCGCCATCCACAGGATGCGGCTGCCCTTGTCGGTCCACACACCCGCCGAGAGCCCGTAGGGGGTGTTGTTGGCCTTCTCGATCGCTTCCGTGGGGGTGCGGAAGGTCAGGACCGACAGCACGGGTCCGAAGATCTCCTCGCGGGCGATGCGGTGCGACTGCGACACGCCAGTGAACACGGTGGGCGGGAACCAGAAGCCGCGCTCGGGCAGCTCGCAGGGCGGCGACCAACGCTCAGCGCCCTCGGTCTCGCCGACCTCGGACAGCATGCGGATCTTGTCGAGCTGCTCGGCGCTGTTTATCGCACCGATGTCGGTGTTCTTGTCGAGCGGGTCACCGAGGCGCAACGTGCCGAGGCGGCGCTTGAGTCCGGCGAGCAGCTCGTCGGCCACCGATTCCTGCACCAACAGGCGGCTGCCCGCACAGCACACGTGGCCCTGGTTGAAGAAGATGCCGTTGACGATGCCCTCGATCGCTTGGTCGAGCGGGGCGTCGTCGAACACGACGTTGGCGGCCTTGCCCCCCAGCTCGAGCGTGACCTTCTTGCGGGTGCCGGCCACCGACCGTGCGATCTGCCGCCCGACCTCGGTCGATCCCGTGAAGGCCACCTTGTCGACGCCGGGGTGCTCGACCAGCGTCCGCCCGGTGTCGCCGGCCCCGGTGATGATGTTCACCACTCCGGGGGGCAGGTCGGCCTGCTGGCAGATGTCGGCGAACGCCAGAGCGGTCAGGGGCGTCGTCTCGGCCGGCTTGAGCACAACGGTGTTGCCGCAAGCAAGTGCGGGAGCGATCTTCCACGCCAGCATCAGCAGCGGAAAGTTCCAGGGGATGACCTGGGCTGCCACGCCGAGGGGGCGGGGATCGGGACCGAAGCCGGCGTAGCCGAGCTTGTCGGCCCAGCCGGCGTAGTAGAAGAAGTGGGCGGCCACGAGGGGGACGTCGACGTCGCGGCTCTCGCGGATGGGCTTGCCGTTGTCGATGGACTCCAGCACCGCCAGCTCGCGGGAGCGCTCCTGCACGATCCGTGCCAGCCGGTAGAGGTATTTGCCGCGGTCGCGACCGCTCAGCCGGGACCAGGCGCCGGCGTAGGCGGCGCGGGCGGCGTCCACGGCTCGGTCGACGTCCTGTGGCCCCGCCGCCACGACCTCCGACAGCACCTCTTCGGTGGCCGGGTTGACCGACTTGAAGCGGGTCCCATCGATGGGGTCGACCATCTCGCCGCCGATGAACAGGCCGTACGACGGCTGGATGTCGACGATCGAGCGGGATTCTGGGGCGGGGGCGTAGTCGAAGGTTGGCATGTTCGTGGCCCGATCAGTGAGGGTCGCTTCCGCCGGTGTTCAGTCGGTCTGTCTTGCTCACTTCGGTGCAGCCTCCATGATCCGCGGAATCGACCCTCAGTCGAGGGTGAAGTAGTCGGGCCCGGCGTAGTGGCCGGTGGCGAGCTTCTGGCGTTGCATGAGCAGGTCGTTGAGCAGGCTCGAGGCACCGAAGCGGAACCCGTCGGGGCTGAGCCAGTCGTCGCCCGCCACCTCGTTGATCACGACCAGATAGCGCACGGCGTCCTTCGCGGTCCGTATCCCGCCGGCGGCCTTGACGCCGACCTGGCGCCCGGTCTGGTTGCGGAAGTCGCGCGCCGCCTCGAGCATCACCAACGCCACGGGCAGCGTGGCGGCGGGCGAGACCTTGCCCGTGGAGGTCTTGATGAAGTCTCCGCCCGCCAGCATGGCCAGCCACGACGCCCGCCGAACGTTGTCGTAGGTGGCCAGTTCGCCGGTCTCCAGGATCACCTTGAGGTGGGCGTCGCCCCCGAGAACCTCGCTGGTCGCCACTATCTCGTCGTACACGTCGAGATAGCGCCCGGCGAGGAACGCGCCCCGGTCGATGACCATGTCGATCTCGTCGGCGCCGGCGGCGACGGCGGCCTTGGTGTCGGCCAGCTTCACGTCGAGCGGGGCGCGGCCGGAGGGAAAGGCCGTGGCGACGGCGGCGATGTGGATCCCCGATCCCGCCAGCGCCTCGACCGCGGTGGGCACGAGGTCGCCGTAGACGCAGATGGCGGCCACCGGCGGGCACGACGGGTCGGTGGGGTCGGGCTGGCGCCCCTTGGCGCACAGGGCCCGGACCTTGCCCGGCGTGTCCTGGCCCTCGAGCGTGGTGAGGTCCACCATTCGGATCGCCAGGTCGAGAGCGAACGCCTTGGCCGTGGTCTTGATGGAGCGCGTGGCGAGCATGGCCGCCCGCGCCTCGGCGCCGACCTGGTCGACACCCGGTAGGCCGTGGAGGAAGCGCCGCAGCGTGTCGTTGCTGGCGGTGACATCGGCGAAACCCGCCGGAATGGTGACGGTCACGGGTTTCAGGCTACTGGCGAGTGCCGCTGCTGGTCGCCGCCGGGTCCGGCCGGGCGACACCTGTGGCTGGGGCATGATGTCGCACAGTGCGGGGAGCCTGGGAGCTGATCCTTGCGTGCAAGGGGAGTGTGGTCGTGGCCTGGCGGCGCGGCCGTCTGCGCGCCTGGCTCGCAGGCCTGCTCGCGGCGGTGGCGATGCTCGGTGCCGTCGGAGGGCTGTGGCTCGTCGCCGGCGATCCTGCCGGCGACGGTGCCGCCGATGACGCCGCTGCGCCGATCGACGAGCGCGCGACGCCCGACCGCCGTGATGCGGACGACGGGATGACGGGCCCGCGCGGCACCGTTCCCGCGGCCGGGCGGCAACGGTCCGGTTCGCGGGGACCGGGCACGGCGGAGGCCGGCGGTGCCTGGACCGCCGGCGGTCGCTCGGCTGGTTCCGGCGCTGGGCTCGGTTCCGAGCGCCCGGGAGCATTTCGACCGAACGGCGACACCGGCTCGAACGCACCGCCGGTCCGCACGAGCGGGGCCACGCCGGCGGAGCCCAGCGGTGGTGGGTCGCCCAGCCCGTCGGTCCCCGCCACGAGCGCGCCGGCGCCGTCGATGCCTCCCGACGGCGCCGCCACGACGACCAGCGCGCCCGAGCCGCCGCCGGCCGACGACTCGGGCTCCGGGGATGCCAGAGGGCTCGGCGGACTCCTGGGGGGTGTGCTCGAGGTTCTGGGGCTCAGCTAGCGGGCCGGCCGGCGGGCCCGAGGTCATGGGGTCCACCGAGGTGAGCCTGAGGCAATGGGTTCCGAGCCCGGAACCTGTTGCCTCGGCCTCTGAGGCGCGGAACCCATGACCTCATGTCTCGGCCCCGTTGGCCCAGCCGTCCAGCCGGAACCCGGGCGCGGCGCTAGAGCGCTTCGGCCCGCAGCGCGGAGAAGCCGGGTTTGAGCGTGCCTTCGATGATCCGCAGCCGCTGATCGAACGGCCAGAACGACGACTTCATGGCGTTGATGGTGAGCCACTGGATCTCGTCCCAGCCGTAGCCGAACGCCTCGACCAGCTTGTACAGCTCGTCGCTGAGCGTGATGTCGGACATCAGCCGGTTGTCGGTGTTGACCGTCACCCGGAAGCGCAGCGCCGCCAGCAACCCGATGGGATGCTCGGCGATCGACGGGGCGACGCCGGTGTGCACGTTGGACGTGGGGCACATCTCCAGGGGCACCCGCCGGTCACGGACGAACGCAGCCAGCCGGCCCAGCGTCGCCCGGCCCTCGTCGTCGACGGCGATGTCGTCGACGATCCGCACGCCGTGGCCGAGCCGCTCGGCACCGCACAGCTGGAGCGCCTCCCAGATCGACGGCAGGCCGAATGCCTCGCCGGCGTGGATGGTGATGTGGCTGTTTGCCTTGGCGATCTCCTGGAACGCGGCCAGGTGCCGGGTGGGAGGGTTGCCGGCCTCGCTGCCCGCGATGTCGAACCCGACGACGCCGGCGTCGCGGTGCCGCAGCGCCAGCTCGGCGATCTCGCTGGAGTTGGCGGCGTGCCGCATGGCCGTCGCCAGCGTGCCGATCGTGATGCCCCGTCCGGCTCCACCGAGCCGGAACCCCTCCAGCACGGCCTCGACCACCTCGTCCAGCGTCAGCCCGCCCTGGATGTGCTGCTCGGGTGCGAAGCGCACCTCGGCGTAGACGACGCCGTCGTCCGCCAGGTCCTCGGCGCACTCAGCCGCCACCCGCTGCAGGGCGTCCTTGGTCTGCATGACGCCGGTCGTGTGCTCGAACGTCTCGAGGTACAGGTCGAGGTCGTGGCGGAAGGCGCCCTCCGTGAACCAGCGCGCCAGCTCGCCGGCGTCGGTGGTGGGCAGCGTGTGGCCCACCTCGCGGGCCAGCTCGATGACCGTGGTGGGGCGCAGCCCGCCATCGAGGTGGTCGTGCAGGAGCACCTTCGGTGCTCTCCGGACCTGATCGAGACTGGGTTGTGCCGCCATGGAGGAACGCTATCGCCGGGGATCTTCCAACCACTCAGGCGATGCGATCGACGATCAGCGGGCGGGGATCGGGCGGTTCGGGCCCGACCTCGATCGCGCCCTCGAGCGCAGCGAGGGCGCCATCGAGCCGGGCGGTGTCGTCGACGTGGAGGACGAGCACGGGCTCGCCCGCCTCCACTGCGTCGCCGGGCTTGTGGAGGCAGATCGCGCCGGCCGTGGGCGAGACCGGGTCCTCCTTGCGTGAGCGCCCGGCGCCGAGGCGCCACACGGCCTCGCCGACGGCCCGGGCGTCCAGCCGCCGCAGGTAGCCACCGGCCGGCGCCGGCACCTGGTGTGTCATCTTGGCCACGGGTAACGGCGCGTCGGGGTCGCCGCTCTGGGCACGGATCATCGTGTCCCACACCGCGTGGGCCCGACCGTCGCTCAACGTGGCCGCCGGGTCGGCATCGATGCCGGCGAGCGCCAGCATCTCGCGGGCCAACGTCAGCGTGACCTCGATCAGGTCCGGTGGGCCGCCGCCCCGCAGGACCTCCACGGCCTCGGCGACCTCGAGGCCATTGCCGCACGCACGGCCCAGGGGGGTGTCCATGTCGGTGATCAGCGCCACCGTGCGCACGCCGTAGTCCCGGCCGAGCGACACCATCGTCTCGGCGAGCCGCCGGGCCCGTTCGATCTCGGGGAGGAAGGCGCCCGAGCCGATCTTGACGTCCAGCACCAGAGCCCCGGTGCCCTCGGCGATCTTCTTGCACATGATCGAGCTGGCGATGAGGGGGATCGCGTCGACGGTGGCGGTGACGTCGCGCAGCGCGTACAGCTTGCGGTCCGCCGGGCAGAGCGTCTCGCTGGCGGCGCAGATCACCGCCCCGACGTCGCGCAGTTGGGCGACCATCCGGTCATTGGTGAGCGTGGCGTGCCATCCGGGGATGGCATCGAGCTTGTCGAGCGTGCCGCCGGTGTGGCCGAGCCCACGCCCGGAGAGCTGCGGGACTGCGGCACCGCACGCCGCCACCATCGGAACCAACGGCAGCGACACCTTGTCGCCCACCCCGCCCGTCGAGTGCTTGTCGACCGTGGGCCGGGGCACCGACGACAGGTCGATGCGCTCACCGGAGTCGATCATCGCCTGGGTCCACGACGCCAGCTCGTCGGGTTCCATGCCCCGGAGCAGGATGGCCATGCATAGCGCCGCGGCCTGCTCGTCGGCGACGGTGCCGCCGGCGTACCCGTGGACGAAGAACCAGACCTGCTCGTCGGACAGCCGGCCGCCATCGCGCTTGGTGCGGATGACGTCCAGGATGTCGGTGGCCACTACTCGAGGTCCTCGGGCCCGAAGGCCCCCGGAAGCCACTCCGCCATGCGCATCTCGTTGACGACCAGCTCGGATCCGCCGGCCTCGTAGAGCAGCTGCCGGCAGCGACCGCATGGCGACAGGGGTCGGCCGTCGGGATCGGACACCGCCACCGCGACCAGCCGGCCGCCACCGCCGGCGTGGATGGCGGAGACGAGCCCGCACTCTGCGCACAACGTGAGCCCGTACGAGGCGTTCTCGACGTTGCAGCCGACGACGACGCGTCCGTCGTCGGTGAGCCCGGCGGCGCCGACCCGGAAGTTCGAGTAGGGGGCGTACGCCCGCTGCGCCGCCTCCCTGGCGGCGGTGCGCAGGGCGTCCCAGTCGACCGCGGGTCTGGCGGGCACGGCGGGGCTCACTCGACGGCGTAGACCTGGCCGTCGGCCGCCGGCGGGCGCGAGCGGCCCACCAGCCCGGCGACCACGATGATGGTGACGACGTAGGGCAGCATGAGCAGGAACTCGGACGGTATCGGCGTGTCGAGCACGGCCAAGCGGTTCTGGAGCTCCTCGGAGAAGGCGAAGACCAGGGCGGCGATGAACGCCCCCACGGGATGCCAGCGCCCGAAGATCAGGGCGGCCAGGGCGATGAAGCCCCGGCCCGCGGTCATGTTCTCGTCGAAGCTGCTGACCGCATCGAGCGTGAACCAGGTGCCACCGAGGCCGGCGACCGCACCGCCGAGCATCACCGCCCAATAGCGCGTGCGCAGCACGTTGATGCCCACCGTGTCCGCGGCCCGGGGATGCTCGCCGACGGAGCGCACGCGCAGGCCCCAGCGTGTCCGGAACAGCGCCCACCACAGGCCGAACACCAGCAGGAACAGCAGGTACACATAGATGGTGTTGTCGAACAGCAGCGGCCCGAGGAACGGGATGCGGTCGAGGCCCGGGATGCCGAACGCCCGGAAGGAGCCGGGCTCGTTGAGGTTGGGGTACTCGACGAGCACGCGGGCCGTCAGGTAGCTGGTCATGCCCAGGGCGAAGAAGTTGATCACCGTCCCGCCGATGATCTGGTCGACGCGGTAGCGGATCGACATCACGCCGAGGAAGGCGCCGAGGAGCACCCCGGTTGCGACCCCGCTGAGCAGCCCTACCCAGGTGTTGTCGGCCGCACTGGCCGTGATCGCGGCCGTGAAGGCCCCCGTGAGCAGCATGCCCTCGATGCCGATGTTGATGACGCCGGACCGCTCGCAGAGCAATCCCGCCAGGGCGCCGAGCGCCAGCGGGATCGACCGGCGCAGCGACCCGTCGAGGAGGCCGATGATGCTGATGTCGTCGCCGCGGGCCGCCCAAGCGAGCAACGCGATGATGAACAGGGCGAGCGCGATGCCGAAGACGAGGTAGATGCGGGTCCGCACCACGCCGACGATCAGGAGCGCGCCGAGCACCAGGATGAGGACGCTGAGGACGATCGCCGTGGCGCGCGCCGGCAGGGTCAGGTCGGGGATCTGCACGGCGTCGGACTCGCGGCTGAACACGAACGTGAAGTCGAGTCCCGACTCGCTGCCCAGCCCGAACGCCACCAGCGCCACGAGGCCGAGCACCACCGTGGCGATGCCGAAGCCGATCCGCCGGTGGCGTAGCGGATCGGCGGCCTCGAGCCACGGCTCCTGCTCCGGGGCCGGCGCCAGGGGCTCGGTGAGCGTGGACACCGTCAGGCCCCCCAGCTCGTCGTGAAGGTCTGGCCCGTGCCCCGGCCGGCACGGATGCGGTAGATGCCCCGCACGAGCGCCGGTGCCGCCACGAACAGGATGATCAACGCCTGGATCACGACGATGATGTCGACGGGCGTCGACGTGGCCGCCTGCATGCCGGTGGCACCCGACCGGAACACGCCGAACAGGAAGGCGGCGCCGAGCACGCCGGCCGGGTTGGCGCGGCCGAGCAGGGCCACCGCGATGGCGTCGAAGCCGATGACGAAGTAGTAGCGGGGCGTGAGGCTGAATCCCGGCCGGCCGAGGATGTTCGACGTGCCCGCCAGCCCAGCCAAGCCGCCGGCTACCAGCATGGCCAGGATGTAGGTGCCGCCGACCGCCATGCCGGCGTAGCGCGAGGCGAACGGGTTGGCCCCGACGGCGCGCATCCGGAACCCCACCGTCGACCGGTCCAGGAGCCACCAGACGACGACGGCGGCGCCCAGGGCGATGAACAAGCCAGCGTGGACCACGATGTCGCCGAAGCTCACCTCGGGGAGCCGCGCCGACTCCGCGACCGCCTCGGAGATCGGGTCCTCCCGGCCCGGGCGCTGGAACGCGTCGGTGCGCAGCGCGTAGTCGAGCAGGTAATAGGAGATGTAGTTGAGCATGATCGTGGTGATCACCTCGTGGGCGCCGGTGCGGGCCTTGAGCACCCCGGCGATGCCACCCCACACGGCGCCGCCCACGAACCCGGCGATCACCGCCAGCGGCAGGTGGATGGCCTTCGGCAGGTCCCAGGTGAACCCCACCCAGCCGGCGCAGGTCGCCCCGACGATGAGCTGGCCGGTCGCGCCGATGTTGAACAGCCCGGCCCGGAACGCGAGCGCCACGGACAGCCCGGCGAGCGCCAGCGGCGTCGCCTCCACCAGCGTGCGGCCGATGGCGGCCTGCGTTCCCAGGGAGCTGGTGTAGAGCCCCTTGTAGGAGTCGTAGACGATGTTCCACGAGTCCGACAGCGTCTCGCCCGGATGGCTGAAGAACCCACCCCAGGAATCGAGCGTGTCGGGGTCGGAGAAGACGATGACGAGCCCACCGACGGCAAGGGCGGTGACCAGGGCCAGGACGGGCACGACCAGGCTGTTGGCCAGCGATATCAGCCATGCCAGCGGACCCGACCTCGCCGGCGCCGCCGGGGCGCCGGCGCCGTCGCCGGACGGGCCCGGTGGCGCAGGGGCCTCGGTGACGGTCACGTGACGGTCACCTCCTCCTCCCCGGCCGGGGCCGCAACCTCCGCCGCCTCCTCCACCGCGCCGGCCATCAGCAGGCCGATGCGTTCGCGACTGGCCTCCTCGCGATCAACGATCCCGACGATCCGGCCGCGGTAGATCACCGCGACCCGGTCCGCGAGCGCGAGCACCTCGTCGAGCTCCGAGGAGTTGAGCAGGACGCCGACGCCCTCGTCCCGCTTGGCCACCACCTGGCGGTGGATGTACTGGATGGACCCGACGTCGAGCCCGCGGGTCGGCTGCGACAGAACCAGCAGGCGGTCGGCGTGGAAGAACTCCCGGGCGATGATCACCTTCTGCTGGTTGCCGCCCGACAGCGTCGACACCGCCGACTGCACCGACGCGGTGCGGACGTCGAACTGCTCGACCAGTTCCTCTGCGTGCTCGCGGACGGCCCGCCGGTCGATGCGCAGCCGCCGCGAGAAGGGACGCTCCTCGATCTGGTTGAGGACCAGGTTGGAGGAGACCGCGAACGAGCCGATCAGCCCGTCGCGCTGGCGGTCCTCGGGCACGTGGGCCAGGCCGGCGCGGAAGAGGTCGTCCGGCGCCCAGCCGGTGACGTCGCGGCCGTCGAACCGGACCGACCCCGATCGGGGTGGGCGCATGCCGGTGATGGCCTCG
>Ga0081538_10001978_pt1 | contig 20494 bp, 17 predicted proteins | sample TabmetS5T2R1_FD_71022 | JGI IMG/M metagenome (GOLD analysis project Ga0081538, IMG submission 71022) | Tabebuia heterophylla rhizosphere microbial communities from the University of Puerto Rico - S5T2R1 | ecosystem: Host-associated > Plants > Roots > Rhizosphere ...
ACTTCTCGAGGATCTTGAAGCCCTGCTCCTCCCATGCGCCTGGGATGCGGAAGATCGCGATCTTCTCGGCGGGGTCGTAGCCGAGCTCGAGGCAGGCCTTGATCACGCCGCGGGCCACGATGTCGACGCGCGTGTTCGAGACGATCGACATCATCACCGCGATCTTGTCGACGCCCGGCTTCTGCAGCACCAGCTTCGCGAGCCCGCACGCCTTGCGCACGGACGGGTTGCCGCCGATCTCGCAGTAGTTTGCGGGCCTGCCGCCGTGGGCGCGGACGGCGTCGAACAGGGTAAGCGAGCCGCCACCGGCGCCGATCACGAGCCCGAGATCGCCGTCGAACTCGGTGACGTTGCCGGCCACGCCACGGTGGTCCATCGCGTCGACCTCCTCGCCGGCAAGCTCGAACGCGGTCGGCTCGCGGGCCTGGCGCGTCTCCTCGTCGCCAACGCCGAGCTCCTGCAGCAGCGCCCGCTGGCGCGGTCGTGCCTCGTTCTCCATGTCCATGTGCGCGTCGAGGGCGACGAACGTGCCATCGTCGAGCTCGCCGAGCGGGTTGATCTCGGCGAGAGTCATGTCGCGCTGAACGAAGAGCTGCGCGAGCCGCGTGAGGATGGGGGTGATGCGCGTGAGCTGGCGGCCGGTCATGCCCGTGGAGGCGATGACCTCCTTGGCCATGAAGTCGCTGAAGGGCTGGATCGTCGAGAAGTGCCGGCGCCCGACCTTGTCGGGCTGCTCCTCGGCCACCTGCTCGATGTCGATGCCGCCGACGGGCGAGAAGATCATCACCGGGAGCTTGCGTAGCCCGTCCCATACGACGCCCGCGTAGTACTCCTGCTTGACGTCGGCTTTCGGATCGACGAGCACGCCGCGCGGCATGTGGCCGCCGATCTCGAGCTGCAGGATCGCCTCGGCGTGCTCGGCGGCTTCGTCAGGGCCGTCGGCGAACTTCACCCCGCCCGCCTTCATCCGGCCACCGGTCAGCACCTGGGACTTGATCACGGTCGGACCGCCGATCCGGTGCGCGATCTCACGCGCCTCCTGGGCCGTGGTCGCGAAGCCGAAATCGGTGACGGGAATCCCGGCGCGCTTGACGATCTCGCGCGCCTCGTACTCGAAGAACCGCATGGGGGGCGGGAAATCTACCGGGCGCGGGCTAGGCCGGCACCGGTGCTTTGGTCGGGACCACCTTGTTCGTCTCCTTGCTCGACTGCGAGCTGGACAGCACCACGAGCCCCACGATCATGACCGCGAAGCCGACCAGCGCGACCGCTCCGCCGATGAACGTGTCGTGCAGCGATTCGTCGAAGGCGAAGACTCCGAGCGCCACGCTCACGACCGGATCGAGCGACATCTGGGTGGCCGCGGCCGGCGCGAGGGCGCCCGTCTGCAGGGCCTGCGAGCTGAGGGTCATGCTCACCCAGCCGACGGCGATCAGCGCGTACAGCTGCCAGTGGATGAAGACGTCGAGGATGCCGTCGCTGAACTGGTCCGCGACGGCCTTCGTCAACACCGCGCTCAGCGCGAACAGGATGCCCGCCGCGCTACCGAGCAGCGACGCCTTGACGCCCGGCGAGCGCCCGCGGGCGAGCAGCGCCAGCGCCCCCGAAACCGCCAGGCAGATCGCCCCCGACACGATCCAGACACCGAGCTTCGGGTCGTCCACGCCGCCCGTCGGGTTCGCGACGACCACGAACGAGGCGACGCCGCCGACCACCGCCGCCGCGCCGAGGATCTCATTGCGCGTGAGCCGGCGGTGGTCGAGCCGGGCCCCGAACGGGAGCGCGAACACCACGGCGGTGGCAAGCAGCGGCTGCACCACCACGATCCGGCCGACGGCCAGCGCCACCGCCTGCAGGACGAAGCCGAGCGCGTCCGCGACGATCCCGCCGAGCCAGACCGGCTGCTTCGCGAGCCGCACGAGCAGGCCGGCCTTCGCCGCTTCCTCGTCCGGAACCTCCATCGCCGCGCGCTCCTGCAGGACGGTGCCGACCCCGAACAGCAAGGCGGCACCGAGCGCGAGGATGATGTCCATCGACAGACCCGCCTACGCGGGCTGCAGCTCGTACGCCTCGGCCAGCTCCGGATCCTTGCGAGCCAGCATCTCGGCCAGGTCGACCATCACCCGGCACTGCTTCCAGGTGGCGTCGTCCTGCATCTTGCCGTCGATCATGTGCACGCCGCGGCCGTCCGGGATCGCCTCGATCACCTTTTTCGCGAACTTGACCTCTTCGGGATCGGGGGAGAAGACCTTCTTGGCGATGTCGATCTGTGCGGGGTGGAGTGACCAGGCGCCGACGCAGCCGAGCAGGAAGGCGGCGCGGAACTGCGTCTCGCAGCCCTCGAGGTCGCGGATGTCCCCGAACGGTCCGTAGAAGGGCAGGATCCCGGCACCGGCACACGCGTCGACCATGCGAGCGATCGAGTAGTGCCATGGATCCTGCTGCGCGCTCGCGCGCGGGGCGTCGGAGCCGTCCTCCGGAGGGTCGGCGATCACCCGGTAGCCGGGATGGCCGCCGCCGACGCGGGTCGTCTTCATGCGGCGGTTCGCGGCGAGGTCGGCGGGACCGAAGCTCATGCCCTGCATGCGCGGGCTCGCGGTTGCGATCTCCTCGAGGTTGATCACCCCCTGGGCGGTCTCGAGGATCGCGTGCACGAGCAGCGGCGTGTCGAGCCCGGCCTTCGCCTCGAGCTGGGCGAGGAGCCGGTCGACGTAGTGGATGTCCCAGGGGCCCTCGACCTTGGGGACCATCACGACCTCGAGCCGGTCGCCGATCTCGCTCACGATATGGGTCAGGTCGTCGAGCACCCACGGGCTCTCGAGCGCGTTGACGCGCGTCCACAGCGCCGTCTCGCCTAGGTTCATCTCCCGCCCGACGCGGATGAGACCCTCGCGCGCGGCCTTCTTGCGCTCCACGGGAATCGCGTCCTCCAGGTTCCCGAGCAGGATGTCGACCTGCGGGGCGATGTCGGGCGCCTTGGCGACCATCTTCTCGTTCGAGAAGTCGAGGAAGTGGATCATCCGCGACGGCTTGACCGGGATCTCCCGCAGTGGCTCCGGCGCGCCGATGGCGAGGGGCTTGAGAAAGTCTCTCGGGTTCCGCATTCGGCGACGGAATCTACCTGGCGATACGATTCCGCGTCCCATTGACTGACCAGTCAACCAACGCCAATGAGGACTCCATGACTGTCGAGACGAACCAGGCCGAGCGCGAGGCCTCGGGGGCGCGACCCTACGGGCGCTACCTCGAGGACTTCGAGCTCGGCGCGGTGTACAAGCACTGGCCGGCCAAGACGGTGACCGAGGCGGACGACCACCTCTTCTGCCTGCTCACGATGAATCACCACCCGCTCCACATCAACGACGTGTACGCGGCGGAGTCGCAGCAGGGCCGCAACGTGGTCGTCGGGCCGCTCGTCTACTCGCTCGCGCTCGGGATGTCGGTCGCTGACGTCTCCGGCAAGGCAATCGCCAACCTCGCCACCGAGGAGCTCTCGCACCCGGCGCCGGTGTTCCACGGCGACACCCTGTTCGCGGAGTCGGAGGTCCTCGACGTGCGGCCGTCGCAGTCGAAGGCCGACCGCGGTGTCGTGAAAGTGCACACGCGCGTCTTCAAGCAGGACGGCACGCTGGTTGCCGAGTTCAAGCGCGCGGTGCTGGTGCCGCGGCGCACCGACGCGGGCTAGTGGTGGCAGGCCCGGGGCGCATCCACATCGTGGAGGCGGGCGGGCGGGGCGGCGTCTATCAGCATGCGGTGGCTGTCTCCGAGGCGCTCGCGCGCCACGGCGAGCAGGTCGTCCTCCACACGGCGGACGACGCTGAGCTCTTGCCCGGGCCCGGGGTGCGCGTGTGCCAGTGCGTGCGCTGGTACCGCGACTCCCGGGGACCGTTGCGCCGGGCGCGGATCCTCGCGAACTGGGTGCTCCGGACGGGGCCGCACCTGACGCGCGCTATCCGCCCCCGCGAGGTCTTTCACTTCCAGGGCGAGTTCAAGGCGCCGATCGTCTCGCTGCTGCTGCTTACCCAGAAGCTCGGCGGCAAGCGCGTCGTCCAGAGCCGCCACAACACCTTCTCGCGCTCGGACCGGCGCGCCGACGACACGCTGTTCCGGCTCGACATGCGGGTGGTCGACGCCGTCATCGTCTTCTCGGAGCAGGACGCGCGCCGGATCGAGGAGATGGGGGCGCGCGCGTTCGTGTCGCCGCTTGCGCAGTACTCGCCGCCGCTCGATGAGGCGGCCGTCGGGCGCTGGAAGCAGCGCTGGTCGGCGAATGGGCTGCCGGTGGTGCTGTTCGCCGGCCAGATCCGGCCGGACAAGCGGCTCGACCTCGCAATCGAGGCGTCCGCGCTGATCGAGCGCGAGCACCGGCTCGCCGTCGTCGGCGAGGACAAGGGTGACCTCGAGCGCTGCCGAGCGCTCGCCGCCGCGCTCGGCGTGCCGATCTCGTGGACGACGGAGTACGTCCCTTTGGCCGACTTCGTGGCTATCCTCGCCGCCGCCGACGTGATCGTCTGTCCCTACGAGCGAGCAAGCCAGAGCGGCATCCTCGCGCTTGCGCGCAAGGTCGGCGCACGCACGGTCGCCAGCGACGTCGGCGGGCTCGGTGAGCTCGCCACGATCGCCGTCCCGCCCGGCGAGGCGCGCCCGCTCGCCGCCGCCATCGAGCAGGCGCTGACGATGGCGCCGGTGGCCGACGACATGGAGGCCGGCGTCGTCGAGGCGCACCTGCGGGCGTACGGGCTGGTGCCGACGTGAGCGCCGAGCGCATCCCAGTCTTCGACGTGCGGCTGGACGAGAGCGTTGTCAACGCCGTGGCGGATACCCTGCGCACCGGCTGGCTCACGCTCGGGCCGCGCACGCAGGAGTTCGAGGCCGAGTTCGCCGAGCACCTGGGCGTGCCGCACGCGATCGCGATGAGCAGCTGCACCTCCGCGCTCCATCTCGCCTATCTCGCAGCAGGCATCGGCCCGGGCGACGAGGTCATCGTCCCCGGCATCACGTTCGTGGCCACCGCGGCCGCGGCGCGCTACTGCGGCGCCGAACCGGTGCTCGCCGAGATCCTCGGCCAGGACGACCTCGGCATCGATCCCGAGGACGTGCGCAACAAGATCACGAGCCGCACCAAGGCGGTGTGCGCCGTCCACTACGGCGGCTACGGGGCGGCGCTCGAGGAGCTGAAGGCGATCTGCGCCGAGCACGGGATCGCGCTGCTCGAGGACGCGGCGCATTCTCCCGACGCCTTCGCGGAGGACGGCAGGACAATGCTCGGGACTGTCGGCCTCGCCGGCGCGTTCAGCTTCTTCTCGAACAAGATCCTGTCCTGCGGCGAGGGCGGCCTGCTCGCCACGCACGACGACGAGATCGCCGAGTTCGCGCGCAGCCGTCGCTCCCACGCCATGACGAGCGGCACCTGGGACCGCCATCGCGGCCACAGCCTCGGCTACGACGTGGTCGGGCTCGGCTACAACTACCGCCTCGACGAGCCGCGCGCGGCGCTCCTGTCGGCGCGGCTGCCCGGGCTGGCCGCCGACATCGAGGCCCGGCGCGCCGTCACACGGCGCTACCGCGAGCTGCTTGCGGATGAGGACGCGCTCGTGCTGCCCTACAGCGACGAGGAGGTGGGGCGGAGCTCCTGCTACGTGATGCCGGTGATGCTGCGCAACCCGGAGCTGCGCGACCCGCTGCGCACGATGCTGGCTGACGAGCACGGCGTGCAGACGACGGTCCTGTACCCGTCGATCTCGCAGTTCAGCGCGTACGCGCACACCAACGCTTCGCTGCCGCGTTGCGAGCTAGCCGCGGCAAGCCAGCTCACGTTGCCGTTGTATCCCCACTTGGATGAGGATCGTCAGGACCGAGTGGTGGCCGCGCTCCGCTCGTCGCTGGTGGCGCTCCGCAACGCATGATCGACTCGCATTCCCACGTGCTCCCCGGCCTGGATGACGGCGCCGAGAACCTGTCGGAGAGCGTCGAGATCGCGCGCCTAGCGGTGGCTGACGGAGTGACCGCGATGATTGCGACCCCGCACATCAGGGACGACTTCAACGTCGCGATCGGCGAGCTCCCCGAGCGGGTCGCGACGCTCAACGGGGCGCTGGACGAGGCCGACGTCGAAGTGGAGATCCATCAGGGCGGGGAGGTGGCGGTCTATCGGCTCGACGACCTGGATGACGACGATCTCCGTGCCGTCTCTTTCGGAGGCGAGTCACGCTACGTGTTGGTCGAGACGCCGTACGGAAGCGTGCCGGCGGGCTTCGAGGAGGCGCTCTTTCGGCTCGCTCTGCGCGGATTCAATGCGGTCGTGGCTCATCCCGAACGCAGCCCGAGCTTTCAGCGACGGCCTGAGCGCCTGACCGAGCTGGTGCGACGCGGAATACTGCTTCAGCTGACGGCGGGGGCGCTGTCCGGCGCCTTCGGACGGTCTGCCCGCGACCTGGCCGAGCGGCTCATTGCGCGCGGCGAGGCCCACCTTCTCGGCTCCGACGTTCACCATGCCTACGGATCTCGTGCCAGTCTGCGGTCGGCCCGCAACGCGCTGGAGGGCTCCGGCCGAGCCGCGATCGCCGCGTGGATGACCGAGGAAGTCCCGGCGGCGCTACTCGCCGATGCAGCCCCGCCGCCGGGCCCCGAGCCGCCGCCGGCGCGGCGCCGACGGGCGTGGTGGCGCCGGTGAGCGCTCCGGAGCTCCGTGGCCTCGACATCGTCTGCGTTGGATTCGCGGAATGGCAGGCCCCGCTGTGGACTAATCAGCAGCATCTGATGTCGCGGCTTGCGCGCCGGAATCGCGTTCTGTTCATCGAGTCGCTCGGCCTGCGCCGGCCTACGACGGCGTCAGCCGACCTCCGCCGGATTGGCCGCCGTCTTCGCTCCGGCCTGCGGGGGCCGCGGCAGATCGGACAGGTGGCGGTGCTCTCGCCACTTGTGGTGCCCTTCCATGGCTCCAAGCTGGCAGCTGCGGTTAACCGCCGTGTCCTGCCCTTCTTGGTGCGCCGGGCGCTGCGGCGACTGCAGATGGGGTGCGACATCCTGTGGGGCTACGTGCCCCAGTCAGAAGCGCTGCTGGAGTCCCTGCAGCCACGCCTCGTGGTCTACCACTGCGTCGACGACATAGCCGAGCAGAAAGGGATCGACGCCACCGGCTTCCGCGCCGCGGAGGAGCGCTTCGCGCGGCGCGCTGACCTGGTGCTGGCGAGCGCCCCCGCGTTGGCGGAGCGCATGCGTGGCTTGTCGAGCAACGTGCTCTACGCGCCGAATGTGGCCGACCACGAGCTCTTCGCGAGCGCGCTTGGTCCGGGACCGGTGGACCCCGCACTGGAGGCACTGCCCCATCCGCGCATCGTGTTCACGGGAGCGATCGTGGCGACCAAGCTCGACCTTGGACTGATCACGGAGCTTGCTCGGCTCCGGCCACACTGGAGGTTCGTCCTGGTCGGCCCGGTCGGACCGGGGGACCCGCGCACCGACGTGAGCGCTCTTCGCGATCGGACAAACATCGTGATGCCTGGAGCGCGCGCCTACGGTGATCTGCCCGCCGTGCTACGAGGCGCAGACGCGGCCTTCATCCCCTACTCGCAGAACCCGCTCACGCGGAGCGTTTTCCCGATGAAGGTCTACGAGTATCTTGCCGCCGGCTTGCCCGTGGTGAGCACTCCGCTGCCTTCGCTCGATGGGGTGGAGGGCATCGCTCGCGCGGACAGCGCGGCCGAGATGGCGCACTGCCTCGACGAGGCGATCCAGGAGGGACCGGACCTCCGCGCGGACCGGTCGCGCCGCGCCGCGCTCCACAGCTGGGACGCTCGCATGGGCGAGATCGCAAGCGCGATCGCGCGGCTCGCCGGATGACGAGCGACGAGCTGCGAAGCGCACGTCTGCTGTTCGCGCCGGAGGTGTCCAGCGGGCTGCTGGGCGACGCTGACTTCGACGATCCTGAAGTCGGTCGTGCCGTTCGTATCCGTCCGGTCCCATCCCGTCTCGGTAGGTTGAGCGAACGCATCCGCTTACAGATGGGGTGGCTGAACTACGAGCGGGGCTGCTTGCGCGCGTTTGTTCGCGCGCGTCGGGCGCTGCTACAGGACAATGCCAGGGGACCAGTCCGGGTGCTCGTTCGAGTCGACGAGTTTCCGCACGCCCGGGCGTTCGACGAGCCCGAGCGCTACGGACGGGAGCGCTTCGAGCAGTTCCATGCCGTGCTTAGGGACGCAGGGGTCCCATATCTGCTCGCCGTGGTGCCGTTCGTATCGCACGACTACCTCAATCCCTCCGCGACCGGCGGCCGGCCGCTCGACGGCGCGGAGAAATTACTCCTGCGACGGATATCGGGCGAGCGCGTGACCTTCGGAGTTCACGGCTGGGACCACCGCACTCGCGACGCCGCGCCATCGCGACATTCGGAGCTCTGCGGCCTGCCCGAGGCTGAGCTCAGCACGCGTCTTGACGACGCCGACGAAGCCATCGCCGACATCGGGCTCGAGGCATCGGTGTTCGTGCCACCGTTCAATCGTTTCGACGCAGGACAGTACGAAACGCTTGCAGCGCGCTTCGACGTGATCTGCGGCGGCCCCGAGAGCGTGCCACTATTCGGCTTTCATCGCACGCCTCTCAGCCGCGACGGCGCCATATACCTTCCCGCCTATGAGCCCTTCTACGGCCGCGCCGCGGACATGACGTCGCCGCTCGCGCAACTCCTTGCGGCGCGCCCGGCCGTATGGCTGCCACTCGTGCTCCACTGGGGCTGGGAGGCCGATGAGGACTTCGTCGCCCTTCGCGCCCTCGCCGAGTCGCTTGCACCAGTAGCCACTGACTGGCGGGAGTTCCTCGCAGCCGCGAGGTAGGCCCGTGCATACGCTCCGTGCTCCCTTCGACGGACGCGACCTGCTGGCGGCGGCGGCCGGCGTGGTCCTCGCCGCCCTCGGCGCAATCGCCATCACGGCGCCCGGGACCGCGCTGGGTCCCAGTCGGGTGTTGGCTGCGCTCGCGGCGGCGCTTCTCGTGGTTGCGGCGCTCGCCAGCCCTCGCGCCGGCCTGGTGCTGGCCGTGTTGTCTCTCGGCCTCCCGCTCCACGCCGAGCTGGCTGGTGTTGATGTACGGCTCGGCCATCTCCTGCTGGCGGCCTACGTGCTGCGGGTTACGATCGAGGTTGGGTTCGGGGAGGCCAGAGTGCCGCGTTCGATGGCCCTGCCGCTCGCGCTTGTGCTCTTCAGCGCTGTGCTCGCCTCGATCGCCGGTCCCCGAACCGGGTCTTCGCTGTTCAGTCTCTTCGATGTGTTCTTTCTGCCGTTCGCCGCGGGACTGGCACTGGCAACCGCTCTCGATCCTCATCGCGACATGAGACTGCTGGTGCTGGCGCTCGCTGGTTCGCTCGTGCTCGCGGCCGGGGCTGCGGTCATGCAGAGCGCGGGTTTCGTCGCCGGGCCGCTCGAGCCAGTCGAGGAGGGGCGGGCCAATGGCCTCTACGAGCACACGAACGTCCTCAGCGGGTTCGTGGCGCCCCTCACTGCGCTCCTTATCGGGGTCGCCGCTTGCGCGTGGCGCGAGATCCGCCTGGCGCCAGTGGTGCTGCTCGGCCCGGTGCTGCTCGGCGTGGCGGCCGTCGCGCTCACGCTCTCGCGCGGCGCGCTCGTCGGTCTGGCCGCGGGCATGGTGGTGATGATTGCCCTCCTGTTCGCGCGGCGCCAGGTCGCGGCCTTGCTGGCCGTCGGGCTCGTGGTGCTGGCCGCACTGTTCGTGGCTCTCCCGCAGGTGCCGGAATCACAGCGGTCGGCCTTCGCGGAACGGTTTCAGCGCCTCTTCCAGCCGGGGACGGAACTTGGAAGAGAGCTGGTGTATACGCAGGCCCTGGAAGCCATCCGCGAGCATCCGCTCACCGGTCTCGGTCCGCTCACCTTCGGGAGGCTTACACGTGAGCGCACCACCATCGGCGACATCGAGCCGGGCCGTGAGCACGCCCACAACCTCCTGTTCGAGTCGTACCTCTCACTCGGGCCGCTCGGGGCGCTCGGACTGCTCTGGTTGATCGGGTCGTCGGCCTGGCGCTACATACGCGCGACCCGCCCGGGGCCAACTGCCGATCCGCTGATCATAGGATGGGCGGTCGGGGCGCTGGCAGCGCTCTCCGTGATGCTCGTTCAGGGCATAGGCGACTTCGTGTTCTCCAATCTCGAGCCTCTCGGGCTGCTGCTACTGGTGCTGGCGGTGCCGCACGCGCGCCGGTTCGGTCCAGTGTCTTGGGCTCCCTAAGACAATTGCGGTCGGGGACGGACCGCAGTCGGAGCGAGGCCACGAAGCAGAGTCGAGCCGTCCTCCTCGATGTGGGCCACCGCTCCGTCGTAGTCCGTCGGTGTCCCGATGTCGAACCAGACGCCGTCGAACCGAAAGGTGGCCACCTGCTCGCCCGACGCAAGGAGTGCGTGGACGAGCGCCGGGAAGTCAAAGTAGCCCTGGGGGATGTGCGCCAGGACGCGCGGTGAGTATGCGTAAACGCCCATGCTCACCTCGTAGTCCATTTTCGGCTTCTCGATGTATCCGCTGACGACCCCTTCGTCGTGCTCGACCACCCCGAGCGAGACCTGATGGGTCTTGTGATGGGTGGCGATCGTCAATGCCGCCCCACTTGCGCGGTGGGCGTTCATGAGTTCGCCGAAGTCGAGGTCGGTGAGGATGTCCCCGTTCATCGCTAGGAACGGCTCGTCCAGCTCCAGGTTGCGCAGCGCACCCGCGGTGCCGAGTGGCTCATTCTCCCAGTGGTAGGACAGGCTCATACCGTCGGGCAGGTTGTGCGGATCGGAGAAGTACGTCTGGATGAGTGAGCCCAGGTGGCCCACGCATAAGTCCACACGACGGCAGCCGTCACGCGCCAACTGCGCAAGGATCAGCTGCAGGATCGGGCGGTCCCCGACCGGCACGAGCGGCTTTGGCAGCACAAGTGTGTACGGCCGCAGCCGCGAGCCCACGCCGCCGGCGAGTATCACCGCACGCATCTGGCAGGCAGTCTTGAGCCAAGCCGTCGAGGTGTCAAGCGTGTCCCGCATGACACACTCGCCGCGTGAAGGTCGTGTCAGTCCTGACGTCCGAGGCTCGTGGCGGAGCCGAGTTCGCGGCTGTGGCCCTGCTCGACGCACTTTCCGCGCGCGGGCATGAGACCGTGCTCCTCACGAACCAGCCCGACCTGGTCGAGGGACGGGATGTCCGCGCACGGACCCTGAACCTCGGTCCGAAGCTCTCGACGCGGACCTGGCGCTCGCACGCGCTGCGGTGGCCTCTCCACTATCGCGCCCTGCGCGGTGAATTGGCCGCCGAGGCGCCCTATGACGTCCTTCTAGTCCATTTCAAAAAGGAGCAACTGCTCGCAGCACTGCTGCCGGCGCGATTGCGTCCGCGGCTTGCATGGGCCGAATGGGGCCCGGTGCCGGGCCCGTTTGGCAGCGGCCCGGCCCGTCGCGTCTATAGCTCGGCCGCTCGGCGTGCCCGGGTGATCCTCGCGATCTCGGAGGGCACGCGAAGCTCACTGGTCGCCGCCGGAGTTCCGGCCGAGCTTATCCATGTCGTGCCCAACGCCGTGAGAGCGGACGAGATTCGCTTCGACCCGGCGGGGCGGGCTCGCGTGCGCGCGGAGCTTTCCGTAGGGCCGGCCGAGTTCTTGGTCGGCTGCATATCGCGCTTTCATCCGAAGAAGCGCAACGACGTGGTGATCGACGCTGTCGCACAGCTCGGTGACGGGACACGCCTGCTGCTCGCCGGTGAGGGTGAGACCGAGTCTGACCTCCGAACTCGCGCGCGCGAGCGCGGCGTCCCAGTGGATTTTCTCCCGACTCCTCGGGAGGACGTGCGCGCCGTACTTTCGGCGTTTGACGTGGCGGTGTTCTGTCCCAGTCCCACGGAGGGCGCGCCACGAGCTGTGATCATCGCCATGCTCGCCGAACGACCGTGCATTTCGACCGGGCCTGAAGGGGTGAAGGCGCTGATCGAGCCGGGCACCGGCGTCATCATCACGCCGGAGAACGATTCCGCTGCGCTCAAGGATGCGTTGGCCGCGTACCGCGACGATCCAGAGCGGCGTCTGCGCGAGGGTGCCCATGCGCGCCGTAGTGCGGCTGATCGGTTCGATGCCCCTGTGGTGGGCGCGCTAGTCGAGCGTCTGCTGGCCGGCTGAGATCGAACACACGTCGACCGTCGGCTGGGACGGTTCTTGCGTCCCTAGAAGCCACCGATTTGTAACAATGCACCCGAGCAAGGGGCGCTGCGCAGCGGCGCTCCCGATAAAGGCAAACCCGTCGCGAGACGGGGACGCAAAGCCAGGGGTCTCTCTGAGACAGCCCGGTCGCCGAAGGAGCAAGAGAGCCAATGCAGTGCAGCCCATTCTCAGCCGGTCGCCTCGGGTATTGGCTCCTCGGAATTGCTCTCTTTTCCCTGTTGCAGTTCGGATCGCCCGCACCGGCCGCCTCGGCCGACGCTGAGATGTCGCGAGCCGCGGGTGGATCCTCAACCGCTAGGTCGTCAGCCGCATCTCAGCCGCAGGCGGTGTTGCAGAGGATTCGCAGCAAGAGGCTCTGCCGTGCGAAGGCAAACCGTGCTCGGGCACGCGCTGCTCGCATGCGGGCGAGGCGGCAGCACGCGCGCCGCACGAGGCGCGGCCACCGCACCAGCTGCCGGCGAGCCCGCAGGGCAGAGCTCGGGAAGGATTCCGAGGTCGGCGCGGCACCGAATCCACCCGTAGCCTGCGCGGCGCTCGCGTGCGCGGGGCCGGTCGACACGATCACGGACGCGAACCCCGCGACTCTCCGCATCGGGCTGGTGGCGAACACACAGAGCCAGGGGCCGGAGGTGGGAGCCGAGCAGGACATCGCCGCTGAGGCAGGCGCCGGCTGGCTTCGGGAGGAGCTCGACTGGAACGTGATCGAACCGCGCAATGACGTCTGGGACTGGACTCGCTACGACTACGTGATCGAGCAAGCGGCGCTCCGAGGCATGCGGGTGTTGCCGCTGCTCAACGGGAGCGCATCGTGGGCTGCCGCGAGCTGGAACCGCTTCCCGGAAAACTTCGCGGAGTTCGCCGAGTACGTGGCGGCTGTGACCGCTCGGTACGGCCCGGGCGGCTTGTTCTGGCGCGAGCGCCCGGCGCTGGCGGCGCTTGCCCCCAGCCATTTCGAGATTTGGAACGAGCCCTATATCGAGTACTTCTCGGTCGACCGCGTTGACCCGGCTCGCTACGCAAAGCTAGTTCGCGCCGCGGTGAGCGCCGGGCGCGTCGCCAACCCAGACGCGCGCTTCCTTCTCGCGGCGGACACGTTCTATACCGAGGCCCCAGGCGACTATCGCAACTGGATTGACGGCATGTACGCGGCAGTGCCGGATCTGAACGCGTACTTCGATGCCGTTGCGATCCATCCCTACAGCGCCGGCCTCTCGCCCGACACGTATTCCCCCGGTAACGGCACGCGCTGGCAGTTCCGCCGTATCGAGGAGATGCGCGCCCGCTTCGTGGCCCACGGCGCCTCCAGCAAGCGCTTCTGGATCACCGAGCTCGGGTGGGCCACCTGCACCGAGCATGAGGACTGTGTGTCCGAGGCGCGCCAGGCCGAGTACCTCGCACGCGCCTTTGACTATGCAAAGGGCCCCCACGCCGCGTTCGTCGAGGCGCTCTTCGTCTACCACCTGAACGACTGGGGGCCCGCCGACCAGTCCAACAAGGAGTACTGGTTTGGCCTGCTCCGCAAGGACGGCTCGCGCAAGCCCGCCTTCCGCGTGCTGCGCGGTGCAGCGGGGCTTACCTAACGCAGCTCAGCCGCGCGATACGACACTCGTACGGTTGCCTGCGTCGCCTTCGACCCGGCCGTAGTACTCGTAGCCGCCAGCCGCACTGCGCACGCCGGACACCACCAGGCCCACCCGTTCCATCTGAGCCTGGTCCAGGATTGCCCGGGCGCGGCGGGCCTGATCACGAGTCGTCTTGTTGACGCGCGCGACCACGAGGCATGCGTCCACGAAATGCTGTCCGAGCAGCACCTGGGCATCGGCGACTGGCAGGAGAGGCGGCGCGTCGATGATGACGAAGTCGTGAGCCTCCGCGATCTGTTCGAGGAGCTCGTGGGTCCGCTCGCTCCGCAGGAGCTCGGCGGGGTTGGGTGGGACCGGACCGCTTTCGAGGACGCCCACGAGGCCGCGCGTATCGGCGAGCCGGTCGTGTACGTCGCTCAGCTCCATCACCGGGGTCATCCCGGCAGGGTCGTAATAGGCCGTTAGCTCTGACGGGGAGTGACGGCCCACCAGAGCGTTCGTGAGACCAACTGCGGCACGCTGACCGCTGATGTGACGATTGATGCTCGGCCTGCGCAAGTCGCCTTCCACCAGGACCACCCTCCGGCCGGACAGCGCTACGGCGCGGGCGAGGTTCAGGGCTACGCTGGTCTTGCCTTCCTCGGCGACTGCGCTCGTGACCAGCACGCGGCGAAGGGGACCGGACACGGAGAGAAAGCCGAGGCTGCTGTAGAGGATGCGGAAGGGCTCAAATGCCGCACCCCCATCGCTCGCCGGCCTTGCGCCAAAGGACACTTGAGGGACTGTCACCAGACTAGGCACGCGATAGATCTCTTCGAATTCCTCGCTCGACTTGACCCGTCGATCGAGAAGGTCGAGGAGGAAGGCCAGGACCAGGCCGAGCGCGACGCCGAACACGAACGCGGCAGCGACGTCGCGCTTGGTCTGAGGTGACGCTGCGACCGTCGGCACTTCCGCCCGATCGATGAGTTCCGCGTTGCCGGTCTGTACCGCCTCGAGCGCAATCAGCTTCTGCAACGCATCCTGAAGCTCGCTCCTTTCTGCGGTTGCGTCGGGTGGGAGCTCGGCCAGTCGGTTGCGGATGAGCGTCTCGGCATCGGTGATTTTGCGCCTGTCGGCGCTCTGGCGGAACAGCACATACTGGTTGGCGAACTCGCCCGCGAGCCGCGCCGCGAGGCGTGGGTCCTCGTCACGCACGCGGACATCAACGACATCCGAGTTCGTGCGCTCCTCCACATCTACCTGCTCGGCCAAATCGCTCGGGCTCGTGTCCAGCCCAAGCTCCTCGCGCACAGCACGGGCGACCGTGCGGGAGCGAACGAGCTGCAGGTTGGTCGTCGACTCCCGTGCGGGGTCGAGGGAGGGCTCGAACACAGACGAGCCGAACAGGGCGCTGCTGAAGCCCGGGTTGCGGAACAGCAGTGTTGCCGACGCCTCGTATTCCTTCGGCTGGCTGAGGGAGACGATAAGCGCGACGCCCACGCAGACGAGCGTGGTGAGTGCGACGATCCACCAGCGTTCGCGTACTACGCGGAGAAAGCGTAGGAACGGAGAGGCCTTGGGAGGAGCGGGCGTGGACAGCTGCTCCGCGGTCACGCGAGAACCCTAGCGATCCGGTCGGGGCAGGGGTTGAATGAACAGCGATCTTTGGAAGTCATGCTCGCTCTCTCACGGGATGTTGCGGTAGGCGCTCGCCCAAGGGTCTCCGAAGGCGCCGTCATCGAGCGCGCCGGCCACTTCGCGGACGCCGTCGGGCACGCGCATGCTCGGCTCGAACCCGAGCTGCTCGTGGACCTTTCCGAAGGCGACGCGGTAGTCACGCGGGTCCTCGTCGCGGTGGACGTAGCTGACATTCCCGCGCCCGACCTGGCCCGTGATGATCTCCACCAGGTCGAGCTTGCGGTAGTTCTCGTCGGAGTCGCCGACGTTGAAGACCTCGCCGCCCATCGCCTCCGGGCCCGCGTCGAGCACCATCGTCATCGCGCGGGCGGCGTCCCCCACGTGTACGTACGGGCGCCAGAACTGCTCGCCGAAGACCTCGAGGTCGCGGTCGGCCCACAGATCGCGGGTGAACTCGTTGACGGTGAGATCGAAGCGCATGCGCGCCGCCACCCCGTAGACGGTCGCGAGCCGCAGACAGGTGGCCGCCATCGGGGCGGTGACGCCCGAGAGCAGCAGCGTCTCGACCTCAACCTTCTGCTCGGCGTACAGCGACACCGGCGCGAGCTCGGCGGTCTCGTCGACGGCGACCGTCGGGTCGGCCATGCGCCCGTAGTTCGAGCAAGTGGAGGCAAACACGAGGTGCCTGACGCCGGCGGCGCGTGCCTCGTCGGCGAGCGCGCGCGTGGAGTCGACGTTGACCGCCTGCGACAGCTCCGGGTCGCGAGCGCACGCCGGGTCGCCCACGATCGCCGCCAGGTGGACGACGGCGCCCACCCCCTCGAGCGCCGCCTGCCGCGCCGCCTCGTCGCGGATGTCGCCCTGCTGGAGCTCGGCGCCGAGCTCCTCGAGCCGCGCGCCGACGCCGTCTTGGCCGTGCAGGAACACGTCGAACACGCGCACCGGGCGGTCCTTCGCGCGCAGCTGCTCGACCAGCGACGCCCCCACGTAGCCCGCTCCCCCCGTCACCAGCACCAGATCACTCATGTGTCACTCCTCGGCGTGCAGCGTCATCAGGAACTCGGACATCTCACGGCGAAAGCGCTCCGGCGAGAACGTCGCCGCGCGCGTGCGCAGCTCGTCCTCGTCGAAGCTCGTCGACTCGAAGCGCTCGATCGCGTCGCACAGCGCATCGACGCCCGGATCGTCGTACAGGATGCCGGTCACGCCGTCGACGACGCTGTCCGCCGCCCCGCCGCGACCGTAGGCGATCACCGGGACGCCCGCGGCCTGCACCTCCACGGGCACCATCCCGAAGTCCTCCTCGCCCGGGAACAGCAGGGCGCGTGCCCCCGCGACGATCTCCGCGAGCTCGTCGTCACGGGCGAAGCCGAGCAGCTCCGTACGAGCGCCGGCGTGCTCTACGAGCGACTCGCCGCCGCGTCCCGAGCCGACCACCTTCAGCGGCCGATCGAGGCGCGCGCAGGCGGCCACGGCGAGGTCGGCCCGCTTGTAGGGGACCAGCCGACCGAGGAAGAGGTAGTAGCCGCCATCGCGCCGCGGCGTGCCGAGGAAGCGCTCCACGTCGACGGGTGGATGGATGACGGTCGAGTCACGGCGGTAGTACTTGCGGATGCGCGCGGCGACGTGCCGCGAGTTCGCGATGTAGGCGTCGGGCCGCGCCGACGCGATCGCGTCCTGGCGGCGCAGGCGGCCCAGCAGCAGCGGCAGCAGCGCGCGTTCGGCCAGCCCGAGCTGCTCGCCGGCGAAGAAGCCCGGATCCCAGGCGTAGCGCATCGGCGTGTGGCAATAGCAGACGTGCAGCGTCCCGGGCGCGGTGATCACGTTCTTCGCACAGGCGTGGTTGCTCGACAGCACCAGGTCGTAGCCGCTCAGGTCGAACGACTCGAATGCGGCGTTCATGAGCGGCAGCAGGCGCGGATAGATGCGCTCTGCGGCCGGCAGCCGGTTGAGGTAGGAGGCGTGCACGTGCGCGCTCGTGATCGCCTCCGGCCACGGCTCCGGGTCGTAGACCGTCGTATAGATCTCCGCGTCCGGGAACAGCTCGAGAAACTGCAGCACGACCTTCTCCGAGCCACCGGGGATGGTGAGCCACTCGTGGGAGATCGCGACTTTGGGAAAGCGCTTGCGAACGGCGCCTTGCTCAGGCGTCACGCGACCCGGTGAAGATGGCACCCAGGGTCATTAGGAGGATCTTGATGTCCAGGGTGAGGGACCAATTCTCGATGTAGTAATTGTCCCATTCCACCCGGTCACGTAGCGACGTCTGCCCGCGGAGGCCGTGAACCTGAGCCCATCCGGTGACGCCCGACTTGACTCGGTGACGGTCCTCGTAGCGCGCGATGCGCTCGCCGAAGAGGTCCACGAACTCCGGCCGCTCCGGTCGTGGGCCCACGAGGCTCATCTCGCCCTTGAGGACGTTGAAGAGCTGCGGAAGCTCGTCGAGCGAGGTCCGGCGCAGGAACGCGCCGATGCGCGTGCGCCGGTCGATGCCCTCGATCCCGCCCGGCCCGATGTCGGTGGGCAACGTCAGAACGTTGTTGGGGGTCGCCTCCGGCTGCCGCGGCGCCAGCGCCATCGAGCGGAACTTGAGCATCTCGAAGCGACGCCCATCGCGGCCGATTCGAAGCTGCCGGAAGAGGATGGGTCCCGGCGAGCTGAACCGAACCGCGAGGGCGATCGCAACCAGCACCGGGGACAGCACGAGCAACATGCTCCCGGCGACGATCCGGTCGAAGGCGTGCTTGATCGTGAACTGCCAGCCCTTGGGGTCGATCGAGTGGAGCCCGAAGAGCGGCAAGCCACCGAGGTGGTCGAGCGCCACGCGGACGTTGACGCTCTCGAAGAGGCGCGGCACGAGCGACACCTCGAGCCCGCGCGCCTCGCATTCCTTGACGAGCGGGATCAGCTCGTGATCCGGAGCGGTGCTGAAGCCGAGCACGACGTGGCGGGCTCCCGTGTCGGCGACGACGCGCCCGAGATCAGCCGGGGAACCCAGCACCGGCGCCTGGCGGTCCGGGACCATGTCGGCGGGGGGCGGATCGGAGTCGAGGTAGCCCACCGGCTCGAGGCCGAGCTGCGGCTGAGCGGTCAGGCGCCGCTCCACGTGCGAGCCGATCACGCCGGCGCCCACGATCAGCGTCGGCTTCGCAATCAGGCGGCCGGCGCGCGCCCGCCGCTGCGCCCAGCTCAGGATCAGCCGGCCGCCGACCAGGTACACGCTGCCGAACAGCCAGGCCCGTGCCAGCAGCGGCGCGAGCTCGACGGTCGGGTCGAGCAGCGCCGCGATGGCGATGATCGCGATCGTCGGCAGCGCAGTGGCGGCGACCATCTGGCCGATCCCATCCACGAGCCGCAGGGCGGTCCGGTCGCGGTAGAGGCCCCACAGGGCCAGCAGCACGAGCGTCAGCGGCGGCAGCAGCCAGACCAGCTCGGTCCCGGCGCCGACGTCGCCGTCGGGGGCGCCCACGATCGCCGAGACCACGCCGAGCACCAGCAGAACGGCGTCTACGGCGAGCCGGAAGCGAAGCCACCCGCGGCCCTCGAAGAGCACCTGCACGGCCCGCCGGCGCTCTGCCGACGGCGCGGGCAACGTGGTCTCGGGCGTCCGCGTCCGCGGCAGCGCGTCCATGGCTGGATTATTTGCGAAGGCGTGCTCGCTCATCAGCTTGCTGCGATGGTTCGAGGTTTGTCCAGGAACGACCGCCCCACCGTCGGCTGCAGTGCCGCGGTGGGGGGCCATCCTGAAAGGGTCTAGGCAGTGCCGGTCGAGCGCGTCAGGCGACGCATCCCGACACCGGCCAGGAGCAGCAGACCGCCGGCGCCGGCGAACAGCGCGACGTCAAGGCCGGTGAAGGGCAGGCTGCCACTGCTCGTGTCGGTGGTGGTAGTGGTGGCGGCGGGCGGCGTACCGTTGCCGCTCCCTCCGACGCCACTCTGCACCTGGCCACCGATGTCGTTGTAGCCGTCCACGGAGGACTGGCCGAAAGCCGTCGTTGCGAACGCCAGGCACAGAACCAGCGCAAGCAGGAGTGAACCCATCTTCTTCATCTTCATCCTCATTCCGAGAGTCGTCCCTGGTGGCACTACGCCGCCGGCCGCTGGGCCTGCGAGTCTGCGGTGTACCCCACCCCGCCCGTAAAAAGTCCTCCGTTTTCAATACCACGACTCTGTGACCGCCGCCACGCCAAGGTGCAAAATTTCACAGATCTTTAGTTCCCTGAGCCCGCCGCGCGGCTAGCCACCGACTGCGCGTTGCGCGCGATTCTGGCGTTCACCGCGGACGGAGAAAGACGCCTTCCTGCCTTCACGTCCTCGAGCACTCCGAGGACTAGCGGATCGCGCGGATTCTGGGCGAGCGTCAGCTCCAGCATGCGCCTTGCCTCGCGGTTGTTCCCATTTGCAGAGGCGATCAGGCCGAGCTCGAGGGCGGCGTAGGCGTTCTCCGGATCGTCGTCGAGCACCTCGCGGAAGTGGCGCTCGGCCTCGTCCGTGCGATCGAGGCGTAGGGCAATCGTGCCCGCCGTCGCGGCGGGGAGCGTCGAGAGCGGGTTGAAGGTCTCCGCCCGGTCGAGCGCGTCGAAGGCGGCCTGCGGATCCTGGCGCCAAATGTCGCTTGCGTGATCCACCTCGCGCGCCGAGAGCCAGGGCGCTGCGATCGCAAGCGCGAGCAGGGCCGCAACCACCGAGCCCACGACGAGGCCGGCGCTGCGCCGGCGCGCGGGCCGCTCAGCGACCTCGGGGGCCCGCCGCGGCGACAGCGAGGCCGCCATCGCGAGCGCGGCGAGCGCCGAGCCCGTGAGGGCGAAGAAGGCCCAGAACCAGTCGACGGAGGAGTGCAGGAGCCAGTAGGCGAAGATCCCGAGCGCGGCGGCGGCCGCGCCGCGCGCCTCCGGCGAGGCGAACAGGACGCGGCAGCCCGCGATCACCAGCGCCAGCAGCGCGCCGCCGAGCAGGAGCGCGCCGACGACGCCCAGCCCGGACAGCACCTCGAGCTCGAGCGAATGGGGGTAGCGCGGCTTCTCGGTGCTGTTGCCCTCCTTCAGGTACAGGCGCTGGAAGTTCTCGGCGCCAAGCCCGCGGATCGGCTCCCCCCCCCAAC
>Ga0081538_10001979_pt1 | contig 20471 bp, 19 predicted proteins | sample TabmetS5T2R1_FD_71022 | JGI IMG/M metagenome (GOLD analysis project Ga0081538, IMG submission 71022) | Tabebuia heterophylla rhizosphere microbial communities from the University of Puerto Rico - S5T2R1 | ecosystem: Host-associated > Plants > Roots > Rhizosphere ...
TGGGGAACCGGTGAGCATTCGCTTATGGCAGGTGCCGGATTCGGGGCACACGCTGCGGCGCCATCCTGAGCTGGCCAGCGACAACCAATCCTCTACCAGGTCGCTGGGGAAGCAGCTGAGCTGCCGGAAGGGAAGGACACATGAACAACCAGCATGCCGGGCTGAGCCAGGTCCTGGCCGAGCAACGGTTGACCGAACGGCGACAGCAGGCCGCCCATGCGCGGCTGTCACGCAGCGCTCGCCCGCCGGGGCGCCGGCGTCGGTCGCGGACGGTCCGTGGCTGGTGGCAGCTGGTCCGGTGGCCAGCCGTCGCCACCCAGCAACCAGCCCGTCGCCCCCACAGCATCAGTTGATCGATCGGAGGCAACCATGTCCAAACGCACCCGCGCACTCATCCTCGGGGCCACGCTGGCAGCCATGAACCTGGCCGGCCTGACCGCCGTCGCCCATGCCAACGACCCGGACGGTAGGGACGCCCGACGACCGCCTACCGAACGCCAAGTCGAGGAGTCCTGGCGCCACGGCCAGGTCGCATCACCGGAGCAGACCGCCGCGGACGCCGCCCTCCAGCGGCAGCTAGCCCGAGAGCGCCACTCCATTCCCAACGGGACACCCGCCCAGGCGCCCGCCCCCATCCCTCCCGAACCCAGCGGGCCGCCCGGCTGGCTCATCGCTTCGCTCGCTGTCCTGGCTGCTGCTCTTGCCCTCGCGGGCGGACTGGCCGTGCTGGCCGCCAGGCGCGCTAACCGCAGGGCTCGGGTCGGGCACGCGGCCTGACCACGGTCATGCCGCTCGATGGGGCTGCCGCGCCCACCGGCAGCCCCATCACCTTGCCTGCGCATAGCGGTCCGAGAACGCATCCCTGGATTGCTGTCCTCGGAATGCCAGACCCACCGGACTGGTGTCCCAGGCGAGATCGTGAGTTCCAGACACTGCAGGGAGATGCCAATCCGTGGCTGCCTTCGTTCTTCGGGGCCATTCATGAGCGCTGGGCTGTGGCAGCAGTGGCCGTAGCGCTGCTGTCAGTGGCCGGATGCTAGCTGGTCAGCTCGGCCAGGATGGCAGCCCAACTTGAGATGATCAGTCCGTGTGCCTGGTCGGCGTGGAACCTGGTGCGCGATCGGGGTAGCAACGCCGCCATGGCCTCGACGTGGGCGAGTGGAGTGTAGCCGTCCTTGCCACCGTGCCAGACCGCCACCGGGCTGTTGACATCGCCGAGTCGGAATCCCCAGGGTCGGCGTTCAAGGACCTCGTCGGATACGTATCCCGCCAGCCCGTGGCGTACCGCCTCCCGGAGCATGTCGAGAAACATCGACCGGACCGAGGGGTCCTGCAGCAGCAGCGCGTCAGGCTCCGGGCGGGGCAGGGTCAGGAATCGGTCGGGCTCCTCGGCAAGCCACCCGGCCGCGTCGGCGATGGTTGCCGCCGCCTGGTCGGGGTGGTCCCGGGCCAGCTCGACCAGCCGCCGCTCGTCGTCGTCAAGGGCGGCCCACGCCGCGGGCACCTCGTCGAGGGGAACGACGCAGCCGACCAGGGCCATGCGGGTGATCCGCTGGGGCATCGCCAGGGCGCAGGCCAGCGCGTAGGGCCCGCCGGAGGAATGCGCCGTCAGCGCAAAGTCGTCGATACCCAGCGCGGTGACCAGTTGCTGGATGTCTGCGGGCCAGTCCAGGATGCGGCGTCCCGGCGCAGCAGCGGAGCGTCCGTAGCCGGGCCGATCTACGGTGACCAGCCGGACCCCGGCTGCGGCGGTGGCCACCGGATCCGGGCAGAACAGCCGCGACCCGGGAGATCCGTGAAACAGCAGCACCGGCAGCCCTTCCGGCTCCCCCCATACCGCATAGCCGAGTCGACGGCCATCGGCCAGCAGCAGATCGGCATCGACAACAGCAGACGAGGCCCGCTCATTCATGACAGCCACCATCCTCCGCGACGGGATGGCCACAGTCGAGCTCGTGAGCGTGTGGACGGCGAAAACGCGCTCGTTGGACGCGATCCGCCACCAGCTACGCGACAGACCCACCCAGAGGCGCGCGGTCGCTGGCTCCCGGTCCATGTCGGCCTCCTTCCTCGCTCCTTCAACGGCTTGCTTCCGCGGTCCTCCAACGCGAGGTCGGCCGGCGGAGGTCGGCCGGCGATGGAACTCCGCAGCCGCGCAGCCTGCACATACGAAACGCCTCGCGCGAGGCGGTCCTGCGCAGCCAGTCCTCCAGCCGCTCGGGCTGCTGAAGTGCGCCGAGGTGCTGTGCTAACAGCAGCCAGGTGACCTGGCTGACCTCGCCCGCATCACTACGGCCGAGGCCGTGCGCGCGGGCAACCGCCCACACCAGCCCACCGTAGCGCTCGACGAGCTGGTCCCAGGCGCGCTGCTCGCCGGCGCTGGCCCGCGCGACCAGCTCGGAGGTTCCCGCCGACGCCACCGCACGGGCATCGACGTCTCGCGGCCGTTGGTTCGCTTGGATGGAATGATCAAGACGACGATCCAGGACCGCGATCTGCTGCATCGGGAGCCCCCTCTGGTCGTCTGGGTGCGCCACCCAGGACGATAGAGGCAAGGCTCAGGCCAGAGATCAGGTGAAGACCCTACTTTGAGGCCGCCGAAAACCCTAATCTTCAGAACCGGTACCTCAGGAGCGGCCACCCTGCCGACTGCGTTGATCATGGTCGCCGTCCTCGACCGGCCGATCCAGGCCCAATTGGCGGGCGCGGGCGACGGCCTCCAAGCGGCTGTGTACGCCGAGCTTGGCGAGAACGTTGGTGACATGGACGCTGGTGGTCTTGCCGCTGATGAATAGCCGTTCGGCGATCTGCCGGTTGGAGCGGCCTTCGATGAGCAGGCGCAGCACCTGAAGCTCCCGGGGAGTGAGGCCAGCCGACCTCTGTTCGGTCGGCATGCTGGCGCCAAGGAGAAGGCGACCGCGGCGCGCGAGCGCCTCAAGCGCCTTGCGAAGCGGCTCGGCCTGCAGCCGCAGCGCGGTCTGATAGGCGGCCCGCGCCGCCGCAGCCGCTTGCTCGCGGTCGCCGACGCCGAGCAGCGCCTCCGCCAGCCGCCACTGGCACCGGGCCACCTCGTACACATAGCCGCGGGAGAAGCTATCAGCTGCAACCTGCCAGCGCTCCGGGTCGGAGTGGCCTTCAAGGCGCGTCCACTCGGCCTCGGCCCTGGCCAGCCAGGCGAGCGCCTCAGGACCCACCAGGCTGCCGCGGGCCCGTGCCTTGGCCAGCCCCGCCCTGGCCCGTTCGAGCAGATCCTGCCCGACTGCCTGTAGGTCGGCCAAGCCAGCCTGATCGCCGGTGGCCCGCACGTGACTGGCCCGGTCCGCCTCGGCGGCAAGCCCCAGGGCGGCCGGCCGGATGGCGCTGAGCGGCCGGGCCTGCCAGGACCGATCGATCATCGTCAAGGTCAATCCGACCAGGGCGCGAGCCCGCTCCAGGTCCCCCTGCCAGCAGGCCAGGTCGGCCGCGCACCCGCGAGCCATGGAGGCGACCCAGGGATCGTCATCCCCCAGCGCTGCCAGCCAGTCCAGCCGCTCGGTCGCGCTTGGACGGCCACGGCCCACGTCAACCAGCAAGGCTGCGGCGGACAGCCCGGCGGCGGCCGGCCTGCGGTCATCGACCGGCACGGCGAGGCGGTCCACCCCGTCCCAGTCGCCGGCAGCGTAGTGGGCGACGCAGCACACGACCCGGGCCTCCACGCCGAGCCCGCTCCAGGCCAGACTCTTGCGCTCGCCCAGCGTGGCAGCGTCGCGCAGCGTGACACAGGCCGCGGTCAGGTTGCCGACCTCAAGCTCAAGCGACCCAAGGAAGTACTGGGCCTGCAGCTCGAGGTGGTCATTGCGGGCCGCGATCGCTTGGGCGCGTGCGGCGCGCAGCAGCGCACAGGCGGTGTCGGTGTTGGTGCGATGGTGCTCCAGCATGGCCAGTGTCATCAGGGCATGGGCCTTGGCGTGGCTGCTGCTGACAGCCGTGGCCACCGCGAGTGCCTCGTCGCACCAGCCTCTGGCCTCCTCGTACCGGTGCGCCACAAGCAGCGCCTCGGCGAGCCCGGTGCTGACCCGTGCGCGCAGCGGCGTCGGTGGGTCGCTGGGCACCAGATCGACCGCCCGTCGGCACGCCTTGAGGATCTCCCCGAGGGCGGTATCGGGGTGGATGTAGAGCAGGTGCTGGCCCAGCCGCTCTAAAGCCCGGGCGGCCAGCAGCGGCTGGGCGTCGGCGTCGATTTCGTCCACCGCCTCCCTGCCCAGGCGCACCGCATGCTGGAACTCCGCACAGTTGTAGGCCGCCTCGGCGGCCCGCAGCAGCAGGTCGACCCGGCCCAGTCCGGCCACCGCCACCGGGTCGGGCACGCGTTCCCACAGATGCAGCGCTTGCCCGAGGTGGCGGAAGGCCTCGGCTGGGGCCGACACGGCGCTGGCGTCGGCCGCCGCCCGGACGAGGGCGGCCAGGGCCCTGGGCAGGTCGTGGCTGGCCAGGCAGTGGTAGGCCAGCTCGGCCGCTGGTCCGGAGCCGGCCAGCAGGCGGGCGTAGGTGGCGTGCAGCCGGATCCGCTCCCCGGGCAGCAGGTCGCCGTGGACCGCCTCCTGCAGAAGAGCGTGCCGGAAGGCATACGTCTGGGTGCTGGCATCGACCATCAGCACGCGAGCGGCGATCGCCTCACGTAGGCTCGCCTCCACCTGCGGCTCGGACCACCCGGTGGCCTCAGCCAGCAGCTGGTGACCGACTCGCCGCCCGGCCACGGCCGCGATGCGCACCAGCCGCTGCGTGGGTTCTGACAGTTCCTCGATGCGGGCAAGCAGCACGTCGGCCAGGGCCGACGGCACCCGCACCTCGGCCTGGTCGGCCCCGGCAGCCAGCAGTTCCTCGGCATAGAAGGGGTTGCCCTCGGAGCGGGCAAAGATCCGGTCGACCGTCGTGCCTGGCAGCCGCCTCCCGCTGACCGCTGCCAGGTGCTCGGCGAGGTCGGCTCGGCCGAAGGGCGCTAACTCCAGGCGCTCCACGTTCGGCTGGCGGGCGAGCTCGGCCAGCAATGAGCTCAGCGGGTGGCGGCGGTCAAGCCCGTCGGGGCGGTAGCTCACCACCAGGGCGACCCGGCCGTGTAGCGTCCGCGCTAAGAACGCGAGGAGATCGCGGGTGGAGCGGTCGACCCAGTGAAGGTCCTCCAGCACCACCAGGACAGGGGCGTCTTCCGACAGGCGCATGAGTAACGCGCGGATCGCGTCAAAGAGCTGGAGCTGATCCAGCCCTGCTCCCGAGGCGGACTCCGCGGTCGGCTCGCCGACCAGGTCGGGCAGCAGCCGCTCAAGACCTGGCAGCCCCTTGGCCGCGACCGCCAGCCGCGCCTCGTCGGCGGCACTGGCAGCAAACCCCCGAAGGCCAACGACAATGGGGAGGTATGGCAGCCCTACGTCGGCGACCTCCAGGCATCCGCCGACCAGGACCTGGTCTCCCCGTCGCTGCGCCCGACCATACAACTCGGCGAGCAGGCGACTCTTGCCGATACCGGCATCGCCGGCCAGCAGCATGGTGGTCGGCTTGCCCTGCTCTGTTCGCTCGAGGGCAGCAAGCAAACGGCCGAGTTCCTCGGTGCGGCCCACGAACCTGGAATCCGAGAAGCTGACGGCCATGCCCGCAAGTATGAAGTCGGACGAGCCGGAGGAAAACCGAGCTGAGCGGACGAGACCATACTGACTCACGAACGAGCACTATTTATGGTAGGTGACCTTGGGGTCGAGGTAGGCGTAGACAATGTCGACGAGCAGGTTCATCAGGGTGACGGCGAGCGTGACCACGACCGTCACCGCCAACACCACCGGCACATCACCCTGAAACACCGAGGCGGCCGCCCACTGGCCGATGCCCTGCAGGTTGAAGACCGTCTCGGTGATCACCGCGCCGCCCAGCAGCGCCCCAAGATCCAGGCCGATCAGCGTCACCACCGGGGTCAGGCTGGCGCGCACGCCGTGCTTGAGGATCACCTTCCACTCGGGCAGGCCCTTGATCCTGGCGGTGCGGATGTAGTCCTGCCCCATCGTCTCGATCAGGTTGCCGCGGACCATGCGGGCATAGAACGCCGCGAACAGCAGGGCGAGAACCACCCACGGCATGATCATGTGGCTGAGCCAGCCCCCAAAGCTCTGCCCGATCGGGACGTAGCCGGTGCCGGGTGAGATGTGCAGCTTGTACCAGAACAGCCACAGCGCGACCAGGCCCAGCCAGAACACCGGCGCCGACACGAAGAACAACGCCGCCAGCATGGATGCGCGGTCGATGAGAGAGCGGCGCTTGATCGCCGAGACGATGCCGATGGGGATGCCGATGCAGAGCCACACCAGCGCCGCGCCGAGGGCGAGGGAGATGGTGACCCAGATCCGGTCGAACAGCTGATCCTTGACGGATGATCGGGTCACGAACGAGAAGCCGAGCCCGGGCCAGCCGTACTGGTCACCGGTGAAGGTGTTCTTGAGGAACAGGCCGTACTGCTGCCAGATCGGCTTGTCGAGGCCGAACTGGCGGCGGACCTCGGCGATCAACTCCGGGGTCGGGCTTCTGCCGGCGAACTGCACGGCCGGGTCGGTCGGTGGCATGACGAAGAAGATCACGTAGGTGAAGGCCGTGATGATCAGGACCACCACCACGACCCACATGAGCCGACGGACGATGTAGCGCCACATGCGTGCTCACCCGGCCGTGTCGCCTGCAGGAGAGCGGCGCAACCGCTGGACCGATGGTCGTGGCCAGTTGGTCTGGTCGGCGGCCAGGCCACTGCAGTGGCGGCGTCGGGGTTGGTGGCGGTGAGGTGGCGCTGCGTCTGCCAAGCGGGGCCCGCTGCGCGCGCTCCAGGTCCGCCCGCCCAGCTCCTCCCACTGCGACATCGGCCGATACCTCCAGGCGGGAGGAGGGGTTCTGCTCGGTGGGAAGGGCGCGCGATGATCCTGAACCGCCTCAGGATGATGGCTCGGCTCGGGCAGCGCTGTGCCGACGGTCACGGCCGGCAAGTGACATCGGTCACCACGCCCACGGCGCCCTCTGAGCTCGAGCCGTGGAGGCCACCGAGAGTGGATGGCGCCCGGTCGCTGGGGCTGGACCGGCGGTGGCCGCGGCCGCCTGATCGGCCCGCCGGGTGCTGAAACCGTTGTGAAGCCGCGGTGAACCTGGCGGCGTGCATGCTCGGCGAGGTCGTGGCCAGCAAGCCACCTCGACGAGACGAGTGATGGCTCGATGGCGTTCGCGGAACCCCACGCGCCTGCACAGCAAGGAGAACGACATGCGCAACGACACGGACCCGGCAGCGGCCGGCCAGCACTTCTCGGCGCCGCGCGGCGCCCACACCGAGGGACGGCTGGAGTTCACCCGTGGAGCGGCCCACCTGGCGATCCACGGCGAGAGCATGGAGGACCTGTTCCGTGCCCACTTCGACCAGCCGGTCCCATCCGTCACCGTGGACGGTGGCACGGTCACCGTGCAATACCCGCGGTTCAGCCCGCGCAGCTGGCTGCGGCCCGGTGCACACCGGGGCGGGAAGGTGACCCTGAACCAGGACATGGCCTGGCACATCACGGTCCGCGGGGGTGTGGCAGACCTGGACGCCGACCTGCGGGACCTGCGCCTGGAGGCCCTTGAGCTGGGGCAGGGCGCAAGCCAGGTCGAGGTGCGGCTGCCTCGGCCCGCCGGGGTGGTGCCGGTCCGCATCCGCGGCGGCGCCAGCCAGGTGCGCGTCCGTCGGCCGGCCGGCGTCCCGGTGCGGCTGCGCGTCGGCCGCGGGGTGGCCGACCTGCGCTTCGACGAGCAGGAGTGGGGCGCGGTCGGCGGTGCGCTGCGGCTGGCCACCCCCGAGGCCACCCAGGTCCCCGACCGCTACGAGATCGAGATCGCCTCAGGTGCCGCGCACCTGGAGATCCGCGCCGAGTAAGGAGGCGACCGGCCAGGTACGAGGGGTAGCCATCACGGCCATGAGCAGGCCGTCGTCGACAGAAACCGGCTGCCGTCAGGTGGCTGGCCTGCCGAGGCAAGCCGGATGTCACGGGCAAGCCGGCCGGTTTCCCGGCCGCCCCACCTCTGGCTAGTCAGTGAGGTGGTCGATGCAGACCGTCACCGCGAGCACCAGCGCGTCGTCCTGGCCTGGAGCGACCGCGACGCCGTAGCTCTCCCGGACCCGGAACCAGCGTTTGGAGATGTTGGCGACCGGGATGCCGTCGCGGGTGATCTGGTACTCGTGGTCCAGGATGTTGCCCTGGGCCTCCAGCGAACCTCCGCTGACCAGGTCGATGGTGAACCGGTCCCGCAGCGGCGCGATGATCGCTTTCCTGACCGTGGCCAGCTTGTCGCCGCCGCGTTCGATGGCCATGGTGTCGCGGGCCCGCAGCAGCCGCTTCTGGAGCTTGACGAGCTCGGTGCCGTGCATGTCCTTGATGAGGACGGTGTCGCGCACGCGCAGCACCTTGGCGTCGACGTGGAAGATGCGTTCACCCTGGTCGTTCTCGATCCAGAAGTCGTCCCCGAGCGACAGCAGCTTCTCGCGCAGCAGGTATCGGGAGCCTTGGTCTGTCGGTCCGCCGCCTTCCTGATCCTGCCGCCGCCGTCGCCGGAACATCGCGTCCTCCCGATCGGATCCTCGTGGCCGCTCCCGAGTATGTGCTGGCGGCGCCGATCACCGCACCATCATCCGGACGCCCTGGATGAAGGGCATCACCCACGAAGGGTGAATTGCGCCCAGGCAATAAGGGTGGTCGTGCCGTGCTCAGCGTCGGCCCAGGCGCAGCGGGCCACCCACCCGGGCGCGGCCTCGACCGTTCAGGCCATCCCGAGCGCGGCGCGCACCTGCTGCAGCATCTGCTGCTCCCCGGCGCTCACCTGCTCGGCGCCAAAGCCCATGAAGCCGCCCTCCTTGGCGGCGTCGGCGGCCGCCTGCGCCGCGGCCACCAGCCACCTGCGGAACGCCTCGACCTCCTGCGGTGTGGCCTTGGCGGTCACCAGCTCGTTGACACCGCGGAGTTCCTCCAGCACCTGCTGACCGGTGCGCGGCTTGAAATCCCCCAGCGGATTCTGCTTCTGCTGGGCCAGCGCCTGCACGTCCAGGGCCACCGACGCCAGCAGCTCCTCCTGGCTCGGCGGAAGGGTGGCCGACCGCAACGACGCCATCGTCTCCTTGGCCAGCTCGATCGGCCCGCCGGGGTCGGCGATCGAGACCGCGAAGCCAGCGACCAGGGGCGCGCGGCGGATCCGCGTCCATTCCTCGTCGGTGAAGTCCTGCTTGGACGTCATGGCTACCTCCCTGAGCGCGGGACGCCAGCCTAAACGAGGACGGTCTTGCGATGCCTGCCCGGTCGATTCGTTCTTGGGCCAGGCGATGCGCCGCCGGGGTGCTGCCGGGATTGCGCCGTGGCTGACCGACCCGTCCGGGTCGGCCAGGTGCGGCAGGACCCGGGCGGCTGGCCTGACCCTCAGCCCCTGGCCGGACCTCGTCAGGGGTGGACGCGCTGCCTCAAACTGTGCGCAGCCGCGCTGAGGAGGGAGGCTCGTGTCGATCGACGCCAGGGCGTTCCGCAACTGCCTCGGACACTTCGCGACCGGGGTCACGGTGGTCACCTGCCAGGGAGAGGCCGCGCCCCACGGCGCCACCGTCAACGCGTTCACCGCGGTGTCCCTGGACCCGCCGCTGGTGCAGGTGAACCTCGACCGGCGCAGCCGGGCGGCGAGGTATCTGCCGGGCCAGCCGTTCGCGGTCAACATCCTGGCGCTGGACCAGCTCGACCTCGCCTTCCACTTCGCCGGCCGCCCGCACGGAGAGGAGGTGGCCTGGCTGGAGGACCGCCTCGCGCCGACGCTCGCCCACTGCTCGGCCACGATTACCTGCAAGCCCTGGCGGACCTACGACGGTGGCGACCACATCATCGTCCTCGGCGAGGTGGTCGACATCGAGACGAGCGGGCGCGAGCCGCTGCTGTTCCACCGCGGCCGCTTCCATGCGGTCGGGGGGCCGGCCGCCGGGCTGCCATGGGCCGGGTCGATGGACAACCCGGATGCGGTCGGCTGGTTCGGCGAATACCCGGCTGGTTCTTGGGGTAGCCTGAGCTGAGCCGCCAGACAGCCACCCACCCGCTGTCCCACCTCCCTGTGCAAGCCAGGGTCGGTAGGCCGACGTCCCGTCGGGAGGAGTGTCATGACCGCGCAGGAGCAGGCCGGCCCGGACGCCACCGCCACGACCAAGCGACCGATGACGGGCGAGGAGTACATCGAGAGCCTCCGCGACGGCCGGGAGGTGTGGCTCTACGGCGAGCGGGTGGAGGACGTGACCACCCACCCGGCGTTCCGCAACCCCGTGCGGATGACCGCGCGGCTGTACGACTCGCTGCACGACCCGGCCAAGAAGGACCTGCTGACCACGACACCTGACGCCGGGGAGGGCGAGTTCACCTTCCCCTTCTTCCGCACCCCGCGGTCGGTGGAGGACCTGATCGCCGACCGCGACGCGATCGCGGAGTGGGCGCGGATGACCTACGGCTTCATGGGCCGCAGCCCCGACTACAAGGCGAGCTTCCTCGGCACGCTCGGCGCCAACGCGGACTTCTACGACCCCTACCAGGAGAACGCGCGCCGGTGGTACGCGGCCTCCCAGGAGAAGATCCACTACTGGAACCACGCGATCATCCACCCGCCGGTCGACCGCCAGATGGCGCCCGAGGACGTGCGCGACGTGTTCGTGCACGTCGAGGAAGAGAGCGACCGCGGCCTGATCGTGAGCGGCGCGAAGGTCGTGGCCACCGGCTCGGCGATCACCAACTACAACTTCATCGCCCACTACGGGCTGCCCATCAAGAAGAAGGAATTCGCGCTCATCTGCGTGCTGCCGATGGACGCGCCGGGCATGAAGCTCATCTGCCGCCCGTCCTACAGCATGTACGCCAACGTGCTCGGCAGCCCGTTCGACTACCCGCTCTCCAGCCGCCTGGACGAGAACGACACGATCTTCGTGCTCGACAACGTGCTGGTGCCGTGGGAGGACGTGTTCGTCTACGGCGACATCGACAAGATCAACGGCTTCTTCCCCGCCTCCGGGTTCATCCCGCGGTTCACCTTCCAGGGCTGCACCCGCCTGGCGGTGAAGCTGGACTTCATCGCCGGCCTGCTCATCAAGGCGCTGGAGGCGACCGGCAGCAAGGACTTCCGCGGGGTGCAGGCCCGCTTCGGCGAGGTGCTTGCGTGGCGGAACCTGTTCTGGGCGCTCACCGACGCGATGGCCCGCAACCCCGACGAGTGGATCGGCGGGGCGCTGCTGCCCAAGCTCGACTACGGCCTGGCCTACCGCTGGTTCATGACCGTCGGCTACCCGCGGGTGCGCGAGATCATCCAGCAGGACGTGGCCAGCGGCCTGATCTACCTGAACTCCCACGCCGTTGACTTCAAGACGCCCGAGGTGCGGCCCTACCTCGACCGCTTCGTGCGCGGCTCCCACGGCTACGACTCGGTGGCGCGGGTCAAGACGATGAAGGCGCTGTGGGACTCGATCGCCAGCGAGTTCGGCGCCCGGCACGAGCTGTACGAGCGCAACTACTCCGGCAACCACGAGAACGTGCGCGCCGAGCTGCTCTTCGCCGCGGAGGAGAGCGGGCAGCTCGAGCAGTACAAGGGCTTTGCCGAGCAGTGCCTGGCCGAGTACGACCTCGACGGCTGGACCGTCCCCGACCTGATCAACCCCGACGACGTCTCGGTCGTCATGCGGCGCTAGCAAGGAGGGTCCATGACCACCGCCTCGACCGGCAAGACCGCGCTGCAGCAGCGGGTGGACGCCTTCGCCTCCGACGTGATCGGGCGCATCAACCAGGCGATCATCGACCACAAGATGACCTACGAGGAATACGACGCGGTCAAGCAGTGGCTGATCCGCGTGGGCGAGGCCGGCGAGTGGCCGCTGTTCCTCGACGTGTGGGTGGAGCACACCGTCGAGGAGCTGGCCGCGCACAGCCGACACGGCAGCCAGACCACGATCCTCGGCCCCTACCACCTGCCGGGCACCAAGGAGCTGGCGTCGCCGGCGACCCTGCCGATGCGCCCCGACGAGCCCGGGGACCGGCTGGTGCTGCGCGGCCAGGTGCGCAGCCTGGACGACCGCCCGATCCCCGGCGCGGCCCTAGACATGTGGCAGGCCGACGCCAACGGCTACTACTCCGGCTTCCACCCCGACGCCCCCGAAGGCAACCTGCGCGGCAAGGTCACGGCCGACGACCAGGGCCGGTTCGAGGTCGAGACGGTCATCCCCGGGCCGTACACGATCCCCCTGGAGGGCCCCTGCGGCGAGCTGTGCCGCGCCGCCGGCTGGAGCCCGTGGCGGCCGGGCCACCTGCACCTGATCGTCGGCGGCCCCGGCCACGACCCGATCACCACGCAGCTCTTCTTCCAGGGCGGGGAGTACCTCGACAACGACGTGGCCTCGGCGGTCAAGCCGGAGCTGATCCTGTCGCCGACGGAGGAGGGCGGCGACGGCTCAGGCCGGCGGCGCTACGGTGTCACCTACGACTTCGTGCTCGAGCCCGCGACCGCGACGTGACCGCTGCCACACCGCAGCTCGACCGGGCCGCCGCCTCCCGAGGTGGCAGCCCGGTGCTCGTCGAGGGAGTCCAGACCACCCTGGTCGACCTGCCGCTGCACCGGCCGCACCGGTTCCGGGATACCACCATGGACGCCCAGGCCGTGCTGCTCGTGCGGCTTCGGACCCGCGACGGGGTGGTCGGCGTGGGGGAGGGGGTCGTGCCCGGCGGCCCATGGTGGGGCGGGGAGTCGGTGGAGACGATGAAGGTCATCGTCGACCGCTACCTCGCCCCGCTGGTGGTCGGCGCGGACCTCACCCGCCTGCCGGCGCTGCGCGAGCGCATGGACCGGCCGGTGGCGGCCAACCCCTTCGCCAAGTGCGCGCTCGAGACGGCGATGTGGGACGCATGGGCGCGCACGCTGGGGCTGCCGCTGCACGCGCTGCTCGGCGGTCGCTGCCGCGACGCCCTGCCGGTCACCTGGGCGATCGGCGCCGCCGACCCCGAGGCGGTGGTCGAGGAGGCCCTGGCCAAGGTCAACTCGGGCCAGCACGCGAGCATCAAGCTCAAGATGGGGGCGCTCGAGCCCGCGGCCGACGTCGCCAGGGTCGAGAAGATCGCCGCCGCGCTCGTCCAGGTGACAAGCGTGCGGGTCGACCTCAACTGCGCGTGGGACGAGCTGACCGCCACCCGGCTGCTGCCGCGCCTGGAGCAGGCCGGCATCGACCTGGTCGAGCAGCCCACCCCGGCGCACGACGTGGACGCGCTGGCACGGCTGTCCGCCCTGCTGCGCATCCCGGTGATGGCCGACGAGACGCTGCGCACCGACCACGACGCACTCGTGCTCGCCACGCGCCGGGCCGCCGACGTCTTCTCCCTGAAGATCGGCAAGTCCGGGGGGTTGCTGGCCACCCAGCGGATCGCGGCGGTCGCCCACGCGGCCGGCATCCCCTGCCACGGCGGCACCGGGCTGGAGAGCTCGATCGGCACGCTCGCGGGCGCCCACCTCATGTGCTCGCTGCCGGCGGCCACCTACGGGAGCGAGCTGTTCGGGCCGCTGCTCATGACCGACGGCCTGCTCGCCGAGCCGCTGGACTACCGGGACGGGGCCCTGCACCTGCCGGACGGCCCGGGGCTTGGCGTCGACCTCGACGAGGACCGCGTGGCCCGCCACGCCCGACCCTGACCGGGGGCCGCCGACCGTGCTCTACCTGGTCACCATGGAGGTCCGCATCCCGCCGGACGTCGACCAGCAGACGGTCGAGCGGCTCAAGGCCGCCGAGCGGGAGCGGGCCCAGGAGCTGCAGCGCTCGGGCGAGTGGCGGCACCTGTGGCGGGTGGTCGGGCGCTACGCCAACGTCAGCGTCTTCGACGTGGACAGCCACCGGCGGCTGCACGAGATCTTGTCCACCTTGCCGCTCGGCCCCTATCTCGACATCGACGTGACCCCGCTGACCACGCACCCATCCGCGCTGTCCGCCGAGGACTGAGAGCGGCCGGGGCCACCAGACCGCCAGACGAGCAAGGAGGACGCTGTGGTGCTGGACAAGACCTACCGGGTCACCGAGATCGTCGGCAGCTCCGCCGACGGCCTGGAGAAGGCGATCCGCAATGGGCTCGACCGGGCGGGCGCGACGCTGCGCCACCTCGACTGGTTCGAGGTGGTCGAGATCCGCGGCGCCCTGCTCGAGGAGGGCGTCCACTTCCAGGTGACCATGAAGGTCGGCTTCCGCCTGGAGGACCCGGAGGGCTGATGGCGCAGGAGGCCGTGCTCGCGGCCAGGCGCGCGCTCGTGACCGTCGAGGAGGGGGCCGGATGCGATCGTTCACCTACGACGCGCTGCCGGGCAGGGTCGTCTTTGGCGCCGGGGCGAGCCGGCAGCGGCTCGGCGAGGAGGTGGACCGCCTCGGCGCGGAGCGCGTGCTGCTGGTTGCCACCGAGCGGGCGCTGAACCTCGCCGAGGAGCTGGCGGCACCGCTCGGCGACCGGCGAGTCGGCGCCTTTTCCGACGTCAGGCCCCACGTCCCAATCGAGGTCGCCAGGGCCGCCCGTGACCTGGCCCGGGCGTCGGAGGCGGACTGCCTGCTCTGCATCGGCGGCGGGTCCACCACCGGGACGGCCAAGGTGGTCGCGCTGGAGGTGCCGCTGCCGATCGTGGCGGTGCCGACCACCTACGCCGGGTCGGAGATGACCCCGATCTGGGGCCTCACCGAGACGCGGCGCAAGACCACCGGCCGCGCCATGAGCGTGCTGCCCAAGGTGGTGATCTACGACCCGGAGCTCACCGTCAGCCTGCCCCCCTCGATCACCGGGCCGAGCGCGATGAACGCGCTGGCCCACTGCGTCGAGGCCTTCTACGCGCCCGGGGCCAACCCGCTCACCTCGCTGGTCGCCGAGGAGGGCATCCGAGCGCTCGCGCGTGGCCTCCCGGTCGCGGTCGAGCGCCCCGAGAACCTCGACGGCCGCGCCGAGACGCTCTACGGGGCCTACCTGGCAGGGGCTGCGCTCGCGGCCGCGGGCGGCGGGCTGCACCACAAGGTCTGCCACGTCCTCGGGGGCGCCTACGACCTGCCCCACGCCGAGCTGCACACGGTGGTGCTCCCGCACGCCGTGGCCTTCAACCAGCCGGCCATCCCGGCGACCATGGAGCGGGTCGCGCGCGCCCTGGGCGACGCGGGCGGCGACGGGGCCGCGACCGCGCTGCACGACCTCGCCGGGAGGATCGGGGCGCCGAGGGCCCTGCGGGACATCGGCATGAAAGAGCAGGACCTGGGCGAGGCGGTCTCGCTGGTACTGGAGCGGGCGCCGAGGGACAACCCCCGCCCCGTGGACGAGGCGGGCGTGCGCGCCATCCTCGAAGGCGCCTTCGAGGGTCGCCGTCCCGGGCTGGCCGAGAGGAGCTGGTAGCAAGGGCATCGCCATGGTCGTCGAACGGGCGGCCTGAGCGGAGAGGAGGCGATGGTGGCGCAGGGAGCGCAGGCTGGGCCGCGGGACCTGCCCGACGAACGGCTCACGCAAGCGGTGATCGCGAGCTTCGAGAGCAGCGCGTCGCCGCGCCTGAGGGAAGTGATGCAGAGCCTGGTCAGGCACTTGCACGCCTTTGTGGGCGAGGTGGAGCCGACCCATGAGGAGTGGGCCACGGCCATCGACTTTCTCACCCGCACCGGCCACATCACCGACGACAAGCGCCAGGAGTTCATCCTGCTCTCCGACGTCCTCGGCGTCTCCATGCTGGTGGTCGGGATCAACCACCGACGTGCCCGCGGCGCCACCGAGCCCGGGGAGGCGGTCGAGGTCGCCGGGCCACCCACCGACCGCCGCCCGACAGGCGGCACCGAGGCCACCGTCTTCGGCCCCTTCTACGTCGAGGGCGCGCCCTGGTACGACAATGGCGACGACCTCGCCAACGGCGCGCCCGGCGAGCCCTGCTTCGTCTCCGGCAGGGTGCTGTCGGTCGCAGGGGAGCCCATCCCGGGCGCGCAGGTGGACGTCTGGCAGGCCGACAAGGACGGCTTCTACGACGTGCAGTACCAGGGCCTCGACCAGGCACGCGGCCGGGGCCGGCTGCGCACCGACGCCGAGGGGCGCTACTGGTTCTGGTCGGTCAAGCCCGAGCCATACCCGATTCCCGACGACGGGCCGGTCGGCGACCTGCTCAAGGCCGCCAACCGCAGCCCTATGCGCCCGGCGCACGTGCACTTCATGGTGTCGGCGCCGGGCTGCCAGACCGTGATCACGCACGTCTTCGCCGAGGGCGACCCCTACCTCGACTCCGACGCGGTGTTCGGCGTCAAGGACTCGCTGATCGCCCCGTTCGTGCGCCACGAGCCCGGCACGGCCCCGGACGGCAAGCAGGTGGACGAGCCCTTCTACACCATGGGCTATGACTTCGTGCTCGCGCCGGCCGCGGACGCGGGTGGGGCGAAGCGGCCCGGGGGTGACGCGCCCGGCCGTCGCGTCACCCCGGGAGGGCGCCGCGTCAGGCCGAGGCCGGCCTGACGGGCAGCTCCCCGACCTGCTCGGTGTCCGACCCGGCCCGGCATTCGAACCTCGACATGCGGGTCAGTCGTCGGGAACGCGGGGTCGCGTGCCAGGCTGAGGAAGGGCAGCAAGATCGAGCGCGGATCGGACCAGGGCGAGTGGCAGTCCGGCGATGTCGGCGGCCCGCGCGACGCTGGCTGGGTCGGCGGCCTCCAGCAGGCAGACGCAGCGGCGGTCGTCCGGGACGAACAGGCCGTGGGTGTAGCGGATCGCCACCCCGCTCGCGGCCAGTCGCGCGACCGCGTGGAGCAGGACCCGGTGCATCCGTGCCAGGTCGGTTTCCCCGGCGGCGCCGACTCGATACTCCAGCAGGAACACGGCGGGGCCGATGGCAGGCGCCTGCGGCATCCGCTCAGCCTCGCCGGGAAGCGGCCCTCGCAGAGGCGGTCGCGGGGCTGGACCGGCGCCGCAGGACGACGGCCAGCAGCCCGCTCAGGACCACCGCCGCGGCGGGCGTCAGCCAGCCGGTGTCGACGCCGGCGAGCAGCCTGGGCAGCAGCCAGTTGTTGGTCGCGTTGAAGGTCGCGTGCAGCTGCCCGACCGCCAGCACGCTGCCTGCCGTGCCGCCCAGGACCAGGCCGAACAGCACCCTGTGGACCACCGCAACCAGCAGCACCACGCCGGCGCCGGCCAGCACCGGCTCGTCAGCTGCGAACAGCAGCGGCACGTGGACCAGGGCGAACGGCACCGCGGTGAGCACCGCGGCGGCGAGCAGCCCGTGCCGCTGCTCCAGGCGTGTCTGCAGGAACCCCGCCCAGGCGGTCTCCTCCCACAGGTTGATGACCAGGACGGCGAGCAGCACCTGCACCAGCGCGTAGTTGAGCAGGATTGCCGGCCAGTCCACCTCGCGGAGTGATCCGCCGCTCAGCAGGCCCAATGCGGTCGCGGTGACCGGCAGGCCCAGCAGGATCGCGGCGTACCAGCCGGGGCCGAACCGCCACTGCACCGCCCGGCGCAGCAGCGCGCGAACCCCTGTACGGCCGTCGGTGGCGGCGGTGACCCACAGGGCGGCGGGCAGGAGCACCAGCAGGACGGTGGCCAGGGCGAATGGCTCCTCCGGCAGGTCGCCGCCGGGGATCAGGCCGTTGTGGGCCAGCCCGGGCAGCGCCAGGATCGGCCAGCCGATCCCGAAGACCAGGGTGAGGAAGACGGTCAACGGGCGTCTGGCGGCCACCCGCCGGAAGCCGACGCCGGCGTGGGTGTCAGTGTTGGAAGCGGCCACGGCGGGGCTCCTTTCTCGCGTCGGTCCCCGCACCATCCCGTGGCGCGCAGCGTGCCCGCATCGGGGATTCCCCGGAGAGGGATACGGATCTTTCGTCCCGCCCTCAGCCGGGCTACTGTCGGCCGGGACTCCCAGGACCGCGAACACGAGGCAGGGGATGCTACCCGCCGAGCGAACCAGCTTCGTTGGCCGCCGCGGCGAGGTCGCCGCCATCCGCCGGGCCTTGTCGGGGGCCCGGCTGGTGACGCTGACCGGGCCAGGCGGCGTGGGCAAGACGCGCTTGGCGGTCCGGGCGGCCAGCGATGCCCGGGCCGGGTTCGGCGACGGAGTCCACCTGGCTGACCTCAGCGCGCTGCGCGACCCGGCGTTGGTGCCTGAGCAGGTGGCGGGCGCCCTGGACATCCACGACCTCCGCGGGGGCTGGCTGGCCGGTGCCATCGCCGAGGTCATCGGGCGCAAGCGGCTGCTGCTGGTGCTGGACAACTGTGAGCAGGTGCGCGACCCGTGCGCGGTGCTGGTCGACGCGCTGCTTGGAGCCTGTCCGCGGCTACATGTGCTGGCCACCAGCAGGCAGCCGCTAGATGTCGCCGGCGAGACGGTGCTTGCCGTGCCGCCGTTGCCCACGCCGGCCCAGGGACAGCCCCGCGTTCCCGGGTCCGGCGACGCCGTCGACCTGCTGCTGGACCGGGCCCGCGCGGTCGTGCCGGAGCTGGAGCTGTCGCCGGCGGAGGAGGCGGTAGTGGCCGAGCTGTGCCGCCGCCTGGACGGCATCCCGCTGGCTGTCGAGCTGGCCGCGGTGCGCCTGCGTACGCTCACTCCAGCCCAGGTGCTGGCCCGCCTGGACGACCGGTTCCGGCTGCTGCAGCACGCCCAGCCCGCCGCGCCACGGCGGCACCAGACCCTACAGGCCACCATGCAGTGGAGCTACGACCTGCTGGAACCCCACGAGCAGCTGCTGTGGAGGCGTGCCGCGGTGTTCGCCGCCGACTTTGACCTGCCGGCCGCCGAGCACGTCTGCGCGGATGCGCCGCTTGGACCCGCGGCGATGCTGGACACGCTCACCGCGCTGGTCGACAAGTCGGTCCTGGAGGTGCGACGACAACCGGACGGGCCGCGGTTCCGGATGCTGGAGACGATCCAAGCCTTCGGCCGCCAGCAGCTGGATGCCTCGGAGGAGCGGTTGACGCTGCTGCGGCGTCACTGCGACTGGTATGCCGGGCTGGCCGCCGCCGCCAGCGCCGAGTTCACCCAACCAGGGCAGGTGCGTGCCTTCGACCGGCTGGCGGCCGAGCACGCGGAGCTGCAGGCCGCGCTGGAGTTGTGCGTCCGCACGCCCGGCCAGGAGCCGGTCGGGGTGAGCATGGCGGCCGACCTGTGGCTGTACTGGGAGGCCCGCGGCCATCTCGGCGAGGGTCGGCGCTGGCTGGCCCAGCTACTCCCCGCCTGCCCCGCCGACCGTCGGGAGCGCGCTCGCGGCCTGGCTGTCGCCGGCTACCTGGCGCTGGCCGCCACCGATCCGGAAGGTGCCAGGCCGCTGCTGGAGGAGGCGCTTGCCGCCGGTCGCCGGCACAACCAGCCGTTCGTGGTCGCCTTCGCCACCCAGTACCTGGGGCTGGCCGCCCTGTTCCAGGGCGAGGTTGACGCCGCTGACCGGCTGCTGCGTGAGGCGGCCACGCTGCACCGCACCCAGGATCCGGGGTTGGCGGCGTTCGCGATGGCGGATGTGGGCATCGCCGCACTGTTCGCCGGCTCCTACCAGGCGGCGGCCCAGGCGTTGGCCGACAGCTTGGCGTTGAACCAGGGCCGTGACCCGTGGACCCGGTCGCATGCGTTGTGGGGACTGGGCCTGGTGCGCTGGCTGACCGGTTCGCCGGGGGAGGCCGCCAGCCTCCAGCGGGAGGCGCTGTGGTTGATGCGTGAGGTCGACAACCGCAGCGGCGTGGCCCTGTGCGTGGAGGCGCTGGCGTGGCTGGCCGCCAGCCAAGGCCAGTGGGAGCCTGCCGCGCGGTTGGTCGGCGCGGCCGAGGCCGTGTGGCGGTCGATCCCCGCCCAGCCTCCCGCGCCCGTGAGGCCCTACCGCGACGACTGCATCGACGCGGCACGCCGGGCGCTGGGTGAGCTGCGCTGGGCGGCCCGCTATGGCGAAGGGCTGGCGCTGACCCGGTCACAGGCGGTCGCCCTGGCGCTGGGCGAACCCGCCGCGACCCCACCAGACCGCCCACGGCAGACTCCAGGGCCCGCCGGCTCGCCGCTTACTCGGCGGCAGCGGGAGGTCGCCGCGCTGGTTGCCGAGGGCCTCACCGATCGGGAGATCGCCGCACGGTTGGTCATCTCTCCCCGGACGGCCGAGTCCCACGTCGAGCAGATCCTCACCCGGCTTGGCTTCCGGTCCCGAGCCCAGATCGCCGCCTGGGTCGGGGCCAGTTCCCCGGCAGTCACGCCCCAACCCCCGGACCAGCAGCGGTAGCGAGGCATCGCTCAGTGTCGATCCCGGACGTTGCACGGCTGGCCTCAGTCCAGGCCCAGGCGGTGGGCGACCGCGGCGGCCTCCACCCGTCCGCCCACGCCCAGCTTGGCCAGGATGTTGGAGACGTGCACGCTGGCCGTCCTGGGGCTGATGAACAACGCCTGGGCGATCTGGCGGTTGCTGCGCCCGGCCGCCACCAGCGCCAGCACCTCGACCT
>Ga0081538_10001980_pt1 | contig 20462 bp, 17 predicted proteins | sample TabmetS5T2R1_FD_71022 | JGI IMG/M metagenome (GOLD analysis project Ga0081538, IMG submission 71022) | Tabebuia heterophylla rhizosphere microbial communities from the University of Puerto Rico - S5T2R1 | ecosystem: Host-associated > Plants > Roots > Rhizosphere ...
AGCGTGGGGAGGGTGTGTGAGGGAACCGGGAGGTTCCTTCACTGTCTCAAAGAAGGGGACTCGTGGGGGAAACATTGTTTCCCCCACGAGAGCGAGCTGCAAGCGAGCGACGGTCACCGCGCTTGGACGAACATGGCGAGGAGCCTTCCGACGAACGGGCGGAGCTCGGCTCGCGGAACGATCGCGTCGACATGTCCGAAACGGGCGTTGGACTCCGCCAGCCCGAATTCGTCGGGAAGCTTCTCGCGGGTCGTCTGCTGAACGACACGCGGCCCCGTGAAGGCGAGCAGGGCACCCGGCTCCGAGATGATCACGTCCCCGAGGCTGGCGAAGCTCGCGAGAACGCCCGCCGTCGTCGGATGCGTCATCACCGAGAGGAAGGCGCAGCGCGCGTCGCGCAGGTCCTCGACCGCGCAGACCGTCTTCGGCAGCTGCATGAGGGAGAGGATCCCTTCCTGCATGCGGGCGCCGCCGGAAGCCGTCACGCAGACGAGCGGGACCTGCCGCGTTGCGGCGCGGTCGCAGGCTCGTGCGAACTTCTCCCCGACCGTGCTCCCCATCGAGCCGCCCATGAACGCGAAGTCCATGACGGCGAGCTCGCACGGACGGCGTTCGATCGCGGCCGCACCGGCGACGAGCGCGTCCCCGAGCCCGGTCGCCACCTCGGCCTCGGCCAGGCGGTCGGTGTAGGCACGGAGATCGAAGAAGCCCAAGGGGTCGGCCGACCGAAGGCCGGCGTCCGTCTCGACGAACGTGCCGCGGTCGGCGAGCTGGGCGATTCGCTCGCGCGCCCGCACCGGGAAGTGATGACCGCACTGCGAGCAGACACGCAGCGTCTGCTCGAGCTCGTCGTCCCGGTAATGCGAGTGGCAGCTCGGGCAGGTGTTGGGGTGCCGCTTGCCGTCGTCCGCTCGACCGACCTCTCGGTTCTCGACGGACACGTCGACCCGGCTCTCCATGGCCGCCATCTTACGGGCTTGGCCTTCGGTACTTGTCGTCAGAAACCAGCGGCGCCGGACAGCCGAACGACCGGCTCGACGTTTTCGGGAGCTGGCCCGAGGCCGGTGAAACCGATCCCCACGACCGGTCGCGCCGTGGCGATCCGGCGGAGAATCGAAGCGGCTTCCGCGACGGTTGGACCGCCCGGCTCGGGCATGAAGGAAACGATCTCGTCCTCCGGGTCGAGCACGTCCACGTCGAACGCGACGTAGACGGCATCTGCTCCCTCGAGCGCGCCCTCGACCTCGTCCGCGCCCGTGCGAAGGGCGCTCGCCGCGATGAACTCGACCTCGGGCGGGTCGAGATTGCGGGCACCGACGAGCACCGCGTCTGCCGGGTGGACCGTGCCCGAGTCGAGCAGCATCCGGAAGGGCATTCCCCACTGGTTCCCGCTGGGAGAGCTCTCTGGCGTGTTCAGGTCCCCGTGAGCGTCGAACCAGACGACCGCAAGTCGATCGTGACGGGTCGTGAGGCCTTCCACCGCGCCGACGTGCGAGCAGCAGCACCCTCCCAACACGACCGGCCGCTCGGGCAGCGCCGCCGCAAGCGCGAGGTTCTGCTCGGTCAGCGAGCTCTCGGCGACCACAGCCGTCTCGGGGTAGGGAAGCCCGAGGTAGGCGGCCTCGGCCATCGGCTCGCCTCCCGTTCCCCAAGCACACGGCACCCGCACGAGCCCCGCAGGGAACGTCCGGCCGCAGGAGTGACATTCGTACTCGCCGGTGTCGAGGGCGACGGCGGTCAGCGTCTTGCAGTCGGGGCACTTGGCCCGAAGGCGCGACATTGGCTGCAGGCTACCCGGGAACGATCCTGTCGAGGGTGTCGGGAAGGTCGGTCAGATCGGTCAGCTCGGCCTCGCGCGGGAGGTCGCTCGTCTCCCCGAGCCGGTTGATCCAGACCGCCGGAAGCCCGACCTCGTGGGCCGGGGCAATGTCGTGGAAGAGGCTCGCTGCAACGTGCACCTGCCGGCCGGGCTTGGGCTGAAAGCGTTCCGCGAACGCATGCCAGTGTCCGTGCGCCGGCTTGTAGGAGCCGATCTCACCGGCCGCGACCGACCCGTCGAAGGGGACGCCGATTGCCTCGAGGGAGACCGCGAGGAGGTCGGCATCGGTGTTCGACAACGGCACGAGCCGCCAGCCGCGCGCCCGGAGCTCGGCGAGCGCCGGGGGAACGTCCGGAAAGACGGACCAGCGCGGCAGCGAGTCGCTGAGCGCCGATTCCTCGGCGACGGGCAGATCGAGTCCCTCGCTCTCGGCGAGGAGAGTCAGCGTCTGGCGCAGGACCTCGCGGTACGGCAGCGAGCCCTGCAGCTCGACCCTGGGCTCGATCTCGTGGTAGCGGTGCAGCAGCTCCTGCGTGTCCGCCTCGGGCCAGAGGCGAGCCAGCTCACCCGTGACCCCACCGTTCCAGTCGACGAGCGTGCCGTAGACGTCGAAGGTCACCCACCGGACCTCGGAAGCGCTAATCGGTGAACTTCCTGACGACGAGGCAGGCGTTGTGCCCGCCGAAGCCGAAGTTGTTGGAGAGCGCGACGTCCGTCGTCCACTCGCGCGCCTCGTTGGGGATGTAATCGAGATCGCACTCGGGATCGGGCACCTCGTAGTTGATCGTCGGCGGCACGACATCCCGCTGGACGGCGAGCGTCGAGATGATCGCCTCGATGGCGCCCGACGCACCCAGGCAGTGGCCCGTTGCCCCCTTCGTCGAGGAGACCGGCGTCTTGCCCGCCTTCTCCTCGCCGAGCGCGACCTTGATCACGCGCGTCTCGCTTGCGTCGCCGATCGGCGTCGAGGTCCCGTGGGCGTTGATGTAGTCGATCTCGTCCGGTGCGATCCCGGCATCCTCCATCGCCATCTTCATCGCCCGCGCGGGGTGCTTCCCGGTGGGATCGGGCTCGGTGATGTGCTGCGCGTCGGACGAGAGGCCGTAGCCGATCAGCTCGGCGTAGACCTTGGCCCCGCGCGCCCGCGCGTGCTCGAGCTCTTCCAGCACCACGATCGCGCCGGCCTCGCCCATGACGAAGCCGTCGCGCTCGGCGTCGAACGGACGGCTCGCTTTCTCGGGATCGTCGTTCCTCCGGGAGAGCGCCCGCATCGCCGAGAACCCGCCGATGCCGACCTTGGTGATCCCCGCCTCGGTGCCGCCCGCGAACATGACGTCGGCGCGGTTGAGCCGGATCGCGTCGAGCGCGTCGCCGATCGCCATGTTGGAGGCGGCGCAGGCCGTGCACTCCGACGTCAGCGGCCCTCGCGTGCCGAGCTCCATCGAGACCCAGGCGGCGCCCATGTTCGGGATGATCGCCGGGATCGAGAGCGGATTGACCCGGTCGGGCCCGCGGTCGAGCAGCTGGTCGTAGCAGTCCTGGAAGCTCTGCAGCCCGCCGATTCCCGTGGCGACGGAGACGCCCGTCCTCTCGGTCTCGGGCTCGATCTCGAACCCGGAGTCGTCCTCGGCCATACGGGCGGCGGCGAGAATCATCTGCGTGAAGCGGTCCATGCGCCGCGCCTTGCGGCGATCGATCCACTGGGTGGGGTCGAAATCCTTCAGCTCGCACGCGAAGTGGACGGCGAACTCGGACGGGTCGAACGACGAGATCGGCCCGGCACCGCCCTGACCGTCGACGAGGTTCTCCCAGAACGTCTCCACATCGTTCCCCAGCGGCGTCACGGCGCCCATCCCCGTGATCACAACCCGTCTACGTCCGTTCTCGGAAGCCATCGCTGGTGCTCCTACGTACCCAGCCCGCCGTCCACGAGCAGCACGTCGCCCGTGATGAAAGCGGCCTCGTCAGAGCAGAGAAAGCGTACCGCCGCGGCGACGTCCTCCGGCGACCCGAGCCGGCCGAGCGGCGTGTTGCCGAGAATCAGGCCCGTCTGCTCCTCGGTGAGCACGTCGGTAAGCCCTGTCGTGATGTAGCCGGGGGCGATCGCGTTCACCCGCACGCCGCGGACGCCGAGCTCCCGGGCCAGCGCCTTCGTCAGGCCGATGATCCCCGCTTTCGAGGCCGCGTAGTTCGCCTGACCCGGGTTCCCGTGCACGCCGACGACGCTCGAGAGGTTCACAATCGCTCCCGACCGGCGCCGGAGCATCTTTCGCGAGGCGGCGCGGCAGGTGTTGAACGCGCCCCGGAGGTTGGTGTCGATCACCTCGTTCCAGTCCTCGTCGCTCATCCGGGCGATCAACGTGTCGCGGGTCACCCCCGCGTTGTTGACGAGGACGTCGAGGTCGCCGAGCTCGGACTCGACGCGCTCGATCAGCTCCTGGGCTTCGGTCGGAGCGCCGACGTCCGCGCCGATTGCGATCCCGTCGATCTCCCCCGCGACTGCTTCGGCGGTCTCCCGGCCCGACCTGAAGTTGACCGCGACCCGGGCGCCTCCACGCGCAAGCTCACGCGAGATCGCAGCACCGATTCCGCGGGATCCCCCGGTGACGAGAGCGACCTTACCGTCGAGTGAGGCGAAGCCGGCCATTACCTCAGGCTCCCGAAAGTCGCTCCCGGAGCTTGCGGAGCGACTCGGGGTCGCTCACCGAGATCGTCCGGAGCGAGCGGTCGCACCGCCGTAGGAGCCCGGTCAAGACCTGGCCCGGACCTATCTCGACGAACATGCCGACACCATCCTTGACCAGCCCGCGGACCGCCTGCGTGAAGCGGACCGGCGCCGTCAGCTGCTCGACGAGCAGGGCAGCCATGCGCTGGGCGTCCTCGAGCTTCGCGGTGACCGTAGACATGAAAGGCGGAGAGGGGTTCTGCCAGGTCGCCTTGGCCAGCGCCGGCTTGAGCCGCTCCGCGGCGCGGGCGACAAGCGGGCTGTGGAATGCACCGCTCACGCGGAGCTTGACCGTCTTGCGCGCACCGCGGACGGCGGCTTCTTCGATCAGGCGGTCGACGGCCGCGTTCTCCCCGGAGACCACGACCTGGCCCGGGCAGTTGTAGTTCGCCGGCCAGACACCCTCGATCGAGAGGCACAGCTCCTCGACGACGGCATCCTCCAGCCCGAGCACCGCGGCCATCGCCCCAGGGGTCTCACTCGCCGCCTCGGCCATCGCTTCGCCCCGTTCCCGGACGAGGGCGACGGCATCGCCGGTGCCGATCGCCCCTGCCGCCGCGAGCGCCGAGTACTCACCCACCGAGTGCCCGATCACGTAGTCGGGCTCGATCCCGAGCGTGCTCACCGCCCGCAGGCAGGCGATCGACGTGGCAACCAGCGCCGGCTGCTGCAGCTCGGTGCGTGTCAGCTCGTCGAGCGAGCCTTCGAAGCAGAGCTTGGCCACGTCGAAGCCGACGGCCTCCGACGCCTCGTCGTATGCAGCTCGCGCAGCTGGGAACTCGGCAGCGAACGCCCGTCCCATCCCCACGTCCTGCGAGCCCTGGCCCGGGAAGCAGAATGCGATCTTCATTGCCCCTCTCCTACTCGACGCCACCCGTCGTCCACGTCAGATACACCGAGCCCCAGGTCAGCCCGGCACCCACTGCGCTCATCAGCACCCGCGTCCCCTCCTCCAGGCGCCCATCAGCCTGGGCCTCCTGCAGACAGATCGGAATGGAGGCCGACGAGGTGTTCCCGTACCGGTCGATGTTCATCAGCACTTTCTCGGGGTCGAGCCCGAGATCCTTCACTGCGTGATCGACGATCCGCTTGTTCGCCTGGTGCGGGACGTACAGATCGACGTCGTCCAGGGTGGCGCCGCAGACGCGAAGGAGCTCCTCGGCCGAGGTGACCATGATCCGCGTCGCGAAGCGAAACACTTCCGCGCCGTTCATCTTGATGAACTGGAGCTCCTCCTCGAGGGCCTCGGGAGAGGCCGGGCGGCGCGAGCCCCCGGCCGGCACGCAGAGGTCCAGCCCGCCCGAGCCGTCCGCCCCCAGCTCGAAGCCGGCGAAGCCGCCCTCGTCGATCGGCTGCACGACCGCTGCTCCAGCGCCGTCACCGAAGAGGATGCACGTCGAGCGGTCCTGCCAGTTCGTGATCCTCGAGAGCACCTCGGTGCCGACGATCAGGGCGTTCTTGGAGAGCCCCGCGGCCACCTGTCCGTACGCCTGCGAGAGCGCGTAGACGAAGCCGGTGCACCCGGCCAGGAGATCGTAGGCGGCGGCGTGCTCAGCCCCGAGGGCGTCGGCGACGATCGCCGCCGTCGCCGGGAAGAGCATGTCCGGGGTGGCCGTGGCGACGATGACGAGGTCGAGCTCCTCGGGCGCCACGCCGGCTTGCTCTAGCGCCTGCTGTGCCGCCGGCAGGGCGAGGTCGCTCGCCGCCTGTTCGGGCGCGGCGATGCGCCGCTCCCTGATCCCGGTGCGCGTGACGATCCATTCGTCCGACGTCTCGACCATCGCCTCGAGGTCGGCATTCGTGAGCACGCGCTCGGGCGTGAAGGCGCCGATGCCGGTAAGCCCCACCGCGATCCGATTTCCGGCAACGCTCGCGATCACGTCTCTTCCGTCACCGCGAACATCAGGGTGCCGCGCACGGCCAGGCGGCCGCCGACCGACGCGCTCGCCCTGCCACGGCCGACAGGACCGCGGACGCGCTCGAGCTCACAGGTCAGCTCCAGCTCGTCACCCGGGACGACGATGCGCTTGAACCGGACGTCGTCGATCCCGGCGAAGAGCGCGAGCTTGCCGCGGTTCTCCTCCGCCGAGAGCGCCGCCACGGCGCCCGCCTGCGCCATCGCCTCCACCATGAGGACACCGGGCATGATCGGCCGGCCCGGAAAGTGCCCCGCCAGGTACCACTCGTCCGGGCGTACGAGCTTCTTGGCGACGACCCGGGCGCCGGGCTCGAGTTCGACCACCTCGTCGAGCAGCAGGAAGGGTTCGCGGTGAGGGAGGATCTGCTCGATCTCCCTCCGGCCGAAGGGCGGAGTAAAGCTCACGCGCGCAGACTCATCCGGCCGCGGATTCCTCCAGCCGCACGCGCAGACGAGCCCGTGCCCGGTGCACGTAGCACTTAGCCGTCCCGACAGGCATGCTCGCGGCCCGCGCGATCTCCTCGTACGTCATCCCGAACACGTCGCGGAGGACGACCACGAGCCGCTGGCTCGGCGTGAGGCGCGAGAGGGCAGCGGCCAGCTCGCGACGCTTGTCCGCGAGCAGGGCCGCACGCGACGGATCGCTGTCGTCGCCCGCCGGCTCGTCGTTGAGGGAAAGCTGCTCCGTCTGACGGATCCGCTGGCGCGCGAGCCGGTCCCGGCAGGTGTTGACGACGAGGCGATGGAGCCAGGTGGCGAACTGGGCCTCACCGCGGAACTGCCGGAGGCGGGTACAGAGCTTGACGAGCGACTCCTGCGCGGCGTCCCGGGCCTCCTCGAGGTCGCCCATCAGCTGTGTCGCAAGCCGGTTCACGCGCGGCGAATGCCGTTCGACGAGTACGTCGAGTGCGCGCCCGTCACCGTTGCGCGCCTTGCTGACGAGATCCACGTCGCTCAGCTTCCTGTACGCAATCAACCGCCAGAGCGGCGGCTGTTGCTCGGTAGGACGGACGGGCGCGGCGGCTGGTTGCACGGCGAGGCTAGTCTAGTCCCGCCGATGGCCGACGCGCTGACTCCGGAGACGGTTCAACCTCTGCTCCGGGGCCGGTTTGGACGCCCCTATCTCTACGAGGAGCGGTGCGAGTCGTCACAGCGCCTCCTCGATCCCGGCCTCGACGAAGGAGCCGTTGCCGTCTGCGACGAGCAGACAGCAGGCCGCGGGCGGCTCGGGCGTAGCTGGAGTGCCCCGCCCGGCACGGCGATCCTCTGCTCGGTGCTGCTCCGGCCGCCGCCGGAGCGGGCTGTCAGAGAGCTCTCACTGGTGGGCGGCGTGGCCGTGGCCGAGACGGTCGAGGCGGCCACCAACCTGGCTGCGCAGATCAAGTGGCCGAACGACGTCCTGCTCAACCGCCGCAAGGTCGCCGGCATTCTCACCGAGGCTGCGTCGGGCGCCGTCGTGCTCGGAGTCGGCCTGAACATCGGCCAGTCCCGCGACGAGCTGCCCGCGGATGCGAACGTCGCCGCCGGGTCGCTTCTGACCATCGACGGCGTGCTTCGTGAGCGGGCCCCCATTCTCGCCGACCTCCTTCTCCGACTCGAGCGGGCGTACGATCTCTGGCGGGACGGCGGCCTCGATGCCCTTTACGGGGGGCTCGGGGCGCGAGACTTCCTGCGGGGAAGACGCATCTACGTGGACGGCGAGCCGGGAGTCGGCGTCGCCGTCGACCGGCGCGGGCGGCTCGAGGTCGAGATCGGGGGGGAGCGGCGCGTGGTCGAGAGCGGCGAGGTTCTGTTCGAGCGTTAGCGCTCGACGACGACCGAGATCGACTTCCTTCCGAGAGTGATCGCCGGCTGCGCGGCGATCGTCCTCCGCGTTGTCCGGCGCACGTTCAGCTCGGCGACGAGATCGGAGTTGTGCTTCGCGCCCTACGTCGCCTGGAAGCGCGCCCAAGGACCGGCCGGATTCGATCCCCCGGTATCGAGTCAGACCTGCGGCGACGGCGAAGTTTCAGCGCCGGGCAAGCCGTCGGCCTAGCGCCGTCAGCGCCGATAGACGACCGGTCGGCCGCGGTTCTGGACCATGTCCGTGGCAACGAGCCGCACGATGCCCGCAGGAAGTTGCCGGCGGAGCAGCACCTCGCCCGCCAGGCGCGTGACCACGATGCTCGAAGCGCCACGCCAGTCCTGCCAGCCGAACCAGACTCGAACCTCGGCCTTCTCGCTGAGCGTGAAGCGAAGCCGCGTCACGCCGTCGACCCGCCTGAGCGACAGGACTCGCACGAACGGACCCGTCGTGTCGAGCCGAGCCGGCCGGAAGAGGCTTCGTCTCCCCAGCGACGTGGTCGCCCTCACGACCGCCGAGAGCCGGCCGTCGGCAAGCCGGGACCCGCCGGCCCGGAGCCCGTTCCAGCCGACGACACGTGATCCGGCGGCCTCCGAGCGGCGGCGGAGCGTACGAACGATGTCGCCGCCACGCCTGATCTCGACCCGAACCGTCGCCGCCCGAGTCAGCGTGTAGCCGATCTCGAGCCGGTCGACGGCACCGTCGCCGTTCGGAGAGATCACAGCCGGCGAGACGAAGACACCGCCGAGCGTCCGGTCGACAACGACCCTCCTCGAGCGGGAGACCCGCTCGGGGCCGTCCTCCGCCGAGACCACGATCCGGTACCGCCCGTTCGGCACGACGGAGCCGTCGGCTGTTTTCCCGTTCCACGCGAGACTACGCCGCCCGGCCGACCGCAGGGCATTCGCCAGCAGAGTTCTGACGCTGCTACCCGTTGCCACGCTCACCACCCTCACTCGGAGGAGCGCGCGACGTGTGAGCCCGAATCTGACGATCGTGCGCTCGCCACTCCAGTCGCCGTTCGGTGTGACCGCACGGGGCGCGGCCTTCAGACCCGTGATCTCGAGCGGAGGCGGTCCGGGGACCCGGAGCGTCGCCGGCCTGACAGCGGCTCCGGCACTGATCGTGTACGTGTAGAAGGCGATCGGGACCGCGGTCGCGTCCCAGGTCCAGCCGACTGCGCGGCCGCTGCCGGTGCGCGCGGCGACCACGGTGCCGGCTGCGTCCTTGACCTGGACCCTCCAGCGGCGATCCTCCGAGAGACGAGCGGTGAAGCGGACGAGGCCACCGACGCTTCCCTCGGCCTGCGGGTTCCAGAGCTTGGGCAGACCAATTCTCTTCACCCGGCGGGCGATCGACCCGAGCTGGCTGTAGATCCGGCCGCCGGGACAACTCGTGAGACTGGTGTCGCGATGCCCCGAGACCGTCCTCAGACTCACCGATCTCCCGGCAGGCCAGCGGGAGCTGCCTCCCGAGATCGCCTCCACGCGGCTCCGCGGGTTGACGTGCGCCACGTCGAGACGCCAGGCCAGAAGCCTCTGCAAAGCCGACCTGGCCGCGGAGGAGATCGACGTCGCGTCGTAGATTCCGATGACGGCGACTCCCACGCTCCCGGTGTTGAAGCCGCCGGCGTGCGCCCCGATCACGTTCTTGGTGATGCCGCCGCCACGGCCTTCGAAGATGCGCCCGTACTTGTCGACGAGGAAGTTGTAGCCGATGTCGTCCCAGCCGTTCCCGAGTACGTGGTACCGCTGGATCCCGCGAACGATCGCGGCCGACTGGGACCGCGAGTAGCTGTTCGAGCCGGCCGTGTGGTGAACGACCGAGAAACGGAGGCGGGAGGCGATCGAAGGAGCACCGCGCACGATCCTCTCGTCGGCGTTCCAGCCCGGCCTGCGAACGATCGCCGGCTGTCGGACCGGGCCGACAGCCGAGACGGAGGCCGAGGCGGCGGTCCGGGCCGAGGTTGCGCGCGCCCTGTCGGAGGCCGTCACCGGGCTGTCGACGAAATACGTACGAAGCCGGCGCACTTCACCGGTCACGCGGTACTGGATCCAGCGAGCGGTTCCTGTCCACCAGGGATTGCCGATCCGCCAGTCGGCGCGGGCGTCGAGCTCGTCGCTCCCCACGTCGGGCATGTCCTCTTCCTCGGGCTGCGCAGGTCGCCAGAGCCCGAAGCTCCCTGGCTCCTTCGCAGTCCTGAACCAGACCTCGCCGGTGCCCTGCCAGTGAATGCCCACCATCGTGAAGCTCCGGGGCGCCGAGCGGGCCACCGACGCACGGGCGGCGTCGACCGGCACGTCACGAATGGATACGCGCACGTCCTGAGCCGCGGCCGTGCCCGGAGAAAGCGCGGCGAGCACGACGGCGAGCACGAGCAGGCGACGGAGGCTCATGTGGGCGGCGGTCCTTCGGTACCGAAGCAGAGGACTCCTTCATCCTCAAGGGCAGCGGAACCTCCCTGATAGAATCTTTACACCGAAGTGGCGCGCTTGCGGGGATTTTCCTGGGCCCTGGCCTTCCTGGCGGCGGCCCTCGCGTTGACCGGGAGCGCAGCCGCTCAGGAAACGACGCGACGCGTTCTCGCAGTCGAGTTCGAGAACGACATCAACCCGGTTACCCAGGACTACCTCGTCGATGCGATTGAGCGGGGCGAGCGGGAGAGCTACGACGCCGTGGTGATCGAGCTGGACACCCCGGGCGGCCTTGACTCGGCGATGCGCGAGATCATCAAGAAAGAGCTCGACGCAGAGGTCCCGGTCGTCGTCTACGTCGCCCCTCCCGGCTCGCGGGCCGCGTCAGCCGGCGCCTTCATCACGCTCGCAGCCGATGTCGCCGCCATGGCACCGGCGACGAACATCGGCTCGTCGACCCCGGTCGCGGTCGGCGGAGGCGAGATCCCCGACGATCTCCGCCGCAAGGTCGTCAACGATGCCGCCGCCTACGCACGGGAGCTTGCCGAGACGCACGAGCGAAACGGGGACTGGGCGGAGGCAGCCGTGCGGTCGGCGTCCAACCTCGGTGCTCAGGAGGCACTCGAGCAGAACGTCGTCGATGTCGTCGCCCCTGACCTGCCGACGCTGCTCGACGAGATCGACGGCATGCGCACGGAGCCGAAGGGCTTCGTCCTGAACACCGCAGGCGCGACGGTCGACACGGTGGAGATGTCGCTGTGGAAGCGAATCCTCGACCTGCTCGTCGACCCGAACCTGATCGTCCTTCTCATGTCGATCGGCGTGCTCGGAATCACGATCGAGATTCTCAACCCGGGGCTCATCCTCCCCGGCACCGTGGGCGTGATCTCCCTGATCGTGGGCCTCTTCGGGCTCCAGGTGCTGCCGGTCAGCTGGGCCGGAGTCCTGCTCATGCTGCTCGCCGTCGGCTTCTTCGCCGCCGAGGCCCTCGTCCCGAGCCACGGCGCGCTCGCGCTAGCCGGAGCCGTCAGCTTCGTCGTAGGAGCGTTGATGCTCTTCGACCCTGCCGGCGAGGGCTACCAGGTCTCGATCTGGGTCGCGCTGGCCGTCGGGGGAACCCTCGCCCTCGTCACCGCGATCGTCGCCACGAAGGTCATCCGCGCCCGGCGGGCTCCCACGAAGACCGGGCGCGAGGAGATGGTCGGCGAGGTCGGCGTCGTTCGCAGCGCGGTGGCTCCTTCCGGCCTGGTCAACATCCACGGCGAGATCTGGAAGGCACACACCGATGGCGATCCGCTCTCGCCCGGCGAGTACGTGCGAGTCTCCGGTGTGGGCGAGGATCTCGTGCTCGAGGTGACCCGGGCAGACGAGCCCGCAGCGCTCGCCACGTCCTCGTAGGATGCTCTGAGCCCCGGAAAGGAGCTCGATGAACGTCGCCATCATCGCAATCGCCGCCGTCATCGTCGTCCTGGTGCTCCTGCTGGCACTGTCGGTCAGGGTGGCCAGGGAGTACGAGCGCGGCGTCATCTTCCGGCTCGGCCGGCTGCACTCGCCGCCGAAGGGGCCGGGGCTCTTCCTCCTCATCCCCATCATCGACAAGATGGTGCGCGTCGACCTGCGGACGGTCACCCTCAACATCCCGCCGCAGGAGGTAATCACGAAGGACAACGTGCCCGTCCGTGTGAACGCGGTCGCGTACTTCCGGATCATCGATCCCGAACGGGCGATCGTGCAGGTGGAGAACTACATGGTCGCCACCTCGCAGATTGCCCAGACGACGCTGCGGAGCGTGCTCGGGCAGCACGTCCTCGACGAGCTCCTTTCGGAGCGCGACAAGATCAACACGATCCTCCAGGAGATCATCGACGAGGCCACGTCGCCATGGGGAATCAAGGTCTCGATCGTCGAGGTGAAGGACGTCGAGATCCCGACGGGCATGCAGCGGGCGATGGCGCGTCAGGCCGAGGCCGAGCGCGAGCGGCGGGCGAAGGTGATCGCCGCCGAGGGCGAGTTCCAGGCCTCCGAGCGGCTCAAGGACGCGGCCGACGTCCTGGCGGCGAACCCGATCTCGCTCCAGCTGCGATTCCTCCAGACGATGCTCGAGATCAGCTCGGAGCGCGCCTCGACCCTGATTCTCCCCTTGCCGATCGACCTGCTGACGCCTTTTGCCAAGCAGCTCGTCGAATCCCGGGCCGACAAGAGCTCCCAGAGCTGACGGACAGCCACACTCCTCCGGAGCTCCGTCACGACCCGGTCTCGGGACGGTGGGTCGTCGTCGCACCCTCGCGCGCCCGCCGGCCGGGCTCGACCCGAGCCGGAGGGTTCGAGGAGCGAGACGATCCGGCCCGCTGCCCCTTCGACGAAGGGCGCGAGTCGGCCACCCCTCCGGAGACGTTCGCGATCGGCCCGCCGGGGCGAGCCCCGGACACGCCCGGGTGGCGAGTCCGGGTGGTCCCCAACAAGTTTCCTGCGTTCGGCCCGTGGCCGCGCGGAGGCGACCGCTCGGACGGGCTCTTCGCACGCCGCGCCGCCGTGGGACGCCAAGAGGTTGTCGTTCACTCTCCCCGCCACGTCCGAACGATCGCCGACCTCGGAAGCAGGGAACTCGACCTCGTCGCCGTGGCATGGCAGGCGCGAGCCGCGGCCGCGCAAGAGGCGGGGTTCTCCTACGTGCACGCCCTCGTGAACGAGGGAGCCGCGGCGGGCGCGAGCCTCGTGCACAGCCACTCACAACTCGTCTGGCTCGAGCAGGAGCCGCCGCTGGTCGCCCAGGAGCGGGAGGCGCGAACGGCCGACGGCGAGTGCCTCCTCTGCCGCGTCCTCGCCGACGAGCGGGAGCAACGGATCCGCGTCGTCGAGGAGCGGGACGGCTTGATCCTCCTCTGCCCTTTCGCCGGCCGCCAGCCCTACGAGCTGCTCGCAGCGCCGCTCCATTGTGAGGAGGACCCATTCTCGAGCCCTCGTCTTGCCCCAGCGCTCGGCCTGGCAGCCGAGGGAATCCGCAGGATCCGGGTCGCCGAAGGGCCGGTGGCGCTCAACCTCTGGCTCCACGCCGGCGGCCATTGGCACCTGGAGGTGCTCCCGCGCATCGGCGTGCTCGCCGGCATCGAGCTCGGGGCCGGTTACTTCGTCAACACGCTGGCGCCGGAGTCGGCCGCCGGAATCCTCCGTGAGTCGTGACCCGACTTTTCAGTTCCGCCGCGGCACCCTGGGCGCCCTCGCCGCCCGGAAGCGCTGAGCCGCCTCGATCGCGGCCTGCAGCGAGAGACCCCTGTCCTTGCCCTGCTTGACGAGCAGCACCATCTCCAGGGCGTCCAGGTCATAGAGGCGCTGCTTCTTGCCCTTCGTGGAGATGCGCGCCTTCGTCGTCCAGTAGTCGAGCTGCATTCTGGAGATACCCGCCACGCGGCAGACCTGTCCGAGCGTGAGCTCGACCTTCCGCAGGTGGCGCATCATGTCCACCGGCTCGAGCAGGTCCTCCGGACGCCGGCTGGCCACGCCGGGAGCTACTCGCCGGGCGGCGAGGGCCCTGCGCCGTTCCCGGCCACGGACGCTTCCGGTGCTACAACCGCCTCGTCCTGCTCGACGACGCGGGCAAGGGTCGAGACGCGCTCTCCCTCGCGAGGCCTCATGACGATGACCCCCTGCGTCGCCCGTCCGCTCTGCTTGATGCCCTCGGCAGGGATCCGGATGACGGTGCCGCCCGTGGAGATCAGCATCACCTGGTCGCCCTCGCGGACGACGAGCGCGCCCGCCAGCTGGCCTCGTGCCTCGGTCAGCTGAACGGTCTTGACGCCCAGGCCTCCACGGCCCTTGACCGGATACTGGTCGATGCGCGTCCGCTTGCCGAATCCGTTCTCGGTGACGACCAGGAGGTCGGCGTCGTTCTTCGCGATGTCGGCGGCAATCACCTCGTCGCCCTTGCGGAGGCGCATGCCGGTGACGCCTGATGTCGCCCTCCCCAACGGCCGTGCAAGCTTCTCGTTGAAGCGGATCGCCTGCCCCTTTCGGGAGACCATCAGGATGTCATCGTCGCCCGAAGAATGGAGGACGGCGACGAGCTCGTCCCCGTCGCGGAGCTTGATCGCGATGATCCCGTCGGCCTTCAGGGGCGTGTTGTACTCCTCGAAACGGGTCTTCTTGACCAGCCCGTTCTTCGTCAGCACCGTCAGGTACTCGGCGTCCTTGAAGTCGCGCGTGGCGATGACCGCGCGGATCGTCTCGCCCAGCTGGAAGGGGAGGAGGTTGACGATCGCGCGCCCCTTCGACTGGCGCGAGCCGAGTGGCAGCTCGTGCACCTTCAGGCGGTACACCTTGCCGACGGAGGTGAAGAAGAGCAGGTAGTCGTGGGTCGAGGCGACGAAGAGATGCTCGATGTAGTCCTCGTCCTTCAGCTCCATGCCCATAACCCCGATGCCGCCGCGTCTCTGCTCGCGGTAGGTGGTCACCGGTAGGCGCTTCACGTAACCCGAGCGCGTGATCGCGATGACCATGTCCTCCTCCGCGATCAGGTCCTCGAGCTCGAGCTCCTCCTCGGCCGCCGCGATCTCGGTGCGCCGGTCGTCGCCGCGGGCGTAGATCTCCTTGATCTCGAGCAGCTCCTCACGGATGAGCGCGTCGACGCGGGCCGGGTCGCCGAGGATCGCCCGAAGCTCGGCGATCCGCTCCTGCAGGTCGGCGAACTCCTCCTCGATCTCCTTGCGCGCGAGCCCGGTGAGGCGGGCGAGGCGGAGGTCGAGGATCGCCTGCGCCTGGATCTCGGAGAGGCTGAAGCGCTCCATCAGCCCGCTGCGGGCCGTGTCGCTGTCGGCCGAGCTCCGGATCAGGGCAATGACCTCGTCGAGGTTGTCGAGCGCAGTCAGGTAGCCCTGCAGGATGTGCGCTCGCTCCTCGGCCTTCCGCAGCTCGTACTTCGAGCGCCGCGTGACGACGTCCCGCTGATAGCCGAGATATTCGCGAACGAGCTCGAGCAGCGAGAGCGTACGCGGCACTCCGTCGACGAGAGCGACGGCGTTGTAGCCGAAGGTCGTCTGCAGCTGCGTGTGCTTGAACAGCTTGTTCAGAGCGACGCTCGGCGTCGCGTCGCGCTTGAGCTCGATCTGGATGCGCATCCCGGTGCGGTCGGAGTGGTCCTGCAGGTCGGAGACCTCGGTGAGCACCTTCTCGTGGACGAGATCGGCGATCTTGGCGATGACGCCGTTGTCGCCGCCCTTCTTCACCCCGTACGGAAGCTCGGTGACGATCACGGCCGACTTGCCGCCGCGCAGCTCCTCGATGTGGGCTCGTGCGCGCATGACGATCCTGCCGCGGCCCGTCCGATACGCGTCGCGGATTCCCGACCGGCCGATGATGTAGCCGCCTGTCGGGAAGTCTGGGCCCTTCACGAGCTTCATGAGGTCGTCCGCGTTCGCGTCGGGCTTGTCGATCAGCTGCACGATCGCGTCCACCACCTCCGAGAGACGGTGCGGCGGGATGTTCGTGGCCATGCCGACGGCGATGCCCGCCGATCCGTTCACGAGCAGGTTCGGGAACCGGCTGGGAAGGGTCAGCGGCTCGCGCCGGGACTCGTCGTAGTTGGGTATGTAGTCGACGGTGTCCGCGTCGATGTCCCGCAGCATCTCGGTGGCGATGCGGGCGAGACGGCACTCCGTGTAGCGCATCGCCGCCGCCGAGTCGTCGTCGATCGAGCCGAAGTTCCCCTGGCCGTCGACGAGCGGGTAGCGCAGCGAGAACGGCTGCGCCATGCGGACGAGCGTGTCGTAGATCGCCGCGTCGCCGTGCGGGTGGTAATTGCCCATGACCGCGCCCACCACGTTCGCGGACTTCTTGTAGGGCCGGTTCGGCTGCAGCCCGTTCTCGTGCATCGAGTAGAGGACGCGGCGGTGCACCGGCTTGAGCCCGTCGCGGACGTCGGGCAGCGCGCGGCCGACGATGACGGACATCGCGTAGTCCAGGTAGCTCGAGCGCATCTCCTGCTCGAGCTCGCGGGGCTCGATCCGCCCGGCTCCCAGAACCTCAGACATCGAGGAAGCGGACGTCCTTTGCGTTCGTTTCGATGAACTCGCGCCTCGGCTCCACCTGGTCGCCCATCAGGGTCGAGAAGAGGCGATCGGCCGCCGAGGCGTCCTCGACGTCGACGCGGACGAGCAGACGGCGCTGCGGGTCCATCGTCGTGTCCCAGAGCTGATCGTGGTTCATCTCCCCGAGGCCCTTGAACCGCGAGAGCTGGATGCCTTCCTTGGCCGCGTCGAGCAGGCCGGCGCGCAGCCGGCCGAAGGTCTCCGCGTCGCGCTCTTTCTTTCCGACGCCCACGGCGAACGGCGGCGGCCCGACGAGGTCGACGAGCCGTGCGTAGCTGGCGCGTAGCTGGTCGTAAACCGGCGACGACAGCAGGTCGCCCGGAACGGACACGATTCGCGCGGCGCTCGTCTCGTTCTCGACCACCTTCACCGAGACGGCTCCGTCGCGGCGCTCGGCCAACGAGAGCGTGTAGCCGTTCTCGGTCCCCTTCTCGAGCACCTTGCCCAGCGCTTCGATCGTCGGCGTGTCCGTCTCCACCAGCCGGTGCGTGACCATGAAGTCGGCGGCAGGGGATCCGAAGTCGGCGCGAAGCCGCTGCAGCCACCCCTCGAACTTCTCGAGCGCGTTCGTGAACTTGCTCCAGCGGCTCTCTGTCATCGTCAGCGACTCGCCGGTTCGCGGACGGATCTCGACGGCGCCGACGCGCTCGCGCACGAGCAGCTCTTCGAGCTGAGCGTCCTTCTCGAAGTAGAACTCCTGATTGCCGATCTTCACCTTGTAGAGCGGCGGCACGGCGATGTAGACGTGACCGCGCTCGAACAGCTCCGGCATGTGCCGGTAGAGAAACGTGAGGATGAGCGTGCGGATGTGCGAGCCGTCGACGTCGGCGTCCGTCATGACGATGATCCGGTGGTAGCGCAGCTTCGAGATGTCGAACTCGTCGCCGATCCCGGTCCCGATCGCGGTGATGATGGCCTGGATCTCGTTGTTCGAGAGCACCTTGTTGATGCGGTTCTTCTCGCTGTTGATGATCTTCCCCCGAAGCGGGAGAATCGCCTGGAAGGTGCGGTCACGGCCCATCTTGGCCGAGCCGCCCGCCGAGTCTCCCTCGACGATGAAGAGCTCGGCGTCCTCCGGGTTTCGGATCGTGCAGTCGGCCAGCTTGCCCGGGAGCGAGGAGCCCTCGAGCGCGCTCTTGCGGCGCGTCAGCTCGCGCGCCTTGCGGGCGGCCTGGCGGGCCCGAGCGGCCGAGATCGCCTTGAGGACGATCTGGCGGGCATCGGTGGGGTTTTCCTCGAGGAATTCGGCGAGCTTCGCGTTGACCGTCTGCTCGACGAGCCCGCGGACCCACGGATTGCCGAGCTTCGTCTTTGTCTGGCCCTCGAACTGGGGGTCGCGGAGCTTCACCGAGATGACGGCGCCGAGGCCTTCTCGAACGTCCTCCCCGTCGAGGTTCTCCTCCTTCTCCTTCAGCAGCCCCTTGTCGCGCGCGTACTTGTTCAGCGTGCCGGTCAGGGCGGCCTTGAAACCGGAGAGGTGCGTGCCGCCCTCGTGCGTGTTGATGTTGTTCGCGAACGAGAAGACCGACTCGACGTACGAGGTGTTCCACTGCATGGCCACCTCGACCGTGCCCTGCTCGTTCTCACCTTCGAAGTAGACGATGTGCCGGTGCACAGCGTCCTTGGTGTCGTTGACGTAGGCGACGAAATCCCGGATCCCGCCCTCGGCGTAGAACTCCTGAGTCTCCTCGCCCTCCCGCTCGTCGACGAAGACGATGCGAAGGCCCTTGGTGAGAAAGGCGGTCTCGCGGAACCGCTGTGTGAGAGTCTGTGCCGAGAGCTCGAGGTCCTCGAAGATCTCCGAGTCGGGGAGGAAGGAGACCGTCGTTCCCGTCTCGCCCTTGCCTGCCTTCCCAGCCTGCTCGAGCTCGCTCGTTGCCTCGCCGCGTGCAAACTCCTGGCGGTAGACCTTGCCCTCGCGCCGCACCTCGGCGACCAACCACTCGGAGAGGGCGTTCACGACGGAGACGCCGACGCCGTGCAGCCCACCGGAGACCTTGTAGCCCTCTCCGCCGAACTTGCCGCCGGCGTGGAGCTTCGTCAGGACGACGGTCAGGGCGGGCAGTCCCTGGTCTTCCATCACGCCCACGGGGATGCCCGATCCCCAGTCCCGCACGGTGACCGAGTTGTCCGGATGAAGGCGGACCTCGATGCGCTCGTTGCGACCCGCGAGGGCCTCGTCGACCGAGTTGTCGACGACCTCGTAGACCAGATGGTGAAGCCCACGTGCGCCTGTCGAGCCGATGTACATTCCGGGTCGCAGCCGTACGGGCTCCAGGCCCTCGAGAACGGTGATGTCCTTGACGTCGTAACTAGTCTCTGTCATGAAAAAATCCCTGCTAAAAGGGGATTTTTGTCCGCACTTCAGTCTATCAGACGGGTCGGTCGTCCGGGCGCGGTTCGGCACCCGCCAGACTGGCTGCGGCTGCCCGCGCAACGGCCTTTCTGAGCCCCGGCGGGACGATGCCAGCGGCGAGCTCGTCCGCCGCCGCGCGAGCTCTCGGCGACGGAGTCGGCACGGTTCGCTCCGAAGTCTCGACATTCTCGGCTCCGGGCTCGGGCACGGGGCCCGGAGCAAACCGCAGACGCGGCGGCACGCTCGTGCCGAGCCGTGTTTCCAGGCGGGCCCGCATCGTGTCCTCGAGATGCGTGAGCTCGAAGGCCCACGCGCTCGAGCTGGTGGCGACGTGGAGCGTCCCGTCGCGTCCGATGCGACAGGGCCAGGCATTGGCTGCGATCGCCGCTCCCACGGCGTCCGGCCAGGCGGCGATAACGTCCGAGATCGCCCCGCCCGGCCCAAGCCGGGCGAGCGCCTGGCGTACCTCGGCGCGAATCGGCTCCAGGGTCATGCCACGCTGATCGTGCTGGTGCTCCCCTCGCGGCGAATCGCGAGGACGAGCGTCGGCCGCTTCCCCTTCGTGGGAAGGGCATCGACTGATGTCGCCGTCACGAGCGTCTGGCCGCCCTCGGGCAACGCCGACAGGAGCGCCGTCCGCCGCTCGGCATCGAGCTCGGAGAGGACATCGTCGAGGAGCAGAAGCGGGGGCGCGCCCCGCCGGTCGGCAAGGACCGCGGCCTCGGCGAGCAGGAGGGCCAGGACGGCGGTTCGCTGCTCTCCCTGCGAACCGAACCCCCGCAGGTCGCGGGTACCGGCTCGGATGTCGAAATCGCGGAGGTGGGGCCCGAGCCCGGTCGTCCCTCGCTCGAGATCGCGACTCAGCCTCGCTTCGAGCTCGGCGAAAGGGAGACCGCGATCTTCGTAGACGAGCGTCGCCCCGTCCAGCCCGAGACGACCCGCAACAGCGCCGAAGTCGGCACCGAGCGCTGTGACGAGACCTGCGCGGGCACCATCCAGCTCGGTGCCGAGCTTTGCGACTTGTTCCGTCCAGGGCTCGACCGCATCCTGGTTGGAGACGCCGGAGCGTACGCGGCGAAGCGCCTCGTTCCGCTGCGCGAGCGCGCGGCCGTATTCGGCGGGAAGCGCGGCCAGCGAGGGCGTCAGCCGACCGAGCATCCGGTCGAAGTAGGCTCGGCGCACCGCGGGGCCGCCCTTGACGATCGCGAGCCTGTCGGGCAGGAAGGCGAGCCCTGTCAGGCGAGCCCGAAGCTCTTCGGCCGATGCGAGCGCGGCTCCGTTCAGACGCAGCTCCTTGCCGTCGCCCG
>Ga0081538_10001981_pt1 | contig 20446 bp, 16 predicted proteins | sample TabmetS5T2R1_FD_71022 | JGI IMG/M metagenome (GOLD analysis project Ga0081538, IMG submission 71022) | Tabebuia heterophylla rhizosphere microbial communities from the University of Puerto Rico - S5T2R1 | ecosystem: Host-associated > Plants > Roots > Rhizosphere ...
TGGCACTCCTCTGGTCCTAACCGGCGACCCCGACTGCCTGCCGGCCCCAGGTCCGGGCCGCTTCCTCGGCGACGTGGTCGCCTCTGGCGTGGTGCCCATCACGGATCGGCGAGAGCAGGAGGACAGCGACCTGGCGCGCCTGGCCGCGTCGGTGCGCGCAGGACGGTTACCCACCATCGACTCGCCGGACCGCGAGGTCGTCGTCGTCCCGGCGCGGGCGGCCGCCGACGTCATGCGGCGCACCATCCAGCTCGTCAGTGATTCGATCCCGCGGGTCCTGGGCATCAAGGCGGACGACATTCAGGTGCTGACGCCGCGTCTTGGTGGAGCTGCGGGCGTCCGCTCCCTCAACCGGGCGCTGAGTGGCCTGTCGCCCAAGGACCAGCCGGCAATGTCCGTACATGCCGCGGCGCGATTCCGGTGGCCCGCGGTCGTCCTCGTGCTGCCGGGGGAGGCCGCCGGCGCCCTATCACGCGCGCTGGTCTACACGGCGATTCGGTGTGCAGAGCGGCACCTGTCCGTCGTCCACGCCGCCGGGCCGGCGCTCGCAGTAGCGGTCGCTACGCCGCCGCGGCCGCGCCGCTGGGCGGCGCTCGCGCGCGACACGCGCACGGTTTCGAGCCTGGTCAGACCCACGTCCGGCTCGTAGCGCGGTACCCGCGCGAGCCCCGAGTCGACGACGATGCGCACGCCCTCGATGGTCAAGGACGTTTCCGCGATCGAGGTTGCGAGCACGACCTTGCGGCGCCCCGCCGCCGCCGCAATGGCGCGGTCCTGCGCCGCGCCGTCGAGCGCGCCGTACAGCGGGAGGACATCGATCGCCGGATCGGCGAGTCGCTCCTTCAGTAGGGCCTCGGTGCGGCGGATTTCGCTTTGCCCCGGCAGGAACGCCAGCACCGAGCCGGGGTCGGCCCGCACCGCGCGCGCGATGGCATCGGCCATCTGCGCTTCGACGCTCGCGCGCGGATCGCGGCCGAGGTAGCGGGTATCAACTGGGAAGGCGCGGCCCTCGCTGGCGATCACCGGCGCGTCGCGCAGAAGCGCGGCCACCCGCGCACTGTCGAGCGTCGCCGACATGACGAGGAGCCGCACGTCATCACGCAAGCCCTGTTGCACATCCAGCGCCAACGCAACGCCGAGATCGGCGTCGAGCGAGCGTTCGTGGAACTCGTCGAACAGCACGGCCGCGACCCCGTCGAGGGCGGGATCGTCGAGGATCATCCGTGTGAACACGCCCTCGGTCACGATCTCGATGCGGGTGCGGCGGGACACGATGGAGCCGAAGCGCACGCGCAAACCGATCGTTTCGCCGACCTTTTCGCCGAGCGTGCGCGCCATGCGTTCGGCCGCCGCACGGGCAGCGAGCCGGCGCGGCTCGAGCACCAGTATCTTGCGGCCCTTGGCCCACGGCTCGGCCGCGAGCACGAGCGGTACCCGCGTGGTCTTGCCGGCGCCCGGCGGGGCGACCAGCACGGCGGCTGGGGCCGCAGCAAACGCCCTGGCGAGGTCGCGCGTGACGGCATCGATCGGCAACGCGGCGTCCGGCACGGCGCTCACTGGGCCAGTTTTGGCGGCCTGCTTCATGCAGCCTTTACCTCGATTGGTGGAAATCAGCGCACTCACCCTGCAGCCGGCGGAATAGACCCGACACCAATTCACAGCATCGCGGTCGCACGGGTGGCGAAGTCGCGTGCGGAGTGTTAAGTCGGGCCAATAGAGCCTGAAGCCTCACGCCCATGACCGAAGTTGCCAGCGAAGCCGCGCGCGCACGCCCGTTGAAGAAGGGCGACCACGTCTTCCTGGTCGACGGGTCGTCCTACATCTTCCGCGCCTATTTCGCCATGTTCGCCGCCGCGCAGAAGAGCGGCAAGAAGCTCACGCGCAGCGACGGGCTGCCGATCGGCGGCGTGCTGGCTTTTTCCAATATGCTGTTCAAGATGTTGCGCGAGGGGTTCAATGGCATGAAGCCGACCCACGTCGCCGTGGTGTTCGACTATTCGGAAAAGACGTTTCGCAACGAAATCTATCCCGACTACAAGGGTCACCGTCCCGACCCCCCGGACGAGCTGATCCCGCAGTTCCCGTTGATGCGAGAGGCAGTGCGAGCCTTCGGCCTCATCCCGATCGAGCAGCCGGGCTACGAGGCCGACGACATCATCGCGACCTATGCCCGCCAGGCGGTCGAATCCGAGGCCGATGCCATCATCGTCGCCGGCGACAAGGACCTGATGCAGCTGGTGCGGCCGGGGGTCCAAATGTTCGACCCGATGCCGGGACGTGAGCGGCCGATCGGCCGCGAGGAAGTCATCGAGAAATTCGGGGTGCCGCCGGAGAAAGTGCCGGAGGTCCAGGCGCTGATCGGCGATTCGACCGACAACATACCCGGCGTGCCGGGCATCGGCGCGAAGACCGCGGCCCTGCTCATCAATGAATACGGAGATCTGGAAACCCTGCTCGCGCGTGCCGTCGAGATCAAGCAGGAGAAACGCCGACAATCGTTGATCGAGTTTGCCGAACAGGCCCGCATGTCAAAGAGGCTGGTCCTGCTCGACGACCGGGTGCCGCTTGATCGGGAAATCCACCAACTCTGCCTTGACGGCACCTCATGCCTTGAAGGGGTCGATCCGCAACGGCTGATCGCGTTCACCAAGGCCATGGAGTTCAACGACCTCACCCGGCGCGCCGCGGCGTTTGTCGGGATCGATGCGAACAGCGTTGCGCCCGATGCGCGGCTCGCCGCCAAGGGCATCGCCGCACCGGACGAGGAGATGCTCGAGCCGGAGGCGGAAATCGAGCGCGCCCCGCCCGGCGATCTTTTCCCGGCGCGCCCGGCGCGCCCGGTGCCGCGGCCGGCTGCGCCGGCGCGCGAGCGACCCGCCATGCGCGAGGCTGCGCTCGGCCCCGAGGCCCTGGTGGCGGCGCGCAAGGCCGAGGCCGCCGCTGCCGAGGTGGAGCATGCGCGCTACCACACCATTTCGCTGATCTCGGCCCTCGACGACTGGATCGCGGAGGCAAGGCGCGAGGGCGCCGTGGCCATCACGTTGCGTACGTCCTCGCCCGATCCGATGCGGGCCGAGATCATCGGCATCGCCATGGCGCTGCGGCCGAACCAGGCCTGCTACGTGCCGCTCGGCCATCGGGCATCCGGCGATCTGCTCGCCGAGGGCGGGTTCGCGGCGGGACAGATCCCGGCCGGCGAGGCGCTGTCGCTGCTCAAGCCTCTGCTGGAGGATGCGGGCGTAGTGAAGATCGGTCACGACGTGAAGAAAGATGTCGTGGTCCTGGCTCGGCATGGGATTACGCTGTCTCCGTTCGACGACGTGATGCTGATGTCCTACGTGCTCGACGCCGGGCTGGGTGCGCACGGCGTCGACGAGCTGGCGACCCGCCAGCTCGACCATGCGCCGATCGCGTTTCAGGACGTGATCGGCAAGGGGCGGGACAAGGTCGCGTTCGAGCGGGTCGAGATCGGGCGCGCCAGCACCTACTGCGCCGAGAATGCCGATCTGATCCTGCGGCTGTGGCGCCTGCTCCAGCCGCGGCTCGTCGCCGAGCGCATGGGTGGCGTCTATGCGACGCTCGAGCGCCCGCTGGTGCCGGTGCTGGCCGCGATGGAGCGCACCGGCATTTCCATCGATCCGGCGATTCTACGGCGGCTGTCGTCGGATTTTGCGCAGATCACCGCGCGGCTCGAAGATGAGATCTACGCGCTCGCCGGCGAGCGGTTCAATCTGGGCAGCCCGAAGCAGCTGGGCGACATCCTGTTTGGCAAGATGGGGCTGCCGGGCGCGAGCAGGACGCCGACCGGCGCCTGGTCGACGCGCGCCAACGTGCTGGAGGAGCTGGCCGAGGAAGAGGGCGTCGAGATCGCGCGCAAGATCCTCGACTGGCGGCAGGTGGCGAAGCTGAAATCGACCTATACGGACGCCTTGCCGTATTACGTGAACCCGCAGACCCGGCGCGTGCACACCTCCTATGCGCTCGGCGCCACCACTACCGGCCGGCTCTCCTCGTCGGAGCCCAATCTGCAGAACATCCCGATCCGCACCGAGGAAGGCCGCAAGATTCGCAAGGCATTCATCGCCGATGCGGGCTTCCGTCTGGTCTCCGCCGACTACTCGCAGATCGAGCTGCGGCTGCTCGCCGAGATCGCCGACGTGCCGGCCCTGCGCCAGGCCTTCCAGGAGGGCACCGACATCCATGCGATGACCGCATCGGAGATGTTCGGCGTGCCGGTGAAGGGCATGGTGCCGGAGGTGCGCCGCCGCGCCAAGGCGATCAATTTCGGCATCATCTACGGCATCTCGGCCTTCGGCCTCGCCAATCAGCTCGGCATCGGGCGCGAGGAGGCGGGCGCCTATATCAAGAAGTATTTCGAGCGCTTCCCCGGCATCCGCGACTACATGGAGGAGGCGAAGGCGTTCTGCCGCCAGCACGGCTACGTGCTCACCCTGTTCGGACGCAGGATGCATTATCCCGACATCAAGGCGAAGAACCCGTCGCTGCGCGCGTTCAACGAGCGCGCCGCGATCAACGCGCGGCTGCAGGGCAGCGCGGCCGATATCATCCGCCGCGCCATGATCCGCATGCCGGACGTGCTGGCCGAGGCCAAGCTTTCCGCCCGCATGCTGTTGCAGGTCCATGACGAGCTGGTGTTCGAGGTTCCGGATGACGAGGTGGAAAAGACGCTGCCGGTGATCACCCGGGTGATGGAATACGCGCCGCTGCCGGCGATCTCGCTCTCGGTTCCGCTGCAGGTCGAGGCGCGTGCCGCCGACAATTGGGACGAAGCGCATTGAGCGGCATATGCCCGGAACCGGCGAGCGGCTTTCCCTGGATTGCGCTGGGCTCCCTCCGGGCTACCGGCGCTCGTATTGCCTCGCCGCGCTTGGCACGGCCGTCCTCGTCCTTGCGCCCGATGCCGCACATGCCGCGGCTGCGCTCGATGGCCGAACAATGGCGTGGCCGTGGACGCTGCCGTTCCTCGGCATGCTGCTGTCGATCGCGACCGGGCCGCTGCTGTTTCCTGGAGTTTGGCATCACCATTACGGCAAGATCGCCGCCGGCTGGGCCCTGCTCGCGCTGGTCTCGATCGCGGCGGCGTTCGGCCCCTTGCCGGCATTGGCTGCGCTCATCCATGCCCTGCTGGCCGAGTATCTGGACTTCATCGTTGTCCTGATCGCGCTGTACATCGTCGCCGGCGGCATCCTGGTGACGGGAAATCTTGCCGGCACGCCCCTCGTCAACACGGGCATCCTGGCGATCGGCACGCTGATCGCAAGCCTCGTCGGGACGACGGGAGCCGCGATGATCCTGATCCGGCCGCTGCTGAAGGCAAACGAGCGCCGGAAGCACAACGTTCATGTCGTGGTGTTCTTCATCATCCTCGTCGCCAATATCGGCGGAGCGTTGAGCCCGCTCGGCGATCCGCCGCTGTTCGTCGGCTTTCTGCATGGCGTCGATTTCTTCTGGCCGGCGCGCCACCTGTGGATGCAGACGACAATCGTCGCGGTCCTGGTGCTCTTGGGCTTCTTCGCCGTGGACTGCTGGCTGTTCCGCCGGGAGCAGCCCGGCAAGAACATCAAGGGCGAGCCGGTTCGCATTCGCGTTCGCGGCCTCGTCAACCTACCGCTGATCGTGCTGATCATCGCCAGTATCCTGGTGTCGGGAATCTGGAAGCCGGGCGTGGGCGTCGACATTCTCGGCACGCGCGTCGAGCTGCAAAACGTGGTCCGCGATGCCGTGCTCATCCTCGTCGCTCTGTTGTCGCTGTGGCTCACCCCTGACGAGCACCGCGCGGCCAACGGTTTCACCTGGGAGCCGATCCGCGAGGTGGCGAAGCTCTTCGCCGGAATCTTCGTCACCATCGTGCCGGTCTTGGCCATGCTCGATGCCGGCCGCGACGGTGCCTTTGCCTGGCTGCTGCGCTTCGTGACCGATACGGAGGGAAGGCCGCGCGAGGTCGCCTTCTTCTGGCTCACCGGCGTGCTCTCCGCCTTCCTCGACAATGCGCCAACCTATCTTGTCTTCTTCGAATTGGCCGGTGGCGATGCGCAGGCATTGATGGGGCCGCTGGCGGGAACGCTCGCCGCGATGTCGATGGGCGCCGTCTACATGGGCGCGCTCACCTATATCGGCAACGCGCCCAACCTGATGGTCCATGCCATCGCGGAGGAGCGCGGGATCAGGATGCCGAGCTTCTTCGCCTATCTGTTCTGGGCCGCGCTGATCCTGGTGCCGCTGTTCGTGCTGCTCACGCTGCTTCCCATTGCCCCTGTATTGTAGGACCAATCGACACCACCGTCGGCGTGATCGGAATCTGCACCCGCTTCCTGTGCTCGGCATCCGGATGCCATCCAAGAACGGCGAGCATGACGAAGAAGCCGATGACATAGGCCAACGCCACGTGCCAGCCGTGGCGGAGCCAGAGGCCGACCGATTTCGCTTCCGGATACATGTTGGCGAGCGCGACGCCCGCGGACGAGCCGAACCAGATCATCGACCCGCCGAAGCCGACCGCATAGGCCAGATAGCCCCAGTCGTAGCCGCCTTGCTTCAGCGCGAGCGCGGTGAGCGGGATGTTGTCGAACACCGCGGACAGGAAGCCAAGTCCAAGCGAGGTCTGCCAGGCGGCGACCGGCAGTTTCTCGACCGGCATCATGGAGGCGGCTGTCACCAGCGCCAGGAGAAAGACCGTGCCCTTGAACGTCTCGGGCATGATTTGCCAGTCCGGCCGTCTAACCGGCGCCGTGAGGAGAATGACGGCCCACACGGAAAGGCCGATCACGGGAATTGCGTCGAGCAATGCCGGGTATTTCACATTCGCGATCACGTTGGCCAGGATGGCAACGAGCAGAATCAGGGCCACGATCGCGGCGTATATCCATTCGATGCGCAAACCGCTCGGCGCCTGCCGGGTAATTGGCGAAAAGCGCTGCTGCTGAAGCGCCGCCGGCACGCCGAAAATCAGCAGCGCGACCACGGCCGCCACATAAGCGTCGAGCACTTTCAGCGGGCTCACGCCATCGATCCACATCATCGTTGTTGTCGTATCGCCGATGACGCTGCCGGCGCCGCCAGCGTTCGATGCCGCCACGATGCCCGCCAGGTAGCCGATGTGAACCTTTCCGCGAAATACGTGACGAGCCATCGTGCCGCCGATCAGCGCGGCCGCGATGTTGTCGAGAAAGCTGGAGAGCACGAACACGATGACAAGCAGCAGCAGGCCGCCCTTCCAGTCATCGGGCAACATGGCCGGCATCTCGTCGGGAATCCGGCTTTTCTCGAAATGACGCGACAGCAGCGCGAAGCCCATGAGCAACAGGAACAGGTTGGCGAGAATGACCCATTCGTGATGCAGGTGCAGGGCGAGGCCGCCGAAGCCGAGGCCGAATTTGAACCCGGTGAAGGCGAGCTTGTAGGCCGTGATGGACGCGAGCCCGGCCAGCGCAACATAGAGCGTGTGGCGGTGGAACAGCGCCACCCCTGCCAGGGTGAGGCCAAACAGGATGAAATCGACGGGAATCCCCAACAGATACAGGGGCTCGACGGGCGCCGCGCCGGGCGCGGCTCCGACCTGTGCGGCGGCCGGGGAAGCGAGAAGAGCCAGCGCAATCGCCGGCACGCAACAGCGGCATGAACGCATGAGTGATTCCGCTGCAATCATGGCCGGCTGCAGATCACACGCCGAGCGTCCGCGTCGTATCGTCGAACAGTTCGTCGACCTCAAGCCGCCGCGGAATGATCTTCTGCTCGAATGCATATTGCGTGATGAGCTCGAGCGGCTTGCGCAGGTTCGCCAGGCCGAAGGGGAGCGAGTCGATCGTGCCAGGAGGCTGCGGTGCGGCCTTCTTGCTCGCCAGCAGCAGGCGGAAGATTTCCTTGACGACGTCGCGTCGCGTTTTCGCCAAGGCCTCGTTGACGACGAAGATGTGGTTTACCTGGACTGCACCATATTTCGCGTGCCATGCGCGCGCCGCGGCCTCCGGGTCGGGTATCAGCGGGCGAATCCGCGGGTCCTTGGGGAGGTCTCCCATGATGGCGGCGTCGACGTCGCCATCGAGCAGCATCTGGTCGAGCTTCTTGGCCCCGGAGGCGCGTTCGACCCCGGGAGGATCGCGGTACTCGGTGACGTGCGGGTCCTCGAAGGTGACGAACTGGACACGGTCGAGATCGACCCCGTATTCGTGGGCGAGGATGCCGCGCAGCCAGACGCCGGTGGTTTGCGTGTAGGAGCGCACGCCGACGCGACGGCCCTCGATGTCCTTGGGTCCGAGCTCGCCGTTGCTGGCGTTGTAGCCGATCAGGCCATGCTGGAATCGTCCCAGCACGAAGGCCGGCAGCGCGACCAGCGGCTTGCCGTAGGCCTTGGCCTGCAGGAAGGTCACGATGGCGAGCTCGCTCGCGTCGTAAGCGCCCTCGCGCACCATCGGCTTGAAGCCTTCATAAGCCTGCTTCGGCCCGCAGAAGTCGAGCTTGACCAGATCCGAGCGGATCTCTCCGGCCCGCAACGCATGGCTCACCGGGTATTCGGCGAGATGGGCTCTGAGCGTGACCGGGCCAGCCGTGGGGAAAGCGCTCGTCATGCTTGACCTCGTCCAGGTTCACGTGCGGCCGGCCAGCTCGCGGGCCTTGTCCAAATGGCCGTAGCTGCGCACCGGCGCGCACATCAGGAAACGATAGCCTTCCTTGATGATCCGCTCGGCATTGCCGGCCTCGACGTGGGGATGGCCGACGACGACGTTCGCCTCCCGGCAGGTGCGGACGATCTCGGCCATCGCCTCCAGCACCACCTTGTGCTCGTACTGGCGGGGATAGCCAAGCTCCTGGCTCAAGTCGCCTTCGCCGATGAGGATGGCGCCGATGCCGGGCACTTCTTTCAGTATGTCGCGCAGGTTGCGGATGCCTTCGGTGTCCTCGATCATCAGAATGACGAAAATCTCGCCCTCGGGATTGAGCGGCCAGACGTCGGCGCGCTCGTAGTATTCCGGCTGCGTCACGCCCCAATAGCGCACCGCCGACGTGGGTCCGTCGCCGCGGATGCCGGCGGGCTCGTAGCGCGGCTTGTCCTTCAGGCGCGGATAGCGGCAGGCTGCGACCGCGTTGTAGGCCTGGTCGACGGTGCTGATATGCGGCCAGATCACGCCATAGGCGCCGAGATCGAGCACCTGCTTGGCCTGCCACTGTGCCTTCTCGCCGCCGTTGGGCGGGACGCGCGCCATCGGCGTCACCGCCGGACTGAGCGAGCCCGACTGCGCGATCAGCCGCCGGTTCATCAGGTACTGCAGGCAATCGCGGAAGGCCTTGATGTCATAGGCGTTGTGCTCCATCTCGAAGACGACGCCGTCGTACTTGGCGGTGGCCAGCGCGATAGCGGATTCAACGTCGGTCGGCGTGAACGCCGTGAAGGCATGCTGGCCCTGTTCGAGCGCGCGGATGATGCCGTTGAGCCGCGGAATGTCGGCCATCGTGACCTCCGGCTCACGCGGCCTTGCGCTGCTTGAGCGCAGCGTTGAGCCGACCGTATACCCTGCGGGCATTGCCTTCGAAAATCTTGGCCTTGTCGGCGGCGCTGAGCTGCACCTGATCGATGTAGCGCTTGGTGTCGTCGTAGTGCCGTCCCGTCTCCGGGTCGATGCCCTTGACGGCGCCCACCATCTCCGAGGCGAACAGGATGTTCTCGACCGGAATCACCCGGGTGAGCAGCTCGATTCCCGGCAGGTGATAGACGCAGGTATCGAAGAAAACGTTCTGGAGCAGGTGCTCGGCGAGCGGCGGCCGCTTCATGTCCTGCGCCAGCCCGCGATAGCGGCCCCAATGGTACGGCACTGCGCCGCCCCCATGCGGGATGATGAACTTCAGCGTCGGGAAATCCTTGAACAGGTCGGCGGTGATGAACTGCATGAACGCCGTCGTGTCGCCGTTGATGTAGTGGGCCCCGGTTCCGTGGAAGCAGGGATTGCATGACGAGCTGACGTGGACCATCGCCGGCACGTCGAGCTCCACCATCTTTTCGTACAGCGGATACCAGTAGCGGTCGGTCAAGGGCGGGTCCTTCCAGTAGCCCCCGGACGGATCGGGATTGAGATTGCAGCCGATGAAGCCGAGCTCGTTCACGCAACGCGTGAGCTCGGCGATGCAATTGGCCGGCGGCACGCCCGGCACCTGCGGCAGCTGGCACACGCCGACGAAATTCTCCGGATAGAGCGTGCAGACGCGATGGATGAGGTCGTTGCAGATCCGCGCCCATACTTGGCCGGTTTCCGCCGTGCCGACATGGTGCGCCATCCCGGCGGCGCGGGGCGAGAAGATGGTGACGTCGGTGCCACGCTCGCGCTGGAACTTAAGCTGCGCCTTTTCCAGGCTGTCGCGGATCTGATCGTTGCTGATGCCGAGGTCGGTCGAGGTCGGACGGCGGGACGCATCGGCGAGGCCGGCCAGCTGGCGATCGCGGAACAGCTCCAGCTCGCGCGGCGCGGTCGTGTAGTGGCCGTGGCAATCGATGATCATGATCTGTGAGCCCCTGTTGGAAGGGCGCCAGCCTGGACTTGCAGGGTCCGGGCCGTCAAGCAGGTGCCTGGGCGGCGGCAAGGATCCCCGCGTCCGTTGTGTGGGAGGGACACGAAGCGGGCCAGCACGGCGTGCCCGACATCCCCGGCCGCACCGCATCCGCAGTCGCCCTGATCGGGAATGGCCCGGATGGCGGCGCGCGCAAACGCCCCATTATGGCTCACGCAATTTCGGGCTTGGGGGAGCGTGGCCTTGGGGGCAATCGAGCCTCGGTCGGACAACCGGCCGGGGCTCTTTTCATTCCACCTTCTTCTTCTCGAACATGGCCTTGAAATTGTCGAACAGCTCGATCTTGGCGCCGTGCTTGCGCATGATGATCGACTGCTGGATCACCGACAGCGTGTTGTTCCAGGCCCAGTAGATCACCAGGCCGGCCGAGAACGAGGCCAACATGAACGTGAAGATGATCGGCATCCAGTCGAAGATCATCTTTTGGGTGGGATCGGGCGGCGCCGGGTTGAGCTTCATCTGCACCCACATGGTCACGCCCATGATCAGCGGCCAAATGCCGACGTGCAGGAACTGACCCAGCACCGGGATCACCGTCGGGTCGAACGGGATGAGCCCGAACAGGTTGAAGAGGTTGGTCGGGTCGGCGGCGGAAAGGTCCTTGATCCAGCCGTAGAACGGCGCGTGCCGCATCTCGATGGTGACGAACAGCACCTTGTAGAGGGCGAAGAACACCGGGATCTGGATCACGATCGGCAGGCAGCCGGCGAGCGGATTGATCTTCTCCTTCTTGTAGAGCTCCATCATCGCCTGCTGCTGCTTCATCTTGTCGTCGGCGTAGCGGTCGCGGATCATCATCAGCTGCGGCTGCACCGCCTTCATCTTCGCCATCGAGGCGTAGGACTTGTTGGCGAGCGGGAAGAAGACGAACTTGATGATGACGGTGACGAGCAGGATCGCCACGCCGAAATTACCGGAGAACTTGAACAACCAGTCGATCGCCCAGAACATCGGCTTGGTGATGAAGTAGAACCAGCCCCAGTCGATCAGGAGCTCGAAGCGGTTGAGCTTGAGCCCCCTGTCATAGCCGTCGACGATCGCGACCTCCTTGGCCCCGGCGAACAGGCGCGTGTTGGCGGTGCCCGTGGCGCCAGGTGCGATGGTCACGGCATCGAGCAGGTAATCGGTCTGGTAGGTCTTGAGCTGCCCCAGTTGGCCGGCGGAGAAGCGCGCCTGCACGGCTGCGGCCGGGTCGGGCAGGAGGGTTGCGGCCCAGTACTTGTCGGTGATGCCCAACCACGCGTTGGTGACCTTGAAGTTGATGGTCTTCTTGTCCTCGATCGTGCTGTAAGTGATCTCCTGCAGGCCCTGGTCGCCGAGCACGCCGATCAAGCCCTCGTGCAGGATGAAGAAACCGAGCGTTTGCGGCGTGCCGTGGCGCGAAATCAGGGCAAAAGGATAGAGCGTGACCGGCGCGGTGCCCTTGTTGAGCACCTCATCGCGGATGGTGAAGAGATATTTGTCGTCGACCGCAAAGGTACGGCGGAATTCGAGGCCTTCGCCATTGTCCCATGTCAGCGTCACCGGCCGATCCACGCCGAGCGCGCCCGTGCCGGCTTGGCGCCAAACCGTATCGGCCGTCGGCAGCTTGGCCGTGGCGCCTGCCGCCGCGACCCAGCCGGCTTCGGCATAGAACGGGTGCGGGCTGCCCGATGGCGACAGCAGCACCACGGGCGGCGAATTCGGGTCGACCGTCACGCGGTACTGGCTGAGCGAGAGGTCGTCCAGGCGCGCGCCTTTGAGCGAGATCGAGCCCTTGACCCGCGGCGTTTCGATGGCGACGCGCGGGGAGGCCGTGAGCATCGCCTCGCGCGACAGCTGCGCACCGGGCGCGGGCGTCGGCTGACCGGGCACCTGCGGCCCGAGCTGCGGCTGCGGCCCGGTTTGCGGGGCGGGCGCGGTCTGCGGGCCCGGCCCCGGTGTCTGCTGCTGGGCCTGTTGCTGCTGTTGCTGCTGCTGGCGTTGCTTCTCGAGTTGCGGCATACCGACGAAATATTGCCAGGCGATCAGTACCATGCCCGACAGCACGATCGCCAAAATGGTGTTCTTGTGATCGTTCATCGCCTGTTTTCGTCGGTCGTCGGCGCCGGGGCCGCCGGGGCCGTTGTGCGTCGGCCGTGACCGCGCCCATGGAGGCGAACCAGCGATAGCTCGAGGTCCCCCATCAAGCGGGCGAAGTCTGCTGTCAATGCGGCCCGTCGTCCGACGATCACATAATCATGGCCGGAATGCATGTGACGAGAGGCCGAACGCCGCACCGCCTCCTTCAGCCGCCGCCGCACCCGGTTGCGTTCCACGGCGGTGCCGATCTTCTTCGACACCGTGAAGCCCACCCGCGCCGGGCCATGGTCGTCGCGCCGACGCGCTTGCAGGACGAAAGCGGAGGTGGGAATCTTCGCCCCCGCTGCAACGGCGAGGAACTCGGCCCGTTGCCTCATCCGGTCCATCCGGAACCTCTTACGCGCGACACGTTCAGGCGCTGAGCCGTTTGCGCCTGTGCGCCCTCCGGGCGGCTACGATCCTGCGTCCGCCCTTGGTCGCCATGCGGGCACGGAAACCGTGACGCCGCTTGCGCACCAGCTTGCTCGGTTGATAGGTCCGCTTCACGGGTCTTCTCCGCTGAATGGCGTTCGCCTGGAACCGAATGATCGGCGTGAGATCTCACTTTCGACCGGAACGCTCGCTGGTGTCCCGATTCCGAAGTTCGCAAGATGTGGCGCCACACTCTGATGCGAACTTGGGAATCGAGTGACACCGGCAAGTTTATGATCCTACTGTGGTTTTGGATTTGAAGTTCCTAACAAGCTGGCTGCAGACGGGCAGGAACTTCAAATCCACCACACGAGCCGGTGCCCGAAATCCCGCGGCTTATAGGGGAGGGCCTGCTGTCCCGTCAATGGAACGAGGTCGCACCCAGTGTGTGCGTGAAGCGCCGCAAACTGCCGTATCCCGCGGTCGCACATGGATTTTCCGACCTGCGCGAGCGGGCGAGCCGGATGGCGCCCGGCGTCAAATCGTGGTGAGAGGCCATGCCGTTCGCCGAGCAAGCGTGTATATCTTTCTCCGCCGCCATTCCGGAGCCGCCATGCCGATTGTCCCGCGATCAAGTCACCATCATGCCGCGTGAGCATGGCATTGCCCGGATACCGCCGCGCGCAGGGCGTCGGAAGGTACGCCGCTTTGCGCCGGCGGTCGTGATCCTGCTTTTGGCAATCCTGATCCTGGCAATGGGCTGGCATCGCCAACTGTCGCTGGAGACGCTGGTGCGCCATCGCGACGCGCTCGATTCCTTCGTCGACGGGCATTATGCGGCGGCGCTCGCGACCTTTGTTGGCGTCTACATCGCTGCGGTTTCGCTCTCGATTCCCGGGGCAGTGTTCCTCACCATCGCGGGCGGCCTGCTGTTCGGCGTCATCGTCGGCGGCGCTGCGGTGGTGGTCGCCGCCACCACCGGCGCCACCGTGATCTTTCTGATCGCGCGGAGCGCGTTCAGCGAATATGTGATCCGCCGCGCCGGGCCGCGCCTGTCGAAAATCGTGGACGGCTTTTGCGCCGACGCGTTCAGCTACCTTCTTTTCCTCCGCCTCGTGCCGGTTTTCCCGTTCTTTCTCGTCAATCTCGCCCCTGCCTTGGTCGGCGTGCGGGTCACGACCTTCGTTGCCGCCACGGCGATCGGGGTCATCCCGGCGACGTTCGTCTTTGCCTCGGTGGGAGCCGGGCTCGACAGCGTCATTCAGGCGCAAGCCTCGATGTATCACGCCTGCCTCGCGGCCGGTCGGGCCGACTGCCGGCTCGATTTCGATCCGGCCGCCGCCCTGACGCCGCAGCTGATCGGCGCGCTGATCGCGCTTGGCCTGCTGGCGCTCGCCCCGGTGGCGGTGCGGCGGGTCTTCGGGCGCAGGGCAGCGATGCCCGGCAAAGCCGACATCGCCGGTCGCGAGTGCGAACCGCGCGAGCAGGCATGACCGAGGTTCTCAACCCCGATATCTGCGTCATCGGCGCGGGGTCCGGCGGCCTGTCGGTCGCCGCGGCGGCGGCGGCCTTCGGCGTCCCGGTCGTGCTGATCGAAAAGGGGAAAATGGGGGGCGATTGCCTGAACTACGGCTGCGTGCCGTCCAAGGCGCTGATTGCCGCCGCCAAGCGCGCCGAGTTGGCGCGGCGCACGGCGCCGTTTGGGGTCGCGACGCTGCGCCCCACCGTGGACTTCGGCAAGGTCCATGATCACGTGCACAACGTGATCGCCGCGATCGCCCCGAACGACTCCAAGGAGCGCTTCACCGGCTTGGGCGTGCGGGTGATCGAGGGCGCCGCCCGCTTCAAGGATCGCAAGGTCGTTACGGTCGGCGATATCGAGATCGAGGCGCGACGCTTCGTCGTTGCCACCGGCTCCTCGCCGGCGATACCTCCCATCCCGGGCCTTGCCCAGACACCGCACCTGACCAACGAGACCGTTTTCGATCTCAAGCAATGTCCCGCGCATCTGGTCGTTATCGGCGCCGGGCCGATCGGCCTCGAGCTTGCCCAGGCGTTCCGCCGGCTCGGCGCCGAGGTGACCGTGCTCGAGGCCGCAAGACCGCTCGCCAAGGACGATCCGGAATGCGCCGCTATCGTGCTCGATCAGCTCGCGCGCGAGGGAGTTCGGATCCGCTCCGGCATCGAGATCAAGCGCGTGGAGTCCGCGCCGCCCAAGGTGCGCGTCATCACCGCCGGCGGCGGGGCCGAGGAGGCGATCGAGGGCACGCATCTGCTGGTGGCCGCCGGGCGGCAGGCCAATGTGGCGGGGCTCGATCTCGAGGCTGCCGGCATCAAGTACGAGCGGCGCGGCATCATCGTCGACAGCGGACTGACCACTTCCAACCGGCGCGTCTTCGCCATCGGCGATGCCATCGGGGCCGCGCAGTTCACGCACATCGCCAATTATCACGCCGGCATCGTCATCCGCCGCGCCTTGTTTCGCCTGCGGGCGAAGGTGAACGAAGACGTGATCCCCTGGGTCACCTACAGCGACCCCGAACTCGCCCAGGTGGGGCTGACCGAGGAGGCCGCGCGCAAGCGCCACCGCGAAATCCGCGTGCTGCGCGCTCCGTTTCATGACAACGACCGAGCCCAGACGGAACGGGAAACCCACGGGCACATCAAGGTGATCACGACGAAAAAGGGACTCATTGTCGGCGCCACCATCGTGGGCGCGCATGCAGGTGAGCTCATCACCACCTGGGCGCTGGCAATCGGGCAGCAGCTGAAGGTCCGTGCGATCGGAGAGCTCATTGTGCCCTATCCGACGTTTGCCGAGGTCGGGAAACGGGCCGCCATCACCTACTTCACCCCGAGTTTGACGCGGCCTTTGTTGCGACGCATCATCGCCGTCCTGCGCCGCTTCGGATGAGGGCGCAATGCCAACGAACGAACCAATGAACGCGCAAGCCCCAGCGGCACACGCCGATCCTGGGCGGCCGCCGCGCTTTGGCCTGTCGGGCAAGCTCCTGGTTCTCACCATTCTGTTCGTGATGATCGCGGAGGTGCTGATCTATGTGCCGTCGATTGCCAACTTTCGCCTGAACTGGCTGCGCGACCGTCTCGCCGCCGCCCACACCGCCGCCCTGGTGTTGGATGCGGCTCCGCGCGGCATGGTCCCGGAAAGCCTGACGCGCCAGATCCTCGACAGCGTCGGCGCCAAGGCGGTGGCAATGAAGTTGGGCGAGCAGCGGCGCCTTCTCGCCATTTCCGAAATCCCGTCCTTGCTGAAGCAGGACATCGACGTCCGCCACGTGTCCGGCTTCCGCGCCATGGTCGAGGCGTTCGAAGCCATGTTGCTGTGCAGCGACACCGACGTCATGCGCGCCGTCGGCCCGGCGCCGATGGGCGGCGACTTCGTCGAGATCGTTCTCGAAATGGGACCGCTGCGCCAGGCGATGGTGCGCTTCTCGGTCAACATTCTGCTGCTGTCGCTGATCATCTCAGGCATAACCGCCACTCTCGTCTACGGCGCGCTGCTCTATCTGTTCGTCCGCCCGATGCGGCGCATCACCACCAACATGATGTCGTTCCGCGAGGATCCCGAGAATCCCGTGCGGATCATCTCGCCGTCGGCGCGCCAGGACGAGATCGGCATCGCCGAGCGCGAGCTCGCCGCCATGCAGGGCGACATCGCCTCCATGCTCAACCAGAAGAGCCACCTGGCGGCGCTCGGGCTCGCGGTCTCGAAGATCAATCACGACCTGCGCAATCTGCTGTCCTCGGCGCAGCTCGTGTCCGACCAGCTCTCCGGCGTTCCCGATCCGCGCGTCCAGCGCTTCACCCCGAAGTTGATGCGGGCGCTCGAGCGCGCCATCGCGTTCTGCCAATCGACGCTGTCCTATGGGCGCGCCCAGGAGCCGCCGCCCGATCGCCGGTCGGTGGCGCTGGAAGGCCTGGTCGAGGAGGTGCGCGAGACCTTGGACTTGAGCCCGGAGGGACCGATCCGCTGGATCAACGCGATCGAGCGCGGGCTCAAGGTCGACGCCGACGCGGACCAGCTGTTTCGCGTGTTGATCAACCTCGCGCGCAACTCCGTCCAGGTGCTCGACGGCCGCGCTCCGAACGATGGCGCGCGTGACCAGATCCGGATCGCCGGACGGCGCGAGGGCGCGGTGGTGGTGATCGAGATTTCCGACACCGGGCCGGGCGTCCCGGAGAAGGCGCGCGCCCACCTGTTCGAAGCTTTTCAAGGCTCGACTCGAACCGGCGGCACCGGTCTCGGTCTCGCCATCGCGGCCGAACTGGTGCGCGCCCACGGCGGCGACATCAAACTGGTCGAGGGCACGATCGGCGCGACCTTCCGCATCAGCATCCCGGACCGCGCCATCGAGCTCGGCACGCGGCGCGGCGCGCGCTCCCGGGCGTGAACCCTTGCCAATGGCGGACGAAGCCTATAGCTCTACGGCCGTTCCGCGCCGCAGGTTCTCAATCCTGCCGGCGGCACGATGCGCCCGTAGCTCAGCTGGATAGAGCACCAGACTACGAATCTGGGGGTCAGGAGTTCGAATCTCTTCGGGCGCGCCACTTCGGTACAAAACTGCGAACGCCAAAACCTGCCGTTTTTGCGAAATCACTGGATGTTCTGACGGGCATTGCGCCTGCCGGCGCGCTACGCTCGGCAGTCCCTGTGCCTTCGTCTTCCCCGGTGAGAAAGCAGCAACAATCAGCTCAACGCTGCAACTCAGTGAGCAGCTTTGCCAGCAGCTCCATGCCGGCGTCCCAACCCTTGCCAATGCGTTCAATTGCAGCGGCAAAGCATGCTACTTCGGCCTCGCTCGCCTCATGCGGGATCCAGGTCAGCCGCAGCTTGGTCCGACCGCCGTCCTCGAAGGTTACCGTCGTCAGCAGCACCCGCGGCCAGTCTGGCATCATGGGAGACGGTGTGACATTCCAATTCGCATCCGAATTGGAGTGCAACCAGACGAGGCGCTCCGGCCGAGCGACTTCGCTGTACTCGACTCGCTGATAATTGGATTTTCCGTTCCATTTCATTTCGATGAGCCAAAGCCCGCCGGGCTTCAGATCGAGGCGATGGACAATCGTTTCGACGTTCGGCCCATACCAGCGCGGGAGCAGGTTTGGATCAGTCCAGGCCTTCCACACGAGCTCGCGCGGCGCATCAAAGACTCTGTCAAGCACATAAGTTGTTTGGTCTCTCATTCTTGTCCCCGTCCTAGCCTTCACGCGCCAGCGTCGACGTCCCACTGATCGTCGACGTGCACGCCGTGCCTGCGCGCTACAATCGAGCGCTTCTCCCCGCAGGCCACGGCTCAACCAGGCTGGCTGCCGGCAACCGCTTTCTGCGGCCCGCCTTCCGGCATGACCGCGAAGCTCGGTAGCGCCGGATCCATGTGGTCCCAAGACGGCGCGCGGCTGGCGTAGACGATCATCTGCGGCTTCACGACCTCGAGATCGTCGAGCACGGAGGCGCGTGGAAACACGACGCCTGGCATCGCAGAGTTCTTGGAATAGATCGGCGACCCGCATGTGCCGCAGAAGCCGCGGCTGACGATGTTTCCGCTGTCGGCGGCACGGTCGTAGAACGTCACCGTGCCTGTCACCGAGAACGCGGCCTCCGGCACGACGAGGTGCGTGCAATGGCCCGTGCCGCTTGACTTGCGGCAGTCGACACAGTGGCAATGGCCCACAAGCTGAGGATCAGCCATGCTCTTGAAGCGAACAGCGCCGCACAGGCAGCTCCCGGTAAAACCCGCCATGATGTCCTCCCTTGAGAATCGAACAGTCGATTGCCACAGCCCTCGTCACTTCTTTGGAAGCGTCCTCACATAGCCGAGCGCCATCGCGACCCATGCGGTGAGCGCGCGCGAATTACAGGCTCGCGCGTCGACGAATACGAATCCGCTGAAGCGGCGGCCGCCCATTTCGACCGCGGAGGCGCCGGGGCGCGCGAGCGCCTTGGCCTCGTTCTCTTTCCCCACCCGAAACATGAAGCGGTCGGCACCGTCCTTGGTCCGGCCGACGCCGCCGATCATGTTGCCGCTCATGAACAGACACAGGCCGCCCATCATGCGCTTCTCCGATACGCCCCTGACGCCGCGAAGCGTGTCGCGGAAGCGTTGCGCAAGAGCTTCGTCGTAGGCCACGGCTTGCCCCCTTGCCGGCCGACTATCTCCTCACCGGCCCTTGGCGCACTCGCCCGGCGTACCGGCCAACGAACGACTTCGCGACGGGATTGATTGCGCGACTGGCATCACCCGCGTTGCGAGTCCGTTATTTGTACTATATACTATCTTTTCGGTAGTAGCAACTGTGAGCCGGGCATGGGCGTACCGAAGCTCACCTATTTCGATTTCGACGGTGGCCGGGGCGAGGTTGCTCGCCTCGCATTTGCCATAGGTGGCGTCTCGTTCGTTGACGACCGCGTTCCGTTTTCCGCTTGGAAAGAGCGGAAGCCGCATACGCCATTCGGCGGTTTGCCCGTGCTCGAGATTGATGGCCGATCGATCGCGCAATCCAATGGCATCAATCGCTACGTGGGCAAGCTGGTCGGGCTCTATCCCGCCGATCCATGGCAGGCCGCCCGCTGCGACGAGGCGATGGATGCCGTGGAAGACATCGGCGCAAAAATTCTGGCGACATTCGACCTTCCTGCGGCCGAGAAGAAAGTCCAGCGTGAAGCGCTGGTCAGTGGATCCATCCCTTTCTTTCTTGCGCGACTGCAACAGCGGCTTGAGGAGCAAGGCGGACGTTATTTTGCTGACGATCGACTCACGGTAGCCGACCTCAAGGTGTTCGTTTGGATTCGACATCTCAAGTCCGGATCGCTCGACCACGTTCCGGCAGATTTGCCGGATCGTCTTGCACCAAGACTTGCTGAGCATTTCGAACGGATCCGAAACTTGCCCGAGGTCAAGGCCTATTACGCGTCGCGCGGGGGATGAATGGGTCGCTTCCAGCGAATGCTTCTGTCGATGCGTCGCAAGCGCGGGCCTTGAAGCCGCAGCGGCAGGCGCCGCCTCAGCCTTTCCTGGAGACGTATCACGTGGTCAGAGGAGAAAGCCCATGTCCGTCGCTCAAGCGTTGAACCACCGAACTACTGCTCGGGCGTTTTGGCTCGGCCTTGCGGCTTATGTCCTGCCAACCTTTCCGATCGGATATGTCTGGCACTTGGTCGCTTTCGCGCCAGTCTACCAGGGGCTTGCCATGTACCGAGACGACATCATCGTCCCGTTCGGGCTCCTGTCCATGTTGATCCAGGGAGCGGCCTTCTCATGGGTCTATCCGCGCGCATTTGCCGACCATAGCGCGTGGCTTTGGAATGGCTTGCGCTATGGGCTGGCGCTTGCAACGCTGGCGTGGTCGTTCACCACGCTGGCCGTGGCCGCGAAGA
>Ga0081538_10001982_pt1 | contig 20446 bp, 17 predicted proteins | sample TabmetS5T2R1_FD_71022 | JGI IMG/M metagenome (GOLD analysis project Ga0081538, IMG submission 71022) | Tabebuia heterophylla rhizosphere microbial communities from the University of Puerto Rico - S5T2R1 | ecosystem: Host-associated > Plants > Roots > Rhizosphere ...
CGTGCGCATATCGTCTGAGCGTCTTCGAGGTGAGCTCAGGGTGCTCTCACGTCGCTATCGCCAGGTTGTGCGAGCTAGGGCTCCGCAACACCTCCGCCAGGGACTGCCCGGTATGCGAACGCTGCACGCGTGCCACCTCCTCCGGCGTGCCAGCGGCGATGACTTCGCCCCCCGCATCGCCTCCCTCAGGGCCGAGGTCGATGATGTGGTCGGCGGTCTTCATCACATCCAGGTTGTGTTCGATGACCAGCACCGTGTTGCCCAGGTCAACCAGGCGGTTCAGCACATGGAGCAGTTGTTGAATATCGGCGAAGTGCAGGCCAGTCGTCGGCTCATCGAGGATGTACAGAGTCCGGCCGGTGCTGCGCCGGCTCAATTCCTTGGCGAGCTTTACCCGCTGGGCTTCGCCACCGGAAAGGGTGGTGGCGGCCTGGCCCAGCGTGATGTAGCCCAAACCCACGTCCGACAAGGTCTCCAGCTTATCCTTCAACGGCGGCACGTTGGCGAAGAACGCCAGCGCCTCGTCCACCGTCATGTCGAGTACTTCGGCGATGCTCTTACCTTTGTACTTGATCTCCAGGGTTTCACGATTGAAGCGCTTTCCCTTGCAGACGTCGCAGTTGACATAGATATCGGGCAAGAAATGCATCTCAATTTTGATCACGCCATTGCCCTGGCAGGCTTCACACCGTCCGCCTTTGACGTTAAAGCTGAAGCGGCCCGGCTTGTAGCCGCGCAGGCGCCCTTCCGGCACCTGAGTGAACAGGTTACGGATATCGGTGAACACACCGGTATACGTGGCGGGGTTGGAACGCGGGGTGCGGCCGATGGGAGATTGGTCGATGTCGATGACTTTGTCGATGTACTCGACGCCGCGGATCTCGCGATAGCGGCCAGGCTTGTGTGGGCTGTGGTAGAGCCGTTGCGCCAGCGCCCGATACAACACATCGATGAGCAGGGTGCTTTTGCCGGAACCGGAGACCCCGGTAATGCACGTGAAGACGCCGAGCGGAATCTTCACCGTGATGTTGCGTAGATTGTTTTCGGACGCGCCCACAAGGGTAAGGCATTTGCCCTTCCCTGGTCGGCGCGTAACCGGAACGGGAATATCCAAACGACCCGAGAGGTATTGGCCAGTGATCGAGGCATCGTCGCGGCAGATCTCCTCCGGGGTGCCCTGCGCCACAATATATCCACCGTGGACCCCTGCCCCGGGGCCGAGATCGACGACATAATCCCCGGCCAAAATGGTGTCGCGGTCGTGCTCGACCACGATGACCGTATTGCCCAAGTCCCGTAAACGTTCGAGCGTTTCGAGCAAGCGCCGATTATCACGCGGATGCAAGCCAATACTGGGCTCATCAAGAATGTACAGCACGCCGACGAGACTGGAGCCAATCTGAGTGGCTAGGCGAATCCGCTGGCCTTCCCCCCCCGACAGCGTGGAGGCCGGTCGATCGAGCGTCAGATAATCGAGGCCGACGTTGACCAGGAACTTGAGCCGCTCGCGAATCTCTTTCAGGACGCGTTCGGCAATGAAGAGCTGCTGGGGCGTCAGTTGCAAGGCGTTGCAGAACTGCATCGCCTCCCGCACCGAGAAGGCGGTGACCTCGGCGATCGATTTGCCGGCGATCTTTACCGCTAAACTTTCCGGTCGCAGCCGTGCGCCCTGACAGCGTACGCAGGGCTTAAGGCTGATATAGGATTCAATGTCCTCTCCGTCATGGGCTTCGCGGTCGCTCAGGTACTTGCGCTCCAGAGATGGCACCACCCCCTCGAATTCCTGCTGATAGTGATGGCGCTTGCCCCCCTTGTCGTAGAAAAACCGAATCTTTTCGCCGCGTGAGCCGTACAAAATGATGTCCTGCACGGTGGTGCTGAGCTTTTCGAAGGGGGTATCGAGATTAAAGCCATAATGGCTAGCCAGCGCCTCCAGCATCTGCTGCAGATACACCGGTTGCTGCCCATCCCAGGGTTTGATCGCCCCCTGGCGGAGCGACTTGCTACGGTCCGGCACGATGAAGTCGAGGTCGAGGTGCTGCTTAAAGCCCAGCCCATCGCACTCTGGGCAGGCTCCATGCGGACTGTTAAAGGAAAAAAGCCGCGGAGTGAGCTCAGCATAGCTGATGCCGCAGGCAATGCAGGCGAATTTCTCGCTGAAGACGAGTTCGCCCCCGTCCATAGTATCGATAGTTACGATGCTGTCGCCGAGGTTCATCGCGGTCTCGATGGAGTCGGCCAGGCGCTTCTCGATCCCCGACTTGATGATCAGGCGGTCAATGACCGCCTCGATGGTATGGTTCTTCATCTTGTCGAGATCGATCTTCTCGGTCAGCTCGCGAATCTCCCCATCCACGCGGGCACGGGTATATCCCTGCCGGCGTAGCTCTTCGAGTTCTTTGCGATACTCTCCCTTGCGTCCACGCACCAGGGGCGCCAGCACTTGGATGCGCGAGGTCGCGGGCAGCTGCATGACTTGATCGACGATCTGTTGCACCGTCTGCGTCGCGATGATGCGTCCGCAGCGGTAGCAATGGGGTGTGCCGACGCGAGCGAAGAGCAGACGGAGGTAATCGTAAATTTCCGTGACAGTGCCCACAGTGGAGCGCGGATTCTTGCTGGTAGTTTTTTGCTCGATGGAGATCGCTGGCGATAACCCCTCGATCAGATCAACGTCCGGCTTATCCATCTGCTCGAGGAATTGCCGGGCATAGGCCGATAACGACTCTACGTACCGGCGCTGGCCCTCGGCATAGATCGTGTCGAACGCCAAGGATGACTTGCCGGAACCGCTCAGACCAGTGATGACGACGAACTGGTCGCGGGGGATCTGCAGGTCGATATCTTTCAGGTTATGCTCGCGGGCGCCTTTGATCGCAATAACTTTACCGGCTGTCCCGTTCACGGCTTCCCCCTCATGTACGAGTTGGCGTCAAGGTGGCGGCAGTTTGAGACACCTGCGAGTGGTTGCAGACATCAGATAGGTATGGCATGGACCGAGGTGCCAAGGTGGGCTGGAGCGGTTCCGCCTCCAGAGAACGCTCCAGCCCACAGTAACAAAAGAGGCACAAGCCCGTAAAGGCGAAAGTATAATTCACCCAGGATCAGTTTTCGAGGAAGGTGCGCAACCCTCGACTCCGGCAGGGATGCCGCAGTTTCTTGAGCGCTTTGACCTCGATCTGACGAATCCGCTCACGACTCAGGTGGAAACCGCGGCCGATCTCCTCCAGGGTGTGCACGGCTTCGCCGCCGATGCCGAATCGCATGCGCAAAACTTGTTCTTCACGCGGGGTGAGCGTGCTGAGGATTCGGGCGATATTATGGGCTAGATCCTGATCCAAGACGAAGTTCACGGGCGATCCAAACGTGGTGTCTTCGATGAAGTCCGCCAGTTGACTGTCGCTATCTCCTACCGGCGTTTCCAGGGAGATCGGTTTATTCACGATGGCGAGGATCTCCCGCACTTTATCAGCTGGAAGGTCAAGGCGGTGGCCCAGTTCCTCGGGCGTCGGCTTGCGTTCCACGACCTGCACGAGTTCATGAGTGATGCGATTGACGCGACTGAGCGTCTCCGTCATATGCACCGGGATCCGCACCGTGCGCACCTGCTCTGCAATCGCACGAGCGATGGCCTGGCGAATCCACCAACTGGCATACGTACTGAACTTATAGCCGCGCCGATAATCGAACTTCTCGACCGCCTTCATCAAGCCGATGTTCCCTTCTTGAATGAGGTCCAACAAGGGCAGGCCACGATTCATGTATTTCTTGGCGATACTCACCACCAGCCGCAGGTTGGCTTGAACCATCTCACCTTTCAGCGCGTCCAGCTTGTTCATGGCTTGGCGCAGTTGCTTGACCACTCCTGGCAGGTGCTGATGTGCCGTGCCGATCAGCGCTTCCACCTCAGAGTGGTGCCCCCCGTTCAGCCACTCCTCCCACTGCAGCACGCGTCGGACGGCCTGCAGCACTTCCTCGTTGGTCAATTGTAGCTTGGCGAGAAGATCGGGGAGCCTAGTCGGGACATTTGTGCTCGGGCGCTTGGCCCGCCCCCTGCCGGCCTTCCGGCCTGTGCGCCCTTGCCACTGGCGGATGAGATCAGCCCGCTGCTGGGGCGTGAGCGACGGCGGAGCATCGTCTCCCGCGATAGCTGTTCGATCAGGATGCTGCACAGTGCTCGGGTCGGTCTTGCTGCGCACACCCTCCCACAGCCCCGGGCGAGCGGCAAATGGACTCTTCAGGAGCAGACGCTGGACTTCTTCGGCGGCCTGTTCGGTGCGTTGGGCGATATCAATCTCTTCGTCAGGTCGCAACAGGGGCACTGCGCCCATCTCCCGCAAATACAAGAGGACCGGATCATCCTTGCTGTATTCCGTGGCGTCGGCCTCTCGCTCATTCACGTCCTCTCCCTGGCTGGCATCCAGAAGTTCCATCGCGGGTTCAGGCGCGTCATCGGTGGCCTCTGGGAGGTCGACGATCTCAAGGTCTAACTCCTCAAAGCTCGTCACCACCTCATCTAATTCTTCGGCGGCGACCATTTCTTGAGGGAGAGCCTCTGAAATCTCGCTGTCACTGTCTTGGAGATAGGCTTTATCCTTGTCGATGTCGATTTGCACGACGTGCTCTAGGCCCTCACCGCGCTCAGCTTTTTCACCCATGCATGCCTCTCCCTTAGAATGGGAAGTATGCTTAGTCATCGGCCAATCACAGGTAAAAAATGCCACTCCCTGGCAGGGTGATTCCAGTGGAGCGCCAGGGCAGTGATGAGACGAAACCTACCGTGCGATGGTGAATGAAGGGATAATTGACGGGGGAAACTTCGACCCCCTCGATCGGCTTGGGGGTGTGCCCCAGGGAAGGAAATTTGCCACAGCCCCACCGTGAGTACGGTGTGCCGCAAGCTATCAACGGACCGTCTGGAGATTTTGCCCTGCATGCGCGCCTGAGCCGCCCCTCCGACCCCTACTTGACACGCGGTCCTCACGTGCGCCACGAATCCACAGAACCATCACATGTCGTGCGCAAATATAGCCCCTGACGCCGCTTGCTGTCAAGGCTTGCATGAGCCGGAGCGACACCCTTCCTGCGACCTGGAGGAGGGCGGTTAGAAGTCTAAAGGCGTTCCCACAGCCACGCAGGGGTGAATTGGATCGCAAGGCTATTCAAAACGGTGAGGTAGCCTGTAAAGATCAATATGCCCACCAGGATAAGGAGCAATCCCCCTCCGATGTGAACGATTTCGATGTAGCGCTTAAATTTACTGAAGAAATGAAAAAAGGAGTTGATGGCGACGGCACTCAGCAAAAATGGAATACCCAGCCCCACGGAGTAGGCGCCAAGCAACAGAAGGCCGGAGGTAATATGAGCGGTGGAGCTGGCCAGTGCTAGAATGGCACCCAGGATCGGCCCCACGCATGGGGTCCAGCCGACCGCAAAAGAGAACCCGACGAGCATCGCCCCCACATAGCCCGCCGGTCGATTGCCGATGTGGAATTGCAGACTGCGCGTCAAATAGCGCCCGACGAGCAATGGCCGGCAGATGATGGGGAGGAGGCCCAAGACCGGCTGGCCGCTCCACTTCTTCTCCGCGACATCGGCCACCTTCGCCAAATATTCGAGTGCGCCAGAGATATAGACACCAAAGAAGGCGATCAGGAGGCCAGCGACCATGCGGATGGCCTCTTGATACTGGATGAGCGCTTGCCCTACTAGGCTGAACGACAGCCCCAAGGTCATGAAGACGGCCGAGAAGCCTACGATGAACAGCAGCGAGTTCAGCACCACTTTACGCAGCAGCTTGGTGTCGGACTGGGTCCGCTTAAAGTCATCAAACGACACGCCGGCGATGAAGGACAGATAGGACGGGACTAGCGGCAAAACACAAGGAGATAAGAACGACAGCAGCCCTGCCCCTAGAGCGACCATGACCGAGAGTTCGACCCCTTTCATAGCATACCCCCCACCGATCACCTCGCCTGGGTCTCGATGTGATCGGGCCGACCGACGTTACCTCTAGCCTGGAGAACGCGCGCATCCTCCAGAGGTGGATGTCATGCAGTGCGAATTGCCCCTCTCATCGAGGGATGCTTCGGCGGATCCAAGCCACTCTAGAGCGCTCATCATCTCGACCGTCCTGGAGGCTGGGGGAGGTCACCGCCCGACAGGGTAGAGCATCCGCTTGACCCGGTCTAACACCCCGTTAATGAATAGCGCAGCGTCTGGGGTGCTGTATTTCTTGGCGATCTCGATCGCCTCGTTAAGGCTCACACTGGGAGGAATGTCCGATCGGTCAAGGAGTTCATATGTGGCAAGCCTCAAGATGTTGCGGTCGACCACGCTCATCCGATGCAGAGACCAGTTTTCGCTGGCTTCGCTGAGGAGTTCATCGATCAACGCGAGGCGGTCAAGAGTGCCGAGCACAAGTTGGCTGCAAAACTCCCGGATTTCCAGGTTGACGGGGAAATGCTCCCAGAATAGGCGCATCGCTTCCTCTGGATCCATCTTCCCAAGATCGTATTGATATAACAACTGGATAGCGAGCTCGCGCGCCTTCCGCCGTGTTCCCATCTTAGCTTTTCCCCTGCAGTTGGGTGAGCACATTGGCCATTTCAACTGCCGAGAGGGCTGCCTCCCAGCCTTTATTGCCCATCTTCGTGCCAGCCCGCTCGATGGCTTGCTCGACGGTGTCGGTGGTGAGAATGCCGAAAATACACGGTACACCGGTTTCGAGGGCAATGCCGGCGACGCCGCTCGACACTTGCCCGGCGATATAGTCAAAATGAGGGGTAGCACCACGGATGACGGCGCCCAGACAAATGATGGAGTGATAACGATTGAGCGTGGCGAGGCGTTTGGTGGCAACCGGGATCTCAAACGAACCAGGGACGCGCAACACGTCGATGTCCTCGTCGCGTACACCGTGTCGGACCAACCCGTCGATGGCGCCCTCGAGTAAGCGCTCGGTGATAAACCCATTGAAGCGACTCACCACGATGCCAAACCGCAAGCCTTCACCCCACAGCTTCCCCTCGATCACCCGCGCCATCCACCGGTCTCCCACTGCTGGGTTGCCTGAATTGGTCTGCTCGCACGCACACACCGGCCCATCATCCGAGGTCTGTTAGTACTGTATAGCAGAATGACTCCTCCACTTAAACCCTCTCCCTTCAAAGGGGGAGCATAGTCTGGAGGCTGGATGCCACCCGTGACGGCATGATGATGGGCGGTAATTAGCTGCCGCCATCCCAGCCACTCGAACTCAAATGGCTCATGAGATGCCCCAACTTTTCTTGCTTGGCGCGCAAGTAGCGGATATTATCTTTGCGCGGCGGCATCTCCAGCGGGACGCGATCGATGATCTGCAGGCCATAGCCTTCGAGACCGACGATTTTGCGCGGATTGTTGGTCAAGAGGCGCATGCGGCCAATGCCGAGGGCGCGCAAAATCTGGGCACCGATGCCATAATCCCGCAAGTCCGGTTTAAACCCCAGGGCGGCATTGGCCTCGACGGTGTCATGCCCCTGGTCTTGCAAGGCGTAAGCTCTCAGCTTATTCATCAGCCCGATGCCACGCCCTTCCTGCTGCAAATACAGCAACACCCCGCTGCCTTCCTGGGCGATCAATTGCAAAGCCGCGTGCAGTTGCTCCCCACAATCGCATCGATACGAACCGAACACGTCGCCGGTCAAGCATTGCGAGTGGACGCGCACCAGGAGGTCGCGATCAGGCTTGATCTCGCCCAGGACCAGTACCACGTGGCATTGGCCGTCGATGTCATTCTCGAAGGCGATGGTCTGGAAGACACCGAAAGGTGTAGGCAGCTCGGTGCGGGCCATCTCCTTGATAAACGATTCAGTTTGTAAGCGATAGCGGATCAGATCCTTGATGGTGGTGATCTTGAGGCCATGCATGCGGCAAAATTCTTGGAGTTGGGGGCCACGTGCCATGGTGCCGTCCTCATGCATCACCTCGCAGATCACTGCCGCGGGGGTCAGCCCTGCCAGACGCGCCAGATCCACGGAACCCTCGGTCTGGCCCGCCCGTACCAGCACCCCCCCCTTCTTCGCCCGCAGCGGAAACACATGGCCCGGGCGCACTAAGTCCTCGGGTTTGCTGGCGGCGTCGATGGCGGTCAGAATGGTGGTGGCGCGGTCAGCGGCGGAGATGCCATCGGTCACGCCCCTGCGCGCCTCGATGGACACGGTGAAGGCGGTGCCGAAAGGGGCACGATTGTTGGTCACCATGAGGGGCAATCGCAGGGCATCAGCGCGCTCTTCGGTAAGCGCCAAACAAATCAGCCCGCGCCCATATCTGGCCATGAAGTTGATGGCAGCAGGCGTCACCCGCTCGGCGGCGATGGTCAAGTCTCCCTCGTTCTCGCGATCTTCATCGTCGCACAAGACGATCATCTTCCCAGCGCGGATGTCCTCGAGAACCTCCTCGATCGTATTGAATCCCATGAGCAGCTCCCGTCCTCTCGCCCTACTCAGCAACTCCGTCTTGGCGCCACATTGCCACCGGTAGCTCGCCCGTGTCCGCGCCCTCCAACCGTGCCTGGAGCGCCCGCTCGACATATTTGCCAAGCATATCAACCTCAAGATTCACGGTGGCCCCAAGAGCCTTACGGCCAATAGTGGTGACGGCTGCTGTGTGCGGAATGATCGTGACCCGGAACCCATCCGGACGGCAGGCGACGACCGTGAGACTGATGCCGTCAACCGCGATCGAGCCTTTGGGAACAATATAGCGCATCAGACCGTTGGGCACCTGTATGTCGTAATGTCGCGCGTTCGCCTCACGGCGTTCGTCGATGATTCTCCCTACCCCATCAACATGTCCGCTCACCAGATGACCACCGATGCGATCATTCAAACACAGCGCCCGTTCTAGATTCACTCCGTCCCCCGGCCGCAGTTCGCCGAGATTGGTCGCACGCAATGTCTCTGGAGAGACGTCCAGGGCGAACGTGCTCTCACGGTGGTCCACCACGGTGAGGCAGACGCCGCTGACGGCGATGCTCTCGCCGATGGCGACGTCGCTAAACGCTGGCGAGGCCTCAACGATCAGCGATGCAGCCTCGCCGTTTCCTTCAAAGGCTTTCACCGTGCCAACTTCGGCGACAATCCCCGAGAACATAGCCTACCCCCGCCGCACATATCCCTCGATGAGCAGATCATCGTCGAGCTGTCTGACCTGCACGCGCTCTAGTGTCACCGCCTCCTCCAAACGCGCAAATCCCTCGCCACCGATCGCTGGCGGGGCGGCACGCCCACCGATCAGCTTGGGCGCTAGGAAATACCACACCTTATCTACGATGCCGGCGCGCAATGCTGAGCCGTGCAGCTCGCCGCCGCCTTCGAGCAGAATCGAAGTCACCTGCATGGTGCCGAGCTGCTCCATCAATAGCCCCAAGGGTACTCTTGGCCCCTCGCCTTCGACAACCAAGACTTTGGCGCCGGCCGCTTCAAGTTGGAGCCGCTTCTCACGCGGCGCTTCAGGCGTGGTCGCGATGAGTATACACGCCATACTCGAGGCGGTCAGGACTCTCGCTTCGCACGGCAGCCGCAGGCGGCTGTCGACGATAATCCGCATGGGGTCGCGCCCCCCTCCGCCGGGGAGCCGGGTGGTGAGTAAAGGATCATCACGAAGCACGGTGTTGATGCCTACCATGATCGCATCCACCTGATCTCGCAGCTGGTGGACGAGCAGGCGTGAGCGCTCATTGGTGATCCAGCGCGACTCTCCGGTTACCGTGGCGATTTTGCCGTCGAGGCTGGCAGCCACCTTGAGTAAGACAAATGGTCGTTTGGTGGTAATGTATTTGATAAAGACTTCGTTGAGCGCCGCGGCCTCCGCCTCCAACACCGGAAGTTTTACTTCGATGCCCGCTTGGCGTAATTCCTCCAGCCCCTTCCCGCTCACCAGGGGATTGGGGTCGCGCATGGCGGCGACGACACGACGAATGCCGGCGGCGATAATAGCCTTGGTACAAGGGGGTGTACGTTTGAAGGGGCCGTAGTGGCAGCAGGGTTCGAGGGTGACGTAGAGCGTTGCGCCCTTTGCATGCACACCAGCGTCTTCAAGTGCTACCACTTCACCGTGGGGCGCTCCCGCTTTGGCATGATAGCCCCTGCCCACGACCCGTCCGTCCTTGACCACGACGCTGCCGACCATCGGGTTCGGACTGGTACGGCCGCGGGCCTGTGCCGCCAAAGCCAAAGCCTCCTGCATCAACTGCTCATCGATGGCCTGCTGGGTGTCCACGCGTGCGCCTCTTCGGAATAAAAAACCCGAAGGCAAAGGCCTTCGGGTCAGTCTATGACGCCTTGGTGTATGAGCCTTTCCACCGTCCGGCCTGTCATAATCAGCCCCGGAGTGGCGCCGGACCCACCTGGGCGGTCTTGCGGGCTGCTCTCTGAGACACTCCGAAGTGCTGAGCACATCCCTTGTCCTAACCAGCGTAGGGTCGCGGGCTATCCCGCTGGTAGGGACTTTCACCCCGCCCCGACGGTCCTCAACCGAATGATTCGGAATACTTACTGCGGAGCCACCCTACCATACCCGTCTTGTGAGTGTCAAGGCGGGCATGGGCTGAGTTGGGCCTTGGGGAAGCAAGGCCGCGACTTCCTCCGTCATCCTTGTCAGGCTAATACCTCTCGCACGCCTGTGATGATTTCATCTTCTCCAGGAATCGTGGCGCGCTCCAAGATGTCGTTATAGGGCATTGGTACATCGCGGGCACCGATACGCAAGGGTGGGGCATCCAGGTAACCAAAGGCTTTCTCGATCACGGCGGCGCAGAGTTCGGCCCCGACACCGCCGCGTTTCACAGCCTCGTGGACGATCACTAGGCGGTTCGTCTTCTTGATCGAGTTAACGATGGTTTCCTCGTCGAGCGGATAGAGCGTCCGCGGATCGATGATCTCGACGCTGACCCCCTCGCTGTCCAGCTTCTCCGCCGCCCGCAGGGCACGATGCACCATCATCTGCGTGGCGACGACGGTGACATCGGTACCTTCGCGCTTGATGTCGGCCTTACCGATAGGCAGCGCATACGGCTCTTCGGGCACCGGCTCCTTCATGACCGGCTGATACAAGAGCTTATGTTCGAGGAAAATTACCGGATTATCATCTCGAATGGCGGCGATCAAAAGCCCCTTGGCGTCGTATGGCGTCGAAGGGGCGATGACCGTTAGGCCCGGAATATGGATGAACCAGGACTCCAGACTTTGGGAATGCTGCGCCGCCATGCGGATGCCGCCTCCTTGGGGGCCACGGATCACCAGCGGCACCGTCGGTTTGCCCCCTAGCATGTAGCGGAATTTGGCGATCTGATTGACGATCTGATCCATGGCACACGCCACGAAATCCCAGATCTGAATCTCCACGACCGGCCGCATGCCGGTCACCGCCGCCCCTAGCCCGCAGCCCACGAAGGTGGCTTCCGAAATCGGCGTATCACGGGCACGATCTGGGCCGAACTCCTCGTACAAGCCCTGCGTCACCCGGAAAATGCCACCGATCAGGCCGACATCTTCGCCCATGACGAAGACACGAGGGTCACGACGCATCTCCTGCTTCAGCGCCTCATTCAACGCTTCGGTGAAGGTTAATTCATGTCCGCGCTTCGGCGGTGGCGCTGAGACCGCCAGCCGTGGGGCGTACAAGGCCCGCTCCATGACCTCCACGGTGGGTTCGGGGCTGCGCTCGGCGAATTTAACCGCCTCTTCCAGCTCTTCCTCGATCTCCTGACGAACGTGGGCCAAGCGCTCGGGGGTGGTCAATTGCTGGTCCAACATCTCGCGTTCCAAGCGCGCGATGGCATCACGCTGGATCCATTCCTCCTCCTCTTCTCTGGACCGATACGGGGCCAGCTCCGCCCGCATGCTGTGACCCATCCAGCGGTAGGTCTTGCCCTCGATTAAGGATGGACCGTCGCCGCGTCGAGCGCGCGCCAGCGCCTCATGCACCGCCTCATAGACGGCGATCACGTCATTACCGTCCACGGTCACGCCGGGGATGCCATAGGCCACGGCCCGGTCGGCCACAGCGTCCACGGCAACCGTGCGTTTGTATGAGGTGGAGAGGGCGTATTGGTTGTTCTCGCAGACGAAGACGACGGGCAGCTTCCAGACCGCTGCCAGGTTCAACGACTCATGAAAAGTCCCCTGGCTTGAAGCGCCATCGCCGAAGAAGCAGACAGTGACCTGGTCGCTCTTGCGCAGCTTCGATGACAGCCCAGCCCCGTCGGCAATGGGAAGGCCCGCCCCAACCACGCCGTTACAGCCGAGGATATTGAGGTCCATGTCGGCGATGTGCATCGAGCCGCCGAGACCCTTGCAGTACCCGGTTTCTTTGCCGAACAACTCGGCCATCATCTCCCTGATACTAGCCCCCTTGGCGATGCAGTGGCCGTGGCCGCGATGCGTGCCGACGATGTAATCGTCGCGCCGCAGGTTGGCACAGGCCCCGGTGGCCATGGCTTCTTCGCCGACATAGCTATGGGCCGTGCCCTTGACGTGACCGGCCTTGAAGAGTTCGGTCACGCGCTCATCGAAGCGTCGAATGCGAATCATGGTGGTCAAGAGTCGTTCCAAGAGGTGTCTATCCAGGGGCATCGGCCCCTCCTTTCTGGAAGCTTTCACAGGCGATAAGCTATGACAAACTCCGCTATGCCCCCTCGCCGGCGAAGGCCAGGGCCAGAGAACAGTCGTCGGGCAAATGCTCGCGCTCGTCGCCAGGGCGCACCACCGATGCCGAGAACATGTGGCCAACAAGCTGTCGCAGGGTCGATGACGAAACGCTGGCGCACGCGGAAAGTCTTTCCTGCTGTGACCGCGCGATCATACCCGAAATTTCGCGAAAAGAAAAGGCTTGCTCGGCGCTTCTCACCTCTCTACTCTGACTCTGGTCATGGCAAAAGCGGCTTGCGCTTGACGACATCACGCCAAGGCGACTACAATACGCCCGTCTATGACTCTGCCCTGTTCTGCCTCTGCCTCTTGGCGTGAGGGGCTAGTCTCCGTGAAACTCCAGGAACGCCAATGTCCATTCTTGAGCAAATTCTGCACGATAAGGCCGACGAGGTGGCCGAGCGCCGCCGTCGCCGTCCACTGGATCGGCTGCAGAGGATGGTACGCGACTTCCCCTCGCCACGTGACTTTGTGGCGGCGCTGCAAGGGAATGGCGCTCGGAGCGAGACCCCCGCACGCATCATCGCCGAGGTGAAAAAGGCATCACCGTCGAAGGGTGTGATCCGCCCCGACTTCGACCCGGTCGCCATTGCACGGGCCTATGCGGCCAATGGCGCAGCGGCCCTGTCGGTCATCACGGATGCCAAATACTTTCAGGGACAGCTGAGCTTTCTTGAAGACATCAGCCAAGCGGTTGTGTTGCCGTTGCTGCGGAAGGATTTTATTATCGACGCGTACCAGGTGTACGAATCACGGGTCGCGCACGCCGATGCGCTCTTGCTGATTGTCGCCGCCATAGAGAGCGGCCGACTTGAGGATTTGATGGGGCTAGCGCATGAGCTCGGTATGACCGTGCTGCTCGAAGTGCATACGGGTGAGGAGTTGGAACGCAGTCTGCCGCTGCGCCCACGTCTGATCGGCATTAATAATCGTGATTTGCGGACCTTTCATACAGACGTCGGGACGACTTTGCGCCTGCTGCCCTTGATCCCGTCCGATGTCGTGGTCGTTAGCGAAAGCGGCATCAACACGGTGGCTGATATCACGCGCTTGCGGGAAAAGGGGGTCCACGCCTTCCTCATCGGAGAATCGCTGATGCGGACCCCCGATCCTGGGGTGAAATTACGCGAGTTACTGCATGGTCCACGTGAAGATCTGCGGCATCACGAGTCTTGAGGATGCCCAGCTGGCCGTCGATGCCGGGGCAGATGCCCTGGGGTTCGTGTTCTATCCACCGAGCCCGCGCTATGTCACGCCCGAACAGGCGGAGCAGATCATCCAGACCCTACCTCCCTTCGTGACGACGGTGGGATTGTTCGTTGATGCGGCGCTCGACACAGTAAACGCCACGGCGGCACGCTGTGGGCTCGACCGCATTCAGTTGCACGGGCGCGAGACGCCGGAATACTGTCGTCAGGTCACCCGACCGGTGATCAAAGCGGTTCGCATCAAGAATGCGGCGAGCCTGGCCCATGTGCCGGACTACAAGGTGTCCGCTTATCTCTTGGATACATACGTCGAGGGAGCATTGCCGGGCGGCACCGGAGCGTCGTTCTCCTGGGAGCTGGCGGCGCGGGCGAAGCCGTATGGGCCAGTGATCCTCGCCGGTGGGCTGACGCCAGAGAACATCGAGGTCGCCATTGTCCAAACTCGCCCTTACGGGGTGGATGTGAGCACCGGTGTCGAGCGCGCGCCGGGTATCAAGGACCATCAGAAGGTCCGCGACTTTATCGCCCGCGCCAAAGCGGCGGCGCTGGAGAAAGGAATCTCGTGACCCCCGACATGCCTCACACGCTGACGACCGCGCCCATGGGTGCATTACCCGACGCTCGGGGTTATTTCGGAGTCTTCGGCGGCAAATACGTGCCGGAAACGCTCATGTCCCCCTTGGAGGAGCTGGAGCAGGCCTATCGCGCGGCACACGACGACCCGGCCTTCCAGGCGGAGCTGCAGGGTTATTTAAAGGAGTACGTTGGCCGTCCGACGCCGCTCTACTTCGCACGTCGGCTTAGCGAGCATCTGGGCGGCCCGCGGATTTTCTTGAAGCGCGAGGACCTCAACCACACCGGCGCGCACAAAATCAACAACGCCCTCGGACAGGCCTTATTGACCCGCCGCATGGGGAAACGGCGCATCATCGCCGAGACCGGTGCGGGCCAGCATGGCGTGGCCGCCGCCACCGCGGCCGCGGCTTTCGGGTTGGAGTGCGAAGTCTATATGGGCGAGGAGGACGTCGAGCGCCAAGCGCTCAACGTCTTCCGTATGAAACTGCTCGGCGCCAAGGTGACGCCGGTGACCAGCGGCAGTCGTACCCTCAAGGATGCCATCAACGAGACCTTACGCGACTGGGTCACCACCGTTCGCAGCACCCATTACCTCATCGGCTCGGTGGTCGGCCCTCACCCCTACCCCATGATGGTGCGCGATTTCCAGGCCGTCATTGGCCGCGAGACGCGTGCACAGATCCTCGACCTCACAGGGCGATTGCCCGCATACTGCCTCGCCTGCGTCGGTGGCGGCAGCAATGCCATCGGCTTTTTCTATGCCTTTCTGCGAGACCCCGGGGTGCAGTTGATCGGCATCGAGGCCGCCGGCCTGGGCCTCGCCTCGGGCAAGCATGGCGCCTCGCTGAGCGCCGGAAGTCTGGGAGTGCTCCACGGCAGCATGGGCTATCTCCTACAAGATGACGATGGCCAGATCATCCCGGCGCATTCGATCTCCGCCGGTCTGGATTATCCCGGCGTGGGCCCCGAGCATAGCTACCTCAAGCACACTGGGCGTGTGACCTACGAGGCCGTGACCGATCAGGAAGCCCTGGAGGCATTTCAGCTCCTGGCGCGCTTGGAGGGGATCATTCCCGCGCTGGAATGCGCCCATGCCCTGGCCTATTTGGTGAAGCTGGCCCCTCGCCTGTCGAAGGACGTGACGGTGATTCTGTGCGTCTCCGGGCGCGGCGACAAAGACGTCGCCTACATCGAAACGCTGCTAGCATAGGAGAGGCGCATGGGCAGAATCAGCCAAAGCTTCGAGCGTTTACAGAAAACCCACGAGCGCGCCTTGATCCCCTATGTGACCGCCGGCGACCCTGACTTAGAGATGACCAAGACGCTGGTACGCGAGATGGTACGGTGCGGCGGAGACCTCATCGAAATCGGCGTGCCCTTTTCCGATCCCTTGGCCGACGGGCCGATCATCCAACGCGCCTCGCAACGGGCCTTGCAAGGGGGGACGACACTGCGCAAAATCCTCCAGACGGTGAGCGAGCTGCGCCGTGACGTCGACGCCCCCCTCGTCCTCATGACCTACTACAACCCGGTGTTTCGCTACGGTGAGGAAGCCTTCGTGGCCGATGCCCTGGACGCTGGCGTCGACGGCATCATCGTGCCCGACCTCCCTCCCGAAGAGGCGCAGACCCTCATGGACCTCACCGACGACACGCCTCTCGACCTGATTTTTCTCGCCGCTCCCACCAGCACATCAGCCCGTCTGGCGCTGATCTCGGAGGCTAGCCGGGGATTCATCTACTACGTATCACGCCTGGGTACGACCGGCGTGCGCGACCAGTTGGCGGACGATTTGCGGCTGATGTTGGAGAACCTCCGTGCCAGTACCGCAAAGCCGATCGCTGTCGGCTTCGGGGTCTCCACCCCGGAGCATGTGCGGCTGGTGGCCGAGTTGGCCGACGGCGTCGTGGTGGCCAGCGCCATCCTGAAGTTAATGGAAGATCTTGGGGATCGGGAGGACCGGCTGGAACATGTCGGAGGTTTTGTCGCCGCTCTGAAAGCCGCCACACGACTAACTCCCGCCGAGCTTCGCTTGCCTGCATCTTGACGGTTACCGGAGCATTGCGTATATTCCGGCCACTCTCGGGGCATATCTCTCAACGGTGTTGTGGAGCACACGATCATGAACATCAAAGGCCGGGCGTGGAAATTCGGCGCCAATGTCGATACCGATGTCATCATCCCGGTGCGGTACCTGATCTCGTTCGACCCAGTGGAACTAGGCAAACATTGTCTTGAAGGGATCGACCCGGAGTTTGCCCAAAGGGTGCGGCCGGGTGACATCATCGTTGCGGCGGAGAATTTCGGCTGCGGCTCTTCACGCGAGCATGCACCGGTCGCCATCAAAGGCGCCGGTGTGGGGTGCGTCATCGCCGCCACTTTTGCGCGCATTTTCTTCCGCAATGCGCTGAACATCGGTCTACCTATCGTCGAATCCGCCGAGGCGGCGCAGCGCATCGAGGCCGGGGATACGGTTGAGCTCGATGTGAACTCGGGCCGTATCATCAATCATACGAAGGGGGAGACCTATCAGGCGGAGCCGTTCCCCCCCTTCGTCCAGGAGTTGGTGGCCGTCGGTGGCCTGGTCCCTTATGTGGCGCAACGCCTGCGGGCGCGAGCGGCGCGGACTGCGGAGGGGGCATGAGTGTTCGAGTGGCAGTGTTGCCGGGAGACGGCATCGGGCCGGAGGTCGTCGCACAGGGAATGGAGATCCTGCGCAAGGCGGCGGCGATGGCGGAAGTGGGCCTTGAGCTGCACTGGGGCGCCGTGGGTGGTCGCGCCGTCGACGAATCGGGCAATCCATTGCCGGACCAGACTCTGCAGCTCTGCCGCGAGAGCGATGCCATCCTATTCGGTGCCGTCGGGGGCCCCAAGTGGGATGACATCGCGCCAGAGATCCGTCCCGAGCGCGGCTTGCTGCGCCTGCGTCAAGAATTGGGGCTGTTTGCCAATTTGCGACCGGCGAAGGTCTTCACCCCGCTGGTCGATGCCTCTCCCCTCAAACGCGAGCTGGTCGAAGGACTGGACATCGTCACCGTGCGCGAACTCACAGGCGACATCTACTACGGCGAACCCCGAGGCATTGCAGCCATTGAAGGCGGCGAGCGTAGCGTCAATACCATGATCTATACGACCGCGGAGATCGATCGCATCGTGCGCCTGGCCTTTGAGATCGCCAGGCAACGCGCCCGCCGCGTCACGTCCGTCGACAAGGCCAATGTGCTTGAAACCAGCCGGCTGTGGCGCAAGGTGGTCGAGCAGGTGGCTAAAGACTTTCCGGACATTGCCTACGAACACATGTACGTCGACAACGCCGCCATGCAACTGGTGCGCACCCCCAAGCAGTTCGACGTCCTCGTCACGGGGAATCTGTTTGGCGACATCCTGAGCGATGAAGCCGCCATGGTGACCGGTTCAATCGGCCTGGCGGCGTCCGCCAGCCTGGGGAATGGCATCGCGTTGTACGAGCCGGTGCATGGGAGCGCCCCCGACATCGCCGGTCAAGGGGTGGCGAACCCGCTGGCGACGATCCTGTCGGTGGCGATGTTGTTCAAGTACACGTGCAAGCTCGACGCCTTGGCCGGGCGGATCGAGGCCGCCGTCGAACAGGTGTTGGCGCGGGGGTATCGTACGCGGGATATTCAGTCGCCGGGGACGACACCGGTGGGCACGGCCGAGATGGGCACGTTAGTGCTGGAAGCGCTGGGATAGGAAGGAGCCGTCATGGGGCGCGGGTATCATGTGGCGATCGTGGGTGCGACGGGAGCGGTCGGGCTGGAGCTCCTGAGCATTCTTGAGGAGCGGAAATTTCCCGTGGCACAGCTCTCCCTCCTGGCTTCGAAGCGCTCCGCAGGGCGAAGGCTGGTCTTTGCGGGCCAAGACTATGCGGTGCGGGAGCTGACGGAAGGCTCGTTTGCGGGGGTCCATTTCGCCCTGTTTTCGGTCAGCTCGTCCATCAGTAAGGCGTTTGGTCCGATCGCCGCACACGCGGGTGCAGTCGTCATCGATGACAGCAGCGCCTTCCGCATGGACCCCGATGTCCCGCTGGTGGTGACCGAAGTGAACCCGCACGCGTTGCACCGCCACCGAGGTATCATCGCGCACCCCAATTGCTCGACCATCCCGTTGGTGATGGTCATCAACCCCTTGCACCACCGGGCCCGTGTGAAGCGTGTCGTGGCGGCGACGTATCAATCGGTTTCGGGTGCGGGGGCCCGGGCCGTGGCGGAACTCGATCAGCAGACGCGTGCCCTGATCGCGGGTGAATCGGCCGAAGCCAGCGTCTTTCCGCATCAAATCGCCTTCAACTGTCTGCCCCACATCGATGCCTTCGGCGAGCTGGGGTATACCGGCGAGGAGTGGAAGATGGTGCGCGAGACCCAGAAAATCCTTGAAGACGACTCGATCCGCATGAGTACTACCACGGTGCGCGTACCCGTGTTTCGCTGTCACTCCGAGGCGGTGAATATCGAGACCGAACGGAAGATCACCGCACAAGAGGTGCGCCAACTGCTGGCCACGGCGCCAGGAGTGTCTGTCATCGACGACCCGGAGAAGAGCCAATACCCGATGCCGCATACGGCGGCTGGACGCGACGAGGTCTTCGTCGGGCGTATTCGCGAGGACCCGTCGCATGATCGGGCCATCAATCTGTGGCTCGTGTCAGATAATCTGCGCAAGGGTGCAGCCCTCAACATGGTGCAGATCATGGAATTGGTCGGCACGGAGAGCGGGCGATGACCAAGGCGGCGATCGGTGTGATCGGCGGCAGCGGACTGTATGGGGTGAAGGAATTGCAGCCGATCGAGGAGGTTTTTGTTACCACCCCCTTTGGCGACCCATCCGACGCGGTGCTGATCGGCCGCTGGAGTGATGCCACCGTCGCCTTTCTCCCCCGACATGGGCGCGGCCACCGCATCATGCCGTCGCACATCAATGCCCGAGCCAACATCTTCGCCTTGAAGACGTTGGGTGTGGAGTGGCTGATCTCCGTCAGCGCCGTGGGCAGCATGCGGGAGGACATCGCGCCGGGCGAGGTAGTGATCCCCGACCAGTTTTTCGACCGCACCGTGGCGCGACCGTCGACGTTCTTCCAGGATGGCATCGTGGCGCACATTAGCTTTGCCGAGCCGGTGTGCGCCGAGCTGAGCCGCATTTTGCAAGACGCCGCCGTGCGTGCTGGCGCCCGCGTGCACCATGGCGGTACGTATTTATGCATCGAGGGGCCACAATTTTCCACCAAGGCGGAGTCGCGGGTCTACCGCCAGTGGGGCGTGGATGTGATCGGGATGACGAACATCCCGGAGGCCAAATTGGCGCGGGAAGCGGAGATGAGCTACGCCACGCTGGCCTTCGTCACCGACTACGACTGCTGGCACGAGACCGAGGCCGCCGTGAGCGTCGAGACCATCGTGTACATTCTGCAGCAGAACGCCGTCATGGCCCAGCACATCATCGGGGAAGCGCTGCCACACATCCCCGTTGAGCGCGGCAGTCCATACCGCGATGCGTTGCGGGGAGCGATCATCACTCACCCCAGGGCGATTCCGCCCCACGTGAAAGAAAGCCTGGCCCCGCTGATCGGCAAGTACATCCAGGCCAACGGACCTTCCTCGGGACACAACTCTGAGTCGAGGTGAGCATGTCGCAGCCTTCGAATCCGCTTCTGGCTCGTACTTCCGAATCGCTCTTCGAAGAGGCGCAGCACTATATCCCTGGAGGCGTCAACAGCCCTGTACGAGCCTTTCGTGCCGTCGGGGGCACGCCGCGGTTCATTGCGCGGGCGGCTGGGGCCAAGGTGTACGATGTTGATGGCCGGGAATACATCGATTACGTGGCGTCATGGGGGCCGATGATCCTCGGGCATGCCCATCCGCAGGTGGTGCAGGCGCTGCAACAAGCCGCCGAACGTGGCACCAGTTATGGCGCCCCGACCGAAGGCGAAGTTATCCTCGCCCGCATGATCTGTGG
>Ga0081538_10001983_pt1 | contig 20439 bp, 25 predicted proteins | sample TabmetS5T2R1_FD_71022 | JGI IMG/M metagenome (GOLD analysis project Ga0081538, IMG submission 71022) | Tabebuia heterophylla rhizosphere microbial communities from the University of Puerto Rico - S5T2R1 | ecosystem: Host-associated > Plants > Roots > Rhizosphere ...
GAGCCCATCCTCGACGTCTTCACCGACATCAATCCCTGTAGCGGCGAGGAGATGACGGTCACCTTCGTCGGCAGCGTGCTCGTGCACGAGCACGGGGAGCGCGTGATCGCCATCGCCCACCGGACGATCACGACCAGCGACGGCTTCGAGGGCCACGGGGTGGACTCGTTCGTCGATAACGGGCAGGTGCTCAGGGCCACGCTGACCGACATCCTCACCAACGAGGCGACCGGGCAGCGCTTCCGGGCACACTTCGAGTTCGTGCTCGACCTGGCGACGGACACCGTCAGGGTCGATCGCGGCGAACTGACCTGCCTGGGCCCGTAAGCCTGGGGGAACGAGGGCGCCTGCGCGGCCTGCTCGACAACTACGACGCGAAAGAGGCATCGGCTCGCGCTAGGCGCTAGCCAGACGTGTCGTCATCCCCTTCCTCAAACCATTCGCGAGGGCGGGAGCGTCTTGGTCTCCTTCAAACGAAAGAGTTGCTCCCGATGGCCCGGGCAGAAGCAGTACGTGAACTTCTCGACAAGCTCGCCGTCCCGGTTCAGGTGTGTTAGGACGACCGGGGTCGCATCGGTGCGCTCGCAGTCTTTGTGGTCGCAGTCGAAGTTCCACAACACAGCGTTCACGGACTGAGCACGGACGGCAGACGCCCTCATGCGCCCATTCTCCCTGCAATTCGCATGAGTGCGGATGAGAGGACTTGAACCTCCACGGGCTTTCGCCCACACGGACCTGAACCGTGCGCGTCTACCAATTCCGCCACATCCGCGCGGAAGAGCAAGTGTAGCCCGAGCTAGCGGCGCGGCCGGTCTTCGTGCTCGTCGAGGACCGGGAGGTCGGCGAGGTCGCGCTCGACACTCTTGACGAAGTCGTCCTCGGCCTCGTCGCCGCGGATCAGCGTCAGCTTCTCCTTCCGCCGCCGTCTCGAGCGCGCGGCCCACGCGTCCGCGCCGATGCGCTCGGACAGCCTCGGCCACTCCGCTGCCACGACGACGAGGACGGCGGCCACGAGGAGTCCAATCGCGATCCACCCCACACGCCCATTGTAGTGATGAAAGGCCTAAGGACTGGCCCGGCTCCGTCCGATATGGGAGCCATGCCCTGGGACGTGCCGCTTTCCTTCTCCCTCCTGATGTTCCTTGCCTGGGGAGTCGTCGCCCGCGCCGTGCTCGTCTACGCACAGGTGCTTCCCCCGACGTGCGGGCACTGCGGTCTGAAGCTCGAGCGCCGCTACCTCGGCGAGTCAGTCTGCCGCTGCGGCCGTTAGGAATCTCTCCAGGCGCTCGTTGAAAGGCGCGCCCGTGCGCTGAACCGAGTGCTCAGCGCCGGGGATCACCGCCCGCTCGGCACCCAGCCGCCGCTCGAGGACGTCGCACACGGCATCGAACGCGGCATTGTGGGCGCCGGAGACGACGAGCTTGGGGAACGGGGCCGCGGCCAAGGCGTCCAGAGGGATCCCGGCCTCCCACGGCCCGCGCTCGACCATGGAGAGCCGCGCGCCCCGCTCCAGCTCGGGCGTAAGTGGGTCGGGGAGGGTGATGCTGGAGCCGACCAGGCTCAGGAACCCGCGCAGGAACGCGGCCGGCTCGTCGGGCCCGTGATCCCAGAGCTCCGTCGCGCGCGCAACGAAAGCGTCCGCTGCCGGGTCTCCCCTCGCAATTCCGAAGGCGGGCGGCTCGATCACCGTCAGGGAGCGAACAGCCTCGGGGCGCCGCGCAGCCGCGAGCAAGCTGACGACGCCCCCGTAGGAGTGGCCGACCAGGTGGACCCCGCTCCCCAGGAGCTGAGCTACGAGCGGCGCATCGGCCTCGAAGTCGACCCGCTCGACCAGCGGCCCCGTGCCGAAGCCGGGGCGGTCGGGGATCAGGAGCGTCCACCGCTCGGCGAGGGGACGCTGCTCGCGCCAGGTCGCCTCACCCCCTCTGACACTCCCGTGGACGAGGACGACGGGAGGCCCGTCGCCCAGGCGCTCGACGTGGAGCTCAGGCAGCCGGCGCCGGGGGCGTGCCGGCGGGAGGCGTGGGCTCGCCCGGCCCGAGCTCGCCCACGGTCACGCGTCTGAACGCCTCGAAGCCGAGCGCGACCAGCGCCCCGAGGATGAGCACGCCCGGCCAGTTCTCGAGAGCGGGCACCGGAGCCCAGAAGACGAGGAGGAGGTAGACGACGGCCAGCGCGCCCCAGGCGAGACCTGGGCGGTCGCGCAGGGTCGGCCCGATGAACCCCCGGAAGCGTGTGGCGTAGCGCGACGGCCCGGCGAGCCAAGTCCCGGCCAGGATGACGAGGCCGTACACGATCCCCGCCCAGGCGATCTCGCTGAGGAGGCTCGTGCCGATGAGCCAGGTCGAGTCGATCGCCCCGCGCACCGACTCGCCGGAGGAGAGCGCGTCGACGATGTAGTTCCCGATCACCCGCCGGATGACGAGCAGCAGGATGCCGATCACGAGGAGGCCGATGCCGATGTTGCGGAGCATCGCGCGGCGGCCTCGGGCGAGCCAGATCGCGCCGGCGTAACAGGCGAGCGCGATCAGGATCACGAGCCAGCTCATCCACTTGATCAGCTTGACGCCGGTCTGGGCCGCCTCGAGCTGATCGGACTGGAGGATCTGGATCTGGCCCACGTCCTCCGGCAGGCGCGAATCGAGCGTCTCCCCGAATCCGAGCTCGTTCCCGATGTTGACGAGGAGCGTCCGCAGATTCAGTGTCACCGTTCCGCCGCCCGTCGTGATGTTCCCGCGTGTCTCGTCGTTGAGGACGGCGAGCAGCTCCTCGTGGGCGATGCGATTGGCGTTCTCCCACAGGTCCTGCACCCGCGGGCGCTGGAGGAAGCGGTCGACGCCGTCGACGGCGGGCTGGCGCAGCGCGCCGGCGAGCGGTCCGGCGAGGCCCTGGAGGTTGGTGGGCAGCCGTTCCTCCAGCACCTCCTGCGGATCGGCGTAGGTGTAGAGCTGGTCGACGATGTAGACGGAGAGCGCCTGGCGTACCTCGTCGTTCTCGAGGAGGTTCGCGCTCGTGTTCACCCAGGAGTCCGTGTCGAGCGCCTGGCGCTTGACCCAGACGGTGAGCGAGCCGACGAGCACGACCAGAGTGCCCACGGCGAAGAGAACCCAGACGAGAATGGAGCGAGTGCGCGGGCTCACGCGGGGCATCATGACCGACCGGCTGGACGACTGCATCATCCAGTAGGGACGAAGGGCGATCTACGAGATCAGAGCCCGAACGGTCCGAGCCAGCACCCGCGCGCCGAGCTCGCAGTGCTCCGGCGTCGAGAACTCCTCCGGCGTGTGGCTGAGGCCGCCGCGGCTGGGGACGAACAGCATCGCCGCCGGGACGTGGTGCGCGAGCACCATCGCGTCGTGCCCGGCGCCGCTCGGCAGCCGCAGCGTGCTCGCCCCTTCCTCGCGTGCCGCGGCCTCGAGCCGGTCCTGGAGATCGGGGTCGAGCAGGACCGGCTCTTTACGGTGCGTCTCCTGCACCTCCAGCCCCAACCATTCCTCCGCGGCGATCAGCTGGAGCGTCTCGCGCACGAACGGCTCGAGGCGGGCGAAGCCGTCGGGCGTCGGTGAGCGGACGTCGATCGTCAGCTCCGCGGCGCCCGGGACGACGTTGAAGCCGCCGGGCTCTGCAGTGATCACGCCCACGTTTGCAGTCATGTCGTCGCGCGAGCGCGCCTCGTCGCGGAGCGCGAGGACCGCGCGCGCCGCACCCGAGAGCGCGTCGCGACGCAACTCCATCGGAGTCGTCCCGGCGTGGTTCGCCTCGCCAAGGAAGCGCGCCCGAAGGCCGAGCATGCCCGTGATCGCCGTGACGACGCCGAGGTCGATGCCGTCCCGCTCCAGCACCGGCCCCTGCTCGATGTGGAGCTCGAGGTAGGCGCCGACGCCGTCGAGCCCGCGCGCCTCGGCGAGCCGCGCGAAGTCGAAGCCCGCCTCGGCCATCGCTTCGGGCACACCTCGACCGCGCCAGTCGTCCAGGTCGCAGTCCCCACAGAACGCCCGACTGCCGAGCATCCCGGTCTGGAAGCGGCCGCCTTCCTCGTCGTTGAAGGAGACGACCCAGAGCGGCCGCTTCGGCTCGAGTCCCTCGGCCTTTAGCCTGCGCACGACGTCGACAGCGGCGAGCACGCCCAGCGCGCCGTCGTAGCGTCCGCCGTTGGGGACGGTGTCGAGGTGGGAGCCCAGCAGCACCGCCTCGCCCGTGCCGGCGTGCCAGCGCCCGAGAACGTTGCCCGCCGGGTCGAGCTCGACCTCGAGGCCGAGGTCGGCGAGCCGCTCCATGAGCCATTCGTTCGCGCGGGCGAGCTCAGGCGTCCACGCAAAGCGGCTCACGCCCCCGCGCGGGTCGGCGCCGATCGCAGCGGCGGCCTCGAGATCAGTTGTCAGCGACTGCACGGCGCCTCCGATACCACCGATACGCCTCGATCACGCCCGCGACGCCGAGCGCCACGGCGAAGGCCAGGAGGAAGCCGCGCAGCGGGCTCTCCTCGAAGGTGCGGCCCCCCACATAGCCGAGCATGGCCGCGTAGGTCCCCCACACCAGGCCTGCCACCACGTCGAAAGCGATGAACCGGCGCCACGGCATCTCCAGCATGCCGCAGGAGAGCGTGACGACGATCCGGCCGCCGGGGATGAAACGACCGATGACGATCAGGTAACCGCCACGCTCCTCGACCTGGCGGTGGGCCCAGTCCACCTGTTTCCGCCGCTCCCCCCTGAAGAAGCGGTTGACGAAGCGGTGCCCAACCTTACGCCCGATCCAGTACGAGCCGTTGTCGCCCGCGACCGCTCCCCCGGCGGCAAAGAGGATCACAAGGATCAGATTGAGGTCCCCCGTCGACGCGAGCACCCCACCGAGGATCACCGAGGTTTCACTGGGCACGAGCGGGACGATCGCGTCAAGCGCCGAGATGGCGAAGAGGAACGCGTACGTCCACGGCGAGCCCGAGACGTACTCGGTCAGGGAGTCGAACACTGCCAGCGGAAGGCTAGTGGCTGTGCTCGGAGGGAAGCCCGAAGCGGCGGGCGGTGCCCTCCTCGGCGTCGAACTGGATCAGCACGGCTTCCTCGTCGCCCACGACCCAGGCGTCGTGACCCGGGTCGATGGTGACGACCTGCGGGGCGACGAACTCGAATGTGCAGCCGTCCTCGTACTCGCCCTGGATATGCCCGCGCGCGAGGAAGCCGATGTGGGCATGCTGGCAGTTGTCGCTCCGGACGATCGGCCGCATGTGCGTCGACCAGCGGAACCCCGGCGGGTAGATCGCCCGCTTGACGCGGCCGTTCCCGGCTTTGACGATCTCGACGATCGCCCCACCCACCTCACGGCGGTCGGCGCCTTCGATGGGCTCCACCAGCGGATCCACGGGCCTATCGTAGATCGTCCAGGAGGTACTGCGTCTCGGTCGCCACCGGCCGGTAGCCCAGGCTGCGGTTGAGCTGGAGCATCCCGGCGTTGTCCTGGTCGCAGCTCGTGCGGATCGCGTCGTAGCCGTGCTCCCGGGCCCACGCGATCGCTGCGAGCTTGACGAGGCGGGCGAGGCCCTTCCGGCGGTGGTCGCGCCGCGTCCCGGTCATCTCATTCGCCGCCAGCCTTGCCTCGGGCTGGACGTGGAGGAGCGTATGCGCGACCGGCTCGCCGCCGGCGAGGACGACGAAGCTTCCGTCCGGCGTGAGCTGAGGGTGGCCGAGCGTCTCCGGGATCCAGTCGTCGAGCCTCACGTCGTCCTCGGCGAAGGTGCCCGGGACGTCCGCCGTCGTGCCGGCGTCGAGCGCGTACAAGGCCTCCGGGATGTCGGCAAGAGCTGCGAGCGGCACGAGCTCGTAGCCCGCGGCCGCGCTCGCCGTCCGCAGGGGCTCGAAGCCGGTCACGTCCGCCGAGACGAGCTCGAGGAGCATGATCTCCTGCGCTCGCACGCCGCTGAAGCCGCGGGCGTGCAGGAAGCGAGCGCCCTCCTCCTCCAGCGTCCACGACTCGAGGATCCGCGCGCCCGCCTTCCGGACGTGCTCCCGTGCCGTGTCGAGTAGCGCGGAGCCGAGCCCTCTCCCCCGCCGTTGTGGGGACACGAACGCCCAGAACTCGGCCACGCCCTCCGCGCTGGTTGCCCACTGGAGCCGTGCCCGCGCCCAGCCGGCGATCCCACCGTCTTCCGCGACCCAGACACTAGCGCGGGCCCGCTTCGGTTGGCTCGCGACCCAGTGGCGGATTCCCGCTCCCGTCACGCCCTCGGGGATCGGGCCCTGCGCGAGCAGCTTGGCGACACCGTCGGCGTCGGCGTCTGCGAAGGGCCGGATCACGCCAACCGCTCCGCCGCGAATGGGCCGTAGTCGCCGGAAGCGAGCCGGCGCGCGATGCCCGGCGCCGTGATCATCCCGATCGAGGAGAGGCCGCCGATCACCTCGAGGCCGGGAACATCGCCCGCGGGCCCTACCACCGGCAGTCCGTCCGGGGTCATCGCGCGGCGGCCCGACCAGGAGGCCACGACCGGCACGCCGGCGAGGTGCGGCGCGACCCGGACGGCCCGCTCGGCCAGCCGGCGGACGGTCTCGGGTCCTTCCGGCTCCTCCAGGAGCGAGCGCCCGAGCGACGTTCCGATCAGGCAGTGCCCTGCGGGCCGGCCGCCCAGGAGAAGCGAGACGAGCCCGGGCTCCTCGGCGGCGCCGGCGGCGACCTCGCCCAGCGTCGGGTCCGCGAGCAGCGGCCCCATCTCCTCCTGCTCGGGCCAGAGCGCCTGCTCGATCGCGTAGCGCGGCGGCGGGTCGACCCGCCCCGTCTCGAGCAGCCAGCCGCGCGACGAGGACACCGGAAGATCGGCGCCGGCCGTTCGGAGGAGGAAGCGGACGCGCGGGCCCGCCGCGACCACGACGCGCCCACAACGCACGACTCCGGCGTCCGTGGCCACGCCTTCGACACCGGCCTGGCCGATCAGGATCCGCTTCGCCTCGCAGCCGAGCTCGAAGCGGGCGCCGGCGCGCCTCGCCGCCTCTGCAGCGGCCGCCGTGGCAGCCAGGGCATCGAGCGTCATCCCGCCCTCGACAAGGAAGCCGCCGGCGAGGTCGTTCGCGAGCCAGGGATCCATGGCGAGATCGACCTCCGAGCCGCCGACGGCCTCCGCGTACGCGCGCGCGTGGTCGAGCTCGGCTTCCTCGACGGCGAGCAGGAGCATCGGCCACGCCCGCAGCTCGAGCGGGATCGGGCCCTTCTCCTCGAGCGCGCCGTACCACGCGAGCGCCTCGTCGAGCAGCTCACCGATCCACGGCGCCGGCTGGCGGAATAGGAAGCCGCCGTTGCGGCCGGACGCCCCCGCGCCGATGCCGGCACGGTCGAGGACGAGGACGCTTTCGCCCGCCTCTGCGAAGGCGTGCGCCGCCGCGCAGCCAGCGATGCCGGCCCCGACGAGGACGGTGTCGGCCCGGACTAGGCCGTCGACTCGGAGCTCCCGGACCGCCGCCGGCGCCAAAAGACGAGGCCGCCGACAGTCGCTCCGGCCGCCGCCGTTGCCGCCGCGATGCCGCCGAAGATCTTCTTCCTCTTCGCGGCTTCGGCCTGCTGCTGGCGAAGCTTCCGCTTCGCGAACGGCTTGCCGATCGTGTAGACGCCGTAGCCGATGAGTGCCTTCCGCTTGCTGAGCATGGCCCTCCTTTCTTCCATCAGGCGCTGGCCGCCGCGCGCTTGCGGTTGGGGACGTGAATCGCCCGGCCGAGGGCGACGAGGCCAGCTTCCTTGATCGCCTCCGAGAGCGTCGGATGGGCTGTCATGCCGTCGGCCACCGTCTCGACGGTCGCCTCGGCGTCCAGCGCAACGACGCCGGCCTCGATCAGGTCGGTGACGTGGGGCCCGACCATGACGAGCCCGAGCAGTTCGCCGTAGCGAGACTCGTGGATCGACTTAACCCAGCCAATGGTCTCGTTCTGCATCATCGCCCGTCCGTTCACCGAGAAGGGGAATGTGCCGACGACGACCTCGTCGCCGTGCTGTTCGCGCGCCTCGCCTTCGGTGAGGCCGACGCCTGCGATTTCCGGGTCGGTGTAGATCGGACGCGGGACGCCGCGATTGTCGACGACCGCGTCGTGGCCCATGGCGTTCTCAGCCGCGACCTCACCCTCGCGGAACGCGGTGTGGGCGAGTTGCCAGTAGCCGGCGCAGTCACCGACCGCGTAGATGTGCGGGACCGTGGTGCGACGCCGCTCGTCGGCCGCAATTCCCTTGCGGGGGTCGAGCTCGACGCCGATCGCCTCGAGGCCGAGGTCCTGCGTGACCGGCCCGCGGCCTGTGGCGACGAGCATGATGTCGCACTCGACGGTCTGGTCCGCGAAGTGCACGCGCAGGCCGTCACCGGTGTCCTCGATCTTGTCGCACTGGGAATCGACGTGGACCGCAATCCCGCGCTTCTTGAACTGCTTGTGGAGCTCCTTCGCCGCATCCTCGTCCTCCTGCGGGATCAGCGTCGGGAGCATCTCCACGATCGTCACCTCGGTGCCGAAGCGGCTCAGGATCGACGCGAACTCGCAGCCGATGATGCCGCCGCCGAGAACCACGATGCGCCGCGGCACCTCGGTCTGTGCGAGGAGGCCGGTCGAGTCGATGCAGCGCGACGAGTCGATGCCGTCGATCGGCGGTCTGAGCGAGTAGGAGCCGGTCGCGATGATCGCAGACTTGAAGGTAACGTCCTCCCCGCCTTCGACCGTGATCGTGTTCGCGTCCTTGAAGCGGCCGCTGCCCCGCACCCACTCGACCCCGTTCGCTTTGAAGAGGCTGGCGACGCCGCCGGTCAGCTGCTCGACGATCCGGTCCTTCCAGGCGTTGGCGGCGCCAAAGTCGAGCTCCGGGTGACTGACCTTGACGCCGATCTGGGCGAAGGTCTCCTCGGCCTCCTTCAGCGCGAAGGCAGTCTGCACCCACGCCTTCGTGGGGATGCAGCCGACCCGGAGGCATGTCCCGCCGAGCCGGTCCTCCTTCTCGATGCAGACGCTCTTCGCCCCGAGCTGAGCGGCCCGGATCGCGGCCGTGTAGCCGCCCGGCCCGCCGCCGAGGACGGCGACGTCACATTCCATGGTTTGGCCCTTTCCGTTCGGTTCGCGTTCCAACCACGATCCTATCCGCGCCCCTGCTGAAGAGGACGGATGGCGACCGAGACGGTAGAAAGAAAACGGGAGGGCGGCCCCTGTGCCGCCCTCCGCGTGACCCGGGGTTGAATCCGGTTCGCACGAGGTAACGGCCGGGGAAGCGGTCCGGGCGATCCCTCGAACGGGGGAGGGCACCCGCCGCGAGTGCCAAGTAACAGACTGTTACTTGGTGCGGTCCGACCTCAGGGCCGGCGTTCGGGAGGCAGCACACCCGCGAAGTGTTCGCCGAGTGCCGTCGGCGGGCGGGTTCGGAACGCTATGTCGAGCAGGACATCGCCGGTCGATGGGTATCGTCCTCTCTTCCGAGCTCGGTGGACGAGCGCTCGCACCTGCTCGTAGCTGGGCCGTGGAAGCCTGAGAGCCTCGGCCACGGTGCCGACACGAGGTTCGTCTCGGCGATCCGGACCGTCTCGTCATCAAGGCGTTCGATCGCGGCCACCAGCCGAGAGTCGATCCGCGGCGCAGACGAAGCCATGAAACGGACAATGGCGCACGGCCACACCTACATTCGTGCCGGGTTCGCAACGGTTTTCCCCAGGTAACAGTCTGTTACTTGGAAGATCCTCGGGGCGCCGGGGGCGGCTTGGGTCGGCGGACTACAGCTCTTCTGAGAGCTGGAGCCGGTTTCCGTCCAGGTCGAAGACGTCGAGGAGGCGGATCGTGCCCGGAATCTCGAGGACCGTGCCGACCTTCACCCCTTCGCCCCGCAAGCGCTCGGCCTCCGCCTTCACGTCCGGGACGTCGAGGGTCAGGATCGCCTCTTCCTCCACCGGATCGCCCTCGGCGAGCGCCACCTCGGCGTTGCCGCGAGTGAGCCGCGCCCACCGGTCCTCGTCGTCCAAGTACGCGACGTCGAACCCGAGCTTCGCGCAGTAGAACGTCCGCGCCGCCTCGAGGTCTCGGACGCGGTACCAGATGCTCATCGGCCCGAACTAGAGCGCCAGGCCCGGCTCTTCGAGGAACTGCTTGACCGTTCGCAGGAACTCCGAGGCCGTCGCCCCGTCGACGCTGCGGTGGTCGCAGGTCAACGTCATCTCCAGGACCGGGCGCGCGACGAGCTCGCCGTCGCGGACGACCGCCCGCTCCTCGATCACGCCGACGGCGAGGATTGCCGCCTGCGGTGGGTTGAGGACGGCTACGAAGCGCTCGACGCCGTACATCCCCAGGTTGGAGATCGTGAACGTGCCGCCCTCGAGGTCGTCCTGGCGGAGGTTGCCTCCGCGCGTCCGCTCGACGAGGTCGGCGCGCTCGTTGGCGAGCTGCGGAATCGTCTTCGTCTCGCAACTCCGCTGCACGGGCACCACAAGGCCGTTGGGGACGGCGACCGCAATGCCGATGTTCGCAGTCGGAATCAGCTGGATCTCGTCCCCGGCGAAAAGCGCGTTCACGGCCCGGTGGCGCATGAGCGCCACGGCGCAGATCTTGGTGAGGATGTCGGAGTACGTCGGCTTCGCGTCGCCCTCGCCCATGCGCGCGACGAGCGCCTCCCGCAGGCGGATCGCCGCGGTCATGTCGGCCGTCATGGTGATCTGGAAGGCGGGCGCCTCCCAGGCCTCCATCATCCGGCGCGCGATCGCCTTGCGCATGCCCGTCAGCGGGATCGTCTCGACCTCGCCCGAAGGCGGAGCCGCGGCGGCGACGGGCGCCGCGGCCTTCTCCGCGCGCTCGACGTCCTCCGCGACGATCCGGCCCTCCGGGCCGGTGCCGGTGAGCCCCGAGAGGTCGATGCCGCGCTCGCGGGCGATCCGCCGCGCGAGCGGCGAGGCCTTCACCCGGCCGCCGTTCTCGCTCGGTGCGGCGGGTTGCGGTTCGGGCTCGGCCTCCGGCTCCGCCTTCGCCTCTTGCTCCGGCTCGCGCGCGGCCGGCGCCTCCGCTTCCTGCTCGGGCTCCGCAGCCTTCGGCTCCGGCTCGGCCGCGGGCTCGGCGACCTCTTCGCCGGGCTCGCCGATGACGGCGATCGGCTTGCCGACCTCGATCTCCTCGCCTTCCTGGGCCAGGATCTTGAGGAGCGTGCCGGAGGCGTCCGCCTCGACCTCCTGCGTGGCCTTCTCGGTGTCCAGCTCGTAGAGGACCTCGCCCTTCTCGACGGTGTCGCCCTCGGCCTTGAGCCAGCGCACGATCGTCCCGGACTCCATGCCCTGGCCGAGCCGCGGAAGCGTGACCTGGCTGGACATGTCCTGGTTATTCCTTGCCGACCGTCCGCCGAACCGCCGCTAGCACGTCCTCCGCGTCGGGGATGACGTACTGCTCCATGACCGGCGCAAACGGAACCGGCGTGAATGCTGCGCCGACGCGCTCGATCGGCGCGTCGAGGTAGTCGAAGGCGCCGTGCTGGACGACGGCCGCGATCTCGGCGCCGAAGCCCATGCGGACGATCGCCTCATGGGCGACGACACAGCGGGTCGTCTTCCGCACCGAGCCGACGATCGCCTCCTCGTCGAGCGGCAGGAGCGTCCGCGGATCGACGACCTCGACCGAGATCCCGTCGGACTCGGCCTCGTCGGCGGCCTTCAGCGCCTCGTGGACGAGGCGGCCGGTGGCGACGACGGTGACGTCTTCGCCTTCGCGGTGTACGCGGGCCGTACCGATCTCGATCCCGTCGATCTCGTCCGACACCTCGCCCTTCAGGTTGTAGAGCGTCCGGTGCTCGAAGAAGACGACGGGGTTGTCGTCGTAGATCGAGCTCCAGAGGAGCCCGCGAGCGTCCGCCGGCGTCGAGGCGAAGATCACCTTGATGCCGGGGACGTGCACGAACCACGCCTCCAGCTGCTGGGCGTGCTGAGCGCCGGGCGACCAGCCGGCGCCGCCCTGCGTGCGCAGCGTCAGTGGAACCTTGATCTGGCCGCCGGACATGTAGCGGTGCTTGGCGGCCTGCTGGACGAGCTGCTCCATCGCCAGAGTCATGAAATCCTGGTACATCACCTCGACGATGGGGCGCATCCCCGCCACTGCGGCCCCGATGCCTGCCCCGACGATCGCCATCTCCGAGATCGGCGTATTGCGCACGCGGTCGGGCCCGAACTCATCGAGCATCCCCTGCGTCACGCCCATGGAGCCGCCCATCTCGGCGATGTCCTCGCCCATGACGAAGACGTCATCGTCGCGCCGCATCGCCTCGCTCATCGCGTCGCGAACCGCCTCGCGGTAGGTGAGCTCAGGCATAGACGTTCTTGAAGGCGTCTTCCGGCTTCGGGTCGGTGCCCTTCTTCGCGAACTCGACGGAGTCCTCGGCGATGCGCGTTGCCTCGCGGTCCATCTCGTCGAACTCTTCGTCGGAGAGCTCTATGCGCGCGCGCAGGAGCTCGATCGGATCGCGCGTCTTCCGCAGCTCGAGGATTTCGTCCTTCGGGCGGTACACCTGCGGGTCGCCGACGTAGTGGCCTGAGAGCCTGACGCAATCGGCGACCACGAAGACCGGCCCGCGGCCGTCGCGGGCGTGCTTGAGCGCCTTCTTCGCGGTCTCGTAGACCGCCTCGACATCCTGACCGTCGACGTGCATTGAGGCCATCCCGTAAGCCTCGGCCCGCTTCGTCATGTCTTCGATCGGAAGATGCTGCGAGGCCGGCGTCGACTCCGCATAGCGATTGTGCTCGCAGACGAACACCGCGGGAACCTGCCAGAGCTGAGCGAGGTTGAGCGACTCGTGGAAGGTGCCGATGTTCGTCGCCCCGTCCCCGAAGAACGCAACGGCCACGCGCGGCTCGGAGCGCATCTTGAACGCCAGCGCCGACCCGACGATGCCGGGTAGCCCGCCACCGACTACGGCGTTCGCGCCCAGGTTCCCGCGCTCGACGTCGTAGAGGTGCATGGAGCCGCCGTAGCCGTGGCTGCAGCCTTCGACCTTGCCGTAGAGCTCGGCCATGACCTCGTTCGGATGGGTGCCGTTCGCGATGGTGTGCCCGTGGGCCCGGTGGGTCGAGGCGATCACGTCGCCCTCCTCGAGCGCGCGACAGACGCCGACGGCGACCGCCTCTTGGCCGATCGCGACGTGGAGGAAGCCGGGGAGCTCACCGGCGCGGAAGCGCTCCTCCACCTTCTCCTCGAAACGGCGGATGAGCAGCATCTCCCGAAGGAACTCCTTCAGGCGTTCAGTCGGCACTGCCTGACCCTTTTCCTCAAGTGTTGCCACGGCGCCGACAAGCTAGCAAAGCAAGGTCAATACAATGGCGGGCCGATGGCACTGGCCGAGCGTGTCGACGAGATCCTCCGCGGCCTCCCGCGCGACTGGGAGCGCGCGCGCCTCGACCTCATGCTCGAGGAGCCGGAGGACGCCGACCGGGCCGCCCTCATCCTCGCGCCGGCGACGCCCGGACGATCGGGCGACCGCTTCACGATCCACGTCCACGACGGCACGAAGGGCCTCGCCCCCACGCCTGAGGTCGTGCGCCGCGTGCTGGCACGGCTCGACGAGGCCGGAATCAAGGGCCGCCTGCGGCTCGCCGAGCATGAGCGCCCTGCGCCGCAGCCGGCGGCCGCCACTCCCAGCGCCCGGGAGCGCCCGACGCTCGTCGCCTCGTGGGATGCGTTGACCAGCCGCTTGCCGCCGGACTGGAGCGACCTCTACGGCGAGATCGAGCTCGATTCCACCGATTACCTGGAGCGTGGAGCGCTCTTGCTCGCGCCCATCAACCCCTCGCGTGTGCCCGGGCCTCCGAGCTTCCGCTTCCGCGCCGCCAACCGGCAGGGCTACGGCGCCGCCCCCGCGATGGCACGGCGCGCCTTCGCGCGCCTCGACAACGAAGGCCTGACCGGCCGCCTCCGCATCCTGCGCGTCCTCTCCGACACGAACGCTCCGTTCTCGCAGGGGCCGGTCTGGCGCGAGGATGGGCGGGCCGTGTGACCACGCCCGAGCCGCCGGTCTCCTGGCTCGCGATCGAGCGCGACGCCGCGGTCGTCACGCCTGACGGCTCGGAGGTCGCGCGCGTGCTCGAGGTCGCCGGCGACCGCGACGCGGACATCTTCAGCGGCCTCGTCGTCAAGGCCGGCGCACTCGACACCAAGCGCTCCCTGCCGGCCGAGCATGTCACGGCCATCTGGCCCCAACGCGTGCAGACCGACTTGACCGCGGAGCAGGTCGAGGCGCTCCCGCCCTTCGAGGAGCCCGTCGTGGAGCGACTGGAGCCGAAGGACGGCTTCTTCAGCCGCCTGCGCCGGCTCTTCCGCTAGCCCGCCGCACCATCCGGAGCTGGAGCGGGAGGAGCGGGAACACGGCGGCCTCGCGCGCGTAGTTCCGCGGAGACCCGGGCGTGCGCGCCCCGACGACGGTCACGTCGACGTCGGGGAGCAACGAGCGGAAGAGGACGCGGGCACGCGCCCGGTGCCAGGAGGACGTGACGACCACCACCTCCCGCACGCCCAGCTCGCGCGCGTGCGCGGCCGCGTTGGCGGCGTTCTCGGCCGTGATGCGGGCGTCCGGGTCGCTGATGAGCGCCTCGGTCGGTCCGGCCCACGCCCGGCGCATCAGCTCCGCCTCGGCCGGGCCTCCCCGCCTCCGGGACCAGCCGGAAAGGAGGACGACGTCGCCTTCGCCGGCCAAACTCGCCGCATGCTCGAGTCGGGCGGCGCAGATCGGGTGCAGCTCGCCGCTTCGCCCGGCCGAGTAGCCGAGGACGACGATCAGCCTACGTGCGGAGCTCTGCACCGAACCGATCGGCGAGCGCGGCGACGATCCGGTCCCGGATCGCGCGGGCGTCCTCGTCGGAGAGCGTCCGCTCCGGCGATTGGAAGGAGACGTGGAGCGCAACCGACTTCTTCCCCGCCGGGATCGGCACGCCGCGGTAGACGTCGAAGATCGCCGCGTCGCGCAGCTCGGGGCCCGCGGCCTCGCGGGAGGCGGCGACCAAGTCGCCCGCGAACACGCTCTCCCCGACGACGAACGCGAGATCCTGGTGCACCGCGGGGAAGGTGACGACGTCCTCGTACTCGACGCGTTCGGGCACCTGCTCGAAGAGCCTGTCGAGGTCGAGCTCGAAGACGCCCCACGAGCCTTCGAGGAGCGCCGGGTGAAGCTCGCCCAACCAGCCCGCCTCGAGCTTCGCGGCCTTGCCCGGGTGGAGGAGGGGCAGGCGCGCGCGCTCCAGGCGCAGATCGATGCCGAGCGCGTCGAGCAGCGTCTCCACCGCTCCCTTGGCGCGCAGGTAGCCACCCTCCGTGATCGCCCCGAGGCGCCAGCGCTCCTCCGGGAGCTCCTCGCCGGTGGGGAGGTAGACGCGGGCGATCTCGAAGAGCGCGATCCCCTCGTTCCCCACCGCGACGTTGTGCGCGGCTACTTCGACGAGGCCGCGGAGCAGCGTCGTGCGCAGCACTGCGTGCTCGGAGGTGAGCGGGTCTGGCAGGCGCAGGGCGTCGGGATTCTCGTCGGCGGCGACGAGGCTCAGCGTGTACGCCTCGAAGAAGCCGGCGCCGACGAGGACGTCCTCGACGAGCCGCCGGAGGCGCTGGTTCTTCGAAAGCCTGCCGAACATCGCGCTCCGGAGCGGCAGCGTGAACGGAATCTTCTCGAGGCCGTGCACGCGCGCGACCTCCTCGACCAGGTCGATCTCGCGGCTGACGTCGCGCGTGCGCCAGGTGGGCACGTTGACGTCCCAGCCGGGGACGACGTCGAAGCCGAGGCGCTCGAGGATGTCCTTCTGCTCCTGCTCCTCGATCTCGATCCCGACGATCCGGTTCGCACGACCGGTCCGGTAGTGGACGACCGGCGGCTCGGGAAGCTCGGTCCTGACGTCCGTATCGCCTGTCCAACGGGCGCCGGCAAGCTCGACGAGGAGCTCGGTGGCCAGGCGCGCCGCGGCCGGCGCCAGGTAGGGGTCGACGCCCTTCTCCCACCGGTTCGAGCCTTCGGTGCGCAGCGAGTGGCGTTCAGAGCTCCAGAGAATCGTGCCGGGCTCGAAGTTGGCCGCCTCGAGAAGAACGGAGGTCGTCGCGTCCGTGACCTCGGTTTCCAGGCCCCCCATGATCCCGGCGAACGCAATCGCGCCCTCGGCGTCGGCGATAACGAGATCGGCCGGGTCGAGCTGGCGCAGGGTTCCGTCCAGGCTCGTGAACTCCTCGCCCGGACGGGCGCGGCGCACCACGATCCTGCCTCCGCGCAGCGTGTCGAAGTCGAAGGCATGCAGCGGGTTCCCCAGCGCGAGCATGACGTAGTTCGTCACGTCGACGACGTTGGAGATGGGGCGCATCCCGGCCGCGGTGAGGCGCGCCTTCATCCAGGGCGGCGACGGGCCGACCTTGACGTCGCGGAAGAGCCGGCCGATGTAGCGCGGGCAGCCCTCGGAATCCTCAACGGCCACGTCGGGGTGCTCGTCTCCGGCGAGGGGTGGGTCCTCACCTGGCATCGGGCGGAGCTCGGCGACGAAGAGCGCGGCCACCTCGCGCGCGATCCCGTAGACGGAGAGACAGTCCGGGCGGTTTCGGGTCAGCTCGATCTCGAGCACCTCCTCCCCGAGCTGGAGCACGTCACGGAGCGGCGTCCCGGGCTCGTGGGGCTCGCCGAGGACGAGGATGCCGGCGTGCTCGTCGCTGATCTTCAGCTCGGCCTCGGAGAGGATCATCCCGTCGGAGACCGTGCCGCGCAGCTTGGCGCGCTCCAGCGTGCTGCCGTCGGGGAGCACGGCTCCCGGCAGGGCGACGGCCACGGTCGCGCCGGCGCCGAAGTTCCAGGCCCCGCAGACGATCTGGCGCGGCTCGTCCTCCCCCACGTCCACGCGGCAGAGCTGCAACCGGTCGGCGTTGGGATGCTTGCCGGCCTCCACCACGCGGCCGACCAGGTAGCGGCCGTGGTTGCCGTCCACGTCCGCGACCCCGCGGTAGGAGATGCGCTCGACCTCGCCGGTGGCGATGGCTAGACGGTCGGCGATCTCGGCCGTGCTCGCGTCGACGTCGACGGACTCGCGAAGCCAGGGGACGGGAACCTTCATCAGAACTGGCTCAGCACGCGGATGTCGTTCTCCCAGAGCAGGCCGAGCGCCGGCAGGCCGTGCCGGAGCATGGCCACCCGCTCGAGGCCCATGCCGAAGGCGAAGCCCGTCCACTCCTCGGGATCGAGGCCGACGAACTCGAAGAGGGCCGGGTCGACCATCCCCGAGCCGGCGATCTCGATCCAGCCCGAGTAGCGGCAGACCGGGCATCCCTCGCCGTCGCAGAGGAAGCAGCTGACGTCGGGCTCGAGCGAGGGCTCCGTGAACGGGAAGTCGTGCGTGCGGAAGCGCAGCACGCGCTCCTCGCCGAAGAGCGCCCGCATCATGTGCAGGAGCGTCCCCTTCAAATCGGCCATCGTGATCCCGCGGTCGATGGCGAGGCCCTCGACCTGGTGGAAGATCGGTGTGTGCGTCGCGTCCGGCGTGTCCCGCCGGTACACACGGCCGAGCGAGACCATGTAGATCGGCGGGGGTTGGGACTCCATGACCCGGATCTGCGAAGGCGACGTCTCGGTGCGGAAGAGGACGTGGTCGTCCAGGAACACCGACTGGAGTGGCGAGCGCGCCGGGTGGTCGAGCGGGAAGTTGAGGGCGTCGAAGTTGTAGTGCGTCGTCTCGACCTCGCGCCCGTCGACCACTTGGTACCCGAGCCCGAGGACGATGTCCTCCACCTCCCGCCGGATCTGGGTGATCAGGTGCAGACGGCCGCGCGGCCGCGTGTCACCCGGGAGCGTGATGTCGAGGGTCTCCTCGGTGAGCTTCCGGTCGAGCTCGGCGCGTTCGAGCTCGGCCCGCCGCTCCGCCACCGCGACCTCGAGACCTTCTCGCAGGGTATTGAGGACGCGGCCGGTCTCGGCGTCCCGGACCTCGCGCAGCGCTTGCTTCAACTCGCTCTTCCGGCCCAGGTAGCGGACTCGCGCCTCGTCGAGCTCGGCGAGGGTCGAAGCGCCCGCAATCGCGCTTCGTGCCTCGGTTTCCAGGGCCCTCGCGTCCATCGGCGGAGCGTATCATCGGGTCCGTGACCGTCTCTCGCCTTCGGCTCGCTCCCGTGGGGGAAACCATGTTTCCCCCACGTCCCCCCTTCTTTGAGACTGTGAGGGAACCTCCCGGTTCCCTCACACAGCCTCCCCACGTTCACAGGCTAAGGGTTGGCCTGTGAGCTCCTACGACGCAATCGCCGAGCTCTACGACCCGTGGAGTCGCAGCGTCACCGAGGACATCGGGTTCTACGTCACGGAGGCGCGCAAGGCGCGGAGCACTGTGGTCGAGCTGGGGGTCGGGACGGGCCGGATTGCCGTCCCGGTCGCGATCGCCGGCGTGCCGGTGATCGGAGTGGACTCGTCGGCCGGCATGCTGGAGGTGTGCAGACGCCGCGCGGAGGCGGCCGGCGTCGACCACCTGCTCGATCTTCGCCTGGGGGACCTCCTCGACCCGCCCGTCTCGGAGCAGGTACGCCTCGTCACGTCGCCCTTCCGGGCGCTGCTCCACCTCGCGACGCCTGCCGAGCGGCGGCGGGCGCTCGCCTCCACCTGCGAGCTGCTGGCGCCCGGGGGCCGCTTCGTCTTCGACGTGTTCGCTCCGAGCGCCGAGGACGTCGAGGACACCCACGACAAATGGCTCGAGCGCGAGCCCGGCATCTGGGAGCGCGCCCACTGGGACCTGCAGCGCAGGGTGCTGACCCTTCACGTCCGCGGAGACGAGATCGAGACGTCGATGGAGCTCGCCTGGCTCCCGGCGGAAGAGTGGCGAGCGCTGCTCGAGGACGCCGGCTTCGAGATCGTCGCCTGCTACGGCTGGTTCGACCTGCGCCCCTACGCCGGCGGCGAAGACTCCATCTGGCTCGCCCGGCGTCCCGGGTAGGCGGGAGCGGTCAGCGGCCCCAGCCGGGCGGGGGCTCGTGACGGCCGTCTTCGACGTGCCAGTACTCGCGGAGCTCCTCGCAGCGGCCGTCGGCGGCAAAGCGCAGGAGCAGGCTGCCGGGAAGGGTGATCCAGGCCCCCTCGTCCCGCATGATCGCCCACCACTCGACGACCGCCTTGCGCCCCTCGACGACGGGCTCGCCGAAGCGCAGGTCGAGTTCCTCCTGGGTCGAGGTGGCGCGCTCCCAGTAATCGCGGATGGCATCGGAGCCAACGTGTGGCTGGCGGAACGGGCTCGAACGGTAGGCGGCATCCTCGGTGAAGAGCGCCGCGGCGGCTTCCGGGTCGCGTCCGACCCAGGCCTGCGCGTAGGCCTCGATCCAGCCCGCTACGTCCATGCTCCTTTGCGCCTCCTCCAGTCGTAGAGCGCGATCGCGCCCGCCGTTGCGACGTTGAGCGACTCCGCACGGCCCGCCTGGGGGATGGTCGCCACAGCGTCTGCGGCGCCGAGCACCTCGGCGGGCAGGCCCTCCCGCTCGGCGCCGAGTACGAAGATAACCCGTTCCGGAAGCTCGAGGTCGGGAAGCGGCACGCCGTCGCGGGGCGCGAGGGCGACGCGATGCGCCCCTTCACCCGCCTCGAACGCGCCGAGCGGTGCCCGGAAGACCGCGCCGGCTGAGGCCCGGAGCGCCTTCGGGCCCGTCGGGTCCGCGCAGCCCGAGGAGAGGAGGACGAACGCCGGGCCGAGCGCGTCCGCGGCCCGGACCAGCGTCCCGACGTTCCCGGGGTCGGAGACGCGCCAGAGCGCGAGGCCGACCGCCAAATCGAGGCGACCTGGGAGATCGGCACGTCTGAAGACGGCGATCGCCCGGGCCGGATGCGGCAGCCTCGAGAGCGATGCCATCAGCTCGGGCGCGACCGCTTCCGCGTGCGGCAAGCGCTCCTGGAGCGCGGGGCGCTCGGCGTCGACGAGCGCTTCCACCGGCTCGAGGCCGGCGTCGAGCCCTGCGGCCACGAGGTCTTCGCCCTCGCAGGCGAAGAGCCCGAGCTTGTCCCGCTGACGCCGCGACTCGAGCTTGCGTACGAGCTTGAGGCGCGGGTTCGCGGCCGATGTGATCAGTGGGTCAGGCCTCGAGCGCGGCTTTCGCCTTCTCGGCGATCTTCGAGAATGCCGCGGGGTCGTTCACCGCGATGTCGGCGAGGACCTTGCGGTCGAGCTCGATGTCGGCCTTGCGACAGCCGGCGACGAACTGGTTGTAGGAGAGGCCCTCCTGGCGCGCGGCCGCGTTGATGCGCACGATCCAAAGCCGCCGGAACACCCGCTTGCGCTTCTTCCGGTCGCGGTAGGCGTGGTTGTCGGCCTTCTGGACGGCTTCCTTCGCCTTCCGGTACGAGATCGAGCTCTGGCCGACGTAGCCCTTCGCACGGTCGAGGACCTTGCGGCGCTTCTTGCGCGCGTGAACGGATCGCTTGACGCGGGGCATCGCTTCCTCCTCCTGCCTCTACCGCCCGAGCAGGCGCTTGACCTCGCGGACGTCGCTC
>Ga0081538_10001984_pt1 | contig 20436 bp, 17 predicted proteins | sample TabmetS5T2R1_FD_71022 | JGI IMG/M metagenome (GOLD analysis project Ga0081538, IMG submission 71022) | Tabebuia heterophylla rhizosphere microbial communities from the University of Puerto Rico - S5T2R1 | ecosystem: Host-associated > Plants > Roots > Rhizosphere ...
GTCGAGCGTCCGCGTGACCTCGTCGGTGTCGGAGAGTGGGGCGGAGAACACGATCTCGGGCCCGGTCTGGATGATCGTGTCGACACTGGCGCCGGCGTCGGCGAGGGCCCGGAAGAGCTCGGAGGCCTTGGCGCCCTCGACGCGGTAGACGGCCTCCTCGAGCGTGTGCGTGACGCCGGAGATGATCGCTTTCTCGAGCATCCGTTCGTCCTCCTCGCGGATCCAGGTTCCGTCCGCGTCGGAGAAGCTCGAGCGGACGTGGAGCTTGACGCCGTGGCTGCGCGCGAACTCGACCGAGCGTAGCTGCAGCACCTTCGCACCGCCCGCGGACAGCTCGAGCATCTCCTCGTAGCTGACGGCGTGCAGCTTCCGCGCGCCCGGCACGATCCGTGGGTCGGCGGTGAAGACGCCCTCGACGTCGGTGTACATCTCGCAGGCCTCGGCGCCGAGGGCGGCGGCGAGCGCGACCGCGGTCAGGTTTGACCCGCCGCGGCCGAGCGTCGTGACGTCGTAGTCGGTCGAGACGCCCTGGAAGCCGGCGACGAGCACGATGCGGTCGGCGTCGAGCGCCTCGTGGATCCGCCGAGCCCGGACGTCCACGATCTTCGCCTTGCCGTGCACCGTGTCGGTGACGATCCCGGCCTGCGAGCCGGTCAGCGAGATCGCCTGGTGCCCGAGGTCGTGGATCGCCATCGCGGCGAGCGCGCACGACACCCGCTCGCCGACGGAGATCAGCATGTCGAGCTCGCGCGGATCGGGCCCGTCCGAGATCTCGTAGGCGAGGCGGATCAGCTCGTCCGTCGTGTCGCCCATCGCCGAGAGGACGGCGACGACGCGATTTCCGGCCTCGCGCGCCGCGACGAGTCTCCGCGCCACGGCCTTGAGCCGCTCGACGTCGGCGACCGACGTGCCGCCGAACTTCATCACCACCGTGCCGGCGCGCGCTGGGGCTTCCTCGCCCGTGAGCTCGGGGACGCTCTCGAACTGGGTCGTCGCCACCAGGTCCTTCTACACCTCTCGGCGGCCGGAGAGGGCCCGCCCAAGCGTGACCTCGTCGGCGTACTCGAGGTCGCCGCCGACCGGCAGCCCGCTCGCGAGCCGGGTGACGCGCACACGACCGCGAAGCCGATCGGCGATGAACGACGCCGTCGCCTCGCCGGTCGTGTTCGGGTTGGTCGCCAAGACGACCTCGACGACGCCGTCGCCGGAAACCCGACGGAGGAGCTCGTCGATGCGAAGGTCCTCCGGATCCACACCGTCGAGCGGCGACAGTGCGCCGCCGAGCACGTGGTAGAGGCCGCGATACTCGTGTGTCCGCTCGAGCGAGAGCACGTCGGCGGGCTGCTCGACGACACAGATCACCGAGCGGTCACGCCGCGCGTCACGGCAGATCTCGCAGGTCTCCTCCTCGGTCCAGTTGCCGCAATCGACGCAGAACCGGACCCGTTCCTTCGCCTCCTGAAGAGCTCCGGCCAGCTCGAGCGCCTCGTCCTTGGGGGCGCGCAGCAGATGGAACGCGAGTCGGTGGGCCGTCCGCGTGCCGACGCCGGGCAGGCGCGTCAGCTGTGCGACGAGGTTCTCGATCGCAGGGCTGAACACGCGGCAATTGTGCCTGTCGGCATCGGACCTGTTGCAGCGTTTTCCCGTCTTCCGCGCCGGGTACGTTTCAAGGAGCGACGGCCACCGGTTCGATGGCGGAACACGACGAATACGAGGTCGAGGCGGCCAGCGCTGAAGTCAGGCGTGGCCTCGTCTACATCTCCTGCCCCGCCTGCAGGCGCCCGGTACTGATCTCGAAGGAAGGGCGGATCAAAGATGATCCGCCCACTTTCGAGTGCCCGTCCTGCGGCGCGTACCTCGTGGTCGAATAGACCTACGAGGCGAGCGCCGGCGAGAGCGTCGTCGACTGCCGCGTGTCGAGCAGGCCGTGGACCTGGGCCCACCGGCTTGCTTCCGTCCGGTTCGCGACGTCGAGCTTGCGATAGATGTTGGACAGGTGGAACTTCACCGTCTGCTCCGTCACCCAGAGCATCCGGGCGAGCTGGGCGTTGGAATGCCCTTCCGCCACGAGGCGGAGGATCTCCAGCTCCCGTCTGGTCAGCCCCGGTGAGTCGTCAACGGGAGCCGGCTCCGGAACGGCAACCGGCGAGACCGCCGGACGACCGGCGAGGTAGACGGAGTGCGAGAAGGCCTGGCGCACGGCCGAAGCGAGATCCTCCGGGTGCGCGGTCTTCACGACGTAGGCTGAGGCGCCGGCGGCGAGCGCACTGTCGATGACTTGCGCTTCGTGATGCATTGAGAGAACGATTGCGCGTACGTCCGGAACGATCGCCCGGGCGCGCTCAATCAGGGTGAGACCGCTGCGGTCGCCCGCGTCGCCCTCGAGCTCCGTGATCAGGAGATCGGGGCGGTTCTGCTCGACCATCGAGTACGCCTCGTCGGTCGACGTCGTCTTGCCGACGACCCGCATCCCGATCCGACGCAGCACCTGCTCGACTGCGTCGATCCACATGGGATGCGAATCGCAAATAACTCCGGACTGTTCGCTCGTACCGTTCACCGAAAGGGCCGCCTTTCGAGTTGTGGAAAAGAGCCTAGGTAATACCGCACTTTCAGTAGTTTGTGAAGGGTTTTTGCCCTAGCGATTCGTCTAGTTTTTCCTCTAAACCGCTAGTTTCATCATTTCGAGGGATAGGGACGGCGAACGCCGGCTCGGTGTTGTGGAAAGGGCGTTTGTTGTTGGGGAGAACGCCGTGGACAACCCGAAACTCGCCCAAGCCTGACCCACGACTCGACTTTCGACGAATGGGAAGCGGCGATCCGCGGCGATACCGTTGACCGGCGTTGTCGGGTTGGCCGCGGCCCGTAGCGCTCGAGACGAGTGACGCCCGGAGGCCGATCTCGTCTCAACCGTAAGCGGGCTCCACCGGCTGCAGCGGCGACCGTCCGGCGGCGACCGGTGGAGCCTGCTTACTTCGGCTCCTCAAACGGCTAGCTCCCCACCTCGCGTGCAGTTCGCTTTTCTGGTCTGGTAGAGCCGTCTCGAGGCTCATAGGCTCGATGGAGCCGGCCCAGCCGGTGCACCACCATGAGTCGAACGGCGACGACAACGACTAGGGCTCGTGATCTCTACCGCAGCGTGGTGGGGGCGCGACGGTGCGTCATGGAGGTCGCGAGTGCCTAGCGCTCCGCGCGGCTACCTCGTGTCGAAGCGGATCTTCGACGTCGTCGTCTGCCTTCTGGTCCTTCCGATCGTGATCCCGGTGCTGCTCCTGTGTGCACTTGCCGTGCGCTTGGACACACCGGGACCGATCGTTTTCACGCAGGACCGCACCGGGCGGCACGGCCGCCGTTTCCGGATGTTCAAGTTCCGGACGATGGTGCAGAACGCGGAGGAGCTCAAAGCGCAGCTCCAGCACCTGAACATCCTTCCTCCACCCGATTTCAAGATTCCGAATGACCCGCGGATCACGCGCGTGGGGTGCTTCCTGCGGAAGACGAGCCTGGACGAGCTTCCGCAGATCATCAACGTGATGCGCGGCGAAATGTCGTTCGTCGGGCCACGCCCAACGTCATTCGCCGCCGACACCTACGACCTGTGGCACACCTACCGGCTCGAAGTCCTTCCCGGCATCACCGGACTCTGGCAGGTGAAGGGGCGCAACAACACGACGTTCGACGAACGGCTTCGCCTGGACATCGAGTACATCCGCTGTATGTCTCTGCGGCTCGACCTGAAGATCATCGCGATGACGGTCGGCTCCGTCTTCAGCCGCGCCGGGGCTTAAGCAGGCGGGCGTGGTGTCAGCGGGGGTGAGCGTCACGTCTGAGCGGCGGAAGCCCGAGCTGGGCACGGTCGACTTCGACCTGCACGGCCTCGCCGGCATCCGGCTGGTGGGTGCCTCGGACGCGGACGCCGCCGCCGTCGAGCGCCAGCTCGGCCCGATTCGCAGCAAGCTCGACCGCGATCCAGACATCGTCATCCGGTTCGTCGACCGGCTCCAGCTCGGAGCGCCGATGCGGCTGCTGGGCGCGGGCGACGCCGGCTACACGGACGAAGGCTTCGTCGTGCTGCGCAGCCGCCACAAGTCGAAGGCTCGCGTGCTGATGCCGCTGGCGGACGTCGGAGCGAAGCCGGAGATCGTCTGCGAGCGCGGTCTCGCGGCGGTTCCGCTGCTGATCCCGATCCTCAACCTGACGGTGCTCGCGAACGGCGCGCTTCCGCTGCACGCAGCCGCATTCGAGTACGAGGGCGCCGGCGTCGTGGCGACCGGATGGTCGAAGGGCGGGAAGACCGAGTCGCTCCTCGCCTTTGCCGCCCGCGGAGCGCACTACGTGGCCGACGAGTGGGCCTATATCGACGCCGACGGCCGCCGCGTCTGCGGCATCCCGGAACCCGTGCGGCTGTGGGACTGGCATCTCCGGCAGGCGCCGGACTACCGGCGGCGGATCGGACGGAAGCGCCGCGCGCGCCTTCAGGCGCTGAGGATGGCTGCAGCGACGGAGAGAGCAGCGCGCACCGTGCGCCGCGGACGCCGTGGCGGCGCAGCCGACCGGATCTACTCACTGCTGCGCAGCCAGCTGCACGTCGATGCCGAGCCCGAGCGCCTGTTCGGCGAGCGCCGGCCGTCCACCTCGTTCGACCGATTGTTCTTCCTCGTCACGCACGACTCCCACGAGACGGTCGTGGAGCCGATCGAGCCGGAGAACATCGCCCGCCGGATGCTCTTCTCGCTCCAGTACGAGCGTCAGGAGCTCATCGGCGCCTACCGGAAGCTTCGGTTCGCCTTTCCCGAGGCGGTGAGCCCGCTGATCGAGGACGCCGAGGCGATCGAGGAAGCGCGGCTGCTCGAGGTCTTCGCAGGCAAGCCCGCATACCTCGTCCGTCATCCCTATCCGACCTCGCTCGACCGTCTCTACGACGCGATGCGGCGGTACTGCTGATGCGCTCGAAGGGCTTCACCGTCGCTCTGATCGGGCCCGACGGCGCCGGCAAGACGACGCTCGCGCGGCGGCTCGAGCAAGAGCTGCCGATGCCCGCCCGGTACCTCTACATGGGCGTCAGCGCCGATTCCAGCGACCGGATGCTGCCGACGACGCGGCTCGCACACGCGCTCAAGCGACGACGCGGCGCTCCGGCTGACACGGCCGGGCCGCCGGATCCCGCCGACGTCCGCAAGCCGAAGCCCAAGGGCGCGCTGAAGCGTGCAAAGCGCTCGGTCCGCTCGAGCCTGCGCCTCGCCAACCAGCTCGCCGAGGAGTCGTACCGCAACCTGCTCGCCTGGCGGCACCTCCGCCGCGGCGCGGTCGTGCTCTTCGACCGCCACTACTTCTCCGACTACTACGCGTACGACATCGCGAACGAGGCGCGCCCGCTCTCGCGGAGGGTGCACGGCTGGGCGCTGCAGCGCGTCTACCCCCGTCCCGACCTCGTCCTTTATCTCGACGCGCCGGCCGAGGTATTGCTCGCCCGCAAGGGCGAGGGGACGATCGAGGCGCTCGAACGCCGCCGCGGCGACTATCTCGAGCTCGCGCGCGTGACCGAGAACTTCGAGGTCGTCGACGCCACGCGCCCGCTGGACGACGTCGCCGGTGACCTCGTGGGGCGCATCTCCGGCTTCTCCGCCGCCCGGAAGGCCGCATGAGCGCGCCGCGCGTGATCGTGACGGACGCGGCGCGGGGGAGCGCCGTGTGCATCATCCGCTCGCTCGGTCGCCGGGGTGCCCACGTCATCGCCGCCGACTCGGACCGGCGAGCTCCAGGCTTCTACTCGAGGTTTGCGGCCGAACGGTTCGTCTATCCGAAGCCGGATGCGAACCCGGAGGCCGTTGTCGACGCTCTGCATCGCCTCGCCGTCGAGCGGAGCGTCGACCTCATCGTCCCGGTCACCGACGACGTGATCGTGCCGCTCTCGGAAGCGCGTGAGCGCTTCAAGGGGGTCTGCTCGCTCGCGATCGCCGAGACCGATGCACTTGCGGCCACGCGCGACAAGCTCGCGACGCTCGAGCTTGCGCGCAGCCTGGGCGTTCCCACTCCGCGCACGGCGCTTGTCTCGACCGCCGAGCAAGCGCGGCGTGAAGTGACCTCCCTCGGCTGGCCCATCGTCCTCAAGCCGCAGGCCTCGCGGGTGTACGCCGAGGACGGCACCTCGCTGGAGGCGATGAACGTGACGTACGCCGACAGCGCCGAGATGCTCGACGAGCGCATGCGCCGGTTCGAGGGCCGCTGCGCCGTGCTCCTCCAGGAGTACTGCGACGGCGAGGGCTTCGGGATCGAGCTCCTCGCGAATCGCGGCCGGCCCGTCGCCGCCTTCCAGCACCACCGTCTGCGCGAAGTGCCGGTCACGGGAGGCGCCAGCTCGTATCGCGAGAGCGTCGCCCTCGATCCAGTGCTCTACGGCTACGCGCTGCGGATGCTCGAAGCGCTCGAGTGGACGGGCCTCGCGATGGTCGAGTTCAAGACCGGCCCGAAGGGCCCGATGCTGATGGAGATCAACGGCCGCGTCTGGGGGTCGCTCCCGCTCGCGATTCGCAGCGGCGTCGACTTCCCAGCGGGCCTCCTCGATCTTTATCTGGGCCGAAACGGGAACGGCAACGGCGGTTCGCCCAACGGCTACCGCGTGGGGGCCCGCGCACGGAACCTCGAGCTCGAGCTCGTCTGGATCGGCTCGGTGCTCCGCGGGAGGCCGCGCTATCCGTTCCTCGGCCAGCCGCCGCGCAGGGCGGGGATGCGGGCGCTCGGGGAGCTCATCGCCCGGCCGAAAGGGTTCGACATGGGCGACGGGGAAGACCGGAAGCCTGCGTTCGTCGAGCTCCTCAAGATTGCGCAGAAGCTCGGTCGCAAGGCGCGAAATGGGCGCTAGCACCGTCCGCGGCCTCGTCGGCAGGGCCACCGCGACTCGCGGCTTCGAGCGGGTCGTCGATCTGCTCGAGCGGTGGGACCGGCCGCGCGACAGCCTCGCCGTCCTCACCTACCACCGCGTCGCCGCGCCCGGCGAGGAACCGGGCCTCGATCCCGGTCTCGTCAGCGCGTCGCCGTGGGAGTTCGAGTCGCAGATGCGCTTTCTCGCCGGCACGGGGCGAGTCGTCTCGATCGACGAGCTCGTGGCCGCACGCCGCGGCTTGGCCCGCCTTCCGCCCGGCGCGATCGCGGTCACAGTCGACGACGGCTACAAGGACTTCGCGGAGCACATCTGGCCGAGGATGAGCCGTCACGGCCTGCCCGTGACGCTGTTCGTGCCGACCGGGTACCCGGACCGGCCTGAGCGCGCCTTCTGGTGGGACCGGCTCCACCAGGCGCTCCAGGCGGCGCGCGCCGACGAGGTCGAGACGCCCGTCGGGCGTCTCTCCCTGTGGTCCGCGGCCGACCGCCGTCGCGCGTTCGTCGCGCTGCGTGACCATCTGAAGCGGATCGAAGACGCGGAGGCCCGCGCGGTCGTCGACCAGCTCGCGGCCGAGCTCGATGCTCCCGCGCCGCCCCACGCAGTGCTCTCGTGGGACGAGCTCCGCCGCCTGCGCGGCGAGGGCGTCGCTCTCGCGCCGCACACGCGCACGCACGCCTTTCTCGACCAGGTGCCGCTCGAGCAGGCGAGAGCCGAGATTGCCGGGTCCCGGGCGGATCTCGAGCGTGAGGTCGGTGAGTGCCCGCCGGTGTTCTCGTTCCCGTCGGGGCAGCACACCGACGATCTCGTCCGGATCCTCGAGGAGGAAGACTTCGAGATCGCCTTCACCACGGGGCGAGGAGTCAACGATCTCGGCAGGCCCGACTGGCTGCGGATGAGGCGGATCAACGTCGGTGGGCGGTCGAATCTGCCGCTGATCCGCGCCCAGCTCCTCTCCTTCGCGCCGGGGATGAGCCAGTGAACACGCTCGCGCTGAGACCGCTTCGCCTGCCGGACTCGGCGTCGCTGTTCGCCGGTCTCGTCGGCACGGCCCTCCTCGGTCTGATGATCGTGCAGGAGCCGCTGCTCGCTTTCGCCGCGGTCTTTGCCGTCGCGCTCGCGGTGGCGATCCTGGCCGTTCCGGACCTCGCCACCTTCGCCGTCGTCTTCCTGATCTACACGAACGCGGCGGCTGTCGCCGTCAAGTACCACGATCTTCCGTACACCGCCGGGATCGTGATCCCGGGCCTCGTTGTCGTTCCGGTCGCCTTCCACCTCTTCCGCCGCCGGCCGGTGATCGCAGACGCGGCGATGCTCGCCATCGTCGTCTTCCTCTTCGTCCAGCTGGTCTCGACGCTGATGGCCGAGAACAAAGGGCACGCGTTCGGCGAGATGACCGCGTTCGTCATCGAGGGAGTCGCGATCTATGTGTTGATCCGGAACGCGGTCAGGACGGTCCAGGTCCTGCGGCTCGTCGTCTGGGCGCTCCTCCTCGCCGGGGTGCTCATGGCCGCCGTCGTCATCTTCCAGGAGGTCACGGCCAGCTACTCGCGGCCGTTCATGGGCTTCGGCCAGGTTGGACGCGATTGGTTCACGGGTCAGGCGAAGACGCCGCGGCTCTCCGGCCCGATCGGCGACCCGAACTACTTCGCCCAGATCCTGCTCGTCCTCGTGCCGCTCGGGCTCCTTCGATTCTTCGGCGAGCGCACGATGTTCCTGCGCCTGCTCGCGGCCGGAGCGACCGGCGTGATCGCGTTCGCCCTGACGCTCACCTTCTCGCGAGGCGCGGGCGTGGCGTTCGTCGTCGTCCTCGTGATGATGACCGTCTTCCGCTACATCCGGCTCTACCAGCTGTTAATCGTCGTCCTCGGGCTTGTCCTGCTGCTCACCTTCGTGCCGGCCTACAAGGAGCGAGTCGCGACGCTGGGCAGCCTTGTGAGTGGATCCAGTTCCGCCACCAGCAACCAGTCGCTCCGCTCGCGGAGCACGGAGATGAAGGCGGCGGCGAACGTCTTCCTCGACCACCCGGTCGTCGGCGTCGGCCCCGGAAGCTTCCCGCTCTACTACCAGGAGTACGCCCGCAAGGTCGGGCTCGACGTCCACGAGGCCGCCCAGGCAGGCTCGAGAAGGGGAGAGGAGGCGCGACGCGAGTCGCACAACATCTTCCTGAGCATCGCCGCCGACCTCGGGATCCTCGGCGTGCTCTCGTTCCTCGCGATCATCTATCTCACGTTCCGGCGCCTCAACCGCTCGCGAAAGGGCTGGCTCAGGTCGCACCCGGATGCGGCGAATCTCGCGGCGTCGTTCATGCTCGCCCTCGCCGCCTATCTGACGTCGGGGCTCTTCCTGACCCTGGCGTTCGAGCGTTACTTCTGGCTGATCCTGGCGCTCGCCGGCTCAGCGGCTGCGCTCGATCTGCGCGACGAGGCGGCCGTCGCCGAGCCGGTCCGCGAGCGCGATGCGGTTCGTCCGTTCCGGCGGGCACCGGCGGTTCGCGACCGCACGGCGGCGCCGGAACGCAGGCCGCGGCGCCGACGCGTGGCGCGGCCCGTCGAGCGCCCGCACGAAACCACGATCGAGCTGCCGCCGCCCGAGATCACGCTCGAGCTACCGCCGCCCGAGCAGGCGGAAGTGATCGAGATCGAGCTTGTCCCGCCGGCCGAGCCCGTTCCGGTTGCGGTTCCGGAGCCGCCGCCTGCTCCCGCCCTGGTCCCCACGACCGTCGTCCTCGACATTTCGTGCGACGAGGCCGAGACCGGCGCCACGAAGCTCGCGGAGGTGCCGCACGTCGAGACCTGTCCGACCTGCCTTGGGACCGGCGCCGTGGGAGAGGACACGTGCGTGTACTGCGAGGGGATCGGCCGGCTCGTCTCGTGGACGACCATCGAGGTCGAGATCCCGGTGGGCGTGAAGGACGGCCAGCGCATCGCGTTGGCCGCAGACGGCGCAAACCTCGGCTATGCGCTGCTCTGCGTGGAGAGCGACCCGAACGACCGGATCATCCGGTGGGTCGCCTGGGCCGAGCTCTACGGCGCCATCGCCTTCTTCGGTTACCACTACCTCATCGGCTAGCGGCCGCCCTTAAGAACTCGGCGATGCGGTCGAGTTGGGCCTCGAGCGTCTGCTCGCGCGCATTCGCGAGCCCTGCGGCGATCAGGCGGCGCCGCTCGGCTTCGTCGCCGGCGAGCCGGATGAGCGCCGCCGCGGCGGCAGCTGCGTCGCTCGGCGGCACGAGCAGCGCGCTCTCGCCGCCGCCGACTGCGGCCGAGACGCCGCCGACGTCCGTGGCGACGACCGGCAGGCCCGCGCCCTGGGCCTCGAAGAGCACCTGAGGGAGCCCCTCGGTGAGCGACACATGGAGAAAGACATGGCTGCGCCTGTACTCGGCCCAGAGCTCCGGGCCGTTCGGCACGTACCCGAGGAGCTCGATGCTCTCACCGAGGCCGCGCTCGGCAATTCCGCGCTCGAGCTCGCCCTGGAGCGGCCCGTCCCCGGCGATCGCGAGCGACCAGCGCGGATCGACCCCGCGCAGAAGCTCGGCGATGTCCAGGAAGAGGAGCGGGTTCTTCTCCGGATCGAGCCGTCCGACGCTGAGCACCCGGAGCGGCCCGTCCCAGGCCTTCGCGAGCGCCTCGTCCTCCGAGACCAGCTCGTCACGCCCGATGAGCGAGAAGCCGGTCGTCAGCACCGGAGCGCTTCCACCGGAGTAGTTCGCCGCGATCTCCGCGCCCAGGGCCACGGTCGGTGCACGCCGTCCGAGCCGGCGGAACGACCGCTCGAGCCCGTGGGCGACCGGGATCGCCCAGCGCCAGAGCGGCCCGGGGAGGCGATTGCCGATGTAGCTCGGGTAGTCCTGGCGGACGCCGAGGACGAGCGGCGTCCCGTGCCGCCGGGTGATCCTCGCGAAGCGGTCCGCAAGGGGATGCGGGCCGAAGATCCAGACCGCATCGAGCTTGTCCAGCTCGTCCCGGAAGATCGCAGCCGACCGTCTCACGGCGCGGACGACGCCCCCGATCGCCGTCACCTTCGGATAGAAGGGCAGCGGGACGAAGCGCACGCCGTCGGTCGGGAGGGCGTACGGGTAGCGCCCCTGCTCGGGGTCGAGACGCCCGAAGATCACGACCTCGTCGACGCGCGGCGGCAGCGAGGTGACGAACCGGATGAACGCGCGGTCCGTCGAGAGGCCGCCGTCGTCGCGGCGGTACTTCAGGTCGGAGTAGACCCCCAGCCGCACTCGTGTGCTTAGCGACCGACGACGAGCGTGACGGCTGCGTCTCTCGTCCCAGCCGCGGGTTGCTGAGAGATGACGCGGCCCCTCGCACCGCGTCGAACCGTTCGTACGCGGGCGACGCGGCAGCGGTTGAGCCGGACGAGCGTCCGGGCTTCGGCGAGCTTGCGACCACGGGCCTCCGGCACGACACAGCTCAGGGTCATGACGCGGAACGCGCTCACCGGAATCGGCTCGACAGTCTTCGACGAGACCCGGCCGTCCCAGCGCGCGGTTCCCTCGTCCTCGAGCATCAGCTTGGGGCGGCCCGAGTTGTCGATCACGTACATCCCGTAGCGCTGGAGCGCACGCGCGATCGTCAGGCATGGGCCGGTGCACCCCCAGCTCCGGATCCGCCGCGCGCTCAGTGACGGATCGAGCTGCAGTCGCGCGCCCTCGGGAACGTCGGCGCCGACCGTGCCCTTGCCGTCTGACTTCGTCGCGGGGTAGACGAACTGGCCCGTGGGGAAGTCGTACGCGAACGCGAGCGCATGATCGATCCGGCCGCGCGCGATCTCGCAGGGCCGGACGAGGCCGGCGAGGTACGGAAGGCCGGAGCCGCGGCTGCCGAAGCCGCTCGGCGGGACGCCGGTCCAGCGCGTCGAGTAGTGGTAGCCGTTGGTCCCCGTCCAGCTGCTCCCTTCGCGCTTCAGGCGCCAGATTCCCCACTCGTCGCCGGTCCGGCGGTCGACGATCACGATCGATGAGTCCGAGCCGGCCGAAGCCCTCGCGCCGTTCGGTATCGGCAGGCTGATCGTCGCGTCACCCTGGCGGTCGAGCCGCCGGCCGCCACTCGTGACGTTCGAGTAGAGACCCGAGAGCTTGACGGTCTCCCGCCGCGTGCCGGGCGGCACCTCGTAAACCGGATACGTGTACTGCGTCGGGTCGGAGGACAGGCGCTCGCCCAGGTTCCGCACGTAGGTCGAGCTGCGCGCGTCGTAGTTCGGTTTCCGCCCGATCGGGACGTTCCACGGGCTCGAGTCGGTGTACGGGCGGGCACAGCCGGCAGGCGCGGTTGTCGCCGCGCTTGCGCCCTCGTGCTGCTCGACGACGATGCCGGTGAGCAGGGCGAGAACGCCCCCGGCAATCACAACCAACCGACCCATGAGGCCTGACGGTAGCGCCCCGGAGCCGCGAGCGCACCGCTCCACGCCTGCCCTTTTGGCCAGTTGGAACGGCCAGTTTCGTGGCGGAGAATTCGTGCCAGCGCCGGTTTTAGGGGATTTTCTCTGTGGCTTTCGCACTGGCAGTTTCCATCGGACTCACTGTCTTCGCGTTCGCGGGTTACCCCGCGCTGCTCGCCGTGCTCGCCCGTGTTCGGCCGCGGCCACTGCACACCGAGGACGGCTACGAGCCGATGGTGAGCCTGATCGTCGCGGCCTACAACGAGCAGGACGTGATCATCTGGCGCCTCGCGAACATCGCCGACCTCGACTACCCCGCCGACAGGCTCGAGGTGATCGTCGTCGCCGACGGATCGGACGACCGCACGGCCGAGCTCGCGCGCGGCATGGGCCAGACGAAGGTGCTCCACAAGCCCGAGCGCCTCGGCAAGCGCGCGGCGATCGAGCGTGGCGTCGCTGCTGCGACCGGGGACGTCCTCCTGCTCACCGATGCGAACAACCGGTTCACGCCCGGGACGATCCGCGCGCTCGTCAAGCCGTTCGCCGACCCGCTCGTCGGCGTCGTCACCGGGCGGAAGGCGATCGACGACGAGATGGGCAGGCCCCTCGACAAGGCCGAGGGTCTCTACTGGCGGTACGAGTCCCGCATCAAGGCCTGGGAGAGCACCGTCGGCTCGACGACCGGGGTCGCCGGCGAGATCCTTGCCTTCCGTCGCGAGGCCTTCCAGTTCGTGAAGCCCGGGACGATGAACGAAGACTTCGTCCAGGCGATGCTCGCGGCGATCGAGGGCTGGCGTGTGGTCTACGCGCCGGATGCGATCTCGCTCGAGCGCGCGTCCGCCACGATGGGCGACGAGGCGACACGGCGCTCACGGCTGACGACCGGCCGCCTTCAGGCGTTGTGGATGCTGCTTCCCTCGCTCCTCCGGCGCCGGCCGCTCCTGGCCCTGCAGGTGATCTCGCACAAGGGCCTGCGTCCACTCGTCCCGTTCGCGCTCATCGTCGCGCTGCTCAGCAACGTGGTGCTCGCGATGAGCCAGCGCTGGGCGGCGTGGCTGCTCCTCGTGCAAGCGGGGTTCTACGCCGCTGCGATGGTGGGGTGGGGCGCCGAAGTGACGGGACGACGTAGCCGGCCGTTCTACGTCCCGTACTACTTCTGCCGGATGCAGATCGCGTCGCTCGCCGGCTTCCGCGACTTCGCCGCGCGGCGCCACGAGGCGGTTTGGGACAAGGTGAGACGCGGGTGAGCCAGGCGGCAGCCGGATACCTCGAGCAGCGCCCGCTGCGTGACGGAGAGGCGCCGGGCCTGATCCGTCCGTTCGCAGAGGTGATCGGCGACGTCTCGTCGAAGCGAGTGCTCGAGTACGGGTGCGGCGACGGGGAGCTCGCGGTGCAGCTGGCCAAGAGCGGCGCGTGGGTGTCGGCCTTCGACAACTCGCGAGAGAAGATCGAGGCGACGCGTCGTCTCGCCGAGCGGAGCGGTGTCCGGCTCGAGGCGGTCGAGGCCGCCGCCGAGCGGCTGCCCTACGCGGACGAGACCTTCGACGTCGTCGTCGGTCGGGGCATCCTCCATCTGCTCGACGTCGAGCGGGCACGCGTCGAGCTCCAACGCGTTCTCAAGACCCATGGGAGAGCGGTCTTCTCGGAACCGGCGTTCGCGAGCGGTCTGCAGGCTTGGGGGCGTGGTTTCAGCGAGTTCGGGCAGCGCGACTTGGGTCTGCTCGCCCGGCTCAAGCTCGTCCCGTTACCTCGGAACTACCACTGCCGCCTGGTCTGGATGGTGAAGTAGTGGCGACGTACCTCGTCACCGGGGCCGCCGGCTTCGTCGGGTCTCACCTCGCCGAGCGGCTGCTCGAGCGCGGCGACTCCGTGCGGGGTGTCGACGCGTTCACCGATTACTACGAGCGCCCGGTCAAGGAGTCGAATCTCGCGAAGCTCCGTGACTCGTCGGGCTTCGAGCTCCTCGAAGCCGACCTCGCCGAGGCCGCTCTCGACCCGCTCGTCGACGGGGTCGACGGCATCTTCCATCTCGCCGCGCAGCCCGGCGTTCGCGGCAGCTGGGGCGCGACGTTCGCGATCTATGCCAAGGACAACCTCGTCGCGACGCAGCGGCTCTTCGAGGCCGCTGCCCGCATCGGGAAGCGAGTCGTGTTCGCGTCGTCGTCGTCCGTGTACGGGGACGCCGAGACTTACCCGACGCACGAGAGCCTCGAGCCGAAGCCGGTGTCGCCCTACGGCGTCACGAAGCTGACCTGCGAGCATCTCGCGCGCGTCTACGGCAGCTCGTTCGGCCTCGACGTCATCGCGCTCCGCTACTTCACGGTCTACGGACCGAGGCAGCGTCCCGACATGGCATTCACGCGTATCGCGAAGGCACTTGCGAACGGCAGACGCTTCACCGTCCTCGGTACGGGCCAGCAGTCGCGCGACTTCACGTACGTCGACGACGCCGTCGGAGCAACGATCCTGAGCATGGACGAGGGCCAGTCCGGAGCCGTCTACAACGTCGGCGGCGGCACGGAAGCGACGCTCAGCGAGATCATCGCGCTCGGCGAACGTCTGTCCGGTCGTTCCCTCGAAATCGTGAAGGAACCGCCTGCGGCCGGTGACGTCAAGCGCACTTCCGCAGACACAAGCCTGATCCGCCGGGACACCGGCTGGAAGCCGAATATCCCGCTTGAAGCGGGCTTTTCCCAGCAGCTGGCCTGGGCCGGCGCGCTCTAGTCGTTAACCTCCCGCACTTCCGTTGTCGTCCGGCGCATGGTCCAGGATCGTGCACTTGCGTCGATAACGGAGGTACGCGGTCCTCTCTCGCCGCCGCACCGACAAGAGAGGAACAATGCCCAGTCCAGCCGTCAACGCCGCCAGGAATCGCTTTGCCGTTCCCGCCGCCCCGGGCCACGGGGTAGGGACAGCCCTCTCGGGCGGCGGCGATGACGGCTCGGACGGGACTCGCAGCACATTCGACTGCACCCGGACAGGGAGGAGTGGCTGATGAGTCGTCTGCTCGTGCTCGGTTTTCTCACGCTTGCGCTGGCCGGTCTGGGCCTTGGAGCACTCGCGCGCAGCGAGTCCGCCATGGCCGTCGATCCGGACCCCGTGACGTGCTCGGGCTATCCCGAGCCGCGCATCAAGCTGGAATCGCAGGGGTGGTGGCCGAACGGGGCCGATATGGACAACCCGAAGCCGAACGACGAGCTGACCGGGCGCTCGGAGCACATCCACATCGCCGTGTGCCTGCCGTACGACATCCCCGTGTCCGGGGTTCTCCGCCTCGATCCCGTCCTTCAGATCCACGAGACGGCGGGCGCACGTGTCCGAACCGTCCGCGTACAGGATCGCGACCAGACGCTGATGAGCGTGAACATCGGCGCTCAGACGACCTGCGCCGGCACGCAGTGTCAGTTCTTCCACACCTGGAACCTGAACACGGACAGCCTCTCGACAGGTAGACACGAGATGCGGTTCCACGCCGTCCTCGAACGGACCGACGGTGCGCAGCATCTGGCGACCACGGGCTGGCACCTCTGCATCCGCTCGTGCTCGCCCAATATCTCCCAGGCCGTCCACTACCCCGAGACCGAGGCACGAAGCAACTGGTCCGAGCCCAACGGGACGGCGTACGGCTACAACAACGCGCGGCTGCGCTCGCCGATCCCGCAGTCGAACGGCGTCTACACGCCGGTGAGCGGGACGTACTGTCCGCACGTCCGCACCCTCGCCGGCGCCGACGGCCGGCCGGTCGTCCGCTCGTTCGTCAGCATCGACCCGCGCTGGCACGACTACTCGGTTCCGGGTCATCCGAACGGCTATCCGGGGCTTGTCCTGGTCGACGAGGCCGGCGCGATCAACCGGGAGGTCTGCTTCGACACGCGCCTGCTCGCCGACGGACGGCACCGGCTGTTCATGCGCGGTGACGGCCAGGCCGCGTCCGGCAAGCAGTCGGGCATCTACGTCGTCGACTTCATGGTCTCGAACGGCGGCGGGAGCCCGCCGCCTCCGCCTCCTCCTCCGCCACCGGGGCCGCCTCCGCCTCCGCCCGGACCGCCGCCGTCGCCTCCACCGCCGCCGCCCGGGCCACCGCCTGCACCTCCGCCACCGCCTCCGCCGCCCGCGGGGCTGACGATCTCGGTCAAGCAGCCGTTCGAGGGACAGCGCGTGCGCTCGTGGATCGGCCTGCGCTCGACGGTCTCGAGCCCGTCGCAGGTGCGGAGCGTCGAGTACGTGATCGACGGCCGGTCGTGGAGCCCGCCGCTCGTGGGAACGGCCCGGCCCGACTTCTGGAAGCCGTGGCAGTCGAGCACGATTGCGAACGGCGCACACACGATCGTCGCCCGCGCGACGCTGACCAACGGGTCGACGGTGCAGTCCGCTGTCCGGAGGTTCACGACGGCGAACGGCTCGAGCTCGTCGCCGACCAATCGAACGACGAACGGCTCACAGACGGCCGTGTCGGCCTCGGCCGATACGACCGTCGTGGCCAACCGGGCGACCGGCGCGGCTCAGACGCTCGTCGTCGATGCCGCGCCGGTCACGCGGAGCTACCTCCGCTTCGACCTGCGCTCGCTCCGCGGGAAGGTCAGGAGTGCCAAGCTCAGGCTCTATGTGAGAACCGGCTCGCAGGCGGGGTTCGTGGTTCGCGGCGGGGGTGTCCGCGTGGCGTCGGGCCCCGCCAAGAGCCGTGCGTGGAAGGCGGTCGACGTCACGCGGCTCGTGAAGCCGGGACGAGTGGCCGCTCTTGTCCTCACGACGACAAGCCGTGCCGGTTTGGTGTTCGGAAGCAGCGAGGCGCGCGCGCAGAAACCGCAGCTGGTGGTGCGAATGCGCTAGCCGCGTCTCCGGCGGACGGTGCGCAGCACCGTTCGCCAGTACTCGGGCACCTCGCTGAGCCGTGGGACGAGCGCCGACGCCGGCCCGCCGAAGTACCGGAGGAAGTACACGATCGCGATCGCGCCGCCGATCGTGTACGCGACGCGCGAGGCGATCGCCGCGCCCTCGCCGCCGAACGGCGGGATGAGCAGGATGTCGAGCACGATCATCGCGACGAACGTCACGGCCGCTGCGCTCGCCCAGAGCCCGGGCCGGCCCTGCGCCGTCAGTGCGTTGCCGAGCTGCTGGAGCGCCAGCACGCCGAAGACGCCGATCAGCAGGATCCGCAGGTCGTCGACGGCGCCCTCGAACTCCGGCCCGAAGATCGTCACCGTGAAGAACGGGGCGAAGATGACGCCGAGGAGGACGAGCGGCGCCGTCAGCACGAGACCGGTGCGAAAGCCCTTGGCGGCGAGACGGCGCGCCTCTGAGCGTTCGGCGCGAACGAGAAACGGGCGCTGGACGAGCACGAGCACCGTCGGCACGTAGAAGAGCATCTCCGCGCCTGCCACGGCGATGCTGTAGAGCCCGAGCTCGCGCGACCCCGCGATCGCGCCGACGAACCACTGGTCGGCTCGGTAGTTGCCGGACATCATCACGCGGCCGATGTGGCTTCGAAGCCCGAACCCGAGGGACTGCCTCGCGATCGGGCGGTCGGGCCGGCCGAACCCGGCACCACGGCGCGCGATGTACCAGACGAGCAGCAAGACGGTCGCGACGTGCGCCCCGACCCAGATCGAGAACGCGGCCGTCACCGTCAGCTCGCCGAAGATCGCGAGCAACAGGTTCCCGACGAAGGCGATCGCGGGTGACGCCAGCCACGACACGTTGGTGATCCCGAAGCCGAACTGGCCGCGGATCAGGAACGTGAGGTAGGTCTGCAGGATGAGCGGCGGGATCGCGGCGAGCGCGACGAGCCGGAGACCCTCGCTGGTTTCCCCGCCGAGCCCCGGGAAGAGCGCAAAGAGCGGGAGCAGGATGGCGATCGCCAACCCGCCGAAGACGAGCGCGAGGATGACCGAGTTCGTCGCCAACGCCGGCCGCCGCTCGGGCACGTTCACGCCGAGATTCACGTTCGCCTCGTCGACGCCGAGCACCGCGAGTTGCGAGCTCAGCGTTGCGATTGCGGTCAGCAGCGCGACGTCGCCGCGGCCCTCGGGCCCGAGCGCCCGCGCAACGACCAGGATGCTGCCGAACGAAAGGGCAGCAACCAGCAGCCGGGTCGCGAACGTCGTGAGTGCGGCCCCCGCAAAACGGGGGGTTTTTGTGTCATTTCCGCGATTGCGTTCTACGATTTCCTCAGATTCGTTGTTGGCCGGGGGGTCTCCTCGCGGAGGGCGCCTGGAAAGAGAAACCGCGTGCAGGGCGAAAGGCGCAAGTCGTGAAGGAAACCGGATTCGTCTCGCTGGCCAAGCGCTGGTGGTGGTTCTTGCTCCTCGGAGCGCTGGTCTCGGGCATCGTGGCCTACGCTGCCGCGTCGCGCCTGACGCCGACCTATGAGGCCGAGGCGAATCTCCTCACGGGCCCGATCAATACGGACTTCAACAACCAGCGGGCGGCCGGCGAGAGCTCTCGCACGTATGCCGTGCTTGCCACCAGCCGCAGGGTGATGAACCCGACGATCGAGAAGCTGGGTCTTCCCGATACGCCCGACGAGCTCAGTGACCGTGTGGTCGCGACCTCGAACGAGGTCACGCGAATCGTCACGATCCGCGTTCGGGACAACGATCCGGTGCGCGCGGCACAGATCGCGAACAGTCTGGCGGCGAATCTCATCGCCGAGACGCGAAAGACGCCGCCGCAGTCGATCGATGCAATCAATGACCTGATGCGGAAGCGAGAGATCGCATCCCTGCCGGTTGAGACACAACGGCAGATCGAAGCTGCCGCGACCGAAGTGCTCGGAGTGCCTGCGTCGGGCATTCTCCAGGTCGTCGACCAGGCGGATCCGCCGACCACCCCGGTTGCTCCTCAGAAGCTTCTGCTGGCGCTGCTCGCCGGCTTCGCCGGGCTCCTCGTCGCCGGGCTCATCGTCCTCCTGCGGGAGTACCCCGGCCGCTCGCTGGAAAGCGAGGAAGCGCTCGCCGAGCTCGCTCCGGTGCCCGTCCTCGGCTCTGTCAACGGCTCACGTGCGATGTCGCCTGGCCCGCTCGAGGTCGAGACGGGCAGCTCGAACGCGGACGCGTACCGCGTGCTCGCGGCAAAGATCGGGTTTGCCGACTCGGAGCGGCCGATTCGCAGCCTGCTCGTCATCGGCTCCGAGGCGGAAAGCGGGAGCGGCACGCTCGCCGCGAACCTTGCCGCCGTCCTCGCCGAGACGGCCGAAGTGACCCTCGTCGACGCGAACGCGCCCGATGGTGAGATCACGAAGGTCTTCGGGCTCGACGACCGGCCCGGCTACGGCGAGCTCCTCGCGCCGAACGGCAACGGTCAGCCCGCCTCGCAGCTCGACGAGGTCCTCGTCCCGCAGACCGAGGGCCTGGACGTCGTTCCGCACGGCGCAATCGGCGCCCAGGGCCCGTTCGATCTCACCCGGGCACAGACGCTCCTCGGCAAGCTGCTGTCGACCTCGGACTTCGTCGTCGTCAACGTCCCGCCGGCCGATCGCTCACCCAGCAGCCTCGTGTGGGCCCGTGCGGCCGACGCGACAGTGCTGGTCGTCGACCGGCGCAGGACGACGCCCAGGTCGGTCGCGGGCGCCGTGCAGAGCTTCTCGCTCGTCGGCGCGAACCTGATCGGGACCGTCTGGCGCGACCGGCGCCGGCGTCTCGTCCGCCGCTAGGTCACTTTCTCCGACTTGGCAACAGAAACTCCCCCTTTGCGGGGGGTTTGGTTCTGCAACCCTGGTCTTGAGGCCCCGCTGACCCCCGTGTAAGAAACGAAATTAGGCGTTTGCGATAGCAGGGGGCTCGGGGGCCGTCGGCCACTCCGAGAAACCAGCGGAGGGCTCATCAGTGAAGACGGTCTGGGGGGTTGGTGCACTTTTCATAGCCGCTGCGGTCTTTTCGGCGGCGGCGCCTGCCGCGCAGGCGGCGAGGGTCGCCTCGCCGCCCGCGGTCGACGTGACGCTTCTTCCCGGCGGGCCGCTCCACTCGAAGGACCGCTTCCTCTTCGTCGGCGGCAACCCCTCGGCGCGGGCCTACCTGCGGTGGCGTCTGCCGGCGTCGGCCGGTCTCCGCCGCGCTTCGCTCGAGCTGTACTCGCCGACAGGCGGCCAAGGCTTCCGCGTCCAGGTCGGCCGGCCCGGTGCGGGCGACCGGTTGGCCGCTCCTCGTGCGCTGCGGCCCGTCGGAGTC
>Ga0081538_10001985_pt1 | contig 20431 bp, 16 predicted proteins | sample TabmetS5T2R1_FD_71022 | JGI IMG/M metagenome (GOLD analysis project Ga0081538, IMG submission 71022) | Tabebuia heterophylla rhizosphere microbial communities from the University of Puerto Rico - S5T2R1 | ecosystem: Host-associated > Plants > Roots > Rhizosphere ...
AGACTGAGACGGGCCTGCGCCGCCGGTACCCATAGACCGGTCTGCGCCAGGAGCTGGCACAGCCCCACCATTTGCGTATAGGTGGTCTTCCCCCCCTGGTTGGGACCAGTCAGGATACAGATCCGGCCATCATCATCCATAGCGACGTCGTTGGTGACTATGGGAGCAGTGTCATGGGCGTGGGCCATCTGGTGCAGCGCCAGGTTGAGGTTATACGCCTCACGCAGGGCACAGACGCGCTCAGTCATGGGAGCAATGTCTGGACGGCAGACCGGCAGACCGCGGCTGTGGAGGCGCTCCATGAGCCGCACCGCCGCCAGATAAAAGGCTACATCACCGTGCAGCGTGGCCAGAAAACCGCTGTGCAGGGCATTATACTGGCGTAAGGCCCGGGCAATCGGCTGACACACGGTGTCCAGGACCTGCGCCACATCGCGGAAGAGGGGGGCCATCAGCGGGTTGACGTCCCGGCCCCTTTCTCGATTGCCGGAGGGCCCATGCCCTTGCCCCAGGTCAGGCACCACATGGAGAGGGCCCAGGCCTTTTAAATCCTCCCCACGCCTCCCGAACAGCCGATCGAGGAACGTCGAAGCGGTAAATTTCTGATCATTCACCGACAACAAGGTCGCCGCCACCGGTCGGAGCTGGCCATCCAGATTCACCCCGATGGTCACACTGACCTTGGCACGCACGGTCCGCAACATGTCCGGCAGCTCGCGGGTGAGCTGCTGATAAACGGCATCTTGCGCTGTCTGCGCAATGCGGTCGCGCAGGGCGCACCATCCTGCGGCCTGCACCTTGTCCCCTACCTGAGCAAACACCGTGCTCAAGCCAGTCACACAGCTCACCAGGTGCTCCAACTCCCCTAAGCGCCAGGTGATATCCTGGAGGGAGGGGCGGCGACGGTCAACGGCAATATAGGCCGTATCCAGGGCATGGAGATCCGGCAACAGGGCTTCCAGGTGGGAGGTGAAATCCGGATTACGCCACACATCGTCCAGGATGTCCTGGCGGTACGCAATGACGGCCGGATCAGTGCAGAGATGGAGGAAGACCTCACGGATGGTGGACCGACCCAATCGGCTGTCAGTGAAGGCCGCGAGGGTGGCCTCCAGCTCCAGATCACGCACGCATTGAGGGTCTAACGCCGTGCATGTCTGCGCTGGTCGTATCCCATCAGGCCATAATAAACTCAACGATGGCGGGTTTTGCATAATGATAGACCACCTCCCTCGGCCGCTACTCGTCCACCATAGTGGCAAAGTAGGCCCGTTGCACCTTGCCCTCCTGCTGCATCTGTATCTCGACTAGCCAGGCACCGGGCATGGAAAAATGGACGGGCTCGGCAGTGTAGCGCCCAAGGCTGGAAGGGATGACAGTGAGCCCACGCATGTCAGGGTCGTTCGCCAGGCCATGACCGCCTGGCATGTCACGATCGTGATGCGGCATACGGGCGAACAGACGGATGCTGGCCCCTTCCACGGCTGCGCCCTTGTGGTTATCCCACAGGGTGATTTCAAACGCAGCAGGATCACCGTGACGACTGCTGAGGAGACCCTTCAGTGAGTTGATGGTGACGCTGAGCCCGGTGGTCTGGCTGGCAGCAAACCACGCAGTGGTCTGGCTGTCGCGGATGGGCACGCAGAACATGCCCTGCTTCAGGGTGATGGCCGGCCCGTGTTGGTAGCCCATTAGACGGTCTGCACTGCCAATACTGATCGCTTCGCCTCGGGCGTGTGCCCTATGGACTGCGGCAGAGACACCGCTCAGCACGGCAGAGCCGTTCGGGAGCACAGCAAACCCCTGGCAGCTCCCGCGGTTTTGGGCGGTGCTTGGGACGTCCTCTGCTTCCTCACCTTCAACAATAGGCTGAGCAAGAATCCACAGGCTGAGCATGGTATAGCCCACCATCAGTACCAGCATGGGATACTGGCTGCGCAGGGCTATGGCACGCTGACGCAGGGTGCGCACGGCCACCAGGTGCGCCAGGTAGACGGCAATGATATGGCCCGCCACAATGGCCAGCACCGTGGTATACCACCCGAACCCGGCGCCTACAATCCCTGTATGGATACCGTACTCCGCCGTCCCCAGCAGATCCCATCCAAAGCCAAAGGGATCTGAGGCCAGCGGCAGGAGACGCTGGCCCTGGACCAGGAGAAAGGGCAGGTAATGAGCAATATGATAGGCAATGGCAATAGGGACCAGGGTAAAGATGAATGCCCGCGCCAGCATGAGCCCCGAAAGACGCCTGCCGCTGACGACGGCCATGAGGACACTGAAGCTCAGATAGATCTCCAGGAACAGCAGAGGGAAGGCAAGCAAGCCCAGTGTTCTGGTGACCAGACGGCGTGCCTCACCCAGGTCCGGAAGGAATCCGAGGAGGGCAGTCCTGATCTCTGTCCACAGGGGTGTGGCCAAAAAGCCGTCGAAGGTCACGGTTGCTAGGAGCAGCAGGACAAAGACCATCTCTGAGACCGAGACGCCCTGGTTACGCACCAGACCAACGGCGTAAGGGCGCAGGTTCCACTCGCGCCGAGCTGCATCCGCTCTGGCGAAACATGCATAACAGTCGATGCAGGCGCCATCGCAATCCTGGCATGCCAGACCACAGGTCTGACAGAGGCGTGGGTCGCACACCCGCACCTCGGTTGGGGCAAAGCGGGCCAGCAGGCTAAAGGCCAGGGAGAAGGCTTCGCCGTATCGTAGCCAGGTGTCTTTGCCAAAAAGGCACATCCCGGTCCAGGTAATACCGGAGTATACAAGTGCCATCACTGCGAGGTTGGCGGGCACGGCTGCTCCCTGGAAAACCAGCTCTATCCAGGCAAACCCTAGGAACAACAGGACCCCCGGCCAAGCCCCCAGCGTAGGCGGATACGCCCAGTGACGGGAGATCTCCCGCCCGGGAGCCACCCGACGATAGAGCGCCTCTGCCCACCCAAAAAGCCCCTTCCAGGGGTTCAGAAGCGCCCAGAGATTGCCGGCCAGGGCCGAGACATACGCCAGCCCAACCCACCAGATGACCCACACCAGCGTTGGCACAAGGTTCTTTGCCGGGTTTTGGTGCCCAAGCAGTCCAACTACAATGATCAAGACCAACAGGCCTGCTGATACCAGCTTGAGACAGAACAGGCATACCGGATGGGCCACAAAGCGCCCTACTGGCAACTGCAGGAGGTTGAGCCGGGGGTAGGTGCCGGCTCCAGACGTGCCACGTACACATATCCCGACCACGACAAAGGAGACGGCGACCGTTGCCGCCGCTCCCACCACATACAGCCAGAGCGGCACCGGGAGATCATAGTGTTGACCAAAGCCATGTGCCGCAGCAGACCCTACCCCACCCAGGAGGAGGATAGCGCTCACCGCCGCCAGGGCTCTTGGCCTCACCATGCCTCCGGTCGTCCTCTTCCGGGCGGACGGGATACTCCAGGAACTCCTGTGGTCTCTCCACGTCATGACTCGCCCCGCCAAACTGGCGGTGGTGCTGCGCACGGCTAATTGGTTCTATGCAGTCCCCCCGCCAGACTGGCGGGAGTAATTAGCCCTACGCAGTAGCCGTACGCAGCACTTAGGTGCCGATCCAGCCGCTCGCGGTGATGTCGATCACCTGGTTGTCGGGACCCCGGTACTTGATCTCATAATAGGAACGCGAGTCAGAACCCGCAGCGTGCCCCAGGTCCACCCGCCCCATGGTGGCCTTGGCGCCGGCCTCCTCCAGCTTTTTGCAGGTCTCGTCCACATCGTCCACCAGGAAACCGAAGTGGTCGATGCCGGCGTACCCGGGCACGTCTCTGGGGCTCTCACCGGTGCCCTGGTCATTGGCTTGGAGAATAGCCAGATTAATGTGCCCATCGGAGAGATAGTAGCCCGACCTGGCCCGGCCCACCTCCTCCAGCCCGAACACCTCTTTGTAAAAGGTGGCGGTCTTCTCAGGGTTTGGGGTGCGGATGGCGATGTGTTTAATCTTTGCCATGATGACCTCCCTTGACACTCTCCTGTGTTTAGCTGTCCCGGCTCTGCATTGGCCTCTGGCCGCCCAGGGGCAACACCTTATCGACCTTGACGATGACTCCATAGCCCTTACGCTCGGGATCCCGCTCCAACTCCGCTGGCACCGTGCGCGCCATGACCTGCTCCCGCAGCGGTCCCTCTTTATGCACCGTCGCCTGGCCCACAAAGCGCCAGGAAGCGCGGGTGGTGGGGTTGCGGAACAGGATCATGACGTGCGGGTTCGCCTCGACATTCTCGGCGGTACCCTGAAGTGTGCGCTCCCAATACGCCAGCGATTCGTCATCAAACACCATTACACTGCCCTTGTAGCCCACATTGGGTACCCCATCCTTCGAGATCGTTGCCACGAGACACGGACAGCCATGCGCCAGCGCCGGATCGATCTCTTCTCGCATCTGGTCGGTCAGCTTGATCATGGTTTTCCTCCTGACTGACGAACCCTTTCCTCTTTGGCGATCACCTGCAACGCCTGGGGCCTCACCGTGAACATGTGTGCCGATGTAGCTGTGGTGACGCACCCCGAAGCCGCGTCAAGGATAGGAATTTTGCACGTCCTTTGCAAGCCATCGCTTTGACTTCAAGCCTGGCTCGCTGTCCTGGCATCCTCGCCTGGGCGTTCCCCTACCAAATGGCCGCATCCTGCCCTGTTCGCCCAATATTCCCACGCCCGCCACGTTTGCACCGAATAGGGTGTGTAATCCGCCGCGCGCGCCGCGATCTCGCCGTGCGACAGGCCCTTGACCTCGCCGCCCAGTCGCATGGCGGCCATGAGGGCCCGGGCGTTGCGCGGCACGTATACGGACATTCTGACGACCTCGATGAGTGACGATGCAGCGGCGGCAAATCCGTGGCCCCGCATCAATGCGACACTGTTGCTACCAAGACAGCGCGCCAAATCGCGGCCCTGCGACATGTTCGTCACCAGAAGGTTGGTATGCTCCCCGAAAGTGTCGGCGATGTCCCACACCGGTACATGCGCTCCCATGAAACTACCGGAGTGTATGACCGGCCGCAGCGGCGTGGTCGTGATGCTGAAGGGCAGCACATCTTCGGCATGGGCATGCACGACCGCGTGAATATCAGGACGCGCTTCGTAGATCGCGCCGTGAATGAATCTTTCGAGATAAGGCGCGCGACTGTCGTCGCTGAGCGGATTTCCGTCCAGCGTAAATTCCATGATGTCGGCGCGCTCGACCAGCTCTGGACTGCGCGACCACGACAGCAGGTAGCACTCAGGAGTACGTGGATGGCGCATACTGACGTGGCCGTATGCATCGACCACGCCCTCATTGGCAAGGATACGGTTGGCAATTACGAGTTGGCCTATGTGGAAGTCCAGGTCGTTCATAGTGTGCTCCTCACGCCTGATAGCCTACTGTTCCGTTGCAATAGACTGTTCCTTAGCCAGGGTATTGGTCAATATCCAGGCATTGATTCGCCATACAGTACCACACCAGACGGTTGCGAAAACTGCAAAAAGGTGCTAGGGTTTGCCGCGCTCAACTTCTATAGGACAGAGAGATGAAGTGTATGGTGCCTGAACATCGCGGCGGGTGTAGGAGGGTCGCATGGATCTGAGATTTTCTCCTGAAGATGAGCAGTACCGGCAGACACTGCGGACCTGGCTCGAGGCGAATCGGCCGCAGGAATCTCCTCCGAAAGACCAGGATGCCGAGTTTGCCTATCGACGGGTCTGGCAGCGCAAGCTCTACGAGGGCGGCTGGGTAGGGATTAACTGGCCCAAGGAGTACGGTGGGCAGGGCGCCACGCTGATCCAGCAGGCGATCTATGCGCAGGAAATGGCCCGGGCGCGTGCCCCACAGCCGGCGAATGGACTCGGCATTGGCATTGTCGGTCCCACGCTGATGCATCATGGGACCGAGGAACAGAAAAAACGCTTTATCCCCAAAATTCTCAATGCTGACGAAATCTGGTGCCAGGGGTTTTCAGAGCCCAACTCAGGTTCGGATCTCGCGTCGCTGCAAACGAAAGCCGTCCTGGATGGGGATGACTTTGTAGTCAACGGGCAGAAGATCTGGACCAGTATGGGGCAGTATGCCGATTGGTGTATCCTGCTCGTGCGCACTGACCCCAACGCGCCGAAGCACCGGGGGATTTCCTTCCTCCTGGTGGACATGGACAGTCCTGGCATCACTGTTAGACCTCTGAAGCAGATCACGGGGAATTCTGAGTTCAACGAGACTTTCTTCGATAACGTGCGTGTCCCCAAGCAGCACCTGGTTGGTCCGATGAACGAAGGCTGGCGGGTGGCCATGACAACGCTGACCTATGAACGTGGCATTTCTTCGCTCGCTACCCAGGTGCGTGTTAAACAGCAGTTGGATGCCATGGTTGAGTATGCCCGCGCGACCCGCAGGAATGGGCATACGCTGTCTAAGGACCCGGTGTATCGGCAGAATCTGGCGCAGGCCTATATTCGCGTCGAGATTATGTTGCTGAACCTCTATCGCGGCATCACCAGTCGTCTGCGTGGACAACCGCCCGGACCAGAAGCCTCGCTCGACAAGCTGTACTGGAGCGAGATGGATAAGTGGATGCAAGAGCTCGGCATGGAGCTGCAAGGGCCCTACTCCCAGCTCATGTATGATTCGAAATATGCCATTCCAGGCGATTGGCAGTACAATTTCCTGCGCAGCCGAGCCGGGACAATCTATTCAGGGACGTCGGAGATTCAGAGGAACATCATTGGGGAACGCGTTCTCGGTCTGCCCAAGGGTTAGGTCGAGCCCAGTTGTCACTCCCTCCCCCTGCGACTGCGTCGGCAGAGGGCGCCCAGCTTAACGGGCGCCCTTCCCCCGGGAGAGGGAACTGGGAGCAACGATTGCAGTGGACAACGAAAAGCGAGGCTTTGATCCGGGCGTGATTTTTCGTGTATTGCTGTGTCTATTCCTCGGCGCGTGTTTGTATCTCTTTATCACAAATAACCAGCTCTTCGCGAACGGGGCTCGCAACCTCCAGCATCCCGAAGCGCTCGTGATGCTTGCTGTCCTGGGAATTCCTTTCATTCTGGCGCTAGTACACCTGGTGCGTAGCCTGCGCCGCCAGCCTGACTCCCAGGCATGATGGCCTTACTCTCCTCCCTAGATCAGCTCTGTACCACGGCCAAAGATGGCATATTCTTCTTGCAAGAGAGTGCGCGCGATAATCAGTTTGTGAATGGTGGGTGTACCCTCTTCGAGCCAGTTCAGACGTGCGTCACGGTAGAGCATCTCAATGCGACTGGATTTGAGATATCCCAGGCCACCGTGCACCAGGAGGGCTTTATCAGTGACCCGCCCGACCGCCTCCAGCGCGAAGAGCTTACACATCGAGGCTTCTTCAGGGATGCGCTGTCCCGCATCATACTTGCGGAGCGCGTCCAGGACCATGTGCCGCAGGGCATAGATATCCGTCGCCATCTCTGCCAGGTAGCCCTGCACGGCCTGGCGTTCCGCAATGGGCTTGCCAAAGGTGACACGCTGTTTGGCCCACTCCAGGGCCAGCTCGAGCGCGCGCTCGGCAGTGCCGAGTGCTGCCACGGCAATAAAGACTCGGCTGATCTCCAGAAAAGCCAGCAGTTGCACCGAGCCTAGCCCTTCCCGGCCCAGCACATTCTCGACCGGCACCGGCACATTGTCAAAGCGTAGAAGCTCATGGGAGGCCCCAGAACACCCCATAGTAGGTGCCATGCGCTCAATTGTAAAGCCAGGCATGCCACGCTCGACGAGCAGCACGCTAAATTCCCTGGCACCCCGAGACGGGCCCTCGGTAAAACAAAAAATCGCAAAGAGGTCCGCCTCCCGCGCATTGGTAATCAGGTGCTTGCATCCAGAGAGGAGATAGACATCGCCCTGGCGCACGGCGCAGGATTTACTGTCGAGCCCTGAGCCACTGTCCGGTTCCGTGAGTCCGAAGCAGACCAGGAGGTCGCCCGTCGCCATGCGGGGGATATAGCGCTGGCGCTGCTCGGCACGACCAGTCTCCATGAGGTGCACGCTGCTATTGTGCACGTGCAGCATCGCCCGCAGGCCGCCATGCACTTTCGCCAGTTCTTTGAGGACAGGTGCGTACTGCTCGGTCGTTAGTCCCAGGCCACCATAGGTCTCGGGCACGAGACAGTCAAACAGGTGATGCTCTCGGAATTGCGGGCGCAGCATGTCAAACGGGATCAACTCATCGCGTTCGATCTGCGGCACGAGCGGGTCGATCTTGTGCCACAGAAAGTCTTTCACGTCCTGCAAGTAGGCGCGATACGCTGCCTCAGTTGGGAAGATCATGACCTGCTCCGTGACTGACGCATCGCTAGAACCCCAGCAACTGTTTGGCAATCGTGCTGAGCTGCATGAAGGACGTCCCTTCGTAGATTGAACCAATCTTCGCATCGCGGAAGAATTTTTCCACCGGGGCGTCTTTGGTATAGCCCATCCCGCCAAAGACTTCTATGGCCTTAGAGGTGATCTGCTCGGCCATCTGCGACGCAAAGTATTTGGCCATGGCTCCCTGTTGCGTAAAGGGCTCGCCAGCGTCCTTCAGGCGTGCGGCGTTGTACACCAGCAGCCGGGCCGCCTCCAGCTGCGTGGCCATATCGGCAAGCTGGAACTGCATACTCTGGAACTCGGCAATGCTCTTGCCAAATTGCCGGCGCTGCTTGGCATAGGTGATCGCAGCCTCCAGAGCCCCCTGGGCCAAACCCACCATCTGCGCGCCAATGCCAATACGCCCTTCGTTTAATGTCTCAATCGCGACTTTATAGCCCTGGCCGATGGCGCCCAGGACATTGTGCTTAGGCACCATACAATTGTCCAGTATTAACTCACACGTGCTGCTGGCGCGAATACCGAGCTTCTTTTCGACGCGCCCGACAGCAAAACCAGGAGCATCGCGTTCGACGATGAACGCCGTAATGCCACGGTAGCCCTGACTGGGGTCCACAGTGGCAAAAATGATGTAGCATTCGGCTTCACGCCCGCTGCTGGTCCAGAGCTTGCGCCCGTTCAGCACGTAATGATCGCCGTCAAGCGTGGCCCGCGTCTGCAGGGCAAATGCATCACTTCCCGAGCCGGCTTCCGAGAGGGCATACGCCCCTACGGCATACTGTGCCAGCTTCGGGAAGAAAGCGGCGTATTGCGCCGGCGTGCCCCAGCGCAGTATGGCATTGGTCACCAGGGTATTGTGCACGTCCACCAAGACCCCTACTGCTGCATCCACCCGCGAGATTTCTTCCACAGCCAGACAGGCTATAAAAAAACTGCTCTCTGCGCCACCGTACTGTGCTGGAATCTCAACGCCCATGACACCAAGATCGAACAGGCCAGGGATCAAGGCAGGATCGTACTGCGCTTCCTCGTCCATACGCGACACCAGCGGGGCAATAGTCGTTTCAGCATAGTCGCGTACGACGGTGCGAAAGAGTGTTTCTTCTTCGCTCAGGACAGTCAGCGGCCGGACCGCCTGGGTGCCTGGCGGGTTCATAGGCATCCTCTCTACCCATTAAGGTTTCCTATCTATCGGTTGAATAATGTGATTGTACACACTTTTCCGCCTGATGCCCACGCCGCGTCGTCTGACCAGGACACATTAGAGGGCTTCCTGCGGGATGACGATACGTGGCGGCGCGATGGCGACGGTCTGCACACCTGCGCCGCCCGTCAAGCTCCGAGGCCAGTGAGTTTGCCGTATTGTCACGCATGCGGTATGCTGTCGAGGTTGTGGGACTGGGAAGCGTGCTGGAGCACATGTCTTGTTTCGTGTGGAGAGGAGGTGTGGCGCATGGCAACAACATTGGAAGCCATGGTGGCGGCAGCCAAGGCGGTCGTTCCCGCATTAACAGCCGAGCAGGTCCAGGCGAAAGTCCAGGCTGGAGAGCCGTTTGTGATTCTGGACGTGCGGGAGCAAGACGAATACGACCAGGGTCATATTGCCCAGGCCCGGCTGCTGCCGCGCGGATTGCTGGAATTTCGTATCCATGACCTCGTGCCTGATAAATCGACGAACATGCTCCTCCATTGACGTCGCGACAGCCGGGCTGCCCTGGCAGGGCAGACACTGCAGCAGTTAGGCTACCAGAATGTGGCCTTCATGGTGGATGGTTTCACGGCCTGGAGCGCTCTCGGGTTGCCTGTGATCGGGCAGCCTTTGTAGGCTAATGCACAGGGACCGTACGGGGAAGGAATGTCGAGGGTGGACTTTCTGCGGGATGTGGGTCAACGAGGCGTCTGGGCACTCGTCCGTCTGTCGATTACCTTCCCCTGGACTACCCTGGTTATGGCCGTGATACTGGCCGTATTGTCTATCTGGTATACGTCGCAGCATCTCAAATTTCAGACCTCACGGAATGCCCTGGTGTCTCAGAATGCTCGGTATATCCAGCGCTTTGAAGAAATCGATAAAGATTTTTACGAACTTGATGTGTTCATTGTGGTGGTTGAACCGCCGCACCTGGAGCGGGGTAAGCAGTTCGTGAACGCCCTGGTACCTCGGCTGCGGGCCAATACGCAGTATTTCAAACGTGTGGTCGATAGAATCGATACCTCTAGTCTGGAAGGCAAAAAACTGCTCTTGTTGTCGCCAGAGGATCTGCACACGCTGCAGCAGCGCCTCCAGGATGCGCAGACGTTGCTCACCGACCTCGCGGCAGCGCCGGGTCTGCAGCAGTTGTTAGCATCGGTGAACCAAGAGATCAGCAAGGCACTCGTGTCGCATCTGACTGGGTCGTTTTTAGGGAACTCTACGCCTTCGACTGCAGAGCCGGGACAGGCCCTGGACGTAACCTTTCTGTCAGCGCTCTTCGGAGAAATAGAGCAAGCCCTGGCCGCGCCGGCCACCTATGTGTTTCGCTCACCATGGGCGAGCTTTTTTCTCAAAGAAAGCAAAATTCTGTCGCAGGAAGGGTATTTGACCGCAGACAACGACCGTTTGCTGTTCGTCCTGGTGGAAAACCGCCCGGTTGACCGTGGCTTTGTCAAACATGCTGTACCCTTGCAGGCCTTGCGCGACCATATCAAAGCTGTGCAACAGGACTTTCCCGATGTCCAGGCTGGGGTGACCGGGAGTCGGGCACTGGGCAGTGATGAAATGGTCAGTTCGCAGCGTGATACGGCGTTGGCGACGGTACTCTCGCTCATCAGCGTCAGCGTCTTATACATTGCCATCTTTTGGGAAGTGTGGAGTCCATTGCGGGTGCAGATCGCGTTGCAGCTGGCTATCTGTTGGTCTCTGGGCTGGGTGACCCTCACCGTTGGCCATTTAAACATTCTCTCGGTATCCTTTGCTCCGGTTCTCATCGGTCTGGCGGATAACCTGGGCATTCACCTGGCGGCGCGTTATAGTGAGGAACGCGCTGCCGGCCATGATTTTCGTACCGCGATGGAGATCGCGGCACGGCAGACGGGTCCGGGCATTGTGACTGCCGGGATCTCGGTGGCCCTGGCCTTTTACGCCGTCATGCTGGCGAATTTCCCAGGACTGGCCGAACTCGGATTTATTGCTGGGAGTGGTGAGTTGCTCTGTATGGTGGCCAGCTTTACCGTACTGCCGGCGCTGTTCGCCGTAAGCCAGCGCTATCTGCGGACGCGTGCGGCAGCATGGCAGGCGAAGGAGCGCCGGAGCTGGAGTTGGAGTTGGCTGGGACGTTATCCCCGTCTCACACTCGCGGGCATTGGTGTGCTGATCCTCATCGGTGTACTCGTGTCGCCGCTCCCGAAATTCGACTATAATCTGCTGCATCTCCAGGCGAAAGGCACTGAGTCGGTCGTGTGGGAAAACCGGCTCCTGGAGGAATCGGGCCATTCATCGCGGTATGCACTCAGCACGGCTGATTCTCTCGAAGAATTGCGCCGCAAAAAAGCCCAGTTTGAGGCCCTGCCGGCGGTCGATCGGGTCGAAAGTCTCGCCTCCCTGCTATCGCCTGATCAGGAGGCACGCCTGGCCTTAGTGGCTGAGATAGCCCCTTTGGTAGACGCTATCTCGGCGACATGGGAGAACGTCGAGCCCATTGATATCGAGGAGATTAGCACTACTCTCGAAAAAATCCGCTTTAAATTACAGCAGCCTCCCAGCGACTGGGACCCCTCAAAGCGGCCGTCGGAGGAGGCCCTCACTGCAGCGCGTACGTCTCTGATCGCAGTGCAGGAGCGTCTCAAGAGCGTGCCGCCGGCCACTGCGAGCCAGGCACTGGATGCCTTTCAACGGGGATTGATGACTGACTTTGCCGCGAAATGGACGCTGCTGCAGCATAATGTGTACCCCAAGGGACCCGTGACCCTGGATGATGTGCCCAGCTATCTACGCGAACGCTTTGTCGGCCAGAGCGGACGCTATCTGCTGCAAATCTTCGCGCGTGACAATATTTGGGAACGTGACCCCATGCAGACCTTTGTGAGCCAGCTGCAGACGGTCGATGCTGACGTCACTGGCCCTCCTGTGGTCGCGCTTTATTCGATCCAGAACATGCAACAGGGGTATGTGCGTGGCGGTGTGTACGCCCTGATCACGATCGTCGGCCTCACGTTCGTACACTTTCGGCGCCTCAAACCGACCTGGCTGGCGCTGCTCCCGCTGGGGGTGGCGGCCCTCTGGATGATCCCCTGCATGGCGCTCTTTGGAGTACAAATGAACATCGCCAACTTAATTGTTATCCCCTTGTTTATGGGCATGGCCATCGATAACGGTATCCATCTCGTGGACCGTGCTCTTGAGCCGCCTAGGACAGCCAGCGAGCGTCACACACAGAGTACAGGTAAGGCCGTTGTCCTGGCGACCTTGACGACGATTGCTGGCTTTGGCAGTCTCATGGTCGCCCGCCATGCTGGTATTTTCAGCTTTGGCTTACTCTTAGCCCTGGCTGTGACGTGTAATCTTGTGGCGGTGTTTACAGTCCTGCCCTTGCTCTTGCGGATTGTGCGCCTCGACCCTGCCCCGACCACCCCAGTAGGTATGACTCCAACCATGAGGGCTGACTAGCTATGCCTCCCAGCACAACCGGGGTCATCGTGATTGCCCATGGGCAATGGTTTGCTGAGATCGCCGGGCTACCCCTCTTACACCGCGTACTCCTCGGCGGTGGGAAGGCCGGTGTGCGGCGCTGGATTGTCCTGGTGCAGCACGAGGCACAGTGGGTGCGTTCCAGCCTGGCAACGGCCTATAAGCTCCGTGATATTGCCTGGCAGGTGCATGATCTGCACGCCACCGAGCCGGGGCGTTTGACAGCAGCTTTCCCGGCAGAGGATGTGCTGGTAGTGATGGTGCCGGCGGTCTTTGATTATCGTGTGCTCACAGATCTGCAAGACGCTCTTGCTCCTACTCTCTGCGTCACCACAGCTGCTGCACCCACCCCGGCAGAGATCATCGTCCATGACGGTCATATCGTCGCTGGTGCTGCACAAGGGGCTCCCGCCTACCGTAGCACCGGCATCATGCGCTGCTCTGGCACGCAGTTGGGCCAGGTGCTAGGCCAGGCGTCGGCAGAGATCTGCCGGTCACCTTCTCCACACACGGTCCTCCTGACCAGGCTGCTCGCCCAGACGACTGTCCGGGCGCTGGATGTCAGCCGGCGTCTGTGGCTCTTGATTACTGAACCACTGGATACCAGTGTTGCTACGGCCGAGGGACAACTGCTCCGGAGCATGGGGCGTGAGAACGACAGTATGCTGGTGCGGATGTTGGATCGACGCGTCTCGCGGGTCCTCACGAAACGACTCATGCGCACGTCGGTGACGCCGAATCAGCTCACCCTGGGTTCAGGTGCAGTCGGGATCATGGGGGCCTTCTGCTTGGCGCAACCGTCACAGGTATGGCAAGTGCTGGGCAGCCTGTTATTTCTGCTCTCGACCATTCTGGACGGCTGTGATGGTGAAATCGCCCGTCTGACCTTTCAGGAGTCAGCCTTTGGTGCGAAACTCGATCTCATCATGGATAACATCGTGCACCTGGTGCTCTTCCCGAGCATTGCCCTGGGTCTGTATCTTCGGGAGCACGATACGCTCTATTTTGTGCTTGGTTGTCTGACCCTGGGTGGTATCCTGGCTTCAATAGCGGTCTATCTGCCGTACCTATGGCGTCGGCAGAAGATGCATAGCACCCTCGCACGCCTCTATGAGCACCTGGCCAGCCGCGATTTCGCCTATGTCCTGCCCGTGCTTGCCCTGATCGACAGACTGCAGTGGTTTCTCTGGGCCGCAACCGTGGGGACCTATCTGTTTGCCGGAGCCTGGGTGGTGATTACCATTCGTGAGCGGCGCCAGCAGCACAGTCTCAGGAATGAGAAATCCACCTCGGTGTAGGCAAATACCGCAGGCTCAACACGGCGTCGGTGGTGCGGGCGTCTCGGTAATACCCACCTGCCATCCCATGCCCCCAAGCAAGAGCAGGCCAGCGAATAAAAACACATAGACGAGGAGATAGAACATACGCATGCTATTGTTACGACGTTGGGAGGCCCCTTAAATGACGATCCCAGCCGTCATTCTCTTCCCTGACGTGCCAGCTGCCCAATTACCAGTAGGTGGGATATCCCTGGCAGTTCGGCATATCAAAGAACTCTACAAACATGGTATCCGCGAGTTCTACCTCTACGGGGTGAATACTATCCCACCCGCACTCCAGCAGGCTCGTTTGCCTGGTGATAGCGTCTTGTATGTAGTGCCCCATGGCACAGACACGCTGCCACACCAACTGCGAGAACGCTTGCCTATGCCAGGCGACATGTTGTTCGTGCGGGGCGATTGCCTCATCGATCCACGCCTCTTTGCGACACTGCTGGCGAGACCTTCCCCGCATTGGTTACCAGCACCACGAGCCACTACTGCAACACTGCCCGCTGCGGCACGCCTATCACATGCTCAGCTCGACACGTGGGCGACCGCTGGTCTCAAGCAGTGGTTACAGAATAGCCCGGTGCTCAAGCTCGAGATGCTGGATGACTATAGCCCGGCGCACCGTGGTCCTGTGCCGTTCTACGTGCATACAATCGCCACGCCAGAGGAGGCCGAGGTCGCGACACGGACCCTGATCCGTGCAGCGCAAAAACGTGCGCTGGATCTGCCGGCCCTCGTGCTCAACCCGGTGTTCGAGAATCGCCTCGTCTTCTGGCTGTGCAACACGCGTATTACCCCTAACCAGGTGACGGTGTTCACCGGTATCCTCGGCGCGTGCGTTGCCTTCTTGTTTCTGCACGGGTGGCTGCGCCTTGGCATTACGCTCACCTACGCTGTGGCGGTGCTCGACGGCGTTGACGGCAAACTGGCGCGAACAAAGTTACAGACCTCACGTCTTGGAGAGTTCGAGCATATCCTCGATTTTTTCGTGGAACATGCGTGGTATCTTACCATAACGAGCTTTCTGGTCACCAGTACGCATGATGCGCAATGGTGGTGGATAGGTATCGGTCTGATGGTGAGCGATGTGCTCGATAACTTTCTCTACTATGCCGGGCATGTGCGGTTGGGGAAACAACTCGATGAACTGGGGCCATTCGACCGTGGCTTTCGGCTTATTGCTGGGCGCCGCAACATCTATGCCTGGATGTGGATGTTTGGCTTCTGGGCCGGGCTGCCTACGCACGCCTTCGTGGCTGCCCTGGCATGGGCAATAGTTACTGTGGGGGTCCACAGTGTCCGACTGGCGTATCATGTGCGTCGGCGTATCGCCGTGGCTTGAGCGGCACATCGGGCCTGACTACCTACCCCCACTTTTTTTACCTTGACGGCCACCATAATTTTGTCTATCAATTGATTGATACATGGATAGGCAAAGCGTCATAGAGGGCATCGTGCCAGGAGGCGGGCTATGGGTACGGGAACATGGGCAGTGCAGACGGTAATGGACGCGGTCATGACGTGGAACTATGACGTCGAGCATCCTGAGCTGCGTGCGCTCTACGAGAAGGCGAAACGGGAGCAGTGGAACGCCACCACTCAGCTGCCATGGACGCAAGACGTGGACCCAGAAGGCATCATTCTCGATGATGATATCAATCCTAACGTGGCGCTTCTACGAGATTCCGACATCTGGCGCCGCATGACCCCGAAAGAGCAGACGCGGCTACGGTACGAAACACTCGTCTGGAATCTGAGCCAGTTCCTGCACGGTGAGCAACTGGCGATCTTCGTGGCTGGCCAACTCGCCGCGGCAGTGCCGTGGATTGATGCGAAGCTCTATGGTTCTACACAGGTGGTAGATGAGGCGCGCCACTCTGAAGTCTTCTATCGCTATCTGCACGAGAAGCTGGAACACGAATATCCTCTCTCTGACACCACCAGGGGCATTTTTGAGTCGATCCTGCACGAGTCGCGCTGGGACCTCAAATACCTCGGTCTCCAGGTGGTGCTGGAAGGGCTGGCGATGGGGCTCTTCACTCGTATGTACCAGGCGACCCGGGAACCCTTGCTCAAAGAGCTGCTCCACTTTGTGCGCCAGGATGAGGCGCGCCATTTCGCCTTTGGGGTCTTATCACTGCGCGATACATACAATGAGATGCTCTCTGATGCCGAGCGCCGTGAGCGCGAAGACTACGCTTTCGAGGTCTGCTCGGTCATGCGTGGCCGTACCTATCCCAAGGAAGCCTGGGAAGCCATGGGTCTCCCCGTCGACGAGTGCCGCCGGGTCATGGGGGAAGCGGCTCGTCGGAGTCAGGCGCAACTGTCGTCCTTCACGCGCGTGACCTCAGCGCTGAAGACAATTGGCTTGCTGAGCGATCGTATGCGTCCGCACTACGCACAAATTGGGCTCCTGAAGTACGAAGATACACCCCTGGAAGAGCTGCAGATGATGGGCGTCGCTGCGTAGCAATGCTTGTCCTGCCCTCTCCCGCAGGGAGAGGGTCAGGATGAGGGTCTCCTTCCTCATCACTCCTCAGTGTGGAAAGATCGTCTCTACAGAGACCTCAAAACCGGGCAGTACCTGCGAGGGTGCCACCTCCCCCATACGGTACTGGCCCATCAACACATATGCGCCCTGTTCCAGAACATACACGTCGATAGTCAGGGCACGCGGATCGACAATCCAATACTCTGTCACCCCCGCTTCTTGATACGCCTGCATCTTCTCACGCCGATCATACAGCCAGTTGCTTGGCGACAGGATCTCCACAAGCAGATCAGGAGCACCTTCGACGTATGCCTCACCGACAATCCCTAACCGTTCTGTACGGACAAAGATGATGTCAGGTTGCAAAGGCACCGACTGGTGGGGTAACCGTACCCCTACGGGCGCTGTCAGCACCTCGCCAAGCGGCTGCAACTTGAGAAAGTCCAGGAGATGTCCCACCAATGCTATGGAAATCCGCTGATGACGTATCGAAGGTGGCGGGCTCACATAGAGTACTCCTGTGATGATCTCATAGCGGTAGCCATCATCGGGGAGTTTACACCAGTCTTCATACGTCCACTCCCCCTGAGGAGGTGGCCAGGTAGGCCCTACCGCGCTGGTCTCTTGCTGCCTGATTGAGGTACTCCGCATCTGTCTGCTCCATGCTGCACGAAAACCTAAGGAAATTAGTGGAAGGGTAACATCGCAGCATAGCCGGGTCAACTACCCCTAGCTAAATGTAACCGGTTCACGTACAATCGCCTCGTCTACCGCCGCGCACCTCAGGAGGTCTTATGACGTGTCCATGCTGTCAGCACGCGAACCCTGTCGATGCTCGATTCTGCACTGGCTGTGGCCAGCCGCTGGCGCTTCTTTGCCTGGTATGTCAGACTCCCAATACGCCTGGCAGTCGGTTCTGTAAAGCCTGTGGCACGTCATTCACTACCGCTGTGCCTCCCCGTCCGGACCTGCGTGCTGCGGCGCCCCAGTCCTATACCCCACGACATCTCACTGAAAAGATCCTTACTTCTCGTAGTGCCCTCGAAGGAGAGCGTAAGCAGGTCACCGTACTCTTTTGCGACCTCGCGAACTCCACAGGCCTGGCTGAACGCCTGGGGCCCGAAGCCATGCATACGCTCTTAAACCGCTTCTTTGAGCTAGCCCTGGCCGAGGTACACAGTTATGAAGGCACCATCAATCAATTTCTTGGTGACGGTTTCATGGCTCTGTTCGGGGCTCCTGTGGCAGTGGAGGATCATGCTCGGCGGGCCGCACTCGCAGCCCTGGGGATACACAAGGGCATCCAACAGTTACGTACCGAAGTGGGGCTCTACGATGAGATGGCTCTGTCTATCCGCATCGGGATGAACACCGGCCTCGTGTCGAGCACAGCATCGCTATCCTCCAGCAGATCCACGCCGAGAACGAGCTGGCACTGGTCTATGCCGGCTACGGCCGGCTATACCAGCAGCAGGGGAATATGGCCCAGGCTCGGGAGTATCTCACCCGCGCCCTGGAGATTTTCGAGCGTCTGGGCACACTGGGCGAGCCTGATAAGGTCAAACAGGTACTAGCTATACTGCCAGAGGAATAAGTGTATGACCAACCCCATTATGATCATGGGCTGCTCCAGTGATGCTGGCAAGTCGTTTGTCGTGACGGCCCTGTGCCGCCACATGGCCAATCGCGGTGTGCACGTAGCGCCTTTCAAGGCGCAGAATATGAGCAACAACGCCGCAGTCACACCGGAGGGCGCGGAGATCGGGCGGGCGCAATACCTGCAGGCGCTGGCAGCGCGTACCACACCGCAGGCGCGTATGAATCCGGTATTACTCAAACCCAGCGCCGATACCGAGAGCCAGGTAATCGTCATGGGCCGGGTTGATCCCGCCATCAGCGCCATGCCGTGGTTGGAGCGACAGCCCCGTCTGTGGCCCATTGTGCGTGAGGCCCTGTACAGCCTGATGCATGACTATGAACAGGTGGTCATCGAGGGTGGGGGCAGTCCGGCGGAGATCAACCTGCGCGCTAGCGATATCGTCAACATGCGCGTGGCCCACGAATGTCAGGCTGATGTCTACCTGGTGGCCGACATCGATCGCGGTGGGGCGTTCGCCCATCTGCTGGGCACCTGGCATTGTCTCGAAGGCGAGGAGCAAGCGCTCGTCAAAGGTTTTATTTTGAATAAGTTTCGCGGTGATCGAGAGTTACTGGGGAATGCCATGGACTGGCTGTACGAACGCACAGGTATTCCCACAGTTGCCCTCATCCCTATGGTGCGGCATGCCTTGCCGGAAGAAGATACTCTGCATCACCGGGCCCATCCCGAGGTGCAACAGATCAACCTGGCGCTGGTAGTCTACCCTTACGCCAGCAATCTTGACGAGTTCGACCCGCTAGTCCACGAGCCAGGAGTGACCGTAGTACCCATCCGCGGCCATACACGTCTGGATGGGTATCACGCTGTCCTGCTACCGGGCAGTAAAAACACCGTTGCGAGCTTGCGTTACCTGCGCCAGAGCGGACTCGCTGCCGAAATCAGCCGGGCTGTGCAGCGTGGTGTACCAATACTCGGCATCTGTGGTGGACTACAATTGCTGGGGCGTGAGATTCGTGACCCACACCGCATCGAGAGCGGTGATTGTCCAGGGCTAGGCCTGCTCGATCTGACGACCACTCTGGTGTCTGACAAAACCACACGCCAGTGCCAGGTGCCCTGGCAAGGAGCCATTCTGTGTGGCTACGAAATTCACCACGGGCAGACGCAGGCTGGCGAGGGAGTACAGGCCTACTTACCCGATGGCCTGGGGTGGTGCCAGGACAATGTATATGGTGTGTATGTCCACGGGTTGTTTGAAAGTACCCCCTATCGCCAGCAGTTTCTAGAGCGTCTGGGCTGGCATGGACGGACAACAGATGAGTGGTCAGCCGTCGTCGATGCCAGCCTGAATCAGGTCGCCGGGCTAATTGTGGAGTCCGGCTGGGCCATCTAACGAGCTGATCTGATGTCTCTGAGCGTCTATGATTCCTCGACTCTCTTACGCAATAGGCGGGCGACGCGTGTGCCACGTGGTGCTCTGCTCGTAGGCGTGTGCCACCTGCAACAGGAGTCCGTCGGCAAAGGGCTTGCCAGCGAGCTGGAGCCCGATCGGTACATCCTTTCCATCCGTACTAATAAAACCACACGGCACACATAATGCCGGGACATTGGCAAGGTTAAATACACCTGTGAAACTGCGGCGTCCTGCCATACGCTGACGTGCATCCTCTTTATTCTGAATGCCAGGCCCTGTCGGTAGGAGCGGTGCTGGTTCTGAGGAGCCAGGCAAGGCCAGCACGTCTGCCTGTTGCAGAGCGGCAAACACCTGATGGCGCGTCAGTTCACGTAACTGTTGCGCTTTATAGTAGAGTTGCGCCGGCAGGAGAGCGCCCGTCAGGAAGTCGATCTGCACGTTGTGGTCATAGTCGCGCAACCGTGTCCTGATCCAGTCGTGGTGCAGCGTGGCGCTTTCGACAGCCAAGATGGCACGGGTGACTGCCGCAGCAGATGGCAAGATGGGGAGCGATACCTCAACAATCGTCGCACCCAACGTGTCTAAATCAGCAATAGCCT
>Ga0081538_10001986_pt1 | contig 20431 bp, 26 predicted proteins | sample TabmetS5T2R1_FD_71022 | JGI IMG/M metagenome (GOLD analysis project Ga0081538, IMG submission 71022) | Tabebuia heterophylla rhizosphere microbial communities from the University of Puerto Rico - S5T2R1 | ecosystem: Host-associated > Plants > Roots > Rhizosphere ...
GTAATAATATCATAGCGGGCCCCTCCCGCCGCGAAGTGATATCTTACTTCAAAAAGTTAATTCTGTTACTTTTTGTTAATACAAGAGAAGCGAAAAAGAAGCTTTCTGCAAGATGACACCATTGAGATTTGGATGTAATTTAACGTTTTGCGCTGTGCTCAAGCCCAGAAAGAAGCAGTTGAAAAGGAAAAGATATAGCTCCATTTGTGAGAGATTATCCAACACCAATTTTTGGTAATTTTCAGTTCAATTTATAGTCAAGTCATCTCGTTACTAAACCACTTTAGACTAATGCTCTCAAGCCTACTCTGTTACACACCTAATAATTGAGATGAAGATATAACTCCTCGGAGAGAGTAAAAGGAGAGCAAGAGGTATAATCTTGAAATGAATGTTCAACCATTCAAAGTACACATTCCAGAAGGAGCTCTACAAGACTTATACGAGCGGTTAGCACGCACCCGCTGGCCTGATGAGATTCCTAACACAGGATGGGAATATGGCACAAATTTGGCCTACCTCAAGGAGCTGGTTAGGTATTGGCAGACACAGTTCGATTGGCGGGCGCAAGAAAAGATGATGAACCAGTTTGCCCATTTTCGCGCTGATTTCGATGGTTTCGGAGTTCATTTTATTCATGAGGAAGGGAAAGGTCCTGATCCGCTTCCGATCGTTATTACACATGGCTGGCCTAGTTCCTTCCTTGAGATGCTGAAAATTATACCCCTCCTGACAGATCCTGAGAACCACGGCGGAAAAGCAGAGGATTCTTTTGATGTCATTGTGCCCTCACTTCCAGGATACGGATTTTCAGACAGACCTACAAGACGCGAAATGAACATATCTCAAATAGCCAATATTTGGGCACATTTGATGACCGATGTACTAGGATATGACCGCTTTGCGGCTCAAGGAGGTGATCATGGTGCAAGCGTCACAGAGCAGCTTGCTATATCTCATGGTGATTTATTAGTTGGGATTCACCTCGATATGATGCCTGTTCATCATGTATTTGAAAGGCCACCTATAGAAGAACTATCGCAATCGGAAAAGGACTATTTGCAACAACTAGAGCTTTGGTTGCAAGAAGAAGGCGGTTATGCCATGATTCAAGGGACTAAACCACAAACGCTCGCGTTTGCCTTGAACGATTCTCCAACAGGACTTGCGTCATGGATTGTAGAGAAGTTCCGTTCATGGAGCGACTGCGACGGAAGCGTGGAAAAACGTTTTACCAAAGACGAGCTACTTACCAATATCACCCTCTATTGGGTTACTGAAACAATCAATGCCGCAAGTCGGCTTTATTACGAGGCAGCCCACGATCATAATTATATACATCCAAAACATCACCGAAGAACTGATGTCAGGACGGCATTTGCGATTTTTCCAAAGGATATACTTACAGCTCCTCGACAATGGGCAGAACGTTGGTTTAATGTGATGCGATGGAGTGAGATGCCGCGTGGTGGACACTTTGCAGCAATAGAAGAACCAAAATTATTAGCCCAAGACATAATTACTTTCTTCCGTCCATTGAGATCCCAGAAAAGGTAATTCATGCTGATATACACTAACTAGTTTGCTTACAAATGGAACGAGGATGGTGGGCGTATATATTTACAAATGGAAGGTGTAGCAAATTTCTTCCATATATCCATAGATCAAGATGCCAGAATTGACATTATTTTGTTCTCTAGCTAATATTGAGTGAAACGCTCAATTAACTTAGTATGTACAAGAAGAAAAGTGCATAAGACATTGAGGTTTAGTCGGTATATATGCAAGCAGAGACACTATTGTAAGAAGACTGTTGTCACGAAAAAGGAAGAGAGGCTGCCGTCAAGCTGAAAGAATGCTGCCTCCGTATCTTGTCATGAGGGTATTAGTGAACACTCAGTTGTAACACAAAATATCCCCTTGGGGAGCAATCCCTATATTTTAGTTGCCTAGCTTTAACTATGAAAAGTTGGTGAATTAATTCATTGGCGAAATCAAAAAAGCAATTGAAAACGGTTGATGAATATATTGCCGAATTTCCAAAAGAAGAGGTTCAAAATGTTTTAGAAAAAATTAGGTCTACAATCAGGGAATCAGCACCGAAAGCCAAAGAGGCAATTAGCTATGGGATACCTGCGTTTAGTCTCAACAGCAAAGGTTTAGTATATTTTGGCGCTTGGAAAAATCATATCGGATTTTATCCTACACCCTCAGGTATTGAAGCCTTCAAAAAAGAATTGGCTCCCTTTAAACAACAAAAAGGTTCAGTCCAATTTCCTTTGAATAAGCCGATCCCATATGATCTAGTGAAAAAGATTGTCAGATATAGAGTAACTGAAATTTCAGAAGAGGGGAAATAGAAAGTATGAGAAAACTAATTGTTGTATCTTTCATAACCCTTGACAGCGTGATGCAGGCTCCCGGGGGCCTGATGAAGACCCCACTGGCGGATTCAGGCACGGCGGCTGGGTTGCTGGATACTTTGATGGCTTTCTTGGCAAAGTGATGATAAAGCAAATGACGAGATCTTTTGATTTATTGCTTGGCAGAAAGACGTACGAGATATTTGCGGCGCACTGGCCATATGTGAACACTAGTGGAGACCCAGTTGCAGCAGGAATTAATAATGCGAAGAAATATGTTGCCTCAAAGACGCTGACAAAGCTTGACTGGAAAAATTCCGAACTCATCAAGGGGGATGTAGGGAAGGAGGTCAAGAAACTAAAGGATCAGGACGGCCCCGAAATACAAGTTCATGGCAGCGGTGATCTTATTCAGACGCTTTTAAAACACGACTTAGTTGACGAGCTTTGGCTGAAGATATTCCCTATCACTCTCGGCATTGGCAAGCGCTTGTTTGCGGAAGGCACAATTCCAGCTGGATTCAAACTTCTTGAAAGCGAGATTTCACCAACTGGAGTTATCGTTGCCACATACAGCCGCGCAGGAGAAGTTAGGACAGGATCGTTTGCGCTTGAGACCCCCACTGAGGCTGAGCTTGCCCGCCGCAAACGGATTAAAGAGGAAAAATAGCATGAAACCTCGAATTACCGCTCTAACAATTGGGGTAGATGATTTAGAAAGGTCACTTGCATTCTATCGTGACGGATTAGGGTTTCAGACAAATGGTGTCATTGGGACTGAATTCGAGGGCGACAAGGTCCACCCATCAGGAGCTGCTGTCATGTTCGAATTGCAGAATGGATTAATTCTTGCACTTTACCAGCGCACAGATTTGGCTAAAGACGCGAAGCAACCTGTTGGGCCGCCAAGTCCCACCGAGTTCAGCATAGGTCACTTTGTACAAAGCAAAGAAGAAGTCGATGCATTGCTCAAACAAGCGGAAGCTGCTGGTGCTATCGTGACTGAAGAACCACATGACCGGCCATGGGGCATCTACTCCGGATACTTTCAAGATCCAGATGGTCATCTGTGGGAGATTGTTTGGAATCCTGCTTGGAAAATCAAAGAATAAAATTGCAGGACGCAGCCAAATTAGCGGGCCATAGTTGTGAACGGTAAATCAATCTATGGTCTTGAACTCGAGTATTCCGCTGTGGCCAGACATTCTGTGGTGTTGCAGAAGCTGATGCTCTGCTGAGAATACCTCCCGACAGTCATCGCAGGCGTATCTGGTGTTGTTGTTATTATTATTGGATTTGAGTGTAAATCTTGACATTTCGCTTTTGCACCCATTCCGGCCGCATGCTACCATCTACTAGAATATTAACCTAATGCTATAATCATATTGACATTTCTGATCGCGATCAACGTGGATTTTCATCTAGATCTATATCATTTAGGATAACTTGTAAAAGCTAAAACCGAAAACGTATACTATGAATAGAAGAATTATCCGTTCAGGTGATAGTCTTCGCGCAGGAGAGCAGATATAGGCATGCAGGAAGAACCGGAAACTGCGTCCCAGAACGAAAATGATGGATCTATTATCGATATGGGGAGGGCAATATATCCAGCAGGCAAGCCAGCAACAATAATAATAATAATAATAATAATAATAATAACGGAACTGGCACCAGCCGCTGCATTTAGGCATTTGACCCGGCACTGCTAGCGAAAGAATAGGCATTGGAAGCGGCTGCCCGTAGGCATTTTCGCAATCTATGTTTGTGGTATATACATGAGATTGGCAATATAATCTGCGATTCGGCTTTGCAGAGAATGCCACCCATAATGCCGAATTATGTTGATGTAATGCCGGAGTATGGCCACCAATGGGCTGATGGATGGATGCCAATGGCATCAACATTTCCCCACCGAAGATAGTCCCATGCACCCAGCCTGATGACTGATGAAATCATTGTCAGGACAATTGGTTTTATTTGCCTGTCGGGATAGTTTAGAATGGTCCTAATTTCTTCGATGGTGGGGGCGCGGTCAGTGCTTGCGCTTCGGGCACGGGGAACACCCTTGGCGATCTTTTTCCAACTCAGTCCGATGTCGTTCATTTCACAAAAGAGCTTGATTGGCTTGTAATAGTTCCGAAGGGTTGATTCAGTTATCTCTTTTTTGTAACTCTTCCCTTCTGGAAATTGACAAAACGAATGACAGTGTTGAGAGCCCAATCGCTGTCTTTGACCGGCTCTCTAAGGAATTGGGCTGCCTGTTTCTCAAGAGTTCCTTTAAGACCTATAAAGTCAAAAAAAGCCTTGAGCTTTGAGGTGTACTGACGTCTCGTCTCATCAGCTCTTATACCGTACAAGAACATCCCAAACGGGTCTTGATTGGGGATTTCTGATATTTCAGTGTAATCCGTTGGTGATGATGTCGGACTCAAGTTCTTCTTTTCTCTCCTCCTTTATGGTTTTGAGTCCAATTTAAGGACCGTTATCGTAATGAGGCCAGTGGGATTTGGTGTTTTTATACTGGGGAGTTCATGCACTCCCTGAGCTTTATAGTTTTTGATACGTTATTCTTATTGAGCCTTTGGTTGTGTTGGTAACTTCGGGCCCAGAGGGACTCCATCGTGAGAAAAATGGGGTTTGATATCACATAGTTTGTGGATTCCATGATACTTACGATTATTAGTTCTGCATTATGGCGACACTAACAGGAGCCTTAATCATGTGCTGTATTGCACAATTTTTGCATGACTCGACAAGCTTTATCCAATCATTCAATTTTCTTTTAGTGTCTGGGGAAGTCTGCTCTGATCCATAGTTGGCCTTCTTTGTACCATCTTACCTATCTTCCCGGCCGAACGAAAGGTCGCGGATCGAAAACAAGCCTTATCGAACTTATTTTCCCGCCATCGACGTGGGCCCAAAAAGATACAGGGAACGTTACAGGCGGCGTGGTAAGAGTCATTTCATAGAGAAGGCAGACATCATCGCCATCGGTGAAAACCTTTTTGATATCTGGTTTGGGCAAGTGCAAGCTTTCATTATACTTGAGGTATGGTTCAACTCTATCAAATGAATTAAGAGGCGACACGTACGATACGTTGTCCTTGAGGTAGCTTCTGGCAGTTTTAAAGTCCCGGCGTTCTATCGATGCCTGCAAGTACTCCATTACGATTTCCTTCGGGCTTTTTGCAGATTCATTTTGACTGTCGTTCGCATCGTTTGATTTTGGATTCATTTCCAATGTATCCATGCCTGTAGTAATAACCCTCGGGTTATATAACTCTATCGTTATGTAAACATATATTCATACATGCCGAAAAATCTCGAATGCACCTCAATCGGTACATTTGAGTACCTAAGATGCAATCCGTATTGCGCTAAGAAGGATAGAATCCCTTGGCCGCTTCGTGCGTTTTCTCCCAGTCCGGAAGCGCCCTGTGATCGAGTTGCGCCGCAAGGCGATCAAGGTATGCATGCATTCCCGAAGCGAAGCGAAGGGCGGTCGGCTTGGTCAGGCGGCTGAAAGTCAGTGTGAGGATTGTGCTAGAGTCGCCATCCCGTACAAGTTCCCAGCGGATTACAGCTTCAGCTTCCCCGTCTGGCAGCTGAGGGTGCGGGGCGGTGTGCCATTCATGCTCAAACACTCGAGGAGGATCCCAAACTAGAATGCGTCCTGTAGTGTGGAATCCTGCGGGCCCAGTTACAAAATCTATAGTCCCGCCATTGCGGCCATCTATAACAGCCTTGTTATTGAACCACATTTCTAGCTCTTTTGGATCTGTTATTGCCTTCCAGACGGCTTCTCTGGGGTGCGCAAGCTGCCGCTCATACTTCAGAGTTGCATAGCCGCCTTCGATTATCACTTCTCCTTTATGGCTGCTCGCGTTCATTTCCTCTTTGCTCCCTTGTTTTTGTCTAGGTGTCGCTCTAGAGAATCAAGCCTGTCTGACCAAAAAACCTTGTACTTCGCTATCCATGCATCAAGTTCGGCTAGACCCTTTGGCTGGAGAGTGTAGATTCTTTGCTGGGCTTGGACACGCATATCGACAAGACCCGAATCTTTGAGAATTCTTAGGTGCTTTGATACAGCAGGCTGGCTAATGTCTGGAAATGCACTCACCAACTCACCTGCGGAGCGTTCATGCTTGACAAGCAAGTCCAGCATGGCCCTTCTCCTTGGGTCAGCTACTGCAGAGAACGTGTCCATGCCTAATACATAACTGTTTGGTTCTATAAACTTAGCGTTATAAGAGATGATGCTAGGCTAATTTTGCTAAGCAAGCTAACTAACAATCGACTCGACTTTCTTTGAAGGTCCCAGTTCTTTTCCCGATCCACTAGAAAACTATAAAGCTCTGATGCTTGAACCCCCTACTATGACAACACCAAATCCCACCTAGTCCACTCGTTCTTGAACTACTGCATCAATGTGAGCACCTTTTCTAGTAGTTGTCCGACATTCACCCCCGCAATGTCAAATGCTGACACCAAAGATAAAAGTAGCAAGATGAAACAAAAAAAATGGCAGAAGGAAAAACTGCAATAGTAACAGGAAGCTCGACGGGAATAGGCTTTGACACGTCGCTTCTGCTTGCAAGGAACGGCTTCCACACGTACGCCACGATGCGCAACCTTGACAAATCCAAGGAAATAATGGACGCAGCAAGAAAAGAGGGTCTTCCTCTCCAAGTATTGCAACTAGATGTCACTGACGATGGATCTGTCAAAGATGCAATAGACAGGATAGTGAATGAAAGGAAAAGGATTGATGTACTGGTCAATAATGCCGGTTATGCACTGGCTGGGGCTTTGGAGGATCTCTCTATGGATGAAATCAAGGCCCAATTTGAGACCAACCTGTTTGGTGCTATAAGGACAATGAAGGCAGTGCTACCTACCATGAGAGAACAGAGAGGAGGAGGCACAATAGTAAACGTAAGCTCGGTGGGTGGCAGAATTGGCTTTCCGTTTATTCCGGCATACCATGGTACAAAATTTGCGCTTGAGGGGATATCAGAGTCTATGCGCTACGAAACCGAGCCATTTGGAATTAAAATAGTAGTCATTGAGCCGGGCGGCGTCAAGAGTAATTTCATAAAGAACGTTAAAGTAGGACAAAAAGCGGCAGAATCCTCTTCGTCATACGCACCAATGGCCCAGACAATTCAGAAATCGTGGGATCATATGATTGATAAAGGTACGCCACCAGAAGAAGTGGCAAAAGTGGTATTGAAGGCGGTGACGAGCGATAATCCTGATTTAAGGTATACAGTTGGCGATGATGCCCGGCAAATAATTGACGCAAGAAAGCAAATGTCGGAATTAGAATTTGAGGGTCTTGTTAAGCAGCAGTTTCTTGCTCAATGAGCAAATAACACCCTGTCTGTAACAATACCACCCGGGACTCGACAGTGCGATAAAATGTCAGTCGCCGCCCTTATTTTCGACAGAACTGAAAATGGTCTTAATCCAAAGGTAGAGAGGCTGAACGGAATTGTGAGAGATAGAGAAACCGTTACACGCGGCTTGGATAACGCAAAAGCTACTCAGGAATGGATCGATGCCGTCAGGATACACTACAGTTTCATAAGACCTCATTCTGCCATTGGAGGCCAGACACCGGCAGAAGCGGCAGCCATCAATCTGAACTTAGGAGAAAATAACAAAGTCGAAAACCTAATGAGACAAGCCGCCGTGAGAGCAAGGGAAGCGCAAACAGAGCCACTGGTAAAAGGTCTTGGAATAAGAACAAACAAGCTTAACATTCTCAATGAGAGGGACTGCCTAAAGATTAAGCCTAAAGCTGGATGGACAAAAAAGACTGGTGCGAAATCAACGATATCCTAAGGATTCAAGGGTTCAACTGGCTATCAAACGGCAAAGATAGCTGTTGGATAAAGATGATGACAAATGAACAAGAATAAAGGAGATTATGCTGCTTCGGTGTCAGTCTTTCTACCCTTTTTTGCGTCAATCTCTTTCAGTCTTGATTCTCTTACAATGATAGCAGCAGTTAGGCCAATGAACGCAGCTTCCAGCAATTTGGTACCAATTCCCATGGGATCGATTTCTACCGCCCTTCCAGTAATTGGATTATCAGGCATAAGTATTATCATATAAAGTATTATCAGCACGGCTGTTCCGGCGATGCCGACGTAATACCATGGTCTTCCCCATCTCTTTATCATCGGCACTACCCAGATTAGTTGGGCTATCCCTGCCACGCTAAAGAATATGCCTATATTAAGATCAAGTCCCAAGGCGTTTGTAGCAAGTATTAGGTGCAGAATGCCAGCTACGGCTGTTGTTGCAGCTGCGGCATAATACAGTCCTCTTATTCTTGCGGCCATGGGATTCCCTTTATAAGCGGATTGTTGATCTCGCTAATACTTAAGACTTGATTTTCATAGATACGATCAACAATCACAGTATAGCAGTAGCAAGCGATATGCGCTGGTTTACTTTAATACAATGTTGAGTATTCACTTTTTTGATGAGTCATAAGAAAGGCTCTATCATCTTCCATAATGCTATTTATCATATTGCTGTTTTCATAGTTGTTGTATCAAGTATTTCTCCTCTTGTTGGAATCGGTTCAAATCAACCCCCGATTATAATGGCACAGCAGCAACAGCAACAATCACAGGTTAACCAAACGTCTTCTTTTGATGATGTAGAACAACAACAGCAGCCTTTGGAAGGCATATCTTTTCAAATCGATAATGTGACTTTTTCACATCATAGGGCATCCGTCAATGGAATTCAGATGCATTATGTGATTGGAGGTCAAGGAGATCCTGTAGTGTTGTTACATGGATATCCACAGTCGTGGTATGAATGGAGACATGTCATGCCTGCATTGGCTAAAAATTATACAGTAATCGCACCTGATCTTCGAGGATTTGGTGATTCTTCAAAACCACTTACAGGTTATGATGGCAATACTACTGCAGAAGATATCTACCAACTTGTATCTCAACTAGGGTTCAACAATATTTTCTTAGTAGCACATGATGTAGGAGTACAAACAGCCTATTCATATGCTGTCGATCATCCTAACAATGTGACTAGATTAGTTTTCATGGATTTCCCATTCCCTGGTTTTCTACCTCCAGAGTTTGGTGAAAATGGACCTTGGTGGTTTGGTTTTTATCAAACACCTGATGTACCAGAAGCTCTTATAGAAGGTAAAGAGCGAGAATATTTATCATGGTTTATTAAAGGATTAGCCTATAATCCATCTGCAATTACAGAAGAAGACATAGATGTATTTGCAAGTCACGCTGCATCTCCTGGTGGACTGCGTGCGCAATTTGAATATTTTCGAGCTTTCCCTGAGGATGCAAAGCAAAATAGAGAATCCGCCCAAAATAAGATAACAACACCTGTATTGGTACTGGGCGGCGATATTTATCCGGCTTTGGGTGGTGATTTCCCGGGGAACTTTGCACTAAATTCAACACAAGCGTTAGCTGCAAATGTAACAGGCGTTACAGTTCCACTTTCAGGACACTGGATTCCAGAGGAGCAGCCAGATTTTGTCGTTGAGCAACTTACAACGTTTTTTAGCGAGAAGTGATAACAACCTTTTTTGAGAATAAAGCCGTAGCTGAAGTTACACACATATGATAAAGCTCACTGAGATGGATGACAATGTGACGCTTGCAGCACAACTGGAACAAGAAGATGAGAAGGAGGAGGGCAGAGGGCGTTCTGTTATCTTGATAAACAAAATAAATGTCAAGCCAGAAGATGTAGACGAAGTACTCAAGGCGTGGGCAGAAGACGCAGCCTTTTTCAAGAAGAAGCCCGGTTTTATTTCAGCACAACTTCATCGCGGAATAGGAGGCAGCTGTGTATTCATCAATTATGCAGTGTGGGAATCTGTGGGACATCTAAAAGAGGCGTTAAGCGATCCCGCGTTTGGATCTGCGCTTGCACATTACCCAGACGGCACCGTGGCATCACCTCACCTCTTTCGCAAAGTTGCTGTGCCTGGAATCTGCGTTGCGGACTGACTTGTGTGAAGGCACAAAGCCAAATCGTAACGGCCCGGGCAGGGGCTTGTTTGTTGCGTATCGTCGCTCTCTCCCATGCTCGATAGGGAATCCATTTAACCAAAGCTTGCGAAGAATCCCTACTTATGGCATCAAGAACGCCTGAGCCACAAACTTCGAGCCATGCTGACGACGATGAAGCTGATATCCGTGCCCTGTATCAGCAGGCGATGGATGGCTGGAACATGGGCAACGGTGATGCCTTCGCTGCTCCGTTTGCAGAGGATGCGGATCTCGTCGGGTTTGACGGGACACATCTCAAAGGACGCCCAGAAATTGCTTCATTCCATCAACACCTCTTCGACACCTTTGTCAAAGGCACACGTCTTGTAGGAAAGGTCAAGAGCGTACGTTTCCTCTCCACCGATGTAGCATTGATGCACACAGTAGGCGGAACGGTGATGCCGGGGCAGTCCGACATTGATCCAGAGCGGAACTCAGTCCAGACAATTGTAGCCACGAAGAAGCGCAATGATGGCAGAAGATGGTGGCACATAGCGGCATTTCAGAATACTAGGGCTCAGTTTATAGGAAGACCGGATGCAGCTCAGGATCTGACTAGGGAGCTCCGGGCGCTGTTGTCACCTGAGCGACAGACGCAGCCTACCTAAGGCAGATGCCAGTTTCATTTGTGGACCGCTTCAGCGAAGACAGCTGAACCGTTGCATCTCGCACCCGCACACACCGCGCAGTGGGAACGGGGCTTTTTGCGCGACCTCGCTCTCCCATCGCCTCTCCGCACCGCCAACCGCCGCATCTTTTTGAAGTGTAATATTCTGTGTTCGCATAACTCTAATCTTTCTATAGTCATAAAGGATTTAATGACTAAAGTCATCACTCTATAGAGTGAGTATGTCCGGAGTGGCAAACCTTGCCGACAAGACGCCTCATATTGTCCTGTCCAAGACGTTGGATCAGGTCGATTGGAAGAACACATGGATCGTTCGAGATGTGGAGGAAATCCGAAGACTGAAGCAGCGGTCGGGTAAGGACATATATTGCAGTCGGCGGCGCCATGCTGTTTTCCAGTCTGATGAGCTTGAGCTTGATCGATGAGGTCCGGCTGTTAGTCAATCCCTTTATCTTGGGTGGGGGAAAGGCATTGTTCAAGGATGTGAAAGACTGGCATGTATTGAAACTCGTCCAAGCGAAAGCGTTCAAGTCGGGCAAGGTCAGTATGACCTACATCACGCAGCCAGACATCAAGGTTCTCGATTCAGAGAAACGGTGGTAGCTATTCTGGGGCGCGCGCTATGCCCATATGTTTTCTTGTCTTCATAGTATATTCTGAGTATGAAAAAATTGCTCTCAGACCAACTGCTATAATTCCACCGATAAAAACAGTGGTATGATTGTTGAGGATTGAGGACGCAGTATCTATGAAGAAGAAGGTCAGTATGGTAGACGGAAGCGAAGGATGCCACGATGTTGGTTGGAGCTTTGATGATGCTTCAGCCCGGATTCGGACGCAAATATGTTCCTACAGCTATCGCATGCAAACTTGTAGGAAGGATTGGTCTCTTTCTTTTTCCTAGCCATGTTCCGAACCCTCCACTGCATATTTTATAAGCCTTTTTGTTAGTTAGGTTTCACTTACTAACACTATAAATCTAACCTCGCGAAAGCATTCAGTCAGAACCTGTATTTTGGTACCCTTTGTCAGAATCGAAAGTATAGTGAGCGTACTATACGATCTATATTTTTTTAGGGAAAATCATTGTGAGGTAAGAGAGTTTACGTAGATACATGATCTCATCTTCAGGCATAGAATTTTTGTATTTTTGATTCGAATTTGCAATTCGGAATATAGTAGAGAAATACATAATAACGGAAGTGTTATATTCGAATCACATATCCGACTAGCCGAAACAGAGGGATGATGCACCATTCAGATCTGCGCAGCAGGTAAAGGCCTGCTGAGCCCGGGAAAAATGGTGTTTGCCGGATGCGGAAATAGGTAAAATCTGTCGCCTTCGGGCGATGGATAGTCCAAACGCAGTCTGGCAGGGGCAAACCACAGGGCTGCCAGGAACCTAAGATGCAGTCTTGAAGGGGAAGCCACATGTCTTCCAATGCCGGCCGGAGGAGACCAATTCCAATTATTCGGGTTAGCCCGACAGGCTATCGAAGGGCAGCAGTGGAAGAAAGAGGTATAGATGGTTTTCATTATTTTTCGACAATGTATTCGTCCACTTCCATCCCAAAGTGCCGGCCGGACGCCCGCTTGGCGCAGCCCAGAACCTCGTCTCCGGCCTTGACCTCTGTCACCGACAGGAGCTTGCCGTCTTTTGTCATCAGACGTATCGTCTCGGCGTTCTGCAGGATAACAGTGCCCTGCTCTCCGTCTATCTCTGCTCTGATCAGTCGAAGAGGGCGCGTTTCTATTTTCGACCGCCCGACGACCGCGCGCCTTGCGGTCCCTTCCTTGTTTACGATCCAAACCTCGCTCCCAGACTCGATCTCTGACAAATATCTTGTCTTGCCGTCTGGCGCTATAGTGTAGCAGTATACTGCCCCCGCGTTCACTCTGAACGGCCGGGGGGATGTGAATGACGATCCCACAGACTCGTTGTGGACAAGAAGCAAAAAGTTAGACCTGCTGCCGATGAGCATTCCTTCGCCCATCCCCATCATCGAGGCAGTGTCGACGCACACCCGCTCGCCAGTTCCGACATCCTTTACTTCCAAGATCTTTGCCGGCTTTATTGGGAATTTCGCAGAGTAGAGCTGCACTCTTGCCTTCTCGACTTCCTCTGCGCTGTCCGTCGACAGTATGACGCCGTCGACACCGAGCTCGAGGACAGCAAACATTGTCGAGACCTCCTTGGAACTTTTTGCAGTGGTGAACACCTTTGTCTTTGATTTGTGTAATTTTGCGATAATGTTCTCAAGCGGGATTATTTTCCAGTCCGACGCTTCCACGACGACGAACTCGGCGCCTGCCTGAGAAGCACTCTCGATCTCGTCAACGTCGGCGTTGCTCAGCACCTTCTTGAAGTACCCCGCGGCCTTGCCCGACGACCTTATAATTCTCAGCTGGTCGATGGTCATGCAAATTACCATGTCGGCGTCTTCCGACGCGAATATCGTCCTGAAATTCTTGCCAGCTGTCTTTGGGTCGGCGTTGATTATCGAGATGTTCTTTTCTTTTAGTTTTGACAGAAACCCGGCCAGCGCAGACTTGTTCGCTGTCGGCCGGATTATCAGCTCTTTTGGTTTTGCGTCAGTAGTCAAGTTGCTTCTGAGCCTCTTTCGCAGTCTTGTTCTCGATTATTATCTTGTACAGGGCGCGCACTATCGCAGGGGGGTTCTTGTGCTGGAAAATGTTGCGGCCAAACGTCACGCCTGTGGCTCCCGCCGCCATCGCGCCGGCGCACATTTCCAGTATGTCCCTGTCGGTGTTGGCCTTGGGCCCTCCAGCGATGACTATAGGGACGGGACAGCTCTTGACCACCCTCTTAAATGAGTCTGGGTCGCCTGTGTACACTGCCTTGACGATATCGGCTCCTGCTTCCGCGCCAACCCTTGCGGCATGAGCCACTATCTCCGGGTCGTGCGGGTTCTTGATGTTCTCGCCGCGCGGGTACATCATTGCGACAAGTGGCACACTCCATTCATCACACTTGTCGGCCACCATGCCCAGCTTTTGCAGCATCTCAGGCTCCTCCTTGGCTCCGATGTTTATGTGCAGAGAAACCGCGTCGGCTCCAAGCCTTATCGCCTCCTCGACATTTCCCATCAGCATCTTTCTGTTTGGCGCCGGGCCGAGAGAAGTGCTTCCCGAGAAATGGGCGATAAGCCCAATGTCAGGCGGCCTTGGTAGCGTCTTGATTATCCCCTTGTTGACTAGCACGCAGGTGAGGCCGGCCGGGGCGCACTGGTAGATCATGCCGTGCACATCCTCAAGTCCCTTTATCGGGCCGTTGCTAATGCCGTGATCCATCGGAATGCACAGCATCTTGCCGCCCTTAAGTATCCTGCCAAGCCGGACCTCCCTGCCAAATACCATATGGTATATCAGACTTCTTTTTCGACCCTACTTAAATGTCGCGTGTTATTATCATGAATAGATGTTGTAAGCACAGCCATAGTATGCGTTCTCAGCGAGCTCGCCGTCGCTACTAGCCTGCTGGATGCGGTCATCAAACAGGCTTGCTTGCCTGCTCTGCCGGCCTTAGTGGAATGAGTTCAGGAGTGCCATGAGATGTCGCAAGTCCAGGGAGCAAGCCGCGCACTGCAAAAGCTAGGAGAAACAGCGCGACAGTCGACTATACTGAAGGTGATTAGACTGATACTTACATAAAAAGTTCATGGGTGCTTTTTGTTCAGCCGCATGAGCCCGTCCCTCATGTCCTTGATCTGCTTGTCTGTCAGGTGGTATGCGAGAATCTAATTTACTTTGATGTTGAGCTTTCTCGAATCTTCAATAATCGATTCGCGCGTCGCCATAAAGCGCTGGAGAGTCTGCCAACAAGAAATATATCAAGCTATGAGATATGATATGTTGTTGTCTTGACACAGCACACTCGCGTTTTCCGGTAGCTAATAAGTGTCAGGACTTGGACATATGCAGATACAAATAGTTCAGATTACATAGAGACAATACGACAAAAAGCTGAGCTGTGCCGCTGGCGGATCATGAAAGAAACCCGTTCTGCTACATCCGTAATCTCTTTTTCACACTGGGCTACATGCCGATTCATCTCAAGGTGGACCACTCTAAAGAAGAGCTTGTGACCGACCTGCCGCTGGCGTACTTTGACGACAGGCTCGAGTAACAAGAGGCGATAGAAGAAGTCGAGACGCGGGGTTTTGGCCGCTAGCCATTGAATGCCCAACCCTTTTTCTATTCACCCTATAAGTTTTTTAGAAATGTCTCCCCAGTACTTCCGTGGGCTACGAGTCGGACTCGTCAGAATTTGAGAGGATCTCGACAAAGAAACTGGCGATACTGTTCGGCCTCGCATTCTTTGGCGCATTCATGCTCATCCAGATGATCCAGGGTTTTCCCCTCGTTGAACTCTTTACCAGGCAGCAGATCACAGAAGATGTGACTGTGACAATAAAGCAGGCGGGCGTGTGCGTCGTCGAGCCATCCGACGACCAGCCAAGAGAGATCCATGACTGCCCGTACAGCGTGGGCGACACTCTTGTTATCTCGTATACCGAAGGCGCTGCAGCAATAGATTCCCACAGGCTCAAGTAAGCTAGCGCGTTCCGCTTGCGAGCTTGAGAACGACTTGGAGGTTCTGCTCGTCCCCTCTTTTTTCATCAATCGGTGTCTCCAGAATGATTGGGAGGCTCCGGATGGCTTTGTGGTTGATAAATGCCGCCATTCCCTCGCTTCCAATTGAGCCCAAGCCGATGTGCTCGTGCCTGTCGAGGCACGACCTCAGACCGCCTTTAGAGTCATTAAGGTGCACTACCTTGAGCTCTTGCAGACCAACTGCCTTGTCAAAAGTTTCAATCGTTCCCTCGACGTCGGCCGGAGTGCGCAGATCGTAGCCGGAAGCAAACAGGTGGCACGTGTCAAGGCATATGCCATATGCATTTGAACTGCTGCCAAGTCTGTCAAGGATCAGCCGCAGCTCTTCAAATGTGCCGCCGACATTGTTCTTCTGCCCGGCGTTATCTTCAAGGAGGACAGTTACGTGTTCTTCTTTTATTTTCGACATGTCGCGTGCAATCGTGATTGCCTTTATCAGTTGGTCGACTCCACTTTTCGATCCCTGGCCCATGTGGCTGCCAAGATGAATGACAAGGTATGGTATCCCAAGCTCGCTGCATCTCTGGATCTCACCTGCCAAAGTCCTGACGGATTTTTTGTAAAATTCCCCTGCAGGTCCCGACAGGTTTGGCAGGTAAGGCATGTGCACCATGACAGAAGTCCTGTCAATGCCGCTTGCCGCCAATTTTTCTTTAAACAATTTCACATCGTCAGGTGCAAGAGGCTTGGCCTCCCATCCGCGCGGGTTCCTGCTGAATATCTGAAACGCAGTGCAGCCTATCTTTTTTGCACTGTCCACTGAATTTGATATCCCGCCGGCTATCGACACATGGAACCCTACCCTGATCCCCATTGCTCTGTTCTGCTCCGCCATATGTGCATGCGATAGACTGCTTACTTTAACCTGTCGTCGCAATAGGGCAATTGTATTTTTATTGTAGTGTGAGCTAAGCTAGCTAGCTATCGATTTGTCGTCAATAAGGATGGGAACGGGCGACCTTGCCAAGTACCCCTTTCTGAACGAAGCAGGCAAGTATCTGCGCGAGTCCGGCTTTGGCTGGGAGGAGCTCGACAGACCGGACATGCGCGACATTATCGAGCGGGCTGCCGAGCGAGTAGAAGTAGAAGTCAGCGGCAATGTGTATGAAAAGCTCGACAGGTACGAAATCGAGATCCTGACTTTTCTGGTTACGCTGATAATGGTCAAGTCGATTGCCTTGGAACCGATATTAAGAAAGTATGCGCTGGCGGAGGCAAGACGGGCCGAGAAATTCCTGATTGAAGACCTGAAGAGGCAGAACGATGCGCAAAAGCGCTCGCTATTTCCAAAGATCTTTGACGAGATTTTTAAACTTAAGATTGACGTGGCAGAAGATGGCAGGCTCTTCAAGGTCACGGTGACAGACTACCTGTCAAGATCCTCACACTTTCACGAGCAGGAGTGGAAGATGATCAACAGGCTCGTTGACAAGGGATACGTCTACCTTGACGCAGACGAGACTGTCCGGCTTGTAAGGCACGAACTGTCGGTGCTGATATATGACAAGGTCAAGGCGATGACGCTCCCGACCCTCCCTCAGGCGATCAGGACAAGGGCTGACGAATTGAAAGCAAGGCTTGCTCCGCGCTACGAATACCGAGCCTACACGGTGACAGATTACCCTCCGTGCGTCAAGCACGCGCTGGAGGTGATGGGCAGAGGCGAAAACCTTCCCCACTCTGCAAGGGTGATGCTCGCCACTTACATGCTTGCGATAGGCAAGCCGATCGACGAAATCGTCATGATGTACCAAAACGCACCTGACTTCAATGAAAAGATAACCCGCTACCAAGTGGAGCACTTGGCCGGGCTCAAAGGAAGCCGCACGAAATACTCGGTGCCATCGTGTGAAAAGCTCCTCAATGAGAACCTGTGTTTTGCAACTGAGGAGTGCAGCGGCATAGTCAACCCTATCCAGTTTGGAAGGAGGAGGAAACTGCAGCAGGAATGAACGCCAAGAGCGTGCAGACCGCCAAGAGCGCCTTCAGAGGATATTATTTCAATGCAAAGGGAGTCGTTGAGCAGCTAGGCAAGATAGAGCAGCGAGAGTTTGGCTACATGCAGTTTGGGCAAGCAGGCATGGTAAGGCACCTGTCGTTCAGGGTCATGGGCGAGCTCACGGCGGCTCTGGTCAGGGAAGTGCCGTCCGACGTTTACTGCTCCAACGCGTACTACCTCTTCCCGACTGCGCCGATGCAGGAAAAGCAGTGGCTTGGGGCTGACTTGATATTTGACATCGACGGCAAGGACCTTGAGCTGCCTTGTATCCCATCCCACTCATATGCTGTTTGCGCAGGCTGCGGCCACGCGTCAGCTCCTGCGCCGGAGAAAGAAAAGAGCAAAGAATATTCGTGCCTTTCATGCGGCAGCAAGAAGATCGAGCGCGTTTCAATACCGTGCGGCAAGTGCATACAAGGATCGAAGAAAGAAGTCAGACTGCTCATGGAATTTCTGACAGGCGACCTCGGGATACAGAAAGAAAACATCAACATCTATTTCTCTGGCAACAACGGCTTTCACGTCCACATTGCAGACGACTCGTATGTTGCCCTTGACTCTTCTGCAAGATCCGATCTGGCGGGCTACATTTCAGGGACGGGCCTTATGGCAGAGAGCGTCGGCGTCCGGAAGGGCAAGGCCGAAAATCTGGCCTTCATCAAGTTCCCTGCAAGCGGCCTTGCATACGGCTGGCGAAGCAGGATTGCACACAAGTTAAAGATCGACAGCTCATCCGTAATCAAGCTGAAAAATATTGTGGAGCAAAAAGGCGGCTACGCGGCATTCAAGACCGAGCTTGACATGATGGCAAGAGAAATGGGCGTGCGAATAGACCCGCAGGTAACGACTGACGTCCACAGGGTGTTCAGGATGCCCGGCACGCTCAACAGCAAGAGCGGCCTTGGAAAGGTGAGATGCGACGATCTTGATTCGTTTGATCCATTTGTTGACGCGTGCATGCTTGGCGATGGCAAGGTGAACGTCAAGATAAAGACCCCGGTAAAGCTGAAGCTAAAGAGCAAGTCCTACAATATTTCAAAGGAATCTGCCGAGCTTCCGTCGCACGTGGCAGTCTACCTCATCTGCAAAGGCCTTGCTGAAGCGATCTAGGCTATCTGGTCGCCCGTGATACAATGCTACTGATGCTTCCCATTGGGGGCAAAATATAACTCTGCTATTATCGCCTCAGTGCTTGCTCCGCCTGTTGTTACTGCAGGCAGCCTTGTGACGGCTAACTGCTATCGTTTCGCTTTGAATGCAACTCGCATTGTAGCTTGGTATTCCATTGTCTTGTCGTTGTGAGCTGTTACAAATCAGCTTGGGCAGAGAGAGAGGTGTGGATGTTGTCTTTTACTGCCTTTGCAGCTGTGTCATTGTTAAAGTCGGCACACACATAATCGGGCTCGCTGTTACCGCGTTCTTCTTCATGCCGCTCGTCAGCCAGGCGAAAGCAAGCCCCCGAAAAAGTCGCTCGTTTCGGCAATGTCGTCAGTGGTTGAGCTGTTCTGGTGCCACAGCCGGCTGCCTGACGAAACTAGTTCCGACGAACCGCCAAAGATTATCTGCACCGCGGCGCCAGCGGAAACCGTAGATGGGTCTTCTCCAACTATGACTGCTACCAAATCCATGTATTCTTCGCCGTCATAGTAGCCAGTTCCCTGCGCGTAGCCGAATTCATCGTTAAATTCTGTGACATCAAGTATGCCGGGACTGTCCTAACGCTATATCTGGTTGCCTGCAGACGTCAGCCCAGAGGCGAAGCCATAGATTATGTTGACGGCGCCATTGTCAGCTAGTCCCACCTTAACGATTCCACCCATTGCAAGGTCGTCATAGCCGTCGTCGTTAAGGTCGACAAATGCTTCAGAAAGTGGAGTGCATAGGTCTTCAGGAGGGTTGCCGTTCACGGTGCCTGATATCATGCCGTCACACTCGTTGTTCGTGGTGCCGGAGTCGTTGACATTTACGGTGCCGTCGAATTGAAAAAGGCTGTTCGAAGCAGTGTTAATGGTGCCTGTGGAGTTTATGATGAGGACAGGGATGTCGTCCAGGACCCGTATATGCCCGAATCCACATCTGTCATAGTATTGCTAATCACAGTGAGCTCGCCTGCATATGCCCCGATTCCGCGGCCGTTAGTAAAGACAAGGTGTGTCTGTCATTTGTAAATCCAGATATGCTTCCGCCTTACAAGAGGCCACCGTCGTCCACAAGCAGATCGGAATTAGAAACGGCTAGAGGCCGAACGACTGCAATGCGCTGCCATTCACAAATGAGATGAAGCTCTCTTGGCTAGTGAATATTTGCCGACATTGAGAACCGCGTCGTCAGCGGTCACGTTGAATATGGCGCCAGTGATGTTGTTGACGATAGCAGAATTTTCCAGAATTGCATCAAAGTCAAGGATTATAGTGCCGCCGAAGTTTTCCAAACCCACACCGGAGATAAAGATTTCGTCGCCGTCCGGGTCGTCTCCGGAGTCTGCCGAAATTGTGCCCGTGTTGACGATTCCGCCAGAGACATGAAAAGCGTGCCTGAGATAAATATGCCACCGGCATTTTTAATGTCGCCAGAGCGGTTTATTTCATCAAAGTGGTTGACGGTGATTGTGTCTTGGTCCGTAATGATGCTGCCACCGAGTGTTGACTGGATGGTACCGAGGTTATTGATGTGGGGGCGGGGTTGTTGAGTATGTTGCCGATATTGGTAAAAGGGTGGCGCCAGAGTTGATGGCGATGGTGCT
>Ga0081538_10001987_pt1 | contig 20419 bp, 24 predicted proteins | sample TabmetS5T2R1_FD_71022 | JGI IMG/M metagenome (GOLD analysis project Ga0081538, IMG submission 71022) | Tabebuia heterophylla rhizosphere microbial communities from the University of Puerto Rico - S5T2R1 | ecosystem: Host-associated > Plants > Roots > Rhizosphere ...
CGTCCCCGGTGCGGCTGAAGCTGCTTGTCAGGACCTGCAACGAGCCGAACCAGATGATGCCGGCGATGACGAGGAACGGAACGAAGAACCTCACCTCGTTGATGAGCCGCTGGTCGGCCAGGGCCGAACGGTACAGTTCGCGGATCTGCTCGGGCTGGAAAAAGACCAGGGCAAACAGCAGCGCGATCGCGATCATCCATTTCAGATCGCTGAACACGATGTTGATCTGATCGCGCGTGACCTTCCAGGTGTCCCGCGCCGCCCAAGCCTCCCTCAGTTTCTTCATGACGTTCCCCCGCAGCACATGCACGGCGATTAGAAAACCGGAGATTGCACCGGTCAACAAAAACTTACTTCTGATAGGTGACGGCTATCGTTCACACGCCCCGTCGCGCTGACGTCGTTCCAGTGCGCGATGTGGTTCAAAATAATGCGCGGAAAGAATCCGTCTTCTGCCGGCGGATTGGGAAGCGGTCCGCAGATCGCGGAGAGATCCGCCGGGGCGGCGCGAGGGTTGACCGGCGCAGCCATCGAGGATGGCAATGGACGGCCCGGGCCGACGCCTGTCGCCCGCCCATGACGTCAGGATGCCACGGCCGCGGATATCAAACGCGCGAGGTCGAGACGTTCGGCGCCCCGTTCCTCGATGCGGAGGCCAACCGCCAACCGTTCGAGGAACAGCTCCAGCTGCTGCTGAAGTGCTGCAACGAGGCGACGTTCCATCACAAGGGCAAGTATTACGAGTGCCCGCCGCTGGTCGACTATCGCGGCTATCGCCTCAAGGACATCACGATGGTGCCGCGGCCCAAGCACCTGCCGGTGGACATCCGGATGCCGATCGCGAGCCCCAAGACCATCAAAATACGGGCTCAAGGCGATGGCGACGCTCAACGGCGAAAAGATCCTCGACGACGTCGTGCGTGCCTATCACGCCGCCTGCGCCCGCCATGGCCGCTCCGACCTGCGCTGCGGATCAAGCCAGGCATGGGGTGCTCGATCAAGTGGCTGTGCTGAGGAAGTGCCGCCATGACTGATTGCCCCGTTCCGCCAATCCGATAGGCTTGCGGCGCCGCAACGGCGCGAGCAACCGACGGACGGGAGACAAACATGGCGAAGGCATATTGGGTGGCATTCTATCGTTCGATCTCGAATCCGGATGCGTTGGTGGCCTATGCCAAGCTGGCGGGGCCGGCGATCTCGGCCGCGGGGGGACGTTTTCTCGCCCGCGGCACCGCCGCGAAGGCCTACGAGGCGGGAGTGACGCAGCGGGTCGTCATCATCGAGTTCGACAGCGTGGAGCGCGCCACCGCCGCCCACGACAGCGAAGGGTACCAAGCCGCGCTGAAGGTGCTCGGCAACGCCGCCGACCGGGATCTCAGGATTGTCGAGGGGCTGGCCTGACAACGGGTATGCCATGATCAAGCAATTCCACGTGCTCTATGTCGGCCAGATCGAGCTCGACAATGTCGGCCGCGACGGCACGCCGGCCAACGAACGGCGCTATTCCGACGAGCGCCTGGCCGAGGCGTTCGCGACCGCGCGCGACGTCGCGCAGCTGATGGACGAGCTCGGCTACGACGTGCTGTGGACCGCCGAGCACAATTTTCAGCGTGAGGGCTACGAGTGCCTGCCGAACCTGATCCAGCTCGGCCTGTGGCTCGCCACCCAGACCCGGCGTCTCAAGTTCGGCTGCGCCTTCAACGTGCTGCCCATGTGGCATCCGATCCGGCTGGCCGAAGACTACGCCATGGCCGATATCGTGACCGACGGGCGCGTGATCATGGGCGTCGGCCGCGGCTATCACACCCGCGAGGTGGAGACGTTCGGCGCACCGCTGCTCGACGCGGAGGCTAACCGCGCGCTGTTCGAGGAGCAGCTCCAGCTGCTGCTGAAGTGCTTCAACGAGCCGGCGTTCCACCACAAGGGCCGGTATTACGAGTGCCCGCCACCGGTCGATTACCGCGGCTACCGCCTGAAGGACATCACCGTCGTGCCGCGCCCCAAGCACCGGCCGGTCGACATCTGGATGCCGATCGCGAGCGGCAAGACCATCGACCTGATGGCACAATACGGCATCAAGGCGATGGTGACGCTCAACGGCGAGAAAATCCTCGACGATGTGGTGCGCGCCTATCACGCGGCATGCGCCCGCCACGGCCGCAACAAGCAGCTCGGCGAGGACATGATCTGGGGTGCCGGCGTCTACCTAGCGGACAGCGAGGCCGAAGCGATGCGGCGGCTCGAGCCGGCGCACGACGAGCGCTTCAAGTGGTTCGCGCCGTTCGGCTTCGTGCGCTATGCAGACGCGCAAGGGCGCGTGTGGGGAACCCCGGGCGCGCCGGCAGGCGTGCCTTCGCTGCGCGATGGCGTCGGTCAGAAGGCGTGGTTCTGCGGGCCGCCGTCACACGTGATCGACGGCATCAAGTCGGTCGCGGCCAAATATCCGGGCCTCGACACATTCATGATTCACTGGGCCGAAGGCTTGGCGCCTGCGGAATTCAAGGAGCAGCTTCGCTGGTTCGCCAAGGACGTGATGCCGGCTCTTAAGACGGCTTAGCAACGCGACGATTACTGGCCGTAGGCTGTGAGCACGGCCCGGCAGGCCTTGCCGATGCGCGCCCTGTTGGCCTGCAGGCATTGCAGGACACGAAACTGGTCTGGCATCGCGGCACGGCAGTATTTCTGAGCCGGCGCCTCGCACGCGTTCTGCTCGGAGGCTGTGCCCTGGTATCCCGGGTACAGCGGCCGCTGCGGCTGCCCCTGCGCGGGCGATGACACGGTGGCGATCAGCATCATGACGAAAGCCAGGCTCAAACGGCACAGCATGGATTTGTCCCTCCCCGAATCCCGGTCGTTGACCAAGAGGAAGCATGGCGGCGGGACTTGTCAACCCGCGGCGCGCGCGCCAACGTGAAGCGCGCGGCGTGTGTCGCTTCGGCGCAACAGCACCCGACGCGCCGCCCATTCGCATCCGGCGGAAAGCCCGCGGAGCCGCGGGTTATGACGGCCCTGACGCGAGCATCCCGCGCGATCCATCTGGACCGGCAGCCGAATTCATCGCCAGCCGATTTCACGGGCTGTGAGATAGGTCATACTCCGCGACGGCCGGCCGTGACTATGGTCGTCACGTTGGCCGGCGTCACGCAGCGGTGCCGTTCACGGCCGTCCCCTAAATGCCGGAGGACCAAATCGTGTCAGCGAGCAACTCATCGACGTGCGGATTTGCGTGGTCGCCCATCCTTCGCCAGTTGATCATTGCCCTGGCCTGCCTGGGCTCGGGCGCCGGCATCGCCATGACCGCTGAACGTTTGTACCCGACCGCGCCCAATTGCATGGCACGGGATGTTCAAGCTGGTGACCTTGATCGAACAGCAGAGTGCGGACGTTGCGCCCGACCAATTGGCTGACGCGATCCTCAAGATGATGCGGGCCCGCACCGCCTGCCACGACGGGCGTACGGCCGAGGCGCTCGCGATCTACGACAGCGTGCTCATGGGCCCGCGCTTCGCGCGCGCGGCGGACTGACGAGACGGACGGCTCACGTCCGGTCTCAATCAAGCTTGCGACAAACCTCAGCGCCGCCATTGCGGGCGGCGCTGGCCGGAGCCGATGACCGGCGGACGGTCCGACTTGTGGCGGAAGCTGATGCGCCCGCGCTGCAGGTCGTAGGGGGACATCTCGACGATCACGCGGTCCCCGACGCCGGTGCGAATGCGAAATTTGCGCATCTTTCCCGCCGTATAGGCGAGGATCTCGTGATCGTTGTCGAGCTTGACGCGGAAATTGCCATCAGGGAGCACTTCCGTCACCTGGCCTTCGAATTCGAGCAGTTCTTCCTTCGCCATCTTGATCGTCCTTGATCGTTTGGAATTGATCAGCGCGATGCCGCTGCGCGACGCGCGCTTCGGTCGGCCCGGCGTTGCATGAATGGGAGCGAGGCGATGTCGCCGCCGCTCGCCGCCGGAATGAGATTGGCAACGTGTTCGTGCCGGTCACGGCGACCTTGGCGCGATCGCTTGCGCCCGGGTCCGGCCTCTTGCGCACGCGCCGGCGTCGCGCTCTGCACAGGCCGCTGACTGCGCCGATCGGTCGCCGGAATCGCCGTGCGGATCAGCTTCTCGATGTCACGCAGGAAGGCGGCCTCCTCCGCATCGCAGAACGAGATCGCAACACCCTCGGCGCCGGCGCGCGCGGTGCGGCCGATCCGGTGCACGTAGCTCTCGGGGATGTTTGGCAGATCGTAATTGATGACGTGGCTGATGCCGTCCACGTCAATGCCGCGCGCCGCGATATCGGTCGCAACCAGCGTCCGCACCCGGCCGGCGCGGAAGTCCGCAAGCACTCGCTCGCGCTGGCTCTGCGACTTGTTGCCGTGGATCGCCTGCGCCGCGATGCCGGCGCGGCCAAGGCCGCGCACGACCTTGTCGGCGCCGTGCTTGGTGCGGGTGAACACGAGCGCGCGGTCGATTTTCTCCGCCTTGAGCAGCTCGGCCAGCAGCGCCGGCTTGGCGGCGCGGTCGGTATGAACGATACGTTGCGATATGCGCTCCGCCGTGGAGGCGACGGGCGTCACCGCGACGCGCGCCGGATCGCACAGCATATCGCCGGCGAGCGCGGCGACCTCGCGCGGCATGGTCGCCGACAGCAGCAGCGTCTGGCGTGTAGCCGGCAGCTTGGCGACGATCGCGCGGATATCGTGGATGAAGCCCATGTCGAGCATGCGGTCAGCTTCGTCGAGGACGAGCACCTCGACCCGGTCGAGGCGGAGTGCATTGCTGCGGACGAGGTCGATGAGGCGCCCGGGTGTGGCGACCAACACGTCGACCCCGCTGATCAGGGCACGCACCTGCCGGCCCATGGGCACGCCGCCGATCGCGAGCGCGCTCGCCAGCCGCAAGTGCCGACCGTAGGCACGAAAGCTGTCGAGAATCTGGCCAGAGAGCTCGCGCGTGGGCGAGAGCACCAGCACGCGGCAGGTCTTGTTTTCCAGCGGCCGCGGACGGGCGGCCAGGCGATCGAGGATCGGCAGCGCGAAGGCCGCCGTCTTGCCGGTGCCGGTCTGCGCAATGCCGATGAGGTCGCGGCCGGCGCGGACCAGCGGGATAGCATCGCGCTGAATCGGCGTGGGGGTGAGGTAATTCTCCTGCGCAAGCGCGCGGGTGATCGGCGCAACGAGGCCGAAATCGTGAAACGAGATCAATGGGACACTTTCATATGGCGTGGCCGGCCGGCGCTGTTCGGGCGCGGGTGAAGCGAAACGCGGGTTCCATCAAAGACATCCCGCGTGTCTGGGCTGCCGGTGAGAGGCGAATGCGTCAAATGGCGGACGGAAAACCTTAGGGAAGGGAATTCTTTCACGCGGCCCGCAAACGGCCTGAGGCGTCAGGCCTTGATTCGCACCCTTCATATGGAGGATGGGTGTGTTCGTTTCAAGGCGCCCCCGACTTCGCCGGGGGATTTTAGGTGAAATCAAAGCTTACTGCGTCACTCCGGCACCTGATCACGCATGGCTTCCGCCGCCGGCATGGCAGCCGCCGGCGGGCGGCTGCAATCGCGTCGCCTTCTCGTGTGTGAGCTTTCTCTCGAACACGCAGTGCGTCCAGCTCGGCCTGGAAGGTACCCCGATCGACCACCGCAGGTACTCCAAGTCATTTCTCATGGTGTTTTTCATCGTTCCGCCTCCATCGGTCAGTAACTCAGATCAATCATCGCTCCCTCCATCCGGCTCGAATTTTCAGCGCTTGTCGTAATCGTCGTGGCGGCGAAACCAGGGGCCGGTTTCGTTGCGTCCTTTGGGCCTCGGTCGAGCCGTCGATACGAACTCCAGAGGGCGCCGACGCGCTGGCGCGCACCCCCGCACACGACGGCGCCACGCCTCTACCGACACGCCTCCGCGTGAGCCATGGCGCACGTCACCGGACTAGCCGTCGCGTTTGCGAAAGGCGGCCTCTCCGGCGTTCGAAATCTCGACCCACTTCGGATCGGGCGCGGCGTCGGGAACGTAACTGTCGTGCCAGTTCCACCACTTGTACGGCCGGCTCTGGGGGTAGCCCTCCGGCGAGTCCTCCCACGTCTCCTGACGCCCGAGCGCCGTCATGTCGAGGTAGCTCCAGGTGGTGCCCATCGCCTCGTCGCCGCGGCCGTTGATGAAATAGGTGCGGAACACGCGCTCGCCGTCGCGGATGAACGCGTTGTGGCCGTGCCATTCATCCACCCCGAAGTCAGCGTCGAAGCTGTCGGTGATGGTGTACCAGGGGATTTCCCAGCCCATCCGCGCCTTCAGGCGCGCGATGTCGGCCTGCGGTGCGCGCGAGGCGTAGACGAGGGTGGTGTCGCGGGCGTTCAAGTGGGCGAGGTGGGCGACCTGGTCGGCTCCCAGGGAACAGCCGATGCAGGCATGCTCCGGCCAGCCGTGCACGGCCGGCTCGAAGAAGGCGCGGTAGACAATCAGCTGACGGCGGCCCTCGAACAGGTCAAGCAGACTCGCTTTGCCGTCGGGTCCGTCGAACTCGTATCTTTTCTCCACGGCCAGCCACGGCATCCGCCGACGCTGGGCGGCCAGCGCGTCACGGGCGCGGGTCAACTCCTTCTCCTTCACGAGCAGTTGCTGGCGCGCTGCTTCCCACTCCTGCGGCGATATGATTGGGGGTGTTTTCATTGAAATGTCCTCCTTTCAGTTCACGTCCAAAGCTCATACGCTAGCCCGGGTACCCAGCCCGCTCAGGCCACCACGGTCGCCACTTGGCCCAGTGCGGCGCGCCGAAGCTGCACGGCGATGATCCCGTGCAGGATCAGCCAGATTGGGACCAGCACCGTCGGAACGAACGACCAGGGTGCGTGCTGCATTGCGTCCGAGCCCGGGCCCGGAAAAAGCTGCAAGGGCGAACCCTCTGCCGACGTGATGCCGAAGGCGATTGCCAGCACGAGATCAGCAGCGCCAAACAGATTCCAGGCTGTGATTGCCGTGGTATGGCGCGCGGCTCCGTCCTTCAGGAGCCACAGCACCGGCACCGCGAGGACGCCCGTAATGATGTCGCCCCAGGCGGCGCTGTACGGAAACGGGCCCGTAAGCCGCCCCTCGGCCGTCAGCATGAGGAACAGTATGGCGAAGACGCGCACTATATTAAGTGCGACCATCACTGGCATCGGTATGCTCAGCATCGCCTCGCGCGCCGCTGGCCATGCGGTCGCCAGCGCCGCCGCGATAAGTGGCACCAACACGAAGACGCCGACTACCGGGACTGGTCTCGAGATCGTGAGCCACCCGGCTCCCGCTGCTGCGGCGGCAAGGCCGATCCAGATGCCAACCATGGCCGCCAGCGCAACCTTGGCGACATGCGGGACGTCCATGAAGGTGGTCAGGGTGTTGACGACCAGCACCATCAGGGTCGCCGTGATGACCATGCCGATGAAATCGAGCATGATGTTTTCCCTCAGGGTTGAGTACGCGGCTTCGTGATGGCTGCGCCCTTGCTCGATGGGTCCAGCGCGAATGCCTTGCGCAGGCTGGGCTCAAACAGCCGGGCCGGCAGCAGCCTACGCAGCCAGCTCAGAAGAACTGCGTGGCCGACCGGCCGTCGCGTGCGGTAGGGCCCTTCGATCGATCGCAACACCTCCTCGGCGACGAGCTTCGGTTCCGGTGCCGTGTTGGTGTCGTGGGTGATCGCTGCCGCCGTCTGTTGGCGCTGCCGCGTATAAGCGTCGATCCGACCCTCCGCTTGCGCAGCGCTCGCGTCGAGGTTGGACCTGATATAGTGCGGCTCGATCAGGACCACGCGAATGCCGAACGCGCGCACTTCGTGGTCGAGCGATTCCGACAGCCCTTCGACAGCGTGCTTGGTGCTCGCATAGACGCCCATGAACGGCGCCGGGATGAAGCCCAGGATTGAGCTGATGTTGACGATCTGGCCCGAGCCCTGACGCCGCATGCCCGGGAGCACGGCTTGGATCATGCGCAGGACACCGATGACATTGGTGTCGAATAGCGCCTGCGCTTGGCTGATGCTCGTTTCCTCGACGGCACCGACCAAATTGATACCCGCATTGTTGATCAGTACGTCGATCCGGCCAGCGCGGCTCCGCACCTCATCAACGCAGGCCTTGACCGAATCCTCATCGCGGACATCGAGCGGCACGAGCTCGGCGCCTGCGAGCGGACGCGTCGTTGCGGCGGCACGAACGCCGCCGAAGACCTGGTGGCCCCGGCAGGCCAACAGCTCTGCGGTTGCCCGGCCAATGCCGGACGACGCACCTGTGACTAGGACAACGCGCCTCGGTCCGTTCATCATGGGAACTCCTCAGCGGGCGCGCCCCCAACGCACTGCGCGCTCGATCTCGCTGCGATGGATGCCGATATCCTTGAGCATCCGATCGTCAAGCTGAGCAACCTGCTGAATGGCGCGCCGGATGCGGCACCATCTTGCGGCGGCGACAAGCCAGAAGCTCAAAGTCATCAACGTCTTCCCTTTCTGCTCGACGAGGATCACCGTCACCACGGTTTCGAGCCCGCGCTCACCCTCCGCCTCCCAGGCGAAAGTGAAGACGAGGCGCTCGGGTGGCGCGACCTCGCGGAACACGCCGCCATTCCAGAGTTCCTGGCCGGTTTCCGTCGAGCGCAGACAGCTGCGCCAGCGGCCGCCGGGTCGCACGTCCATCTCGGTATGCACGGCGGGATAGTCCCTCGGCCCCCACCACTGACGTGCCTGCCGGGGGTCGGTCCATGCCTTCCACACCAGCTCGCGCGGCGCGTTGAACACGCGCGTGATCAGGAGTTCATTCGCGGCCGGTTTAGCGTCAGCGACATTTCTTGCGGCCATGCCTCGCTCCACCTTCTCAGCGAGCAGCTAACCCCTCTGCTCTGCGGCCGATCAGTGATCGTCCCCCCGCCGCAGGCGCGCGATGATCGTGTCGATGCGACGCCGTGCATTCGCTCCGTCGGTCACTGCATGGAATGCTTGACCGGCGGTGGCGATCCACGGCATCAGGACGTCGAACTCGAGGTCTCGGATAAGCTCGAGGCTCCGGATATAGGCGTCGCGATCGCTGGAGCCGGCGAGCACCGCCGCGACCCACTCGCCCTCCCGGAGGTAGATGCTGTCACCTGTGAACAGGCAGCGATGCTGCCCGCTGTCCCAGAGGAAGGCCGTCGCTCCGCTGGTATGGCCCGGCGTTGGAATCACCTCGAAGTCGTCGTCGACCAAGTGGCGCTGTGAAAAGGTCGCGCCGACCTTGCCCTTGGTCCGCACCGATGGGCCTTCGTTCTCATGGCAGATCAGCTCGGTTTCGAAAGTCTTGGCGATCTGGTCAATTCCGAATGCGGCCTCGTGCCAGTGGTTTAGGTACTGGCGCGAGATGCCGCCCAGATCCTCGATCGCCTCGGCGTCGGCGGCAACCGTGCCCGAACTGTAGACGAGCAGATTGCCGCGCTCGCGCACGAGCAGGAAAGCGCGATCCTGCAGCGACCGGCCGAAAGGCAGGGACTCCGGTGCCGAGGCATAGAGACCTGGAATGACGCTTTGCATGAAGCGGCTCCTCGTTGGCGCATGGCTCTTGTCGGATTCGCAACTCACTCGAAGCTCGCGCGAAACACAGATGCGATTCTCGTCAGTGGCCTCATGCCAGCTCGGGAGGACCATCCTGTCAGCCGCGCACGAGTTTCCACGGCGCGGCCCGGGTCTCCTGGCTTGCCGGCTACGAGATTCTGAGGCGCTGTTAATCGGTCAAAATCTCCTCGAAGCGGATAGCCGGACCGGCCTCGCCGTCCGCCTGCATCGTCACGATCCGGAAACTGCCGTCCGACTTGGCGTCGTAGGTGACGCCGTGGATGCTGCCGAGGCGGATGCTTCCTGTCTGGTCGGCAGCGAGCTCGCCTGCGTACGCCGGAGCCGATAAGGCGAACAGCGGCACAAGGGCAAGATACTTGCGCATCATGTAACTCCCGTCGCAGCAGCCCGCCCAGACTTTGTCGTGAGTTTCCCCTACCCCCGGTCGGTAATCGGCGCGTAACGGATTGCGTGACGGCAGGGTGAATTCGTCAGTCGCAAAGGCGTGTTATTCTCATCTCTGATGTTTTACATTCTTGGCGGTGATGCGCCGTCGTGATGCGCCGTCGGCTGAGGTAACCACCCCTCGGTCGCGGCCGGCCTCCGGTTCTTGCCGCGGCGCCGCGCGGTTGCTACCACCATCTGAGCTCGGAAACTGCTTGAATGGACGCGTTTGCTCCGGCACGCAAGGCTTTCGCGTTTAGGATTTGGCAATCGCGGACCATGCGCTGATCATCGGGTGGAGCCCTAACAGTGTCGTCAGGACACTGGATCTCGGTATCGAGGCATGAGGTGGTCCGGGTCTCCGCCGATGCGATCATCCCATGCGGACTCATCGTCCATGACGTCTTTGGAGCTGGTTCTACTTGGCGGTTTCCGGGCTCGCGCAGCCGGGCAAGCGATTGATGTATCCGGTCGCAAGGAGCGGGCTTTGCTCGCCGTTCTGGCGATGCCGCCGGGCGAGCCGCGCTCGCGCGACAAGCTGGCCAGCCTGCTATGGAGCGACCGCGGCGACAAGCAGGCGCGCGACAGCCTGAAGCAGGCCATCCTCAGGCTGCGGAAATCGTTCGGCACGCTGCACCCGCTGCCGATTCTGACCGATCGTGAGACGTTGACCCTCGACGCCGCAAAGGTTGCCGTCGATGTGCAGGAATTCGAGCACCGGCTCGACGAGGGAACGCCGGAGGCCGTCGCCCGTGCGGCGTCGCTCTATCGCGGCGACCTGCTCGACGGCCTCGATGTCCGCGACCCTGTCTTCGAGGAGTGGCTGCTGTTCGAGCGGCAACGGCTGCGCGATCTGGCGCGCGCCGCGCTGACAAGACTGCTCGATTTCCACATGACGAGCGGCGCGCACGACCAGGCTGGCATGGCCGCGCGCCGACTGTTGGCGCTCGATCCACTGCAGGAGACTGCGCACCGTGCGCTCATGCGGATCTACGCCGAGCACGGCCAGACGGCGCAGGCGCTGAAGCAATACCAGATATGCCGCGATGCGCTGCAAGGCGAGCTGGGCGTCAAACCGGATGCCGAGACCGAGCGGCTCCACCAGTCGATCCGGGAGAAGCGGGCATTGGCGAAACAAACGGACATCCCAGCGCCGCCGATCGGATCTTATGTTGAAACAAGCCCGCTGCCCGAAGCACTACCGCGACACGATCCAGAGGTGACCACCCCCACCGCGAAGCCCTCAATAGCCGTCCTTCCGTTCGAGAACCTGAGCGACGATCCGGAACAGGAGTACTTCGCCGACGGCGTCGTCGAAGACATCATCACCGCGCTCTCGCGCATCAAATGGTTCTTCGTGATCGCCCGGAACTCCTCGTTTACCTACAAGGGTCGCGTGGTGAACGTGGGGCAGGTGGGGCGGGAGCTGGGTGTGCGCTATGTGCTCGAAGGGAGCGTCCGCAAGGCGGCCGACCACGTGCGCATTACGGGACAGCTCGCCGAGACCGCGAGCGGAAATCACATCTGGGCCGACAGTTTCGATGGACCGCTTGCCGACATCTTCGATCTTCAGGATCGCGTCGCCAGAAGCGTCGTCGCCGCGATCGAGCCGCGTCTGCGCCATGCCGAGATCGAGCGGGCCCAACGCAAATCGACCGATAATCTGGACGCCTATGATTGCTACCTTCGCGCATTACCCCCATTCTATTCCTTGACGCGCGAGGGCGTTGACGAAGCCCTGAAGTTGCTCGGGCGGGCCATCGACATCGACCCTCGGTTCGGCTTGGCGAAGGCGCAGGCAGCGCGGTGCTACGCCTGGCGGAATCCTCAGGGGTGGGCTGCCGATCCCGAGGCGGAACGGGCCAAGGCGGTCGGCCTGGCGCGCGAAGCCGTCGAAATAGCCGGTGACGATCCCACCGTGCTCTGGATGGCCGGCTTTGCCCTGTGGCAGCTTCGCGTCGACTTCGACGGCGCCACGGATCTCTATGATCGGGCAATCGCACTCAACCCCAACTCTGCTCAGGCCCTCACGTTGCGCGGATGGGCCTTTGCATCGGCGGGAGAGCCCGACGCGGCCATCAAGCTGCTCCAGCAAGCCAGGCGGCTCAGCCCTTTCGATCCCGAGGCGTTTTTCACCATGTCGGCGATGGGCTTTGCCTACCTGACGGCCGGTCGCTTCGGAGAGGCGCTGGATTGGACGCGGCGTGCTCTGTTGGAACGGCCAACGTTCGGCCCAGCGCTGCGCTTTCATGCGATCAGTCTTGCGGAGCTCGGCCGGCTCGACGAGGCGCGGGAGACCGTGGCGCGGTTGCTCGAGCTGGAGCCTGACCTGACGCTTGCGGTTCTGCGCGGGCGGGCGCCGATCGGCGACTCGAGGCTCATGGACCTGTTCCTCAACGGCCTGCGCAAGGCGGGTCTTCCCGAATGACGGTTGTGACTGGCGCAGATTCTGATTCCGCCAGTCGCGCAAAGGCAGTCACTATCGTCCAAACGTGGATCATCGTCGCGGAATTGACACCCGCCGAAACGCAGTAGCGCCAAGATCACCTATCCGTGGTGTGCCCAATACAGCGGAGGCGGCGAGGGCGCCGGGGGCGCTCGCAAAGAGAACGCGAAAAACGGAAGGATATTCGTGGGCAGCCCCCGTCCCGGGGGTCTGACCCGTGGGCCATTAAAGGCGGCCTCGGGCCAACAGGACGGCTTGGCGCTGGTCGGTTGCAGACTCGGGCTCAGCGGCCCTGGAGGGAGTACTCTACCAACCTGCTGATCGGCCGCGCCGCATACGAGCGCGCCGCAGGCCTATACCCGGCCGACCAGATCGAGTTACGGCAAGGGCCGCGGGTGATTGAAAGCAGCCCGCGAGCTCCAGTCAGCGGTCAGAATGCGCGGCCGGCTCGAGGGGAGAGAGCCGGCCGCGCGCGAATCCGGTCCGGGGACTTGGCGGCAACGTGACCGGATCGCAAAGTCACATGTCGGTGATCGATGCGCGAGAACACACCCCCGCTGATTTCGTCAGTCCGCTCGCACGCGTTGACCGCGGCGTCGGGCGCTGCTTCGCCACTGGCCGATCCGGTTCAGCATCGCTTCGAGCGCGTGAGGATCGACGCCGTCGGCCGCCATCAAGGCCACGATGATGGGGTCGGACAAGAGCTCCTCGCGCGTCGGTTCGCGACCACGGCCGCTCGTTGCGTCCATCGGCCTTGGCGACATAGGTTTCCTTCTCAATCGTTTCGCGCGGCAGGCGCGTGATCGGCAGCCTGGCCGCGGGGCAATGTCAGCGGGCACGTCCGCAACGGACGGCGCACTCGATCTCGCTACGAGGGATGCCGAATGTCTTTGAGCATCAGATCGTCATGTTGGGCGACCTCCTGAATGGCGCGTCGGATGCGAAGCCATCTTGCCGCGGCCGCGAGGGGAAGACACATCGTCCGCGTGCCGAACCCAAATCGAATTGGGCTCGATCCAACCTTGCTGTACGCGAGCCGCCGGTGATCGCGTTCATTGATGTACCTCTGCCCAGTTGGCGCCGGTCACATGGTCCTCGAGGTCTCCTCGCTCTTTGCAGGCAGCCGCGAAGGCGAGACTTTGCGCCGCGTTTATTTTAGGCTCGGCCGGTAATCGACTCGTAACGGATTGCGTGACGGCAGCGTGAATTCGTCAGGCGCTGTTTGCGGGTAGTCGATTGCAAGGCGCACTCGACCGCCTGGCCCGCCTGCGGCCCACGGACGTCAAGCTACCGACGTCAAGCGGTCAGCAATTGGAATAGTCCCATCGGCCGTATCCGCCGTATACCCCGCAGGTGTGCGGATAGGTCGACGCTCAAACCCTCGGGCACATTCATGCGCCGGCGGATCGTCGAGCGGGCGTCCGGCGATTTGGGTGAAGATCTGGATACCGCGTGCGCCGAGATCCTTGACCGCGCGCGGGCCTCCGCGATCGAGGCAACGACCTCGCCCGCGATAGGGATAGAAGGTTTCACGCTTTGCGTTCATCCTCGCCAAGCGGCACGGGATCGACCGGGTTCACTCCGCGGACGAACCAATAACCTTCGGGCAGCGATGACCCAAGACAGATGGGTCACGCCGATCTCCGATCTTCTCGGGCCAAGCCATTGCGTGCTTTGGCTATCCGCCCTCCGACCGAGAGGGCACGATGCGAAGGCCCCATAGAATGAGCGCCAGCGAAATGAGAACCCCCGGCGCAGCCGAATACATCACGACGTTGATGGCAGCCTCTTGAAAGTCGGTCCCGCGAGCAGTTCCTGCCGCCAACGGTATGATCGAGTTGCCGGCTCCCCACACGGCCGCCATTACGAAGCCGGCCAACGTGGCAAAGGTCGAATAGATGAAGAGCCAGAACGCGATCCGTGACGCTGCAGGGCCGAGATTGAGTCTCGGCCACAACAGCCCGAGCGTCAGCAGGATGACGCCGGAGAAGGCGCTGAGCGTGTGGACTGAGCGTCCAAGGCTCGGTACGGCGAAGTGTGGAACTGCAAAGCCCTCCAATGAGGTGAACAAGAACAGAGCAACGCCCACCTGAAGCAGGAGATGGCCCTGACGTGCCAGCATGTTCGACGAGTGCATGGTCCGTTCCCACTTTCCGCTCACGCCTACCTGATGCCCACAATTTCCTCTTTCAGGCGTGTCCCTTCGACTGGGGAAATCCGGCAACGGTCCTTGAAACCCTGAGGGTCAGCCTGACTCACCGAACCTGCGCCGAATGAACCACTCGGCGATCCGGCCCGACAATGCCCATGGCGGAGTGAGCGATATCCGTGCCATGTCGCGTCCCCTTGTCACATCGGCTCCATTTCGTTCGTCATTGCCACGACGGGACACTGCTATGACGGTACGCGACGAGGAAATGTGACCGAATGACGAATGAGGCCGAATGGCTGGCCGAGCGATTCGAGGCCAGCCGCACCCACCTGCGGGGGGTGGCTTACCGGATGCTGGGCTCGCTGAGCGAGGCCGACGACGCCGTCCAGGAGGCCTGGCTCCGGCTCAGCCGCGCGGACGCCGGCGACATTGAAAATCTGCGGGGATGGCTGACGACGGTCGTGGCGCGGGTGTGTCTGGACATGCTGCGCTCGCGCAACTCGCGGCGCGAGGACCCCATGGACCCGCACGCGCCCGAGCCGATGATGAGCCGCGAGGCCGCGATCGACCCCGAGCAAGAGGTGCTGCTGGCCGAATCGGTCGGCCTCGCGCTGCTGGTGGTGCTCGAAGCGCTGGCTCCCGCCGAGCGCGTCGCTTTCGTGCTGCACGACATGTTCGAGCTGCCTTTCGAGGAGATCGCTGCGATCGTGGGACGCTCCCCGACCGCGGCCAGGCAGCTCGCAAGCCGCGCCCGCCGCCGCGTGCACGGAACGACTACGGTGCTCGACGCCGATCTCGTCCGCCAGCGCGAGGTTGTCGAGGCCTTCCTGGCTGCCTCGCGCGGCGGTGATCTCGATGCGCTCCTGGCGGTGCTCGACCCCGAGGTCGTGCTCCGAGCCGACCGGCCGGCCGCGCCTGCGGGCGCGTCAAGGGATGTCCGCGGTGCACCGGCCGTGGCCAAGCAGGCGCTTGCCTTCTCGAAGCGCGCCCGGTTCGCACAACCGGCGCTCGTCAACGGAACCGTGGGAATCGTCGGGGCTCCGCGTGGACGGCTCTTTGTGGTGCTCGGCTTCACGATCACGCGCGGGAGGATCGTCCAGATCGATGTGGTCGCCGACCCCGAGCGCCTTCGCCAGCTCGAGTTGGCGGTCCTCACGGAGTGACGAACCAATGGTCAATCTTCTCAAAAGCGTTCTTCACAACATCGGCGTTGTGATCGTTGGGCTTGCTCTTGCGTATCTTGGCACCATGGTGGATTGGCTGTTGGGCGCTCCCGCTTTTTCTTTCCCTCTCGTCAAAATGGCCGGGTTGTTGCTTTTGGCGCTCGGATTTCTCGTACGTGTATGGGCGACGGTCTATTTCTATGCGCACAAAATGCGCGTCATCTCGCTCAAACCTCAAACGAGGCTCATCACGTCCGGCCCGTACCGGTTTTCACGGAATCCACTCTATCTTGGTGGAAACGTGTTCATTTTCTTCGGAGCCGCACTGTTCTTGGGATCGCCAACGGCGCTTTTTGCGACCGCTGTTCACCTCCCCCTGATGGATCGCTTTATCCGCCGTGAGGAAGAACAATTAGAGCGAGAGTTCGATGAGGAATGGCAAAGCTACAAGAAGAGGGTGCGGCGGTGGCTTTAGCCGATTGACACCGACATTTGGATTCGGGGCGGGGGGTGACAACGAGCACCAAACATCAGTCCCTAATTGGCGCGCTGGGGACTGGCCCTTATCCCGTCGACGGGCCCTGCGCGTGCGCGGTGTCGAACGGCTGCGCGTGGTGGATGCCTCGGTCATGCCAACGCTTCCTTGCAGCAACACCAATCCGCCGGTGAGTTCGCTCTCGGAGAAGGCGGCGAAGCTAATGCTGGCAAGCGGACCGGTTGTCGGGCGAGGTCCGGAGGACGCTGACCCGCAACACGGAAATCGGAAATTGGTATGTCAATCGGCGTCCAACATTGACCCCGATCGGCGCGCGCCGTCTGCGCAGCGATCGCATGGGGACGGACTGCCCGTCGCTTCAAGCGAGGCCACAGGGATGGGAATCTAGTAGGCAAGCGCGTGATCGGCGGAGCCGCGCGAGGTCGCATCGTCGTCGAACTAGCTTCTTCCCAAAGAGCGATTGATCAATTGGTGATCATTCGGCCGATGGCAGGCAGACGTGACAAGCGGAATGGAGCGCCTTGGCGTTCTTGCAAGCTTGCATGACCTGAGCACACGCCGGGTCGTGACCCATGACATCGCCCAGTGGCAGGAGGAAATTGCATGGATGTCGCTCTCCTTCAGCGTGGCGATGTGGTGGAGCCTGTCGCTCTGCGCCTTCGGTCTCGTGCAGGACCGGTTGCCCCGATACCGCGCGGGCTCTGCAAATTCGAACCCGGCCCGCCGCCCGCTCTCGGTCCCCGTCCGCGCCGGTTGAGCAGCTGGCCGGTTACGCATCGCGGTACCACTGGAAAAATCAGCTTCAATGCGCAACTATTACCTGCGTCTTGTCATCGCGTGATCCCAATGTCTCCTGCGCCTGAAATCGAGCTCAAGCTCGACGTGCCGATTCATAGTCTGCCGCGCCTAACCGGCGGCTCGCTGCTGAAGCGGGCGGCGACGTCGGCACGCAAGCCTGCGAGCCTGGTCTCGGTCTATTTCGATACCGACAAGCTGAGGCTGCGCGATAAGGGGTTGTCCCTGCGGGTGCGGCGAATCGGCCGCCGTCTCGTGCAGACCGTCAAGCAGGAAAACAGTGTAAGCGCACGGCTGGCCCGCAACGAATGGGAACACGACGTTCGCTCGAACGAGCCCGACCTCGATGCGGCCCGCGACACGGCGCTCGCGCCTTTGCTGAACAAGAAGCTGCGTCGCGGCCTGAAGCCCGTATTCGAGACGCGCGTGCGCCGCAAGGTCTTCCAGATTCAGAGCGGCGACAGCGAAGTCGAACTCAGCATCGACAAGGGAAAGATCGAGGCGGGCCGGAAATCGTCGCCGCTCTGCGAAGTGGAGCTGGAGCTCAAGCACGGGCAAGTCTCCGACCTGTTCAAACTGGCGAAGACGCTGGCGGACGAAGTGCCGCTGCGGTTGGCGGTCAACAGCAAGGCCGATCGCGGCTATGCGCTCCTGACCACCCACAAGCCGGAGGCGGTGAAAGCCGCGCCGGTCGCGCTCGCGCCCGATATCGACGCGCAGTCCGCATTCCAGACCATCGCCGGCGCGTGCTTACACCAACTCGTCGCCAACCAACCCTTGATGCTCGATGACGACCCGGAAGGCCTGCACCAGATGCGGGTCGCGCTCCGGCGATTGCGCGCAGCGATCTCCTTGTTTTCCGACATGCTGCCTGACCCGCAAACGAGCGCGTTGAAGACCGAGCTCAAATGGATCACGGGCGAACTGGGTCCGGCGCGGGAGCTCGAGGTTTTCGTGAAGCGCGTGGTGAATCCGGTCGCGGACCGCAAGCCGGATAGACCGGGGGTGGCGGTGCTCTCGCGGGAGCTCTGGCAACGACGCGAGGAGACCCTTGCGCGCGCTCATGCGGCGGTGGAAAGTCCGCGCTTTCGCAGCCTTGTTCTCGATACTGCGGCGTGGATCGAGGACGGCGACTGGATAAGCAACCCGGAAGATCCCGCCCGCATGCTCCGGCAGCGGCCGATCGCGGAAGCGGCTGCCGATCAATTGAACCGCCGATGGAAGACGATTCTGAAAAAGGGCAAGAACCTGGACGAACTGGAACCGCCGCTTCGGCATCGATTGCGGATCCAGGCCAAGAAACTTCGCTACGCCGCGGAATTCTTTGCGGGCGCCTTCCCCCGCAAGAAATCCATGAAGCGCCGGAAAGATTTCGTGGCCAGCCTCGCGAAACTGCAGGACGCGCTCGGCGACCTCAACGACATCGCGGTGCACGAGGAACTGTTGGGGCGGCTCGTCGACGGCAAGAATGCCGGCGGAAAGGCGCGCGGCTCCGTCGAAAAGGCATTCGCCGCCGGCCGACTGTCGGGCCGCGAGGAAGTGCGCGTCGCGTCCGTCCTCAAGGAGGCGGAGAGGGCTTATGCCGCCTTCGCCAAAGCGAGGCCGTTCTGGGCGTGACGCACCGGCCGTGTTAGCTGCCATGCCGTGCGGCGTACCATCTAAACTGACGGAGAGACATCATGACCTACGTCGATGGATTTGTTGCGGCCGTCCCCACCGCCAATCGCGAAGTCTATAAGAAACATGCAGAAGCCGCTGCCGTCGTCTTCAAGGAGCACGGCGCATTGAAATTCGTCGAGTGTTGGGGGGACGATGTGCCCCACGGCAAGATCACGTCGTTTCCCATGGCGGTCAAACGCAAGGATGATGAGACAGTCGTCTTCTCCTGGATCACCTGGCCTTCGCGCGAGGTGCGTGATGAAGGCATGAAGAAGGCCATGGCCGACCCACGCTTGCAACCGGACACGAACCCGATGCCGTTTGATGGGAAACGCATGATCTACGGTGGTTTTGAAGTGATCGTGGAGGCATGAACACCTTGGGCGCGTGACCGAGGGTTTCGCTAGTAAAGAACGTGGGTCTCATCCGCGCGATCGGAGCCGAACCGGCCACGGCGCGAGAAGAGAGCCGCACCACCGGCCAGCCGGCGCGCACTATCGAAACGCCGGACTATGTTTTCCGGTCGACCCCCGATTCCGGACATTGGCGCTGCGCCGGGTCAGGCATGAGAACTCCATCTCTGGCAGGTCCCCTATTTACGCAGCAGGCCTACCAGGGCGCCAAGTTACGGGTGGCACCAGTTCTTTGCGAACTGGAGCAGGTCTTGGCGCGGATAGATTGAAGTCTGCCGGCACAGTGATAGACCTCGCCGTGGGCGTCAGCCAGATCCGAAAGGCCTCGCCGTGACGCGGCGCCCGCCATCCGTTTCGCGCTGACGCGCGATCCACCCTCTTCTGTCAGTTGGAGTGAACACAATGGCCGGCAAGACGTCCATCAAGTCAACGAAGGTCGCAAGGAAGGCCGCCGCCAAGCGGGTCGCTGCGAAGCCGGCCCTCCTCGCAGGCGGCAACCCTCAGATCGCGAAGGCCCGAGGGCGACGCTCCGGTGCAGGCCTACATCGCGGCCATGCCGGGCTGGAAACGCGACATCGGGCGCCGCCTCGACGCGCTCATCGTGCGCACCGTCCCCGGCGTGCGCAAAGCCGTGAAGTGGAACTCGCCCTTCTATGGCATGGAGGGCCAAGGCTGGTTCCTCAACTTCCATTGCTTCACGAAGTACGTCAAAGTGGCTTTCTTCCGCGGCACGTCGCTGCGTCCTGTCCCCCCCGGCGAGTCCAAGCACAAGGACGTGCGCTACCTCGACATCCGCGAGGACGACCAGCTCGACGAGAAGCTCGTGGCGAGTTGGATCAGGCAGGCATCGGAGCTGCCCGGCTGGGTCCCGTAGCGCGGACAAGGATCTTCACAAGCAGTCTAGGAACAGAAGAGAGAAACATCATGGGGCAGAGCGGGTTTCCGGAAGAAAGGTCTCCATCTCAGCTGATAGACGAGAGGATCATGGAACTGGGCGACTGGCGGGGCGAGATGCTCTCCCGGCTCCGCGCATTGATCAAGCAGGCCGACCCCGAAGTGGTCGAGGAGTGGAAGTGGCGAGGGGTTCCGGTGTGGTCGCACGCCGGAATCATCTGCACCGGTGAGACGTACAAGAATGTCGTGAAGATGACCTTCGCCAGGGGCGCCTCGTTGGAGGACCCTTCAGGCCTCTTCAACTCCAGCCTCGAAGGCAACACCAGGCGTGCCATCGATTTCCATGAGGGCGACACGATTGATGAGGAGGCGTTGAAGGCGCTCATTCGCGCCGCCGTGGCACTGAACACGTCGG
>Ga0081538_10001988_pt1 | contig 20419 bp, 20 predicted proteins | sample TabmetS5T2R1_FD_71022 | JGI IMG/M metagenome (GOLD analysis project Ga0081538, IMG submission 71022) | Tabebuia heterophylla rhizosphere microbial communities from the University of Puerto Rico - S5T2R1 | ecosystem: Host-associated > Plants > Roots > Rhizosphere ...
TGGACCGCGGCTACGGCCGGATGATCAACATCAGCTCGGTGATCGGGGAGAAGGGCAACATCGGCCAGGCCAACTACGCCGCCGCCAAGTCGGGCCTGTTCGGGCTGACCAACAGCCTGGCCCTGGAGACGGCCCGCAAGGGTATCACCGTCAACTCGGTGGCCCCGGGCTTCATCGCCACCGAGATGGTCTCGGCCATGCCCGAGGAGGCCCTGGACCGGGTGATCGCCCAGATCCCGGTGGGCCGCCTGGGCGAGCCGGACGAGATCGCCCGGGTGGTCGAGTTCCTGGCCGACCCCGACTCGGGCTACATCACCGGGGAGGTCTATGGGATCAACGGCGGGCTGTACATGTGAGCAGACGCAAGTGCGCAAGTAAGGAGTCTGAACGTGGCTGCAGGGCGTGACGTTGTTGTCCTTTCCGGGGTCCGGACGGCGGTCGGGAAGTACGGGGGGAGTCTCAAAGATTTGCCGCCGAGCGACCTGGGGGCGGCGGTGGTCCGCGAGGCGGTGAGCCGGTCCGGGGTCGAGCCGGCCGAGGTCGGGCACACCGTGTTCGGGAACGTGATCCACACCGAGACCCGCGACATGTACCTGTCCCGGGTGGCCTCGGTCAACGGCGGCCTGCCGGTGGAGACGCCGGCCTTCACCCTCAACCGGCTCTGCGGGTCGGGCCTGCAGGCGATCGTCTCGGCCGCCCAGCTGGTCATGCTCGGCGACGTCGACGTGGCCCTGGCCGGCGGGGCCGAGTCGATGAGCCGGGGCCTGTACGGGCTGCCGGCGCTGCGCTGGGGGGCGCGCATGGGCGAGACCAGCGCCTCCGACATGATGGTCGGGGCCCTGACCGACCCCTTCGACGACTGCCACATGGGGGTCACGGCCGAGAACGTGGCCGGCAAGTGGGGGATCTCGCGCGAGGACCAGGACGCCCTGGCTGTGCAGAGCCACCAGCGGGCGGCCAAGGCCACCGCCGAGGGGTGGTTCAAGGAGCAGATTCTCCCCATCGAGCTCAAGTCCCGCAAGGGGACCACGGTGTTCGACACCGACGAGCACATCCGGGCCGACGCCAACATGGAGGGCATGGCCAAGCTCAAGCCGGTGTTCGACAAGAACGGCTCGGTGACCGCCGGCAACGCCGCCGGGATCAACGACGCCGCCGCCGCGGTGGTGCTGTGCGACGCCGAGACCGCCGAGCGCAAGGGCCTGGAGTCGCTGGGGCGGCTGGTCGCCTACGCCCACGCCGGGGTGGAGCCCAAGTACATGGGCATCGGCCCGGTGCCGGCGGTCCGCCTGGTGCTCGAGAAGGCCAACCTCAAGGTCGACGACATCGACGTGTTCGAGGTCAACGAGGCCTTCGCCGCCCAGGCCCTGGCCGTGGTCCGGGACCTGAGCCTGCCCGAGGACCGCACCAACCCCAACGGCTCCGGGGTGTCGCTGGGGCACCCGATCGGGGCCACCGGCACCATCCTGACCGTCAAGGCGCTGTACGAGCTCAAGCGCACCGGGGGCCGGCGGGCGCTGGTCACCATGTGCATCGGCGGCGGCCAGGGCATCGCCGCCATCTTCGAGCGCGCCGCATGACACTGAGGTCGGACAAGGAGGCGAGCAGATGAGCGGGGACCCCACCAGCGAGATGGCCCCGGGCGACGAGGCCCCCCCTGGCACCCCAGGCGCCGGCGAGAACATCTGCCCCGCCTGCGGCGGCACCGGCCAACTGGACGGCGCCGCCTGCGAGACCTGCGGCGGCACCGGCACCGTGATCGAGGAGGTAGGGGGAGCCTAGGCCGGGCGGGCGCCCGTCACCAACCGGAGGCGGGCCCCCGCAGCGGCCCGGGTGGATGGTGCGCGTCCTGAGGTTCGCGCGAGGGCGACCACCGTGCCGGGTGGTGCATGGGGCCCGAAGGGTGACCACAGCCCATCGCCGGAGGTGGGACCCGGCTGTCCACACACCACCCGCCGGCGGCGGCTACCTCTCGTGGATGTAGGAGCCGGGGGCGTCGGCGATCGGCGGGTACTCGGCGCTGCCCATGGGCGGGGGCTTGCGGCGCTGGCCGCCGTGGGCCTTGGCCCAGGTGAGCCAGTCCTCCCACCAGGAGCCCTGGTGCTCGGTGGCTTCGGCCAGCCAGGTGTCGGGGTCGGGCGGGTTCTCGTCGTTGGTCCAGTGCCGGGCCTTGGGGCTCGGCGGGTTGACGATGCCGGCGATGTGGCCCGAGGAGCTGAGCACGAACCGCGTGTTGCCCTTGACCAGCTGGGTGGTGTTGTAGGAGGAGGTCCAGGGGGTGATGTGGTCGGTCACGGCCCCGACCAGGTACAGGTCCTGGATCACCGCGTCCAGGTGCAGGCGCACCCCGGCCAGCTCCATCTCGCCCTGGGCCAGCTGGTTCTCCAGGTAGCAGGTGCGCAGGTAGAACGAGTGCATGGCCGCCGGCATGCGGGTCGAGTCGGCGTTCCAGGCCAGGATGTCGAAGGCCGGCGGGTCCTCGCCCATCAGCCAGCTGGTGGCCACGTAGTTCCAGATGAGGTCGTTGGCCCGCAGCAGGTCGAAGGTGGTGGCCATCTCCCGGCCCTCCAGGTAGCCCTGGCGGGCCATCTTGGCCTCGAGCCGCTCGACCGTCTCGGCGTCGGTGAAGCTCCCCAGCACCCCCGGCGAGGAGAAGTCGACCAGGGTGTTGAGCAGGGTCGCCGACTTCACCCGCTGGTCGCCGATGGCGTCCAGGTAGGCGATCAGCATGGTGGTCAGGGTGCCGCCGAGACACAGCCCGACCACGTTGGCCTGGGGCGCCCCGGTGATGTCGCGGACCACGTCCAGGGCGGTGACCGGCCCCTGGAGCAGGTAGTCGTCCAGCTTGACCCCGCGCATGGTCTGGTCGGGGTTGCGGTAGCTGATGGCGAACACGGTGTGGCCGTGGTCGACCGCCCACTGGATGAAGCTGCGCCCGGGAGCCAGGTCCATCACGTAGTACTTGTTGATCCAGGGCGGGCTGCACAGGATCGGCGTCTCGTAGGTGGTGCGGGTCGTGGGCGCGTACTGGAGCAGCTCCATCAGGGAGTTGCGGAACACCACCTTGCCCTTGGTGGCGGCCAGGTTCTCGCCCAGCTTGAAGGGGGTGGTGTCGACCTGGCGCGGCTTGCCGCCGTTGCTGACCAGGTCGTCCAGGAAGTTGTTGAGCCCCTTGGCGGCGCTGCGGCCGCCGGTGTCGAAGGCCCGCTTGAGCGCGGCCGGGTTGGTGGCCAGGAAGTTCGAGGGCGCCATGGCGTCGATCAGCAGCTGGGTGGCCAGCTCGGCCTTGCCCCGCCAGCGCGGCTCCAGCTCGGCCGCGGCCACCAGCTCCCTGGCCAGCCTGGCCGTCAGCAGGTAGCCCTGCTGGAGCCCGAAGAACAGGGGGTTGCTGTCCCAGGCGGTGTCGGCGAAGCGGCGGTCCCTGGCCGGCAGCGGGATCGGCGGGCTGGTCTGGCCGCCGAGCGCCCGGGCCGCGCTGACCGCCCCGGTGGCGGCCAGGCCGGCGGCGTACCGCAGCCCGGCCAGCGTCCCGCCGAAGGGGTGGCGGGCCAGTCCGGCCCCCACCTCGGCCATCGCCCGGGCCAGCGAGACCGGGTCGAGGCTGGCCACCAGCCCGGCTTCGGGGCCGAGGGCCTCGGCCGCCCGCTCGGCGACCCGTTCGGCGTCCTGTCGGTCCATCCCTGTTCACTATGCCGAGCAGCCGCTCACAACGTCAACTGGGGCGCCGGTCGGGTAACGACTCGCCCCGGAAAGCACGACGAGGCCCTGGAGGGCCTCGTCATACCGGGGGATTCCCGTTCGGGGGCGGTGCGTCAGCTCTTGACGCTCTTGGCGGCCTTGGTGCCCTGCTCCTCGATGCGCTCGTAGAGCGGGGTGGTCACCTCGATGGCCTTGTGGAGGAACTCGCGCTGCGCCTTGAGCAGCTCGGCGGCGAAGTCGTAGGCGGTGTCGACCAGCTCGGCCGGCGAGGGGTAGCGGTCGGCGCCCGGCCAGGCGGCGGTCCGGGGCACGAACTGCTCGGCCGCCTCGGTCCAGCTGCGCAGGCCGTCGACCACGGCCTCCTGGCCCTTGCGGATGGTGTCGAGGACCTGGCCCTGCAGGTCGTCGGCAGCGGTCTTGGTGGCCATTCAGTGCATCCTTCCGTCGGGGTGGTTCCTGATGCGATGCAAACTATACTTAGCACATCGATAGTTTGTCAAGTGCTAGGATCGAGCCGAGATGAACGACCCATGGAAGTCGCAGATGGAGGCCCTCGGCTCCTTCATCCGGACCCAGCGCAAGCTGGCCGACCTGTCGCTGCGGGAGCTGGCCGAGATGACCGAGGTCTCCAACCCGTACCTGAGCCAGCTGGAGCGGGGCCTGCACCAGCCGTCGGTCCGGGTGCTCAAGGCGATCGCCAACGCCCTCAACCTCTCGGCCGAGACCCTGCTGGTCCAGGCCGGCCTGCTCGAGGAGGACGGCGAGGAGGGCCCGCCCGCCACCGGGTCCTCGGTCGAGTCGGCCATCCGGACCGACCCGGTCCTCGCCGACGACCAGAAAGAGGCCCTGATCAACGTCTACCGGGCCATGGTCGGCGACCGCCGGTCCGGCTGAGGGCCACGGCTCGGCGGAGCGGCCGCCGGGCCGGCCGACCGGCCGCCGCGACCGTCACGGGACCCGGGCCGCCGAGCGCCGCAGCACCACGGTCGCGCTCAGGCAGGCCAGCACCACCACCAGCACGGCGGTCGGGATCACCGCCGGCGAGCTGGCGTCGACCAGCCGGCCGACCACCGCCGGCAGGACCACCCCGCCGAGGTTGGCGGCCGCGAACACCAGGGCCGTCGGCCCCCGCGCCCCCGCCGCCGCGGCCAGCCAGGCCAGCACGGTGGGGAACACCGGCCCAAGGGCCAGGCCGGTCAGGGTGTAGGCGACCGGGGCGACGGCCGGGAGGTGGGCCAGCCCCAGCCCGGCCGCGGCCGCCAGCAGGCAGCCGGCGACCAGCACCGGCGCGGTCACCCGCAGGGCCAGCGGGATGGCCAGGAGCCGGCCGGTGGTGATGGCCGCCCAGTAGCCGGCCGTCCAGCTGGCGGCGGCCGCGGCGCCGGTGCCGCCGGCCTCCAGGCTGGTCGCCTCGAAGCCGCCCACGCCGTTCTCCACCCCCACGTACAGCAGCAGCAGGGCCACGAACCCGCCGACGAGCCGAGGCGGCGGCCGCTCGGGGTCTGGGGCCGCCGGCGTGGCCGTCGCCGGCAGGTCCCGGGTGAGGCCAAGGGCGACCACGGCCGCCACGGCGCCGGCGCAGAACGGCACCCGGTAGCCGCCGGAGGCGGCCAGGGCCAGGGGCCCCAGGACGGCCCCGGCGCCGAAGCAGGCCCCGAGCAGGTTCAGCATGGCCGCGGCGCGGTCGCCGAAGGCGTCGGTGAACAGCACGTTGATCTCGACCACGACCACCCCGAAGCCGACCCCGATGGCGAACGCGGCCCCGAGCACCACCGGCCAGGCCGGGGCCAGGGCCATGGCCACGGCCCCGGCCACCAGCAGGCCGGTGGCCACCCGCAGCCAGGTGCGGGCGGGCAGCCGCCGCTCCAGCCCCCACCAGCCGATCCCGGTCGTCGCCCCGATGAAATGGGCGCTGAGGACCAGCGCCGACCCGCCGCCGCCCACCCCGTAGGTCGCCCGCAGCTCCGGCAGGGCCGGCCCGTACAGCGACAGCAGCAGCCCGACGGCCGCCCCCAGGACCAGCACCCCGACGGTGCTGGTCCTACTCAAGGGCCTCGTCGCCGGTGAGGCGGGCGGTGGCCTCCTGCTGGCGGCGGGCGGCCTCGGTGAGGAAGTGGAGGATGACCTCGAGCTGCTCGTCGCTGTAGCCGGCGTACAGCTCCTCCAGCGAGCGCCCCCAGTCGGCGAACAGGGGGGCCACGCGGGCGTACATGCGCTCGGTGTCGACCTCGACCAGGATGCTGCGGCGGTCGCTCGGGTTCTGGATGCGCCGGGCGAAGCCCTTGTGCTCCAACCGGTTGACCAGCCCGGTCACCGACGCCGGGGCCAGCCCGGACTGCCTGGCCAGCTCCCCGGCGGTCAGCGGGCCGGAGCGTTCCAGCAGGTCGAGCGCCTTCTCCTCGCTGGCGCTGAGCCCCTGCTTGGCGGCCACGGCGGTATGGAACATGACCGTGGCCACGCTGGAGGCCCGGCCGGCCATGGCCAGCTGCTCGAGCAGCTCGGCCCGCCGGCCGGTGGAGGGCCGGGCGCCGTCGGGGTCGGAGGGGGTTGTCATGCCCGCCAGTGTAGCCTATATTTAGTTCGATCAAACGAAATATCTCTCCAGGAGTCGACCATGACCAAGGCACTGATCGCCGGGGGCGGCGTCGCCGGCCCGGTCACCGCGATGGCCCTCCAGCGCGCCGGCATCGAGGCGGTGGTCTACGAAGCCCACGTCCCACGTCCCGGCGACGCCGGTTCCTATCTCACCGTCGCCACCAACGGCCTCGACGCCCTGCGGGCCGTCGACGCCGACAAGGTGGTGCTGGCCAACGGCTTCCCGACCCCGACCAACGTGCTGCTGAGCGGCACCGGCCGGCGGCTGGGGGCGGTCAGCAACGGCGGCCGGCTGGCCGACGGGACGGTCAGCCACACCATCAAGCGGGCCCGGCTGTACCGGGCCCTGCACGAGGAGGCGGACGCCCGCGGCATCCGCATCGAGTACGGCCGCCGGCTGGTCGGCGCCGAGGTCACGGCCGGCGGCGGCGGCGTGGTGGCCGCCTTCGCGGACGGCACCTCGGCGGCCGGGGACCTGCTGGTCGGCGCCGACGGGGTCCACTCGACGACCCGGCGGCTGCTCGACCCGGCCGCGCCCGCCGGCCGCTACGTCGGCCTGGTCAACTTCGGCGGCTACACCCCCGGCAGCGCCGGCCCCGCCGAGCCCGGGGTGTGGCACATGATCTTCGGCCGGCGGGCGTTCTTCGGCTACGTGGTCGACCCCGACGGCGGGACGGTCTGGTTCGCCAACGTCCCCCGGCCCGCGGTCACCGCCGCCGAGCGGGCCGCCACCACCTCCGAGCAGTGGCGGCGCCAGCTGGTGGAGCTGTTCGCCGGCGACCACGGCCCGGCCGTCGACCTGATCGCCGCCGGCGCCCTGGAGCTGACCGGCGACAGCACCCACGACCTGCCGTCGGTGCCGACCTGGCACAAGGGCCCCATGGTGATCGTCGGCGACGCCGCCCACGCCCCCTCGCCCACCTCGGGCCAGGGCGCCTCCATGGCCGCCGAGGACGCCGTGGTCCTGGCCAAGTGCCTGCGCGACCGGCCAGGGACCCCCCGGGCCCTGGCCGACTACGAGCGGCTGCGCCGCTCCCGGGTGGAGCGCATCGTCGCCCAGGGGGCACGCACCGGCAGCGCCAAGACCCCCGGCCCGGTCGGCCGGGTGCTGCGCGACCTGGCCCTGCCCCTGGTGTTCAGGTTCCTGGTCACCGAGCGGTCGACGGCCTGGATCTACGACCACCACATCGACTGGGACGCCCCCGTCGAGCCTCCCGCCCAGGAGGGCTGACCACCACGCGCGGGGCTCGGCCAGGACCTGGGACGGGCCGACCCCGATCGCTACCCGGGCGGTCGGGTGGCGACGAAGATCTCGTAGGTGCCCGGCTCCAGCTCCGAGTGCTCCACCGGGACCGCCCGGGCCTGGAAGCCGGCCTCCTCCAGCAGGCCCAGCCAGGTGGCCCGGGGGAACAGCCCCTCGACATGGCGGTCGTGCTCGACCCGGACCGAGCCGTCGGCCTCCCGCAGCAGGTAGGCGTAGTCGACGGTGCAGGTGCTGTCGAGCGGGTCGGGGTCCCAGGTCCACTCCAGGTAGCGGGCGCCGCGGCCCTGGTCGCCGTCGTGGCCGCCCCAGTCGGTGCCGGTGCGGAAGGTCTCCCGCAGGTGGTCGGGGGCGAACAGGGCCGCCCCGCCCGGCCGGCAGTGGATGAACGCCGTGGCCAGCACCTGGGCCAGGTCCTCGGTGGTGGTCATGTAGTTGATGGCGTCGTGGACGAACACGGCGTCGAAGCTGCGACCCAGCCGGACGGTGCGCATGTCGCCCTGGAGGTGCTCGCACTCGGGGTTGAGCTCCCGGCTGACCTCCAGCATCCCCGGCGACAGGTCGACCAGGGTAAGCTCGAAGTGGGCCTTGAGGTGGGAGGCGTTGTTGCCGCCGCCCGAGCCCAGCTCCAGCACCGTGGTCGGCGGCCGGTCGGCGGCCTCGACAAGCAGCCGCCGGTAGATCTCCGCCTCCTCGGCGTAGGTGGCCGGCGCCGACAGCAGCGGCCACCAGCCGGCCAGGTCGCCGTACATGCGTGGCTCCATGGCCCGGAGTCTAGCGGCCCGGCTCCGAGCGGCTCAGCCCTCCGCAAGGCCCCGGCGGACGCGCTCCAGGACCCGCTGCTGGAAGGCGGCGACCCGGGCCGGGTCGAGGGTGGCCGGCCGGTCGCCGTGGCGGACGGCCAGGGCCGCGGTGACCGTGGCCGGGTCGTCGGTGCGGGCACGGGCCCAGGCGCCGGCCTCGTCCTTGGAGGACCACACGCCCTCCTCGGTGAAGCGCCAGCCCCGGCAGGCGTTGAGCACGCTCTGCTGGAGAGCCGGCTCGTGGGCCCCGTGCCAGGCCAGCGAGTCGCACAGCGCCTCCAGCACCTGCCGGCGGGGGATGGGGCCGACCAGGTCGCGGGGCGGCGGGCCGGCCAGGGGGCGGCCGTGGACGCGGAGGATGTCCAGGTCGAGCAGGAACCAGTGGGCCGGCTCGGACGCCGGGTCCAGCGAGAGGCGGTACGGCATCCGGGGGCCGACGTTGAGGTTCAGCTCGAAGCAGGGCCGCCGGGCCGGGGCGGCCACCGCGGCCCTGGTGTAGAGGACGAACTCAAGGCCCCGCAGGGGCCAGGTCATGGCCAGCTCGCCCAGGGCGGCGGCGACGGCCCGGTCGGCCCCGGTGGACGGGGCGGTGCCGCAGACGGCCACCAGGTCGACGTCGCTGTCGGGCGCGACCCCGCCCAGCGCCCCCGACCCGCCCAGGTAGACGGCGGCCAGGTTGTCCCCGAGCAGCCGGCCGAGCAGGGCCGCGGCGGCCCGCCCGCACGCCTCGACCCGTTCCCGCGGACCCATCGACGTCCGGTCTGCCCCCACGGTCGGCTCCTCGGCTGGGTGGTCCCGGCCATTGTCCCGCGCAGGCGGCCGGCGGGTCCTGCGGGGCGAGGCCGACCACGTGGCCCTCAACGGCATCGACCGCTGGATCGGCGGGGTCCACCTGCACGGCGAGGTCGCCCGCTGGCGGTGGGACGAGGGACCGAGTCGATCACATTGACAGGCAATTTCACCCTACCCGGGTGATGCGCCCGCGGGCGCGGCCCGTCAGGCTGCCCTGCGTGACATCCGCCATCTCCTCCAGCTGGCCCGCCAGCCGGAACGAGTTCTGGTCCTGGCAGGTCTGGGGCGCCTGCCGGACCGCCGGGCCCTCGCTGTTCTACTCGCCCGAGGGCGAGCGGGGCTCGCGCAAGCGCCGCCGGGAGAGCTCGGCCAAGGCCATCTGCGCCACCTGCGAGGTGGCCCAGGTGTGCGCCGCCTACGCGCTGGCCTGGCGGGAGCCGTACGGCACCTGGGGCGGGCTGTCCGAGGCCGACCGCGAGGCCCGCTACCGCACCCTCGACCCGGCCAAGGCCAGCGCCGAGTACCGCGACGCCCTGGCCGCCTGGCAGCGTCGCGCCGGGGCCGGCGGCGACCCGGCCGGCTCCAGGCCGGTCAGCCTGAGCGGGTGACGTCGAGGCCGGCCGGGTGGTGCCGGTACTCGAGCGGCACCAGCAGCAGCTCGGTGGCCGCGACCAGTTCAGGATAGTAGCCGGCCCGCAGCCGGCGGAGCTCGTCCCAGGCCTGCCCGTAGGGGTGCAGGGGCAACCCGAGCTTGCCCAGGCGCTGGTAGGCGGCCCGGAACCGGCCCTCGTCGCCGAGCGACCCGGCCAGCTCGGCCTCCCTGGTCTCGACCGCGGGCACCAGCTGGAAGTTGTGGACCAGCCTTGAGGCCCGCCGCCACAGCCGCGCCGCCGGCCCGGCCCAGGCGCCGTCGACCGCGGCCAGGCTGATCGCGGCGGCGTCGAGCACGACCGCGAGCCCGGTCAGCCAGTGCTGCCCGGGCTGGCGGGAGCGGAACAGGGCCAGCATCGGGTAGGTGGTGTGGCTGTCGTAGACGTCGTCGCACCAGCGTTCCCAGTCGGCGAAGGCGGCCGCGATCCCTCCGGCGCCCCCGGCGGCGTGGCCGGCCTCCAGGAACCCGACCGGCGTGGTCGGCTCGTCCGACAGGTCGTCCAGGGCCAGCAGCTGGACCTCCCGCCGGCTGTAGGCGCCGTACAGCGTCGGCAGGTAGCCGATGACCAGGGCCATGGTGACCAGCCCCATGAACGCCTCGCCGATCAGCAGCAGGCGGGCCAGGTCGCCGACGGGCAGGATGTCGCCGAAGCCGACGGTGAAGAACCCGACGCCGGCGAAGTAGACCGCGTCCAGGTAGCCGTCGATGCCGGTGGCCCTCGACCGCAGCCCCCACCAGACGGCGCCCCAGCCCCCGACCAGCAGCAGCACCCACAGCACGAGCAGGCCGAGCAGCGACAGCGGGCCGTAGCTGCCCAGGAACCCCTCGCGCAGCTCGGGGCGGGCCCGGCGCCCCACGGCCCGCCAGGCCCGCCAGCTCCACCGGTAGTACACCGGGGTGGGCCAGAACCGGCCGCGCCGGCGCCGGGTCGTGACCAGGGTGCTGACCGCGTCGCCGGCGGTGGCGAGCACCAGTGCCAGCCCGGCGGCCACGGCCAGGACCTCGACGACGCCCTCGGCAATCAATTCGACCGCCAGATTCGGCGGTCGGGGATTTTTCGTCAACGTCCCACACCTCTGCCGGGAGCTGCGGTAGCGTTCCGCGCCGTTCGACGAGCCTTCCGTCTCCTTCCCCACGGAGGCCGCCTTGCTGACGCCTGCCTTCCGCCGCCCCGCCGCCCGGCGACCGACCGTCACCGTCCTCACGCTCGTCGTCGCCCTCCTCGCCCCCGCCCTGGTCGTGCCGGCCCAGGCCGGCCACCAGGACCGGGCCGAGCTCTCCCAGGTCCAGCGCAAGCTGGACCGGCTCCGCCGGGTCCTGAGGAACGCCAAGGCGGACGCGGCCGAGATCGCGGCCGCCCTCGAGCAGGCCGACCGCGACGTGGCCGCCGCCCAGGCCGCCCTGGCCGTGGCCGAGCGCCGCTACCGGGCCGCCCAGGCCGAGCGCCAGAAGGCGGTCCTGGAGGCCACCCGGGCCAGGCTGGAGGTGGACGCCCAGCAGGCCGTGATCGACCGGCGGGCGTACGCGACCTACGTCAGCAGCGGCGCCTCGGCCATGCTGACCCTGGTCGTGGACGCCGACAACGTCGGTGATCTGCTGGACCGCTCCAAGCTGCTCGACAACGTGGCCAAGGCCGCCAACCGCGAGCTCCAGGCGCTGGTCGACGCCAAGGTGGCCGCCGACGCGGCCCGCCGCCGGGCCGAGGACGCCGAGCGGCGGGCGGCCGACGAGAAGGCGCGGATGCGCGAGCGGGCCGCCGAGCTGGCCGCCGTCCGGGCCGCCCGGGCCGCCGCCCAGCAGGCGATGGAGCGGAAGATCGACTCCATCCAGTCCCGCCAGGGCTGGCTGGCGGCCCGCTCGGCCAGGCTCATCCGCCGGATCAAGGCCGAGGAGGCGGCGCGCCGACGGGCGGCCGAGGCGGCCCGCCGGGCCCGGCTGGCCCGGCTGGCCCGGCTGGCCAGGGAGCGGGCCTCGGGCCCGACGGTCATCTCCAGCGACGACGACGGCGGGTACGGCGGCGGGCCCGACACGGCCAGCTACAACTACCTCACCTCCAACGCCAAGCGGCTGTACGGGCTGGTGGAGCGCATCTTCGACGTCCACTCGATCGGCGGCTGGCGGGCCTACGGGTCGGTGCCGGGCAGCGACCACCCCCGGGGCCGGGCCATCGACGTGATGACCTGGTCGAACCGTTCCCTGGGGTGGCGGATCGCCAGCTGGGCGGTGGGCAACCGCGGGGCCCTCGGGGTCAAGTACGTGATCTTCAACGGCCGCATCTGGACCCGGAGCCGGGGCTGGCACGGCTACCGGCACCCGTCGGACCCCTGCAACTGCAACCCGACCCTGCGCCACGACGACCACGTGCACATCTCGGTGCTGTACTGACGGGCGGACCGCCCCGGCGATCGGCCCGGGCGGTCGATCCGGCCCTCACACGACGCCGGCGATGACCGTGGTCACGACCTTGTGGACGGCCTCAGCCTCCGGCGGGGTGCCTTGCCGGCCGGCGAACAGCAGGTGCCCGGCCCCGATCAGCGTGAGCGCGACCGTGTCGACGTCGGCATTGGCCGCGATGCGGCCCAGCTCGCGCTCGGCGCTCAGGTAGGAGGCGATCATGGCCGTGCCTTCGGGCGGCGTTCGAGGCCTGGGACCCGGCCGGCCGGGACTTCGACGCGGTCGTCGCCGGGCAGGCCTGGCACTGGATCGACCCGGTCGCCGGCGCGGTCAAGGCGGCGCAGGCGCTGCGCCCGGGCGGGCGGCTGGCGGTGTTCTGGAACGTGTTCCAGCCGCCGCCCGACGTCGGTGAGGCCTTCGCCGCGGTCTACCGCCGGGTGCTGCCCGACTCGCCGCTCCATCAGCGCGCCATGCCCGGCCTGGAGGTGTACGCGGTGCTGTTCACCAGGACGGCCGACGGGATACGGCGCGCGGGCGCGTTCGGCGAACCGGAGCAGTGGCGATTCGACTGGGCCCGGTCCTACACCCGGGACGAGTGGCTCGACCAGCTGCCGACCTTCGGCGGCCACAGCCAGTTCCCGCCGGCCAAGCTGGAGGAGCTGCTGGCGGGCGTCGGGGCCGCCGTCGACGCGGTGGGAGGCAGCTTCACGATGCGGTACACCACGGTGGTGGTCACGGCGACGCGGACCGGCGGGTGATTGGCTTCCTTGCCGGAGGGTATCCAGCCGTCCCCGAACGAGGAGGACACCTCATGTCCGAGCAGGAACCGCAGGTGCCTGACCAGGTCGAGGGCGAGCCGGTGGTCGAGGTCCAGGAGGCCAGCGACCCCCTGACCCCCGAGGAGGTCCGGGAGGCCCAGGAGGCCGACGCCGAGCAGCCGTAGCCGGGACGGGACCGGACGGGCCCGGGCGGCCACATGCGCCGCCCGGGCCCGCGGTTGCCCCGGCCGCTAGATGGCGACCTTCACGACCTGCCCGGCGTCCGAGAGGATGCTGTTGTTGGTGATGTAGGCGGCGCCGTGGCCGAGCACGAAGCCGCCGGGGGCGTTCAGGCCCTCGCTGGCCAGCGTCTTGCGGCTGCCGTCGCGGTTGACCCGGACCAGCCGGCCGACGGGGAGCTCGTTCTCGCCCGCCGACAGCAGCCCGTTGGTGGCGATCTCCAGCACGTACAGGCGGCCGCGCCTGTCGAAGGCGATGTCGATGATGTTGGTGAAGCCGCCGGCGAAGACCTTGGGACGGTGGCCGGGGACGACCCGGAACACGTTGGCCCCGCCCGGCGGGAACGGGAACCCGGTCAGCTGGCCCACGTAGTAGGCGCCGTCGGGGCCCCTGACGACCGAGGTCGGGACGGCCTGCATCGGGATCTCGGGCGGCAGGCCGGGGATCCCCGGCGGGGCCGGGACCACCCGCGGCGGGAACACCGCGACCACGCTGATGCGGCCCTTGTGGCCGACCTTGAGCAGGTCGTTGCCACCGGCGTCGGCCACCAGCTGGGAGTGCTTGCGGACCAGCAGCCCGTTGGGGTTGCTGTCGATTTCCTCGCCGGGGAGCGCCCCGGCGCCCTCGTCGGGGTTGTTGGCCTCCTCGAAACGCGGGAAGTCGGCCACCGCCCTGATGCCGTGCAAGTTGACCTTGAGCAGCTTGCCCAAGCGGCGGGCCGCCGGGTCAGTGAACTGCTCGCGGGTCTCGGTGCCACCGCCCGGATTGCCGATCAACAGATACCCTGCCCGACGGGAGAAGCCGAGGTCGACCGGGCCGATGGCGGCCACGCCGCCCTCCTCGGCAACCGACGGCAGGCCGGTCAGCACCCGATGCTGGGACCGCTTGGTGATCCGGGTGACGGCGCCGGTGCGGCCGAAGCAGGCAGGCGCGCCGCCCTCGGGGCTCGGGATGCAGTTCTCCGGTCCGGGGCCACCGGACCCGGATTCGGCGACGTAGAGGGCGCCGTCGGGGCCGAACGAGATCCCGCGCGGGTTGTCGAGCCCGTCGGCGACGACCTTGAGGCCGCCGCCGCCGGCGCCCTGGCGGGCGGCGTCGGCCATGGCCTGCGACGGGCTCCTGGCCCTGTCGGCCGTGCCGGGAGCGGCCGTGGCGGCGCCCCCGAGGGCGGTGACCGCGGCCAACGCGAGCAGGCCGGCGACGGCGCCGGCCCGGCGAATGAATCTGTGCATGCAGCAACTCCCCCCTGCTGGTTCGGATTGACCGGATGGGGTCGTCTCGGCCCCCCTTCCCCCATGTGTGATGACACCGACAGGAACCCTACCGCCTGTCCCGGCTGTGCCATAGCCGCATCTTGTGTAGTCACAGCACCGTAGTCCCTGTGGGACGCTACGGCGGTGACGACCATCGGAGCCCCGGTTCGTCCGCGTTCGGGCGGGCGGCTGGCCTCGGCCGTGGCCGAACTGGCCCTCCCTGCCCTGACCGTCGTGTCCGGCCTGCAGCTGCTGCGGCTGATGGTGTCGACGGTGGTCGGCGTCTACCGCGACCGGTACGGGGCGCCCCTGGTCAACCTGGCCCTGTTCGCCGTCCTGGTGGTCGGGCTCGGGCTCCTGGCCGGCCGGGCCGCCCGGCTGCTCGGCCGGCGGCGGTTCCTGGTGGTGAGCGCGGCCGGGGTGGCCGGCGTCCGGCTGGTCCTCCAGCTGGTCCCCGAGGCGGTCGCCCGCTGGCTGCTGGCCGCGGCCGGGGTGGCGCTGTTCCTGTGGTTCGTGCCGGCCTGGCTGGCCAGGGGCGGCCGCGGGTTCGGGCCGGCCCTGCTGGTCGGGCTGGCCCTGGACACCGCCCTGGCCGGCCTGGGCGGCAGCTGGGACTACGCCTGGTCGATCGACGGCCGGACGGTCGCCCTGGCCGGGCTGCTGGCCGCCGCCGCCCTCTGGGCCCTGGCCGCCCTGCCCGACCCGGGCCCGGGCCCGTCCTGGGGCCGGGGCCGCCGGTGGGCCCGGGTGGCGCCGCTGGCCGGGATCGGCCCGGCGCTGTTCCTGCACGCCCTGGCCTGGCAGAACCTGGGCTGGCAGGCGGTGCTCGGCGGCCGCTCCCAGGCCCAGGCGTTCCTGGTGGTCATGGCGGCCAACCTGGCCGGCCTGGCCGCCGGCACGGCCACCGGCCTGGCCCGCGAGGTCCCCCGGCCGGCCGTGGCGGCCGCCCTGGCCGGCCTGGCCGTGGCCGTCGCCCTGGGCGGGGCGGCGGCGGCCGCCGCCTGCGTCCTCGGCCAGGCCGCGGCCGCCGTGCTGGTGGTGGCCATCGTCCGCCGGGCCACCGACCCGGGGGAGGCGGGCGGCCGGGGGGAGGCGGGCGGCCGGGAGGAGGCGGGCGGCCGGGAGGACGGGCGCAGCCAGAGGGACGGGCGGGGCCTGGGGGCGGTGGCGGCCGCCTGGACGGCCGGCATGGAGCTGTTCGTGCTGCTGGTCCTGGGCTACTACGCCGCCTACGACGTGGTCCTGCCGGTCGGCAACGGGTTCGTGCCGGCGCTGGCGGCGGCCCTGCTGGGCCTGGCCGGCGTGGTGGCCGTGGGCGGTGCGGGCCGGCCCGGGCGGGACCGGGGGGCTGTGGAAACCCGCCGCCGCCCCCCGGCCACCTCGGCTACCCTCCCGACCGGGGCTCCCGCCAGCGGACGGGGGCTCGGGGCCATGGCCCGGGTCGGCCTGGTGCCGGTCGGGGTCGGGGTGGTCCTGCTGCTGGCCCCGCTGCTGTTCGCTGTCGGGGCGCCCGACCCGGTGGCGGCCGCGCCGGACCAGGGCGGCGGGACGCCCAGGCCGGTGCGGGTGATGTCGTACAACCTGCACTTCGGCTTCGACGTGCGTGGCTGGAGCGACCTGGAGGCGACGGCCCGGGCCATCGAGGCCAGCGGGGCCGAGGTGGTGGGGCTCCAGGAGGTCTCCCGCGGCTGGTACGTCAACGGCTCCACCGACATGCTGGCCTGGCTCCAGCGGCGGCTGCGCATGCCGTATGCCCGGTTCGCGGGCGCCTCCGACGCCATCTGGGGCAACGCCGTGCTCAGCCGGTACCCGATCGTGGCCGACCAGGTCCTCGGGCTGCCCCGCGAGGGGGTGCCGCTGCGCCGCAATGCCCTGCTGGTCGAGCTCGACCTGGGGGCGGGGCGGCGCCTGCGGGTCGCCGTCACCCACCTCCACCACGTCGAGGGGCCCGACGGCGCCCGCGTCCGCCTGGCCCAGCTGCCGCCGCTGCTGGACGCCGTCGCCGGGCAACCGGCCACGGTGCTCATGGGGGACCTCAACGCCCGGCCCGGCTCGGCCGAGATCGCCCTGGTCGAGCGGGCCGGCCTGACCGACGCGTTCACCTCAGGCGGCGGCGGGCCGGCCGACGAGCTCACCTGGCCGTCGGACCGGCCCAACCGGCGCATCGACTACATCTGGCTCTCGGGCGACCTCGCCGCCGCCGGGTTCGTGGCCACCACGAGCACGGCCAGCGACCACCGCGGCGTCGCGGTCACCGTCCGCCCGGCCCCGGCCTAGGCCCAATGCCGGTCAGTTAGCTGGTTCTGCGGAGTGGGACGACGGCGTCTTCGGGTGGTCGTGTTGGCTGGGGCCAGGCCCGATGGTGGGCGCGTTTGAGGTGGTAGTTGCTCATCTTGCGTTTCACCACCCGGGGGAAGGCGCGCAGGCGCCGGAGCGGGAGCCGTTCGGCCAGGATCTCGCCGATCGCCAGCGTGGCCGCGCAGGCGAGCTGGTCAGGGGGAAAAGGCCGCCTGAGCGATGAGCTGGCGGCGCACGATCCGCAGCGACCGCACAAAGCTCAGCCGGTCAGGATCGACCTCGGCGTCCAGGGCGGCCTGGTGCATCAGCGCGCGGATGGCGTAGTGGACCAGCAGGTGGGCGTAGACCTCCTGTTGGACACCCTCAGGCGTCTTGGAGCGCAGGATGGCCCGGGGGCCGCGCTGGTGGGTCTTGAGCTCGTCCAGCGCCCCTTCCAGCTCCCAGCGCTGGTGGTACAGGGCGGCCAGCTCAGCAGCTGGCGCGTGGGTGGGATCAAGCAGTGAGGTGACCAGCCGGTAGCGCTGCCGGTGCCCGGGCCGCCCGGGGTCATCGATGGTGTAGTCCAGGACCCGGACGGTGATCGGGCCGCGCGGGTCGCGGCGGCGGTGGCCGCCAGCGTCCAGCCGTGACAGCCAGGAGCCGTCAGCCAGCTCCTGGTCGACCGGGAGGGCATGCCCGGTGGTGCCGGTCTTGGCCCGCCAGACCAACTCCGCGCCCGTCGCCTGGGCTTGGCGCCACAGTTCCACCGTCAGCAGGCCCCGGTCGGCCAGCACCAGCATCCCCGGCTCCAGGCCCTCCAGCACCTGAGGGGCCAGGGTGGTCTCTCCGGTGGTGTAGGGCCCGACCGCGACCTTGGTGATGGCGTGGGTGCCGCACTCGGCCAGGGCGACCAGCCGGACCTGGGGGAAGGCCCCCACGCCCTGCCCGCGGCCGGTGCCCGGACGGCCGAACGCAGCCGCATTCGCGGGGGTGTCGGCCACGTCCAGACACGTCCCGTCCAGCGCCACCAGCCGCCGCCCGCGATACCACGCCCCCTGGGTCTGGGCGGTGGCCAGCGGGCGGGTGGCCTGCGCAAACAGCAGCCGCAACGGCTCGGCGCCCAGCCGGGCCCGGGCCTGGACCAGCGCGGACTTGGCCGGGATGCGCCAGACCCGCCAGGGCTCGCGCGGGTTGGGCCACCATGGCGCCCCCCGAAGGGCCTCAACCAGACAGCGCAAGACTTCTTCGTAGGCCACTCCGGCGAACAGCGCCAGCGCCAGCACGTAGTAGACGACCAGCCGGGCGGGCAGCAGCCGGTGGCGCCGCTCGACCCGGCCGCACTCGGCCAGCACCCGGTCGACCAGCGCCGGCGGGTAGGTGCGGGTCAGCACCCCGATCGCGACCCGGTCCGACAGCCGCGGCTGGCAGCCCGGCGTGGCCTGCTGCACTCCTGGCATCCGCCCCCCTCTCCACCCGAACAGTAGAAGGCGGACACTACCCCATCAAAGCCGCTAACTGACCGGCATTGGGGCTAGCCGGCCGGCGTTTCGGCGGCCCGGCCGGGTGGTAGGGCGGTTGGCGGAGCGTGCCACCGCCTTGCCGAGGACCTCGCCATGCCAGCCCGCCAGCGGCCTTCCAGCCCGGCCCGCGACCTGATCCCCGAGCGGCCCGACCTCGACGCCCTCCGGTCGGCCGCGACCGGCTGCACGGCCTGCGACCTGTACCGCGACGCCACCCAGACGGTCTTCGGCGAGGGCTCCCCCACCGCCGAGGTGATGCTGGTCGGCGAGCAGCCGGGCGACGGCGAGGACCGGGAGGGGCGCCCGTTCGTCGGCCCGGCCGGGCGCGTGCTCGACCAGGCCCTGGAGGAGGCCGGCATCGACCGCGACCTGGCGTATGTGACCAACGTCGTCAAGCACTTCAAGTTCGAGCGCCGGGGCAAGCTGCGGATCCACAAGAAGCCCAACGCCGAGCAGGTCCACGCCTGCTTCCCGTGGCTGGAGGCCGAGCTGGCCGTGGTCCAGCCCCGGGTGCTGGTCCTGCTGGGCGCGACCGCCGCCCAGGCCCTGCTCGGCAGCTCCTTCCGGGTCAGCCGCCAGCGGGGCGAGTTCCTCGACTCCGGCCTCGCCCCCCGGGTCCTGGCCACCGTCCACCCCTCCTCCATCCTCCGCGCCCCCGACGAGGAGGCCAGGGCCCTCGCCTACAAGGGGCTCGTGGCCGACCTGGCGGTGGTCGCCGAGGAGCTTCGCCGGCCGGCTTCCTAGTAGCATCCCGCCCAGGTCGGAGCATGAAGGAGGGCGATGGAGCCCGAGGAGCTGACCGGGCTGGCCCTTGAGGCGGCGATCGGGGCCGGGGCCGGCTACGCCGACGTCCGCTGGGTGCGGGAGGAGACCGAGGGGCTCACCGTCACCGACGACCGGGTCGACGACCTGGAGGCCGAGGACTCGAGCGGGCTCGGGGTCAGGGTGCTGGTGGACGGGCGCTGGGGGTTCGCGGCCAGCGCCGTGCTCGACCCCGGGCGGGCCCGCGACCTGGCCAGGCGGGCGGTCGAGGTGGCGCGGGCCTCGGCGGTGACCGGGGGTGAGCCGGTGCGGCTGGCCCCGGCCGAGCCGGCGGTGGCCCGCTGGTCCAACCCGGTGGCCCGTGACCCGTTCGTCTTGCCGCTGGCCGAGCGGGTCGAGCTGCTGCTGGCCGCCTGCGACGCCCAGCGGTCGGTGGCCGGGCTTGCCCACGCCAAGGCAATGGTCGACCTGTGGCGGCGGCGCACCGTGCTGTGGTCCAGCGAGGGCGCCCGCCTCGACCAGACCGTGACCCAGACCGGGGCCGGGATCGAGGCCGTCGCGGTCGGCGGCGGTGACCTCCAGCAGCGCAGCTGGCCGAACTCGTTCCGGGGCCAGTACCAGGCCGGCGGCTGGGAGGTGGTCGAGGCGGCCGAGCTGGTTGCCAACGCCCCTCGGGTGGCCGCCGAGGCGGTCCAGCTGCTGGCCGCGCCGCCGCTGCCGGAGCGGGTGACCAGCGTGATCCTGGACGGCCAGCAGCTCTCGCTCCAGGTCCACGAGTCGGTCGGGCACGCCCTGGAGCTGGACCGGATCCTGGGCATGGAGGCCGCCTACGCCGGCACCTCGTTCGTGGCCCCAGGAGACCTGGGCCGGCTCCGCTACGGCTCACCGGCCATGTCGGTCACGGCCGACGCGACCACGCCGGGCGGGCTCGGCACCTTCGCCTTCGACGACGAGGGCGTCGCCGCCCAGCGGTTCCCGCTGGTCGCCGGCGGGGTGGTCGCCGGCTTCCTGACCAGCCGGGAGACCACCCTCGACGGCACCGGGTCGGGCGGGGCGATGCGGGCCGACGGCTGGGGCAGCATGCCGCTCATCCGCATGACCAACGTCAACCTGGAGCCGGGGCAGGGCAGCCTGGACGAGCTGATCGCCGACACCTCCGACGGGCTGCTGCTGAGCACCAACCGGTCCTGGTCGATCGACGACCGGCGGGTCAACTTCCAGTTCGGGGTCGAGGCGGCCTGGGAGATCAAGGGCGGCCGCCTCGGCCGGCTGTACCGCAACGCCATCTACGACGGCCGGACCCGCGAGTTCTGGGGGTCGCTGGACGCCGTCTGCGGCCCGGACGACTGGGTCGTGTGGGGGGGACCGAACTGCGGCAAGGGTCAGCCGTTCCAGAACGCCCGGGTCGGCCAC